>Ga0134121_10002153_pt1 | contig 17348 bp, 12 predicted proteins | sample KB301_FD_96463 | JGI IMG/M metagenome (GOLD analysis project Ga0134121, IMG submission 96463) | Terrestrial soil microbial communities without Nitrogen fertilizer from Kellogg Biological Station, Michigan, USA - KB3-0-1 | ecosystem: Environmental > Terrestrial > Soil > Unclassified ... | reverse complement strand
GCTCGCGGAAGGTTTGAGCCAGGCGCTGGCCCGCATCCGCCATTGCGATCGCTGTAACAGTTACGCCGAGGCGGCGATATGCGAATTGTGCGGATCGCAGCGGCGCGATTCAACGTTGCTGTGCGTGGTGGAATCGCCGGGCGATCTGCTCATGATGGAGCAGGCGCAGTGTTACCAGGGCCTCTACTTCGTGCTGATGGGTGTGCTCTCACCCCTCGACGGCATCGGGCCGAAGGAGATTCACCTCGATCGCCTGATGCGGCGCGCGACCGACGGCGGGGTGCGCGAAGTAATCCTTGCCACCAACTTTACCGTGGAAGGGGAGGCGACCGCCCACTATATCGGCGAGGCGCTGCGCGCGCGCGGCCTCAAGGTAACCCGTATCGCGCGCGGCCTGCCGGTGGGCGGCGAGCTCGAGCACGTTGACGGCGGCACGCTCGCCCAGGCCGTCCTCGAGCGGCGCGAAGTCTGAGGACTGGCGGGCCCGGCCTAGCGCTTGAAGGCGCCGGCGAATGTTACTGCCGTTGTACCGAATACATTTCCGGCGACCGCCAGGCCACCCGCATTCGGACCGACAAAGAATCCCGTCGCGCTGCCCGACACCGGACCGCCGCACGATCCGGAGCAGTTTCCGCTAATCGGGATGTTCATGATCGCTGCAGGACCGCTGAAGGAGCAGGACCCGCCGCACGCGGTCGTCAGCGTGTAGTTCGCTCCGCCGACCGCAAACATAAGAGGCGTCGCTGCCGCTACCGCTATCGTTTGCGTGGCGCCAAAGTTGACCACGAACGCGCCCTGGGAGAGTGAACTGCCGACCACTCCCAAGGTATTCACGGCGGGCGGACCTCCGGCGAACGTGTAGGTGAACGAGCCGCTCAGCGGAACGATCGGATTGCCTGTCCCGCCCACGAAGAGGACCCCGCCGGGCGGCGTATATGTGGTGGGGGTTCCGGCGATCCGATCCGTAACCTGACCGCCGCTCCAGCGGCCCCAATTCATGGTTCCGCCGTCTACCAGCGTTGCGCTTCCGATATTGACGATGCTGCCTGTGTTTAATGCGGCAAGCAACGTGCACGTTCCGACCGCGCACGGGGTCGGATTGGTGAATCCGGTCAAATTGCTGGATGAGTCAAAGGTGGCGTTGGGACCGGTCGAAACACTGAATGTGCTTCCCGGAGCAAATGTCGGGTGAGCCCAGGCGACTTCGGCATTTAGCTGGCCGGCCGGCAGCGCGCCAGGCGCGAAACTGCTGCTCAGGAAGGCGTTCAGGAAAGCGACATCGCCTGCCTTCGTTCCATTGACCAGGCCCTGGAAGACCGAAAACTCATAGCCTACGGGTCCCGCATGCCCCGCGGTGTAGAAACCGATGGGAGAACCGTTCAAGCAGCCGCCACCGCTGCAAGTGCCGGAAAGGGTCCCAAGAAAATCCCCCTGAAAATTGAATGATTTGGTACCGGGCCCACTAAGGTCAAAGCTTGCGGAGCCGGTGTTCACGCTGGCAGCCACAACGCTCGGAAAATTCATCTTTAGGGCGAACTGCGTTGTCTGCTGGGTGAAATCGATTGTCGCGGTCGAACTTGTGATACTGCCGACGTTGCCGCCTGCGTCCACGGGACTCGGGCCTCCGGCATAGGTATAGGTGGCCACGCCGCCAAATGTGCTGGTGACGTTGTTCAGCCCGGTCGCGGTGCCGAACAGGAGGGGGGCGCCGGCGATCGTGCTGCCGTTCGAGAGCGTGAGCAGCGTATTCCCGGTCCAGCGCCCCCAGCTGAAGACCTGGCCGTTGGTGAGCGTGACACTGCCCGTGTCCGTGATGGAACCGCCGTTCAGTGATCCGGACGGATAGGATCCAAGCGTTCCAAAAGACGTTAATTGATTGAGGGAGTTAAACGTTGCCGCAAGCTTGTCATCATCGAAAAGAGCTCCGCCGGCAAACACGCCTGGCAGCGGAAATACCACGGCAAATCCATTCGCGGGCGGCAGCACGGCTGCCGTGCCTTGGGGATTCAGGTCCTGGGTCGCCACGAACGTCAGTTGCGGCAGGGGATCGGGCGTGGTGCTCGGACGGCTCTCCGCCGCCGCTCCACCGGCCGTTGCCTGCTCGGTTCCCGAACCTCCCGCCGTTCCACTCTGGCTGCTGCTCGGCTTGCGGCTCTCCAGCCGATTGGAGACGAAGTCCGGGGAAACCAGCAGTCGCTCCACGACGCTCTTGGCATCGGCGACGTAGAAGTTTTCGTTGATCCCGAACGATTTGCTGTCAGCAGTGTTGGAGACGTCGATGCGGTTGGTGCCATGCGAGATTCCGTGCGTGCGCCCGTAGAGACCATCTTTGGCCGGCGAGCCGTCGTTGTTGCGGCAATCGCCCTGGCACAGGGTCGCCGAATAGTCGGTGCCGCGTATGCCAATCGACGCGGTCGTGGTGGTCATCTGATAGCTCTTGTTGTTGGCGCGGCCGATCAAGCCGGTCACGGTGCGCAGCCCGCCCTTGACCAGGCGGAAAAACGCTCGCTCGCTGCCGTCTTCCTTGCCGGAGAACTGGAAATCGTCGATGCGCAGCTCGCTCGATTCCTTCATCGAGACGATGCTCTCATCCGTGAACCGCACCTGGAGAGTGCTCGCGGGCCCGGTGCGCAGCACGTCCTTGTCCTGGACCGCCGAACCGAAGGTGAGCCTGACCGTCTGGTTGCCGCGGACAGCGGCCGTATCGCCCGCGGCGAGCAACACCCGGCCGACATCAGCGGCCTGCGCCGCGCCGGCAAAGCCCAGCGCGGCAATGAAGGCAAAGCGCGACAAATGCTGTTTCATGGTGTTCCTCTCATCTGAAATCGTATCGGGCCTTGAACGACAGTATGTCCCGACGGTACGCGTAGAGCTCGAGGTTCGAATCGTTTTTGGAAACCAGCAGCTCGGCGCGCAGGCTCAGGTTCCGGGTGTAAGCATAACTCGCGACCACATCGGCGGCGTAGTAATCGTCCTTGCGCGTGGTCCCGAGCAGGGCATCCGGACCATCGTAACGGCTGTTCTGGTACGTGGCGCCAACCGAAACCGCCCACTTCGGGGCCGGCGTTACGGCGAGCGCGACCCGCCCACCGTAAATTTCACGGCCAAGGTCGGGGCGGCCCTCGGTATTGTGTTCGTTCCCGTAATTGCCGCTGACCGTTAACAGCGGCTGCCACCTGCCGATGAATGCCCTGCGGTAACCCATTCCCGCCGCATAGAACTCTGCGTCGCGGGGCTTGTTGTTGCCGGTGTAGTGGAATTCAGCGAGTTGCAGGAACGGGCTGATGGTCTGCAGCTCGTCGAGCTGATGGAGCCATTCCCCGGACAGGCTGTTGACGTCCCGGAAACGGGTGTAATCGACAGCTACCTCAGCGTGCGAAGCGGTAAGGCGGTAAAAATTCTTGTCCTTGAAATAGGAAACGCCGCCATTGACCGCCAGGTTGTTCTGGTCGAACTGCGCCGCTTCTCCGGCGGTGTTGAACTTGAAGTCCACCTGTCCGCCGGCAAAAACGGCCAGACCAGGGGAGACCGGGTGAGAAATATTGGCGCCGGCGGCGAGCCAATTGAAAACAGTGTCGGTTTTGACGCCGGCCTGGCCGACAGCGACGTTGCCAAATACCGGAAGGTTAATGTTGGAATTGCCCACGCCACCGTTCGCGTTGGTGTCGTAGCCGATGCCCGCTTCGATGAACAGGCCGGTGGTCGTACGGTACGTTCCTTCGCGCGCGCGCAACGCGTCCAGGAAGCGCTCGATGTTCGCCACCACCGCGGCGGGCGGCTTGGCCTTCAGGACTTCGTTGAATTCCTCGCGGGCGCGCTGGTCGTCGCCCATCACGAAATAGCCGCGTGCGAGCTCGAGGCGGGCGTTGAAGTTCTCCGGAAAATTGACGACGTAGCGCTCGAGTGCGAGCACGCCTTCGCCCGCGTGCCCGCTGTCGATGGCGGCAACGCCGAAACTGAAATCGAATGCTGGGTTGCCGAGTTCTTCAGGGTATTTCTTGCCGAGTTCGTAGGCGCCCTTGGCATCGCCTTTATCGGCCAGCGCCTTGATATCATCGGCGGGCGCCGCAATCACCGCCTGAGTGAAGGCGAAGGCCAGGCCATAAACGACGAATCGCAGTTCCCGGAGTAACCGCATAGAGGCTTTCCTTCTGGTGTTTACCTGAGCCGATTCCGAACGGTAGCGGACAGTACCGGCAATGTTTGCATAACACTTACAATAAATCAAATATTTAGCGCAAAATTGCCAATGGAAGCCATGTAACTTGTTAGTTGGACGTAAAAGGAACTGGCATGTCAGGAAAGAAACCACCGATCTCTAACGGCGGTGGCGCGACGTACAAGCTGCAGAAAGTATTGGCGCAGTCCGGCCTGGGGTCGCGCCGCGACATGGAGGAGCTGATGCGTTCCGGCCGCGTGACGGTCAATGGCGCACCCGCGACCGTGGGCACGCGCGTGGGCCCGAGCGACGTCATCCAGGTCAATGGACAAGCCCTGGGCCGCGACGCTGACAAAACGCCGCCGCGGGTGCTGCTGTACTACAAGCCCGAAGGCGAGATCGTGAGCCGCGACGATCCCGGCGGACGGCCCAGCGTGTTCGACCGGCTGCCGCAGCCGCGCGGGGCGAAATGGCTGGCGGTGGGGCGGCTCGACATCAATACCAGCGGGCTCCTCGTTCTCACCACTTCCGGCGAGCTGGCCAACCGCATGATGCATCCGCGTTATGAAATCGAGCGCGAATACGCGGTGCGCGTCCTGGGCAGGCTGAGCCCCGAACAGCAGGAGAAGATGCTGTCGGGGATTCAGCTGGCCGATGGAATGGCGCGCTGCGAGTCGGTCCGCGACCGGGGCGGGGAGGGCGCCAACCACTGGTACCACGTCGTCATTCGCGAGGGACGCAACCGCGAGATGCGGCGCTTGTTCCAGGCGCTGGGTTTGCGGGTCAGCCGGCTGATGCGCGTGCGCTTTGGCAGCCTGAGCCTGCCGCGCGAGTTGAGGCGCGGCCAGTTCATCGAGTTGCCTTCCCGCGAGATCCGCCCGCTGCTGGTGTCGCTGGGGCTCGAGACGGTCAGCCTGGAAGCTGCTCGCGGCGCACGACCAGTACATCGCCGCCGCCCGGCACGTCGGGCCAGGTAAATTCGATTCGCGGAAACGCGTGTTCGACACGCAAGCGTCCGCTGCCGACTTCCATGACCAGTAGTCCTCCCGGATGGAGATGGCCCGCGGCCCGCTGCAGGATCGTCCGCACGAGGTCGAGGCCGTCCGGGCCGCCCGCCAGCGCCATCCGGGGCTCGTGCCTATGTTCGCGCGGCAGCCGTTTCATGGCTGCCGCGGTTACGTAGGGCGGGTTGCACACGATCAGGTCGTATCGCTTTCCGGACAAGGCCGAAAAGAGATCGGATCCGACCAGGCGAATGCGTTTGCCCAGGCGGTATTGACGGACGTTGATCCGGGCGACCGCCAGTGCAGCGAGCGAAACGTCGGCGGCGTCTACCCGCGCTCGCGGGAAACTGCGGGCAAGCAGGACGGCGAGACAGCCCGATCCGGTGCATAAGTCGAGTGCTGCGCTGACATTGTCCCTTGCGGAAATCCAGGGAGCGAGATTTTCGCGCAGCAAGTCAGCGATGTGCGAACGGGGAACGATAACACGCTCGTCCACGAAGAAGCGAAGATCGCCAAGCCACGCTTCCTTCGTCAGGTACGCCGAGGGCTTGCGACTGCGGATGCGGCGGTTGAAAAGTATCCGGGCGCGCTGTGCCTCGCGCCCGTTCACGGTCCGGGCAAAGGCGCGCGCCGGCGTATCGAGCGGCAGTTTTAGCGCGTGCAGGGTGAGGTAGGCGGCTTCATCCCGGGGATTGAGTGTGCCGTGACCGTATGCGAGCCGCGCGGCGCGAAATCGGCGCGTGCCTTCCTGCACCAGCCCGCCCACGGTCCATGGGCAGGCCAATCGGCGCTTGCGTTTGCTCAACGCGCCGGACAAACCCCAGTTCAGCCCAGTGCGTCGAAATTCAGTTTGACGCTCGACAGGTCGTCGGGCTGCTTCGTGCTGACCGTTGATTGCGAGGCCCCGGCGGCCGCGCCCGAAGTGGGTTTCGGCGCGTTGTTGAGCAGCCAATGCAGGTTGGTTGGGGAGTCAGAATGTGCCATCGCCTCATCGACCGAAACCTTGCCGGTTGCGATGTGATGGAACAACGCCTGCTCGAAGGACTGGGACCCGGGCGAGAGGCTCTGCTCGAGGGCATCCTTGATCTGGCTGATATCGCCTTTCGTGATCAATTCCTGGATGAACTTGGTATTGAGCAGCACTTCCACGGCCGGCACGCGCTTGCCGTCCACGGTGCGTATCAAGCGCTGGGATATGACGGCGCGCAGCGCGATCGCAAGGTCGGCCAGTAGTGATTCGCGTGCTTCGCGCGGGAAAAAGTTGATGATCCGGTTCAGCGCGTTGTAGCTGTTGTTGGCGTGCAGGGTGGACATGCACAAGTGGCCGGTCTGCGCGAACAGCAGGCAGTTCTGCAGCGTCGGCTGGTCGCGGATCTCCCCGATCATGATCAGGTCCGGCGCTTCGCGCATCGCGCTGATCAGCGCGTTGGCGTAGCTTTGCGTGTCGACACGCACTTCGCGCTGGTTGACGATCGATTTCTTGTGCTTGAACGCGAATTCCACCGGGTCCTCGATAGTGAGGATGTGGCCGGTCCGGTTGGAGTTGCGGTAGTCGATCATGGAGGCCATGGTGGTGGACTTGCCCGAGCCGGTAGATCCGACCACCAGGATCAGGCCCAATTTCTCCATGATCACTTCCTTCAGGATCGGCGGCAGTCCCAGGGATTCGAACGCGGGCACGTCGGGCTTGACGAAGCGGATTACCATCGCCACCGTGTTCTTCTGGCGGAAGATGTTCACGCGGAAGTTGCCGAGTTCGCCCGCGCTTTGCGCGAAATTCATTTCGTGTACGGTCTCGAACTCCTTGATCTGCGTCTCGTTCATCAACTCGTAGCAGATTCTCTTGCACTGGTCGGGATCGAGCGCCTGATTGTTGATCGGCATGACCACGCCGTTGATCTTGATCTGGATCGGCGCCCCGGAGGTGAAAAACATGTCCGAGGCCTGCTTGTCGGACATCAGCTTGAACAATGGCGTGACGAACATTGCCGTCTCCCGTAAAGCGAATATCGCTTTCAATTCAAACCGCTGACGTCCCTCGACGTCATCACGGCACGACCGTTTTCGAGGCTATTGTGCCAACTCCAGGCAGCGTTGCCTAGCGCCGCTTCAGTCGCTTCGCAGCAGTTCGTTGATGCTGGTCTTGGCGCGGGTTTTCGCGTCCACCTGTTTCACGATGACCGCGCAGTAGAGGCTGCACTTGCCACCCGCGTCAGGCAGGCTACCAGGCACCACGACCGAACCCGCCGGGACGCGCCCGAAGAGCGTTTTACCGGTCTGCCGATTGTAGATGCGGGTGCTGGCGCCGATGAAGACCCCCATCGAGATGACGGAGCCTTCCTCGACGACGACGCCTTCCACGATTTCCGAGCGCGCCCCGACGAAGCAATTGTCCTCGATGATGGTGGGATTCGCCTGCAACGGCTCGAGCACGCCGCCGATGCCCACGCCGCCCGACAGATGCACGTTCTTGCCGATCTGCGCGCAGGAGCCGACGGTGGCCCAGGTGTCCACCATGGTCCCCTCGTCGACGTAGGCGCCGATATTGACGAAGGAGGGCATCAGGACCACGTTCTTGCCGATGTAGGCACCGCGCCGCACCATGGCCGGCGGCACAACGCGAAAGCCGCCGCGCTCGAAGTCATCGCGTGAGTAGTGCGCGAATTTCCCCGGCACTTTGTCGTAGTACTGGGTCGCCGCGCCCGGCATCGCCACGTTGTCCTCCAGCCGGAATGACAGCAGCACCGCTTTTTTGATCCACTGATGCACCGTCCAGGCGCCGCCGGTTTTTTCGGCGACACGGGCCTGGCCCGAATCGAGATCGGCCAGCACGCGACTCACGGCCTCGCCCACTTTCGCGGGCGCGCTGCCGGGCTTCAGTTCGGCGCGGCCCTCCCAGGCTTGTTCGATGATGGATTGCAGATCGTTCATGGCGTGGATTTTACTCCTGCATCACAGCGATTCGACAAAAGCGCGGATGCGCCGGGAGGCCTCGACGCAATCTTCCTGCGAAGGCACCAGTGCTATGCGGACACGGTCGATGCCAGGATTCACGCCCCGCGCCTCACGCGCGAGGTAGCTGCCGGGCAGTACCGATACCCCTTGTTCGACATACAGCCTGCGCGTGAATTCTGGATCGGGCAGCGGCGTCTTCGGCCACAGGTAGAAGGCGCCGTCCGGCATCTCGACGTCGAGCACGGGACGGAGGATCTCGATAGCGGCTGCGAATTTCTCGCGGTAGAGGCGGCGGTTCTCGACGACGTGCGCCTCGTCCTTCCAGGCGGCGATACTGGCAGCGTGCACCGGTGGGCTCATGGCGCAACCCTGGTAGGTCCGGTAGAGCAGGAATTTCTTGAGGATATTCGCGTCGCCTGCGACAAAGCCCGAGCGCATACCCGGCACGTTCGAGCGCTTCGACAGACTGGAGAACATCACCAGCCGCGGATAACCGTGGCGGCCCAATTGCTGCGCGGCCTGCAACGCGCCCAGCGGAGGTCGCGCCTCATCGAAATGGATTTCGGAGTAGCACTCGTCGGAGGCAATCGCGAAGCCGTATCGGTCGGAGAGCGCGAATAACCGCTTCCATTCGCCGAGCGTCATTACGGCGCCCGTGGGATTGCCCGGCGAACAGATGTAGATCAACTGGACGCGACGCCAGATCTCTTCGGGCAGTTCATCGAAATCGTAGGCGTAACGGCGCTCCGGCAGATTGTTGAGGTTCTGCGTCGAGAGCCCCGCGAGCAGCGCCGCGCCTTCGTAGATCTGGTAGAACGGGTTGGGGGTCACCACCAGCCCGTCGGCGCGCGTGCCGTCGAGAATGGTCTGCCCGAAGGCAAACAGGGCCTCGCGGCTGCCGTTGCACGGGATGATCTCGGTCTGCGGATCGATGGCTTTCAGCCCATGGCGCAGCTTCAGCCAGTCCGCGATCGCGATACGCAGCCCTTCGCCGCCCAGCGTGGTCGGGTAGGCCGCAAGCCCTCCCAGGTTTTCCACCAGCGTCCGCTTGATGAATTCGGGGGTAGGGTGCTTCGGCTCACCGATGTGCAAGGCGATGGTCCTGCCTGCGATCGCCGGCTTCGCGCCTTCGAGCAGCGCGGCCAGTCGTTGAAAAGGATAGCTTTGCAGCCGCTCGAGATCGGGATTCACGGTGGTTCGAGTTCGCGCCTGACGGCGCGCAAGTAAAACCGTGAATTATAAGGGAAATCAACGGCCGGCCCTAGGCCGGTGATTAGCGCCGCGATCCCGAATTCGTGCCGGAAGCGGATGGCAGGGATGCCAGCTCCGGCTCGGGGCGCACTTTCCAACCGGCTTTCGTATGCGCGGCGACGACGGTGGTGAAAATACCACCGCGCACATTGAAGCTGGCTGTGAGCCGCATGAAGCGCGGCTGCACGGCTTTCACCAGGTCGGCGAGGATGCGGTTCGTCACCGCCTCGTGGAAAGCGCCTTCATTACGGTACGACCAGACATACAACTTGAGACTTTTTAATTCTATGCAGCGCCGGTCCGGCACATAGTCGAGCACCAGGGTCGCGAAATCGGGCTGACCAGTGCGCGGGCACAGGCAAGTAAACTCCGGTATTTCCATGCGAATCCGGTAGTCGCGCGCGGGTTGCGGATTGGCGAAGGTCTCCAGGCGTTTGCTGGGTTTGCTCGGCATATTTCTGTTATCGCGAAGGCATAAATCCGTTAGAATGTTATTCCCAAATACCCTGCGGATTATAACCACACCCATAAGACCTCAAATTGAGACTCAAGCAGATCAATCTCGCAGGCTTCAAGTCTTTCGTAGATCCCACTCACATCCCCGTCCCCGGACAACTGGTAGGCATCGTCGGCCCCAACGGCTGCGGCAAGTCCAACGTCATCGACGCCGTGCGCTGGGTGCTGGGCGAGACCTCCGCGAAGCACCTGCGGGGGGACACCATGCAGGACATCCTGTTCAACGGTTCCGGCCAGCGCCAGCCGGTAAACCGCTCGAGCGTGGAGCTGATTTTCGACAATAGCCTTGGGCGGGCCGCCGGACAGTGGTCGAGCTACGCCGAAATATCGGTCAAGCGGGTGCTCGCCCGCGACAGCGAATCCACTTCGTATTACATCAACAACGTTCACGTGCGGCGGCGTGACGTCGCCGACATCTTCCTCGGCACCGGGCTGGGCAGCCGCGCCTACGCCATCATCGAGCAGGGGATGATCTCGCGGGTGATCGAAGCCAAGCCGGAGGAACTGCGTGTATTCCTGGAAGAAGCGGCGGGGGTTTCGAAATACCGCGCGCGCCGCCACGAGACGGAGCTTCGCATCCGTGACACGCGTGAAAACCTCCTGCGGGTGGACGACGTGCGCACGGAACTCGACAAGCAAATCGAGCACCTGCAAGCGCAGGCCGAAGTCGCCGGCCGGTACCATGAGATGCAGACCCGGCTGCGGGGAACGCAGAACATGCTGTGGTTGCTCCGCAAGCAGGAAGCAGGCACCCAGCGGGGGCGGCACGCAAGGGAAATCGAGCGCCTCACCCTGGAACTGGAAGGGGAGAACGCGAAGCTGCGGGCGGCGGAAAAACACCTCGAGGACATGCGGGCGCAGCACTACCGCAGCAGCGACGCCGTGCATGCCGCGCAAGGCGCTTTCTACGAGGCCAATGCCGAAACCGCCCGCCTCGAGCAGGAGCTGGCGCACCTGCGGGAAAACCGCGAACGCGTCGAACGGGAGCTGGCAGACCTGCGAGCCCAGTCCGGGCGCGACAAAGATCAACTTGAGGCGGCCCAGACAAGCCTAGCGGAGTGGCGTGGAGAGCGCACGCGCGCGACCGAGCGTCTTGCCGCGCGTGAAGCCACGACGAGAAGCGAAGGCGAAAAACTGCCGGTAGCGGACGAGGCGTTCAGGGCTGCCCGAAACCGCCACGACGAGCTGCAGCGTGCGCTCGCGCTGGCCGAGCAGGCGATGGGAGTGGAGCAGACCAAGCGCACTCACGCCGGACAAACTCTGGAGCAACTGACACAACGCGCCCAGCGCCTGCAGGAAGAGCGCCTGTCGTTGAAGCCGGCTGATACCGATTCGCAGCAACTGGCTCAGCTGCGCACGGAAGCGGCGGCCCTCGATGCGGAATTGAATGGTCTGCGCGAGGCAATGAGCGTGGAAGAACAGCAATTGCCGCAATCCGAACAGGTATTACGCGACCGCGATGCCGTGCTCGAGGCTGCCGGCCAGCGCCTTGCCGGCCTGGAGGCGCAGTTGCAGGCGCTGACCCAGTTGCAGGAACGCCTTGCGCGCGGTGCCAACGCGCGGGAATGGCTCGAGGCCCACGGTCTCGGCAAGGCGCCGCGGCTTTGGCAACAGATACGCATCGAATCCGGCTGGGAAGACGCGCTCGAGGCGGTGCTGCGCGAGCGTCTGAATGCGATCGGGCTGGATCGAATGGAGCAATCCGGGGGCTGGTTCGGTAATCCGCCTCCGGCACGGATCACGGCATATGCGCCAACAGGCAATTCTGCCGTTGCCTTCGCGCCGCTGGCAGGGTGCGAGGCACTTGGCCGCTATGTCACTTGCAGCGATGCCCGCCTGGAGGCGGTCGTCGGTGATTGGTTGCATCAGGTATACGTCATTGCCGATTCGGCGGCCGGATTCTCCATGCGAGAACGCTTGCCGGCCGGCGCGATACTGGTGACACGCGAAGGCCATCTCTTCACCCGCCACGCGGTAAGCTTCCATGCGCCCGATAGCGAATTGCACGGCGTCCTGACCCGGCAGCGCGAAATCGAGCAGCTCGGCGGTGTCATTGCGAAAGCGCGCCCCGAGGCCGAAATGCTCCGCGCGGCAGTCGCAGGGGCGGAGAAAGACGTCGAGCGCAGCCGCGCCCGGCTCGACGAACTGCGGGATTCGATCGACGAGCGGCAGCAGCGCCATCATTCGCTGCAGTTGCAGGTCTTGCGGCTGGCAGAGCTCGACCAGCGGGCCACTCAACGCACTCAGCAGATCGTCGCGGAACTTGCCGAAATCGAGGCCCAGTCAGCCGTGGCCGCTGCCAGCCGCCAGGGCGCGGAAAGACGGGTCGACGAGCTGCAGGTTGAAGTAGCGCAGCAGCGGGATCAACTTTCCGTGGCGGGCGATCTCAACCAGCGGGCCGAAAACGTGTTGGAGCTCCAGCGCCAGGCCTTGCAGCAGGCGCGTGAAGAAGCCCAGCAGGCGGCATTCCATAAGCAATCTTGTGATAATAAAATCATAGAGATAGAAAATTCCATTAAAGCTGTTTCTGAGAGTGGACAGCGGTTGGGAGCCGCGCTGGCGTCGCGCCTGAAGGAGTTGGCCGGCTACGACGAGATCCCCACCCAGGAGCGACTGCAGCAGGCTTTGGCAGTGCGTAGCGAACGCGAGCAGACCCTGGCCCAGGCACGTGATGCGCTGGAAGGCATGGAAGGCAACCTCAAGACGATCGACGAGGAGCGACACGCCACCGAGCAGAAGCTCGAGCCGTTGCGCGAGAAGATCGCGGAAACGCGGCTGAAGGAGCAGGAGTCGCGAATCAACGAGGAACAATTCACGCAACAGCTCGCGGAAGCCGGCGCGCGCGAAGACGAGGTCGCGCAGCTGCTGGAGAAGGGCATGCGCCCCAACGCGCTCCAGGGCGAGATCAACCGCCTGAACGAGGAGATCAAGGGGCTGGGCGCGGTCAATCTGGCGGCGCTGGAAGAACTGCAATCGGGGCGCGAGCGCAAGGATTACCTGGACGCGCAATCGCGCGACCTGAACGAAGCGATGGCGACACTGGAAGACGCGATCCGGCGCATCGACCGCGAAACCCGCGAACGGCTGCAGCACACCTTCGACGAGGTCAACCGGCATTTCGGAGAGTTGTTCCCGTCCTTGTTCGGCGGCGGAAATGCGCGCCTGGTGCTGACGGGTGAGGAGATACTCGATGCGGGCGTTCAGGTCATGGCGCAACCGCCTGGCAAGAAGAACGCCACCATTCACCTGCTGTCGGGGGGCGAAAAAGCCCTGACGGCGCTGGCGCTGGTGTTCTCCATGTTCCAGCTGAATCCCGCGCCGTTCTGCCTGCTCGACGAGGTGGATGCGCCGCTGGATGATTTCAATACCGGGCGCTTCTGCGAGCTGGTCAAGAAAATGTCGCAGAACTCCCAGTTCCTGTTCATCAGTCACAACAAGATCACCATGGAAATCGCCGAGCAGCTGCTCGGCATCACGATGCAGGAACCGGGCGTTTCGCGCGTGGTGGCGGTCGATATCGAAGAAGCGCTGAAGCTGAGGGAAGCTGCGGCCTGAGAGAGGCAGTCGATGAGCGACCTGCAGTTGAGCCTGCTAGTCATCGGCGCGGTGGTGGTCGGCGCGGTGTACCTGTACAACTGGCTGCAGGAACGCAGCTTCCACCACCGCATGCAGCAGGCATTCGGCAGCGCGCACGATGACGTGTTGCTAAAGGCGGGCGTCGAATCCGCATTGACCGACGGGCGGCTCGAGCCGCAGATCGTGCCGCCGGAGGAGGGTCGGGAAGGCCGTGCTGCTCCAGCGGTATCCGCGCCCGGCTTTGATCCTGCAATCGACTACGTCGCCGAGGTGGATGCCGACGCACCCATCGCGGACACGCAGATTGGGGAGCTTGCGAGCCAGGCTGCGTCGTGCGGCAAGCCCGTTCATATCGCCGGACTCGATGCCACAACCGGCGAATGGGGCGACATTGCGCGCGGAGAGGGCGGTCGTTATGTCAGCTTGCGCCTGGCGCTACAGCTCGTGAATCGCGCAGGGGCGGTCAATTCGGCCCAGCTCGCCATGTTCTGCGATGGGATCAAGAGTTCCGCCGACAGGATTTCGGCGCAGGCTGCGTTCCCCGACGCGCAGTCTGCGCTGAAGCGTGCGCGGGAGCTCGACGCATTCTGCGCGGGGGTGGATGTCGCGATTGGCGTCAACGTCGTGGCCGAGGGGGCCGGGAAATTCGCGGGCGCCAGGATCCGCGAACTCGCCCAGTCGGCCGGCTTCAAGCTGGAGCCCGACGGCGTGTTCCATTTTCGCGACGAGCGCCGGCAGACGCTGTTCACGCTGGACAATCACGAACCCGCTCCATTCCTGCCTGAGCGCATCCAGGGCCTGACCACGCACGGCGTGACCTTGTTGCTGGATGTGCCGCGGGCGGCCGCCGGCGTCGAGGTGCTTGATCGCATGGTCGATATCGCAAACAGTTTTGCAACGGCGCTCGGCGGGCGCCTGGTGGACGACAACCGTGCCGCCCTGAGCGAAGCCGGCATCGCCAGAATCCGGGAGCAGGTGCGCTCGATACACGCGACGATGGATGCGCACGGCATTCCGGCGGGCAGTTCGCTGGCGCTGAGGCTGTTCTCGGGATGAACGTGCCGCGCGATGCCGCCGCGCGGGCCGAGACGCTGCGGCGCGAGATCGAGCGGCATAATTTCCAGTATCACGTCCTCGACCGGCCCCTGATACCGGACGCCGAGTACGATGGGCTGTTCCGCGAACTGCAGGAGCTGGAGGCGCGATTCCCGGAGCTCCTGACTTCCGATTCCCCGACCCAGCGGGTAGGCGCGCCGCCAGGCGAAGCGTTTGCCGGCGTGAGCCACCGGGTGCCCATGCTCTCTCTCAACAACGCTTTCGACGACGAAGAAGTCGAGGCGTTCGACCGGCGCGCGCGCGAAGCCTTGGGAAAGGACGCTATCGAATACGCGGTGGAGCCGAAGTTCGATGGTCTTGCGGTGAGCCTGATTTACGAGCACGGCGTGTTCAGGCTCGGCGCGACGCGCGGCGATGGCTATACCGGAGAGGACGTTACCGCCAACCTGCGGACCGTGCGCTCCATTCCGCTCAGGCTGGCCGGTCGGGCCATCCCGGCGCTGCTCGAAGTGCGCGGTGAAGTGCTGATGTTGAAAAAGGACTTCGAGGCGCTCAATCGCGCGCAACGCGAGCGTGGTGAGAAGGAATTCGTCAACCCGCGCAACGCGGCCGCGGGCGCCCTGCGACAGCTTGATTCGCGCGTAACCGCAACGCGCAAGCTGGCATTCTTTTCCTACGGCCTGGGCGCGGCCGATGGCGCGCCGGGTGTCGTCGCGCACAGCCAGTTGCTCGACTATCTTGCGGAAATGAGGTTTCCGGTCGCGGCCGAGCGCGGAGTCGTCACGGCGGTGGCGGGGCTGCTCGCCTATTACCGCGGCATCGGCGAGAAGCGGCCTCGGTTGCCTTACGACATCGACGGCGTGGTTTACAAAGTCAACGATCTTGCAGGGCAGGAACGTCTTGGTTTCGTCGCGCGGGCGCCGCGCTTTGCGCTGGCGCATAAGTTCCCGGCTGAAGAGGCGATAAGCGAGGTGCTGGCGATAGAAGTGCAGGTGGGCCGCACCGGTGCGCTAACCCCGGTGGCGCGTCTGAAACCGGTATTCGTGGGGGGCGTGACCGTGACCAACGCGACCCTGCACAACGAAGACGAGGTCAGGCGCAAGGACATACACATCGGCGACACCGTGGTAGTGCGCCGCGCCGGCGATGTCATTCCGGAAGTGGTACGTGTCATTGCAGAGAAACGGCCCATGGGGGCGCAGCCGTTTGCAATGCCGGAACGCTGCCCGGTGTGTGGATCGAAAGTGGAACGGCTCGAGGACGAATCGGCGGCGCGCTGCACGGCGGGACTGTACTGCCCGGCGCAGCGCAAGCAGGCCATCCTGCACTTCGCCTCGCGCCGCGCCATGGACATAGAAGGACTGGGCGAGAAGCTGGTCGATCAGCTTGTGGACAACGGCATCGTCGAGACGCCGGCAGATCTCTACCGACTTGACGAGGCCATCCTTGCTGGGCTGGAACGCATGGCCGAAAAATCGGCAGCCAACCTGGTGGGGGCCATCGCGCGCAGCAAGCACACGACGCTTGCGCGCCTGATCTATTCGCTCGGCATACGCAACGTGGGAGAAACCACTGCGCGCGATCTGGCACTGCATTTCGGCGACCTGGCGCCGGCGATGGCGGCGGACGAGGAAGCATTGCAAAGGGTGCCGGACGTCGGCCCGGTCGTGGCGAAGAGCATCGCGCAGTTCTTCGCCGAACCGCACAACCGGAAAGTGGTGGAAAGCCTGCGCGAGGCAGGTATCGAGTTCGAAAGGGTGAGCAAACCGCCGCCGAAAAAAGGGGTTGCGGGCAAGACTTTCGTTCTGACCGGGACTCTGCCTCACCTCACGCGAGAAGAAGCGAAGGAAAAAATACTGCAGAGCGGAGGCAAGGTTGCGGGCACCGTGTCGAAGAAAACCGATTACCTGGTGGCAGGTGCCGACCCGGGCAGCAAGCATGACAAAGCGCAGGAATTGGGAGTCGCCGTGCTCGACGAGGATGGATTGCTGAAATTACTCGGCGAGAAAGCCTGAACAACTTTGTTCCCGATACCGGCAATATAATAACCGGGTGTCAGTTCCTCCCGATCAAGCGCGGCGCCTACTCGAGACGGCGGAGCTCGTGTGCACGGCCGCGACCGTTTCGGAGGCCGTGACGCGTCTTGCACGCGAGATCACAGTGCGCCTGGCGGAGAGCTTCCCGCTGGTGCTGTGCGTGATGCGCGGGGGCGTGATTTTCACGGGACAGTTGCTGCCTCACTTGAGGTTTCCGCTGGAACTCGACTATGTGGAGGTCACCCGCTACGGCAGCTCCACCCTGGGCGGAGAACTGTCCTGGAGGATGGCCCCGGGGCCGGCCGTAACGGGACGCGTGGTTCTAGTGCTGGACGATATCCTGGACGAAGGAAAAACGCTGGCCGCGATACGTGAAAAACTCCTTGTCATGGGCGCGAGCCGCGTCCTCATCGCGGTGCTGTCGGAAAAAGATACCGGCCGGGCGAAGCCGGTAAAGGCCGACTTCACCGGCGTGAAGCTGCCGAACCGGTACGTCTTCGGATGTGGAATGGACGTGAAAGGCGCGTGGCGCAACTTGCCGGAAATCTATGCCCTCAAAGAAGACAAAGAGTAACGGCGCGCCGCTGGCGATCATCGGCGGCAGCGGCCTGGCGCAGCTGGCCGGTCTTGAGGGCGCCCGCCGGCAAGCGGTGGCGACTCCTTATGGCAAGCCTTCCTGTGCGCTGATCGCCGGCACCGTTGCGGGACGCAAGGTCGTCTTCCTCCAGCGGCACGGAGATGGACATACCGTCCCGCCCCACGAGATCAACTATCGGGCGAACATCTGGGCGCTGC
>Ga0134121_10002152_pt1 | contig 17349 bp, 14 predicted proteins | sample KB301_FD_96463 | JGI IMG/M metagenome (GOLD analysis project Ga0134121, IMG submission 96463) | Terrestrial soil microbial communities without Nitrogen fertilizer from Kellogg Biological Station, Michigan, USA - KB3-0-1 | ecosystem: Environmental > Terrestrial > Soil > Unclassified ... | reverse complement strand
TTTTTCTCGATTATCGCGGCCTTTGTGGATGGACGCAGAAAGATGTCGAGTGGAGGTCGGGAGGAATGACGCTGTACAACCGGAAGCGGTTTAAGGCTCCCGTGGTGCAAAAAGACCCCAGGAGGGGACACGCGCGAAAGGATGTCGATCGCGATCAGTTGCTCTTCACCTCGAGTTCCATATCCTGCTCTTCAATCGCAAACTCCTGGCGAAACGTCGGGTAGCCCACGGCCTTGACTTCGATTTGGTATTTGCCGGGCAGCAGACTTTTGAACTCGAATTTGCCGTCGGCGTTCAAGGGGTGTCCCGTCCAATAGTCGCCCACCAGGAAAACGTCTCCTTGCGTCAGCGGTTCTCCGGTTTCCCCGTCCACGACTTTTCCCCGAACGGCGGCCAATGGCAGACGGCCAGGAGCGCGATTTCCCGCCGGGCCGGGCGGCGTGAGTATTCTTGCGTTCATGGGAAGCGCGCTCGTCTCCTCCAGTTCAATTCCATGGACATCCTTGTCGCCGACAATAATCGAGGCCGCAAACGTGGCTCGGGAATTGCTGCTGAAGGCCGTCAACGCATGCCGCCCGGGGGGCACTTCAGCGAACTCGAAGGAGTGGTCGACATAAATCGTCGCGGGGATGCCGGAGAGGAAGGCGCCGCGAATCGTCGGGGCGAATTGTCCGGTCACGCTCACACCGGGAGGCTTCGGTGCGGCCGTTCGAGTAAGCACGATCGACAATGTCTGGGCTATTGGTATTGCGATAGGTGCGACCGCGCCAGGGTTGCCATTCCCGGCGGCAATGAGGCCCAGTGAGAGCAGACGGAGCATTGTGCTCTGTGAAGAAGTCAGCGCCGTCCCGCCTACTGACGCAGAAATCCTGAGCATGCCGTCCTGGATGTCGGTGCTTCCATACTTCATGGACTTCACCGAGTAGCCGTCGGGAAGTCCCTCCACGCTGACCCGATAGTCGGTGCCTGTATTCTGGACGGGGAGCGAAGGCTCGGTTACCGGGGTGGTGATTGCATTGCCTCCGGCAATGGGAACCAGGCGAATACCTGTGACTTTCCCTGCACCGAAGATGGGGACCTTCGCGCCATTTTCAGCACGGAAATCCAAAGGTATCGCGATTCCTCCTGCAGGTAATCCGAATCCTCCGCCGAGAAGGCCACCCGTGCCTATGATCCTGCCTCCGCTCGTGTCCTTCAATGTGAAATCGATTCCCGGAAGCGTTCCGCCGGCCGTCACGGTGACGATCTTTCCTTCGGCCATGGCTTGGGTGCCCGGATAGTAGGTCGGAGCGTTTAGGATTCCTGCGGCGACGAAGTACCGGCCGGGAGGAATATTCTCCAGTGTGTAGCGGCCCTGCTCGTCCGTCTCTCCCAGGCTCGACATCGCCGAGGTGTTCCCGGTCAATTCTTCAAGCGAGTCCGGCCGCGGCACAGCGCCGACACGGATGCCGGCCGCGGGTTTGCCCGCGCTGTCCTTCAGGACGCCGGTGATTGTTCCTCCTTGAGCGGGCTGTACCGTGATGCCCTGCGTCGTCCAGAGGGTGAGGATGAGAATAAGAGCGTTCATGTCAGTAGAGCCGGCGTGACGTGAGTTCGAGCTTCATGTCTTTGTCGTCGATTTCAATCGACCGTTTGACGTTCGAATGCCCGAAGATCTGGACTTCGAGATCATACGTGCCCGGAAGCAGCGGAGGCAGCTCGAAGTGGCCATCCGCATCGACGGGGAACGACGCGCTGTAATAGCCGTTCGTTTTAAGGATGACCGTGCCTTCCGGTATCGGCTGTTTGGAAAGCTCTTCCACGAGACTCCCTGTAAGATGCGCCAATGGCACGATGCCCGGCGGATGCTCGCCGGCTGGCCGCGGAGCGGCAGGTTGCCAGGAATTCAGCGGAAGTAGTGCCGTTTCTACGAGTACGATACCTTCGAGATCGCGATTCTCAACAACGATGGTTGCGGCCAGCGGGCTCAAACCGCTGGAATTGTCGCGCGTCACAATCACGTGTCGCCCGGGCGGCACTCCATACACATCGAAAGTCCCATCGGAGTACACAGCGCCGGGAATGCCCGAGAGATAGACGGTGCGCGTTCCCGCGACGCTTGTTCGTCCCGAAACGCGAACGCCGCTTTTGGCTTTTGGCTGAGCCGGTGCCAACGTGATGGAGAGCAAAGACGGCGGCTTGGCCCCAGGTTGGGACCCCAAAAGCGTGGTGAGAGTGCTCGCTGGCGTCCCCATGGCTGCCGCCATTCCGGAGAGAAAGGCCTGTAGACCTGCGGGGTCTTGAGGCAGAGCCCCGAGCTGCAATATTGCGGATGTTGGTGACAGTAATTGAGCTTGCATGAGCTGTGCCATCCGCGCGGCATCGACCTGCGTGGGAGCCGGTGTCGCTCCGACAGGCGTCGAAACTGGCATCGGAGGCGAGACTTGCGGCGCTCCGTTCCCGAGTGGAACTCCGGCCGTGGCCATTAGCTGCATCAATCTGCCAATCGGTTCAGCCGAGCGCGCGAAATCCGGCGGCGTCAGTCGAAGGGTGTTCGTCAAAAGATCTGTGGAGCCGTACGTGATGGATTTCACCGAATAGGAATCCGGCAGATTCTCGACGGTCACTCGGTACGCCGTTGTTTGAGGACCGGGCACATTGACGACGGTGCTTGTCATCGGAGCTGTTATCACGCTGCCGCCCATCTCCAGCTTTACGGTGGTGATCTTGCCGGCTCCTGACAGCGGCAGGCGGCCGCCACCTTCGACGGTGATTCGGAGCGGCAGGGCAAGCAGGATCCCGGGGTTTCCGCCACTCGTCGCCCGCCCAAAGCTGACATTGTCGAGGGCGAAATCGATTCCCGAAAGTTTGACGCCCGGCTTCATCGCGACTTCCTTCGCAGCGGCCATGTCCGACGTTCCGGGATAGTAAGTTTGCGAGTCCAGCCGCCCTGCAGCGATGAAGTAGCGCCCCGGAGGAATGTTCTCCAGAGTGTACCGGCCGTCCTGGTCCGTTTCGGACAGGCTGGACATTGCCGCACTTGTGACTGCTTCGTCCAGAGACTCGGGCCGCGCGATGGCAGCCATACGAATGCCGGCAACGGGTTTGCCCTGCGTGTCTTTCAACACGCCGGTTACCGTGCCTCCCTGCTGCGCTTGCACAGGAACGCCCTGCAACGCCAGTACGAGAGAAAGAAAGAGTGTGATCACATGGCTCCCACGATCAACTCCAGGTTGACGTCGTCATCTCCCATAGTGACCTTCCGGCTGACAGGTGTGCGGCCGGGCACTTGTATCTGGAGATTGTAGTTGCCGGGAAAGAGGCACGGGATATTGAACTCCCCATTCGTCCCAATCATATATGAGGCACTCGTAAAGCTTGTCAGTGTTGCCGTGCCCCCACTGAGCGGGCTGGCGCTGTTCTGATCCAACACTCGCCCGCGCAGAGACCCAAGGCGAACAGTTGCACCTGCCGGATGATTGCCCGCAGGGCCGGGTGCTGCGAGTGCGCGCGGAGCAAAGGGCAATACGGGCGTATCGACAAGCGCGACATTTTCGACATCGCGGTCACCGACGACGATGGACGCCGCCAATGTGTGCGACGACATGGCGGTGTCGGGAACGGCGATCGAATGGCGTCCTGGCGGAACGTTGCGAAATTCAAATGTTCCGTCTGAATAGAGGTTGGCCGGCATGCCCGATAGATAAACCGAAAGGCCGTCGGAGATGTGTCCCAGGACTCGTACGCCCTTGCCTGAGGCGTCAGATGTGGGAACCGTAGTCAGCTCGACCGAGAGCAACGGTCCCGCCCCTGTTCCAGCAGCGATCTTGAACGCGGAAGACGTGACACTCTGCGAACCGAACATCACGCCTTCGACAGCATAGCCTTCCGGAAGGTTTGCAACAGTCGCACGGTATTCCCCTGATACCGTGGCGGACGGAACGGGAACTCGAATCGATGTTCCCGTCATCTGCAGCCCTGTTCTGGCCCCGTCACTTCGCGTGAGCCAGAGAAGGGTTTGTCCATTTGTGGAGTAAATGGGAAGCCTCGCTCCGTTATTCACTCGGATTCGTACGGGAATGTCTCGATAGACAACGTCGAACGCCGTCGGCGCACGAATGCTCTCATCGGTCATGACAAAATCGGAGAGCGCGACGGTCGATCCCGGTTCGATCTCAATCAACTCGCCGGTCGCCATCGATGGGGTGCCGGGATAGTACGTGGGAAGATCGACGCGTCCGGCCGCAATGTAGTAGTGGCCGGGCGGAACGGTCTCGAGTCGGAAGCGCCCTTCTGCATCCGTCGCGCCGATGCTCGACATCGTTGTGACGGCATTGGCATCCACCGTCGCTTCCTGGCGCGCTACCGCGGCTATGCGCACTCCTACAGCCGGCTTACCTTCAGCGTTCTTCAGGACGCCCGTGATCGTTCCTCCTTCCGAGGGCTTCACGGGAATCTGCGCAAACAGGATTGCGATCAGGAATAACCGAAGCATTTCGGCTCAGTATAAGCGGCGGCTAGTCAGATTCAGAACTATCGTTTTTCTGATGGGTGGACGCCGACATGATCAAATACGGGCGATCGGGGCCTTCGGATCTAGTCGCCGCAAGTCATCGAGGTCGCTCGTTATAATGATGTCGCGACATTGTCGACAAAGACATTCTTGGCGATTGACGAAAAAGCATGGCGCAACTACTCTTCTGCCCTTCACGCGTCAAGGCACCCAGTTTTCTACAAAACAGTTTTCGAACCACAAGGAGAGATCGGTCATGCGCATCTTTAGAGCTGCAGCTATCGGAAGCATTCTGATACTGGCCCTGGCAGGAATATTCAACGCACAACTGTCGTCTACCGACCCCGGAGTTCGGAGCGGACTAGCCGTGGGAGGCCCGCTCAACGGGCTGTCCACCGGTCAACTCGCCGCGTTTTCGAATGGCGCGGATGACTTCAACACCGCCCACTCTGTTGATGGCAGCATCCCCGGCGCGGATGCGACGGGACTGGGGCCGGTGTTCAATCTGGATAATTGTGGCGGATGTCACGGGTTTCCTGCCGTTGGTGGAACCAGCCCCGCGCTAAACCCCCAGATTGCGATGGCGACTGCGGCGGGTGCTAACAACACCGTACCGGGCTTCCTAACGCTGCATGGACCGATTCGTGAAGTGCGCTTCATTTCGAAGCCGGACGGCTCACCGGATGGCGGCGTACACGCCATCTTTACAATCGAAGGAAGGCGTGACGCTCATGGCTGTCACCTGCCTCAGCCGGACTTCGCGTCAGAGGAGCGCCGCGGCAACCTGATCTTCCGTATCCCAACGCCCGTTTTCGGAGACGGTCTGATCGAAAACATTCCTGATGCCGCAATCCTCGCAAACAAGCAGGCCAATGGTTCACTGAAGACTCAGCTCGGGATTCGAGGACACGAGAATCGGACGGGCCAGGATGGAACAATTACGCGTTTCGGATGGAAAGCTCAGAATCCGTCGCTGGCCGTTTTTTCCGGAGAGGCGTACAACGTCGAGATGGGCGTCACGAATGAACTGTTCGCCCAGGAGCGAGATCAAACACCGAAATGCCAGTTCAATCCAACTCCCGAAGATCATCCGGACTTCGATGCGGGGGAAGGGACCGGCGTGGCAAATTTTACGAACTTCATGCGGTTTGCGGCTCCCCCGACCCCGGCTCCGGACACGAAATCCATCGTGAACGGCCGAGCCCTGTTCGCATCAATCGGATGCAATCTCTGCCACACCCAAACGCTCAAGACCGCGCCGTCGGACTTTACCGCTCTTTCCCAAAAGCCCGTGAATCTTTTTTCGGACCTGCTGGTTCACGACATGGGAAGCGGATTGGCGGATCACGTGAGTCAGGGAACAGCTTCCGGCACGGAGTTCAGAACGGCACCGCTCTGGGGACTTGGCCAGCGAATATTTATGCTGCATGATGGACGAACGTCCGACGTCAAGGCCGCAATATTCGCACATCGGAGCCCGGGCTCGGAAGCCAACTCAACAGTAGACTTCTTCGAACGCCTGGCTATTCCACTGCAGCAGGACTTACTAAACTTTCTGCGATCCCTGTAGGAGGTCGGATGCCGACGGCTCAGATTCGGAGCTGTCGGCACCCGACCTCAGGCGGCGCTTTTTCTAGCGTGCCCCAAGTTAAAAATTCTGCCGACACCTGAAAATAGGAATCGTTTTCAATTATACGGAATGCGTTACTTCCATTTAGCTTTTGTCTAGCCTACTTGCTCGCCGACGAATTCACCTTCGTTTCGCTGGCGTTAGGATCGCCGATGGACGATGCTGCCGACAGTTCGCGACCAGTGGACAGCCGAACCGATTTAGCATTTGCTCCGTTGCTCCTGGATTTGGAGAGCCATCCACCGTAATCGAATCGAGCCCCAGCTCTGGCGCGGGGTCCGTGCCGGAGTCCGTCCCGCATCGGACCAAGTTGACACTACCGGAAAGCTAACCCCCGAACAGCACGTCGTGCATCAACCGGCCCGGCATGACTGCGAGCAGCGTCATGACGATCAAAGCAATCATCAACATGACCATCGTCCGCGCATGATCGCGATATCGGCGACGCTTAACTTTCAAAATTCCCCATGCCATCAACACCAGCGCCGAACCACCGCCCACGTAGGCCGAGATCCAGCTATTGCCGTGCGGCACAGCCATCGACGTGATCCCCATCAATGTCATCGCGCCTATCCAGCTCCAGCCCAGCACCCGATGCCGCAGGTCGCCCTTGGGCAGTGCCAGCATGCCCCAGCCGGTGATTACCATCGTCAGGATGAAGATGGCATGAATGCGCGTGGCGAGCGGGGCAGCGCTAAACGCAGTAGTATTCAGGCCCAGGCGCCAGCTGACGTTCCGCCAGCGATCTGAACCGCCAAACACCAGGGCGCAGCCTGGCACGACGACCAGAATCGTGAGTGCGAACACCACCAACCGGCGAATGTCTTCCTTGAGTAGAATCTGCCGTGATCTCGGCCGTATCAAGGACTCGGATCTTGTTTTTTCAGGCATCATGATTTTGAATTATGGTGGTTTATGAAGCCTGTGGGAAGCGGGTACTCGCGGCTACTTATTCGTGCAGGCAACCAAATCGTCCGCCAGAAATCTGCCCCATTTCTACGTTCTCCCCTGGACGTCCTGCTCGTGTAAATTGTTGGACCTATGACCTTCGGACATTTGATGCTCAGCGAGTGGCTGCTCGATCCTTCGATCACGTATTTGAACCACGGAACTGTCGGGGCGCCTCCCCGCAGGGTTCTGGCGCGACAACAGGATCTCCGCGATGAGATCGAGCGGCAGCCCTCGCGATTCCTCTTGAGAGAACTCTCCGAGCTACGATTCGGGCGCTCCGACGGGCCGCCCAGAATGCGGGCGGCAGCGGAAGCTGTGGGCGAGTTCCTGGGAGTCGACGGTAAGGATCTCGTCTTTGTCGACAACACGACGAGTGGCATCAATGCGGTGCTTCGCAGCCTCGATTTGCGGGAAGGCGATGAAGTGCTCATCCCGAATCTTGCCTACGGAGCCATAAAGAACGTCGTGAACTTTGCTGCGCGCTTCCGTGGTGCCCAGGTGCGGGAGGTCGACCTTCCCCCTGCGATTACGGGACCCGACGTTGTCGTGCGCTCGATCGAATCGGCTCTTGCGCCCCGAACGAAGGCTGTCGTTATCGACCACATCACTTCAGAGACGGCGCTCGTGCTGCCGGTTTCCGATATTGCCGCGGCGTGCCGCGCTCGCGGTATTATCACGATCGTTGATGGGGCGCACGCTCCGGGGGCGATCCCTGTCGACATCGACGCTTTGGGCGTCGACTTCTACTGCGGAAACTTGCACAAATGGGGATGGTCCCCGCGCAGCAGCGCAATTCTTTGGGCCGATTCGTCGCGGCACACGGGATTGCATCCCACCGTGATTTCGTGGGGTCTGGACCAGGGCATGACATTTGAATTCGACTGGCCGGGTACCCGCGATCCGACCCCTCACCTCGCAGCGCCGGCCGGGATTCAGTTCATGCGCGAACTCGGTGTGGAAGCCGTCCAGCGCTACAACCATGATCTGGCATGGTCGGCCGGCAACCGGATGGCAGAGCACTGGAGATCGCCCCTGGCATGCCCGGAGTCGATGATCGGAACCATGGTGACGGTGCAGTTGCCACCGAGCGCCGGTTCTACGAGAGATGACGCAATCCGGCTGCGCGATGCCTTGCTCTTCGAAGACAGGATCGAGGTCCAGGTGCACGCTGCGCACGAACGCGTCCACGTTCGCGTCTCCGCGCAGATCTACAACGAGATGAGCGACGTCGATCGATTGATTGAAGCATTAGACCGCCGACTCTGACGTCGAATCATTACTGCAGATTCACGACTGCCGTGTGTACAACCGGCTTGTCGCCGGACGCGGTCCACGCCACAATCGTGTCATTGCCGGATTGATCGATTCGTGGCACAGATCCAGGCTGCAGGCCTGCTCCCGGAACAGTTACCGGCGCTCCGGCCACTCCATTGGCTGCGACCTGACGCAGGCGAACCTGACTTCCTGAAGACGAGCGCTCCACCCAGCTCACGATTGCGGCTCCGGACGCGAGACTGACGACGTCGACCCGGCCCGACGTCATTCCGCCGTCTATCCTCACGGGTTTGCCAAAGGTTTTGCCGCCATCTGTCGAGAGAACCAGGTTCACTTGATCCTTATCTTTCGGAGCGGTAAACCAGGCCACGGCGACATTACGGCCATTCGATGAAATTGCCGGGCCATTCACAGGGCACGCATCGATCTCCCAGCCGTCGTTCGACAGGGGCTCTGGCGCGGACCAGCGCCCATTGGCGTATCGGACGACGGAGATGTCGCGGATTTCCTTGGCAGACCGATCACGATACACCGCGATCAAACCGGTCGGCGTGGCGGTGACCGACGTCTGGCAGCACTCGCAGACGCGCCCGTCGAGCGTCGTCTCTGCTCCGACTGAGCCGTCCTTGCCGATGGTGGTGTACATCAGTCCCATGTCGCCTTCGCCTTCGTTGGATAACTTTCTTCCGTCAAGCCAGACCAGCCCCAGCTTTCCGTCGGGCGATGCGACAAAGGACACAAACCCATGCTGTCTCTCTTTCATATCTTTATGCGGAACGATGGGTTTGCTCCAGGTCTTACCGGAGTCGCGGGATAGCGAGATGTTTGAGTTGTAGGCTTCACGGTCGAGATTCGTGGCCACGAACCAACTGGCGGCCATGGTGCCGTCGGCCATAAACGCGATCGTTGGATAATCTGCCCCACTCACGAACCAGTTGCTGCCGGTTGCGATCGTTTGAGGCACAGACCAGCCTTGCTTTTCGCGTGTCGAAAACTTCAGGGAGTACGCCTTTCCCGATCCCGGCTCCAGCCATGAGAGGAAGACTTGTCCGTTGGGAGCCACGGATACATTGGGAGCCTCGCTGCCGGGCGCAGCCGGGGACTTGAGCTCGACAACAGACGGCGCTGCCGAAACGATTGCAAGGCTGGCGCACAGGAGGACAAGGCCTATCCACTTCTTCATGAGAATTCCTTCCTTTATTAAGCCGAAGTACGACGACGTAAAGACACTGTTACACCCTCAATGCCCCGCAGGGAAGTGAAGAATTGCTGAAACTCTCTGACAATATCGTCAGGCAGTATTCAGAAATCCTTAAGTAGCTTTAGTGGGAGCGAACCTCATAGGATGAGGAGCCATGAGATTCCGGAACCGCACTCTGGTGGGCGCAGCGCTTATTTGGGGATCCCTTATGCCACTGTCCGCGCATCACTCGATCACCGCAGAGTTTGACCTGGAAAAGCGCGTCACACTCTCGGGGGTTGTGACGCAAGTGGAATGGATGAACCCGCACTCTTATTTCTTTGTCGATGTCAACGATCCACGTACCCGAAAAGTCGAGAACTGGGCCTTCCAGCTGAATAGCCCGAATGCACTCACGGCGCTCGGGTGGACTCACGGCACCCTTAAAGCCGGTGACATGGTGACAGCATCCGGTTCGCCGTCCCTGTCAGGCTCCAAGGTGGTCTATACGCGTGAAATTCGTTTCCAGGACGGCCGCAAGCTCAGTGCCGAATACCTGCCTTCTGCCTCCGCACCTCATTAGTTTGCTTCGCTTATTCTGACAAAATCTTCAGACAATATTCAGTGGCATCCCTGCAATGTCGATCTATGATTGACGAAACGGAGTTTAGGCTCCAACCATCATACGTTCGATGCGGCGTTGGAATTTCGGCGCTGTAAGCCTGCCTTATTGACGAGCGGCTCTCTCCTTGAGAGCCGCTCGGTTTCTCTGCTATTTTTTGTCGTCCTTTCCTTCGTTCGGATACCAGTACTTCTTGTGGCAGGTTTCGCAGGCTGCGTCGATTTCGCCGCCGGCATTCGACAACCCATCGGCGCTTTTTGCGTCGATCGCTTTGAGAGCACCCATGGTCGCGTCCTGCGTTGTTTTCGCGAGCCTCGCCCAGCTTGCTCGATCCTGATTGATCAGAGTTTCGATTTGCTCGGGTGTCAGTTCCACCTTGGGGTCTTTTGCCTGCTCGCCAGGCTTCGCGACTTTCCGGCCGGGCATGAGAATCAGGTTCATGGCCTCGGCTAGAGTCACGGCTTCGTGGCGAATCGTGGCCCATTCCTCGTCGTTGTGCGGGGCATTCGTCTTGGGGCCCTTTTCGGTGACTTCCGTGGAAACCGCGTTCCACAGCGTGTCCGCCCGGGGTTGGACCATGGACTGCATGATCTCCCGGATCGTAAATACCGGAGCAATCTCCGCGGCCGGTTCGGCGGGCTTGGGCGCCGAGCAGGCAAAAACGATGCAGCCTGCAAGAGGTATCGCTAAAAATAGAAGTAATTTTCGCATGGCGTTCCTTTCATCAGAGTCGACTCGCCTTAAAAAATGCGGCGTCAGACAGGGGTGTTGACGCCGCGTACCAAGGGCAGGAAGGTTCCAGCCTTCTCGCCGTTTATGGCGGGATGATAGTTTCGTTCTGCTTCTGCCAACCTGAAGAATTCCTTAATTCTTCGTCAGATACTCGGCCTTGAACACCTGATGATTGACGCTTTCGGCAAACCAATCGGCCAGGCGATCGTATTGGGCATCTTTGGAAACGACGAGGAGTCCAGGGAGGCTGTGTCCGAGCAATTCTGCGAGGACATCCTTATTCTCGAGAGCGCCGTGCAAATAGGTGCCGGCAACACCAGGCCCACGGATCCCGTCGGATACGCCGTCCTCAAGAACTGCAAATGGGTTCACCGAACCGTTCAGCGTTGTGATGCCCATGTGAATCTCATATGCCGAAAAAGGAATTCCCGAAGGCGTGCGCGCGGCCACTCTCCGGGTTGTCTTTTGAGGCATCAGCCGCGTGCGCGCGGGGAGCAGCCCAAGCCCACGGACAGCCTGCACGGGCGATTCGACGTTGTCCGGATCGACGATCTCTTCGCCCAGCATTTGATAACCCCCGCAAACGCCGACAATCCGGGCTCCCTGCGCCACCTGATCGAGGAGCCACTGCTCCATACCGGTTTCACGCAGCCATATCATGTCGGCAATCGTGCTCTTGGTTCCGGGAAGGAAAATCACGTCGAAACGCGCAGATGTGGGAGCTGTAACGTAAGCTGCATGGGGCAGGAGCCGAAAATCCGTGAAGTTCGAGATGTGCGGAAGCCGCACGATCGCAATGCGGCCGCGCCCTTTCGCCCGATCCTCGAGGTCGAGCGTGTCTTCCGGGTCGAGGTCGAGATCTGGAACGTGTGGAAAGACGCCCAGACAGGGTTTGCCGGTTTTCTCTTCCAGAACCTTCACGCCGTCTCGAAAGAGAGCCCTGTCTCCGCGAAAGCGATTTACCAGGAAGGATCGAACCAGGAGAGCTTCTTCAGGATCGAGTAACTGAAACGTTCCGACAACCGAGGCGAAGACGCCGCCGCGATCGATATCCGCTACAAGAATGGACTGAGCCTGAAGGCGTCGCGCCAATCCCAGGTTTACCAGATCATGATGTTTGAGGTTCAACTCCGTAATACTGCCCGCACCCTCAATGACGATGAAGTCGTATTTTTCCGCCAAGCGTGAGTAGCTCGCAAGAACCTCCTGCAGCAACGAGTCGAAGTGCCCGTAGTATTCGCGTGCCGTAAGATTCATCCAGACCCGTCCGTTCAGGACGACCTGACTGCCCAATGATCCGGTGGGTTTGAGGAGAATGGGATTCATGTCGGTGTGGGGTTCCAGGCCGCAGGCCTCGGCCTGCGCCGCCTGCGCCCTGCCGATTTCACCGCCGTCCGGGCATACGGCGGAATTGTTGGACATGTTTTGCGCTTTGAACGGCGCCACGCGATGTCCAAGGCGATGGAGATAACGGCAAATCGCCGTGGACACCCAACTCTTGCCCACGCTCGATCCGGTTCCGCCGATGAAAATGGGGATGGCTGTCACTCTCGCGCGAAGCCTAGCATGCGTTTTTTGAGACTGCAACGGAGAGGAGTAAGATCACACTCCGGAGGTCACCTAATGATGATGCGACGTGTGTTCGTGCTGACTGCGATTCTTCTAGGTGTGGCTTGGTCCGCTGCGGCACCGGCTCCCGGCGGCTACATTCTGGAGCGCGATGGCGACGTGCGGTCCACTGAGCCGGGCCCTCATGCCGGAGGAGGTCAGACCACCGCCTATTCTTTTTTCAAGAAGGCTCCGGGACTGACGCTGGTGTTCCGGAAGCGCGCTCTGAAGCCAGGATCCGCCATCGGCTACCACCTGCAAGCCGAAGACGAGATTTACTACGTACTCAGCGGGCGCGGATCCATGACGATTGATGGCAAGAATTTCGACGTCGGCCCCGGCGATGCGATTCTAACGCGTCCGGGTAGCTCGCACGGATTGAAGCAGGTGGGAGCCGAAGATCTCGTCATCATGATCAACTACGAGCAGGTGCCGCAAAAATAGTCAGTTCGCGGTTGCCGCAACCACTGCGCGAATCACGCCGTCGCTCTTGCTGAGGATGTAGAGTTCTCCCGCCGCGTCTATGGCAAACCGGATGTCGGCGCGACCGTCGCCGGACACGGTCGACGAGCCCGGAAGGTTCGGATCCTTGCCCCCTCGCGCTTGATACGCCGCTTCGACAATCGGAAACATCGTGGCGTAGGTCTCGCCGTTCCAGCGGATCTTCATTTCGTGCAACATGGCCAGCGTGCCGGGCTTCCCGTCGTCGGCAGCGATCATTTCTGCGAGGTCGGCATACCAGACGCGTCCAGTCGTAATATCGCCAAAGACATACTTGCCACGAAGAATTGGGAGCGCCGAGCCACGATAGACGAAGCCGCCGGAGATAGCATCGCCGCCTTCCTTCGTGTGGGGGTATTCCAGAACGGGATAGGTTGGACTCACCATTCCCGCCGTAGTCTTGTCCGTAACCTGCACCGGCACGCGATCCTGGTCCGGCAGACTCGTCGTCGTATTGTCCTGCTTGAGCGTCTCGTTGCCTTCGCGAAGCGGATATCCGTAGTTCGCACCCTTGCGAACGATGTAAGCCGATTCCCAGGTGTGCAATCCCACGGTCGCCGCAATCAGCGTGTTGCCGTCCCAGGTGAGGCGATGCGGATTGCGCAGGCCGTATGCCCAAATTTCCTTGCGCGCGCCCGCGGTCGACGCGAAGGGATTGTCGTTAGGGATGCGGTAACGTCCGTTTTCGCTCACCGTGCTCGCCTCCGCATGCTCCTTGAGATCAGGAATGATGCGTAGAATCTTTCCGACCATCGTGTCGAGACGCTGCGGATTGAGCCTCATCGCCGTCTGCTGTTCACCCGAACCGCCATCTCCGGAACCGACATAAAGGACGCGCCACTCCGGATCTCCGCGCTTCGCATTCGGATTGAAGCTGAGATCCCCCATCGGATGGATTCGATTGTTGAGCTGCAGGCGCATCACTTCCCGCGCCGTGCCTTCAAAGGTGTCGTTTGAAATTCTGGAGTCGGTCCATTCGATCAAGACCGCGTCGCGTTGGATGTCGCCCGGGGTCTGTATTGCGGGTGTTGCCGTGTAGCCTGAAGTGTCGAGCCCGGAGAAATTCTTGTTGTCCGGAAGCGGGGATCCGGCAACTGCCGGCTCCTCAATGTGCACCGTGTAAAATTTCCCGTTCGTCGTGTAATCCGGATCGAACCGGAAGCCCACGAACCCATTTGCGTAACCCGCTTCATACGTGAAGCGATGAAACAGGCCCGGCTGGATTCCGCGCCCATTGAAGTTGAGATAGACAACCGGAGTCTTCGAATTCTTATTGATGATGTAGAGCGGACCATTCAGGTCGTTCACGAACAATCGCTGCGTTCCGCCCGGCTCTTCCTGCATCGAATTGATACGCGCGAGCTGCCCGTTGTTGCCGGTGGCGGTTATCGAACCGGTCATCGGCATCGTGAGGTAGTCGCGGATCTCCAGTGTTTGTGCGAATGCGGTTGAAACACTGAATCCCAAGACGATCGCAAGCGCAGCCCGCCGTTTGTTCATATTGAGGCCACGAGGATAGAAAAGATCGGGGGTGCGTTGCAAGTGCCCGGCCCGCGCCCTTGTCCCTCCTCGGCCAGAGGGGAGTTTTTTGCATTGGCAGAACATTCCCTTCGGTATGCTGCAACGCGGAGTTATTCATGGGATCAAAGACAACAGAAAGTGCGCGGCCTGTTGTAGGCCGCTCGATCGTGTCAACCAAGTTAGGCATTGTAGCCGCGAGTCATCCACTGGCGGCGCGTGCAGGCACGGAAATCCTCGAACGCGGCGGTAATGCAGTAGACGCCGCTATCGCGGCGAACGCGATGATCGGCCTGATGGAGCCCCGCAGCAACGGTCTTGGCGGCGATCTCTTTCTGGTCTATCACGAAGCGGCATTGAAAAGGATTCATGGGCTCAACTCGAGTGGCTGGTCGCCGGCCGGGCTGACGCCGCAGTTTCTGGAGTCCAGGGGAATCATGGAAATGCCGGCCACCGGCATTCACACCGTCACGGTGCCGGGTGTCGTCGCGGGGTGGGACATGTTGTCCCGCCGTTTCGGTACCAAGTCACTTTCAGAGCTACTTGCGCCCGCGGTGTACTACGCTGAAGCAGGATTCCCGGTCAGTGAGGTCATTGCTGCAGGCTGGGCCAACGCCGTCGAAATGCTGTCTCAATATTCGAACAGCGCGAAGACGTACCTTCGCAACGGCCGCGCGCCGGCCTGTGGCGAAGTCTTCCACAATCCCGATCTGGCCCGCTCGCTGCGCCGCATCGGCGAGCAGGGACGCGACGGTTTCTATAAAGGTCGGACGGCCGAGGCAATAGTTCGGGTCTCCAGGGAACTTGGCGGTGCCATGGCCGCGGCCGATCTCGAGGAGTTTCAGCCGGAGTGGGTCACGCCAATCCACAGCACCTATCGAGGATGGACGATTCACGAAGTGCCTCCCAACACCACAGGCATTGCGGCATTGATGATGCTCAACATCATGGAGCAGTTTCCGTTGGGCGACTGGGGATTCCACACGGCGAAATCGCTGCATGTGATGATTGAGGCGAAGAAACTCGCCTTTGCAGACCTGCTTCGCTACATCGGCGATCCCGGCTTTTCGAAGCTGCCGGTGGAGACACTTCTCTCGAAGTCTCATGCGGAGGAGCGCGCCCGCCTGATCGACATGAAGTGCGCCGCCTCGCGAGCCGAGCCTGCGCTGCTTCCCGGCTATATCAGGTCGGCCGGAAACGACACGATCTACCTTTGTGCGATCGATGCCAAGGGAAATATCGCGTCTCTGATTCAGAGCATCTATACGGGGTTCGGGTCGGCGATCGTGCCTCCGGGAACTGGTTTTGCGCTTCACAACCGTGGGGCCCTCTTCACACTCGAACCCGGCCATCCGAATAGTCTCGCGCCGCGGAAACGTCCGCTTCACACCATCATTCCTGCATTCATGGAGAAGGATGGCGTTCGCATCGGCTTCGGTATCATGGGCGGATTCAATCAGCCCCAGGCTCACGCGCAGTTCGTCGCGGGCATCGTGGACTACGGCTTTACGATTCAGGAGGCATTGGAGGCGGGGCGGTTCACCAAACTCACGTTCGGCGGTTGCGACGTCGATGTCGAGCCTTCGATCCCCAAGCGCGTTCGAACAGAACTTCAAGGTCTTGGCCACGAACTCCACGTCGCGCCTCCGCGCAGCGGAATGTTCGGATGCGGACAGGCTGTGATGAGCGATACACAGGGTGTTCACTATGGCGCATCGGAGCCGCGGCATGATGGCGCCGCGATCCCGCAGTTTGGACCTGTTTTTGCAACCTAACCGAAATAGAGTTAGCCCCGTCTACATGGGGAGAAGGAGTTTTTATGAAGAAGCTAAGCGGGATTCTATGGTTCTCCCTGCTTTTTGTTGTAGTTGCGCCGGCCGGAGCAGGCCCCCAATTTGGCAGGAATGACAGGAATGACAATCGGGGAGCTGACCGTGTCTGCGTATATCAAGACAATTACTTCCAAGGCTGGGAACAGTGCTACAGGCCGGGAGATGAAATTGCAGACTTAGGCTCCCATGGCAATAGCATTTCATCAATTCGCGTTTACGGGAACGCGATGGTTACCATCTATGACGATAGGAACTTCAGAGGTCAGTCCACACAGATTACGTCCGAAGTGAAAGACCTTGGGCAGTTCTCGGCGGGAGGCGCGGTGTTCGGCGGGCGCACAAACTGGAACGATCGGATTGGCTCGCTTCGCGTGTCATCGTCGAATTACGGGGACTCACGCGATAACCGGCGTGATGACCGATATAACCAAGGGGATTATCGCGGCCCTGACGGACAAGGCCGCTACAATAACGGAAACGGCGTTTGTGTTTTTGAAGACATCAACTATCGCGGACGCTCGCAGTGCTTCAATTCGGGTGCCGACCTCTCCGATCTCGGCAGACTCGGAGGTTGGAGCGACCGTATTTCCTCCATCAGAGTTATGGGAAATGAGCGCGTGGTGGCCTTCGTTGATGTGAACTACCGAGGCGAACGTCTGGTCATTGACCGCGATATCCCGGACTTGAGAAGCTTCCGGCTTCGTAACAATCGAAGCTGGGACAATCAAATTTCTTCCCTGGAAGTCGGAGGTCGCGGCGCACCAGTGGGGCGTAGATATTATGGTCGGTGACGTACAAGACAAATGACCCTGCCGGTAAGGCAGGGTCGACGGCGAATTCGGGGTTCGAGTAGCACGGCCCCGAATTCGCTTCCAAATTCGCTTCCTTTCTTTGCTGCGCATTCTGCGCTATAAGCAAACGGCCTATGAGAACACGCGTTTGGCCGTTTCTTCTTTTTCTGTGGTATGCTGCCTGTTCCAGCGCCCCTCCACCAGCGGACAAGTCCAC
>Ga0134121_10002151_pt1 | contig 17353 bp, 14 predicted proteins | sample KB301_FD_96463 | JGI IMG/M metagenome (GOLD analysis project Ga0134121, IMG submission 96463) | Terrestrial soil microbial communities without Nitrogen fertilizer from Kellogg Biological Station, Michigan, USA - KB3-0-1 | ecosystem: Environmental > Terrestrial > Soil > Unclassified ... | reverse complement strand
TTGGACGTCATCGAGCGGACGATCGCCAAGTCGTCCACGCAGCCGCCGACGTGCGGAAACAGTTCACTGACCGGGATGCCGCTCTGGCCATACCGCTCGAAACGCCAGGGCGATTGCATGATGCGGCCAATGTTGTTGAACTGCGTCGGCTCGACGCGGCCGGGCATCGGTTGGCCGTGATCGCGGATCAAGCGCGGCTTGGGATCGAAGGTGTCCACTTGCGAGGGGCCGCCGTCCATGTAGAGGAAGATGACGCTTCTGGCCTTGGCGGGGAAATGGGGCGGACGCGGAACAAGCGGATTGGCGGGGCCCGGCTGAAATTCTGAACGACCGTGTTCGCGGTCCATGAGCGCAGCCAAAGCAACGGCTCCGAAACCGTTGGCGCAGCGCAGCAGTGCTTGTCTGCGATTCATAGAATTATCAAGGCCGAGCGGCCTGAGCCCTCGCCCGTCTTAGGAACTGCACCACCACCCCATAAGCCGCACCACAAAGCCCTTCCAGTGCGTGTTCAATATCCTCGTCCGGCCCTAACTTGCTCGTCCAGCGGCCGTCAGGTAACTGTCGGGCCGCATGCGTGGGGCCTTCGTCTGTGGCATAGATGGCCGCCTTTTCCCAACCTGTTTCCAGCAACCCGTCACCGCAAGGCGAATAACCGACTGTAGACAAGGCCGCTGTGAAAGCCGGCACGGTACGATCTCGATCGATTCCTGTCGGCCAGTAGTCAAAGCCATCAGGATCAGGCCACCACCAACTGTCCGTGAGCCCCGCCGCCCAGGCGACGCAGTTGTAAACGGCGTCGGAAGGACTCGTTACCCGGTAACCGGTGCGAGTCAAATCGGGAAACAGCGCTTCGTTCACCGCCATGTTAAGCTTGATACCCCTGGCCAACTCCCCAGCGCAACCAGGCTTCCGCCATCTCGCCGATTTTGCCGCGACTCGTGGGCGGCACGGGATCAGCGCCGGTGAGAATGTGCAAGGCCCGAAACCAATGGTCAGGCTGCCGCTTGAGTTCTCGAAGCAGCAATGGCACAACATCCGGCCCCATGCCAATGATCTGCTGATAAGCGGGATGCGCGCACAACCGAGCGCTGGACGAATAGGGGCCGCGCTCATCCTTCCAAACTTTGACCAGAGCGAGGAAATGCTGCTCACGTGTTTGGCTGGACGCTGCCGGTGCGATCTGATTCAACTTCTTGCCGTTAGAAAGTTCGCGCGCTTTCTCAAGGGCTAATTCTTTGCTCGACACGTGATTTCCTCCTCTGCCAGCAATGCAAACAACCGCAATTATAGCCAAAAACTTCTTGCATGGGAATAAGCTCACCACCGGACCGTGGCACTTGTCGGTGATGCAAAACTTCTCCTCACCTCACAAAAATAAACTCTTTCACATTCAACAACACATGCCCCAGATCCGCCCAAACGCGGCGATCCTCGACGTTGCCGTAAAACCGCCCCTGCTCTTCGATGAACGCCAACATCTCGCGTAGCTCCACCTCCGACGGCGGCCGGCCAAGGGCAGTTTCATGCATCTTGATAATGCGTTCCTTGGTCCCCAGGCCTTTGTCGGCGACTACCTGCTTGCCCCAAACGTCGGCTTGCTCCAGCACAAAGGGATTGTTGAGCATCGTCAGCGCCTGGGCCGGCACATTGCTGACGCTGCGTTTGCCGATGGTGCTGAATGGGACAGGAAAATCAAAGGCGAGCAGCATGGGCGAGAGGAAATTGCGGCGGACGGCGAGGTAAATACTGCGGCGGCCGTTGCCGTCTAGTGGGCCGGTCTTGCTCGGCCGGCCGCGGCCGCCCATGAACTCCGTCAGATGCGGCATGACGCCCGGTCCATACATCGTTTTGTCTAGCCGGCCCGACACGGCCAGGATGCTGTCCCGAATCGCTTCCGCCTCCAGGCGGCGAATCGGCATCTTGTGCAATAGCTTGTTGTCAGGATCGATTTGGTCTGCCCCCGGATCACCACGGCTGGCCATCTGGTAAGCGTTGGTCAAGAGAAGTCGGCGGTGCATCTTCTTGAGCGGCCAGCCGTCCTTGACAAATTGCAACGCGAGCCAGTCGAGCAGCTCTGGGTGACTTGGCTGCATGCCAAGCAATCCAAAATCGTCGGGCGTGCGGACCAGGCCTTCTCCGAAGTGATGCTTCCACAGGCGATTGACGATGACACGGGCGGTCAAGGGATTGGCGGGATCGACCAATTTCTTTGCCAGAGCCAAGCGCGCAGGTTCTTGGGTCGCGCCATCACTTTTTTCCAGCACCTCCAGATACCGGCGCGGGACAATCTCCCCTTGATTCTTGTGATTGCCGCGAATCGATACGCGTTCGTCCACTGGGCTGCCTTCTTCCATTGCCAACGCCTTGCGTGGAACCGGCAGCGCTGCTTCAAGGCTCTGATACTGTTTCAACAACTCCGCAAGCTTCTCCGCGTCGGCGTCCTTGACGGGCGGACCAGCTTGACCAACAGTTTGCTGGTTTTTGGCAAGGTCTTGATCGCTAAAGAGAACTTGCTCGACGCCCAGGAACCCTGGGCCATCATCGACAAACTCGATATACGCCCGATGGCCTTGCCACATTGACACGTTCATGGTGCGCCACTGGAGTTGCTCGTGATTAACCTGAAGTCCCAGGCCGCCGTAAATCGGATCGCGGATGATGACCATACCGTCGATGACCAGATTGATTTGACCCTTTTGACCAAGAGTCCGGAAATGGATTTTCTTCTTGTCGATGACAAAGCTCGGCGAGCGCATAACGCCTTGCAGCTTGCCGCTGACCAGACCGCTATGAGCAATGCCCGGGGGCACGACAGTCTTGACCGGCCGCTTGGCATCATTGTGCAGCATCAAGCCGCCGCCTGGGCCGTCGCCAAAAGCCGCTCCGGAGACAAACCAGTTCGCATAGCTGTGCTTGCGGAAATCGGCAAACACAACATGTTTGCCATCGGCGTCGGCAACCTTGGCCGTCGGTTTGACATCAATCGCCAGCAGCTTGCCAATCTCGTCTTGAATCGATTTGAGCTTCGCGATCTTTTGTTGCAGCGGGCCAGGGTCGTCGATGAACGCCCGTTGCTGACGCGCACTCTGCAAATATCCGCTCAGTGCATAATAATCCTTGGTCGAAATGGCATCGAACTTGTGATCGTGACAGCGGGCGCAGGCAATGGTGAGCCCCAGAAACGTTTTGCCAAAGACGTCGATTTGATTGTCCAGCCGGTCCGCCTGGTCGCCGCGAAGGTCCACCGGCGAGTGCTTGGCCTCACCGAAAAACCAGAACCCCGTGCCGCAGATTGATTCGTTGGATTTGTCGTCGGGATGCCGGCGCGGCTGGGGCAAAAGGTCGCCGGCGATGTGTTCGAGCACAAAGTGATCAAAGGGAACATCGGCATTCAAAGCGCGAATGACATAGTCGCGATAGCGATAGGCATCCGGCAAATCGAAATCGTACTCGTGCCCCAGCGTCTCGGCGTAACGCACCAGATCGAGCCAGTGCCGTGCCCAGCGCTCGCCGTAACGAGGCGAATCGAGCAGCCGGTCCACGACCTTGGCGAAGGCGTCAGGCGAGTCATCTTTGAGGAAAGCGTCAATCTCCTGCGGCGTGGGCGGCAAACCGGTGAGATCGAAGGTGACGCGGCGAATGAGCGTCCGCCTGTCTGCAGCGGCCGCGGGCTTCAAGCCGTTCGCTTCAAGTTTCGCCAGCAAGAAACGATCAATCGGCGACTTGGCCCAGGCTTGGTCCTTCACACTCGGCGGCGGCGCTGCTTTGATGGGTTGGAGCGACCAGTGCTTGGCCCGCTCCTTGAGATCAAACGGCTTTGACGCAATGATGGCAGCGCCTTTGTCGCTCGGCCAGGGAGCGCCCATGGCGACCCAGGTTGCCAGATCGGCAATTTGCTCGTCCGTCAGCCTGCCGCGCGGCGGCATTTTCAAATCGGGATCGGTGTAACGTACCGCCTTGATGAGCCGGCTGGCCTCGGGCTTGCCCGGAATGACCACGACGCCATTCTCGCCGCCTTTGAGCATGCTGGCGTGGTTATCCAGCAAAAGTCCGCTGCGTTGCTTATGGGCGGCGCTGTGGCATTCGTAACAATTGGCCGCCAGCAGCGGGCGGATTTTCTTCTCAAAAAAGTCGACGCCTTCCTGGCTTTGATCAATGGCCGAACCACCAGTGACCATGAACAACAGCACCATCGGCCCGGCCGACAATGCCAGCGGTAGAATGTACTTTCGCATGGTTCCAGCCTAACCCTCCGGCCGCGCCGAGGCAAGCATGCATACAGGCGTGTGCCGTTTATCATTGCAGCCAATCCGTCAGCAATGCAGAGTTCTCGGAGAAAAGCCCTTCCACTTGTTGCAGCGTCGGCAATCGCTCAGCCGTCTTGCCAAGCCCGGCCGCGCTCAGAATTTTGCGTGGAGCGATGGCGGTCAAGACCTGGTCTATATCGCCATGATCCTTCAACATGGATGGCAGGATGCTCGCCGCGTTAATCGGTCGGCCGACCGGATCGAAATACCAGCGGTACGTCAACGGCATTTGCTCTATTGCCACATGAGTGACGCTGGGCTCGATAGCCGCGGTCAAACAAACGATCAGGGCCGCGTCACGCCGGCCGCACAGAATGATGCGCGACCGTTTTTTCTGCGCGGCCAGCTTCCGCACTGCCGCTTGCACGTCAGTCACGCGCATCCCCAATAGCGACTTGCCCACCAGGAACGCGTTGTAGCCCAGATTCTCCTCAACTCCGACCAACGGATCGGCATAATCCCGGCCTTTGACGCTGAGCTTGGGCCTTAGCGAACCAACGCCGCGCGGATCGAGCACGGCCACTGCAAAACCACGCTTTTGTAGGGCTTGCAGGAACGCTTTTTCTTCTTGCCAGGGTCTGCTTTCGTTGCCGTTGACACACACCACCAGCGTGTCATTGCCGGCAATTTCGATGCTGCGATAGTCGGCCTCTTTCGGGTCGAGGCGGAGAAGTTCGGCCAAGGAGGTCTTGGCGGGCATCTTGCGGGTGTCGAACTCCTCAAGGGCCAGCGTCAACAAGTGCCGCGATTGCAAGGTCACGTTGACCTGGCCGTCTTTGCAAACGAGCAAATCGTTTAGCGGCCTGGGCTTTACCACAATCTCATTTGCTTCCTCGGCCTTGCGTCCGGCCAGCCATGTGTCGAAGAATGCGTAGATGGCCTTGCGGAGCGGCAGCGACAGGCCGTGCTTTTCGGCCGCCTCCACCATGGTGATGCGTTCCGGCGCGCCGGCGATTTGGTACAGTTTCTTGGCCTCGGCGAACGATTCGCGTGCGCCTTCGATGGGAAAGAAATCGAGTTGCGCGGATGCAACCAACGTCGGTCGAGGCGCGCGCAAAGCGAGCAAGCCGGCATGATCGATGCCTTCGCCCACGAAACCGAAGATGTCTTGCTCCGGGTCGGCGTCCGGGTCGGCCTGGATTCGATTGCCCATGCGCCGCGGCAAATTCGTGATGTAACAGCCAATGGCCGCCGCCTTCACACGCGGGTCAAGGGCAGAGATATACGCTGTGAGTGTGCCGCCGCCGGAGTTGCCGACGCAACCGATGCGCTCGGCATCGACTTCCGGCAGCGACGCCAAATAATCGATAGCGCGGATGCCGTCAACGATGCGGTAGCGGGCCAAGTTGGTCCCAAGCAAGTAGAGGGGATTGCCAAGGACCGCGTGTTCGCCGCAGACGAGGTTGAAACGCGATTTCTTCTTATCGGCGTCCCAAAATTGGCTGCGTTCACCCTGGCCGACGGGGTCGTAGGTCAAAACGATGTAGCCGCGTTTGACCAGGTTGATGTGCAATATCTGGTAGGTGGACGCCGCCTTGCCTTCGGCCGAGTGGCCGCAAGGGCTGATGATGCCGGGCAGCCGCCCCGTGATTTTCTTGGGCTTGTACAAGAGTGCCGACACAAAGTAGCCGGGAAAACTCTCGAACACCAGCTTTTCAATGACATAATCCTCTGCGTCGATTTTGCCCATAATCTTGGCAGGTGGGACGCCTTTGCTTTGGGGCAGTCCGCCGAGCAGTCGCAGGAACTTCTCGCGCAAGGACTTTTGCAGAGTTTCCAGATCAGCCTTTGAGGAGGTTGCAGAGAACTGATTGCGGCGGTCATTCTGCTGTCGATCGGCCAGGTCAAGGAGTTGCTGATGCAGGTTGGATTTATCGCCGGCATGCGCTGGGGTTGCAAGCGCCAACAGAAAAGGACAGAGAAACAGATACACAACCCATATCCTGGATTTCATCTAACTGTCCTCCGCTAGCGACGAACCGAGCGTCTGGCGTGATGTAACATTACCAGCCATTCGCCTTTATGACGACAGGACATTGCTTCCGAATGCAAGAAAATGTTGTCAGGCGTTATCGAAAATCGGCGAATTGCTACGATAGCGGGATGGCGTCACAACACCCTCGGGGCGCAATGAATCACCCGTCCTCACGATGTCCACCAACAGGAATCCAACCATGCGACGATTGTTTCAAGCGGCGGCCCTCGCACTTTTTGTTGTGACTTTGCCGCAGGCCGATGGGCAAGAAAAGCAAAAACCCGCGCCCATCTGGAAAGGCGAGATCCACCTGGGCGACAATCCCGAGGCTTACGACAAGATCACCTCCGCCGGCATGTGCATGCAAGTTCCGTTCAAGGCGGACGCGGCCAAAAAAATTCGCATCGTCATCACTGCGGCCGACGTCGAGACGCTGGCGGGAGACGGCCATTATGCGGAGATCGTCGGCCATTATCAGGACGGCAAAAAAACGAGCGAAACGATTGCCAAGGTTTTTCGCATCAAGGACGACAGCGGCCAGGAGAAGGATTTCGTCTTTGAGTTTTCGGCCAAGACGGATCTCAAGACGGCGCCGGCTTATTTCTCGGTGCGCATCAAGGTCGATACGTCCATTCCTTTTGGCCTGTGGGATGATTTCGTGGTGAAGCAAATTCGCGTCGAACAAGCCGATTGATGAGTCGTGAAGGTTGCGCCTCCTCCTATCAGTGAAACACGCGCCGGTTGCCACGGTATTATCTGCTGATTGCCTTCCGCCTTGGTAAACTACCATTCGGCGTGCGCGGCCGTTTCTTCCTTCTTTCCAAGATCTACAACGAGGCTGTCATGAAACGACTCATCCGCTGGTCGATTGTCGTTGGCATTGTGGGAGTGGTGTGCTGGCTGGCCATGGGTCCGGGTGCGGCGCGCTGGAAGGAACGTAACCAGGTGACTTACCGCGAGGTCGAAGTCAGCCAGGGCAAGATCGTCGCCGTCGTCAATGCCACCGGTACGGTGAAGCCCGTCCGGCTGGTCACGGTGGGCACCTTTGTTTCCGGCCCGATTGAAAGCATCAAGGTGGATTTCAACCAGGAGGTGGCAAAAAACGAGATCCTGGCCACCATCGATCAACGCATTTATTTGGCAGCCGTGGCCCGCGACAAGGCTTCCTTGGACATGCAACAGTTCAATGTCAAGCAGACGGAGGCGAAGCTGCAGCAAGCGATCAACGACGAGGAACGGGCCCTCGCCCTGCGTTCTCAAAACAAGGGCTTTATCTCCGATTCGGAGATGGACCAATTCAAGTTCAATCGCCTGTCGCTGAAAGCTCAGCTGGAATTCGCCAAGGCGACGGTTCTGCAGGCGGAGGCCGTCCTTGACACGTCCAACGCCAATCTCGAATACACAGTTATCCGCTCGCCCGTGGACGGCGTCATCATCGACCGCAAAATCGACCCGGGGCAAACCGTGGCGGCTTCGTTTCAAACGCCCGACTTGTTCGTCGTCGCGCCCGATCTGCGCAAGGAGGTTTATGTTTATGCGTCGGTGGACGAGTCCGACATCAGCCTGATTCGTGAGGCGCAATTGGAGTCACAGCTCAAGGAAATCCCGGTGCGTTTCACGATTGACACTTATCCCAACGAATTATTTGAAGGCAAGATCCACCAAATTCGCCAGAACTCTACGACCATTCAAAACGTGGTCACCTATCCCGTGATCGTGTCGGTGCCCAATCCCGATCTGAAGCTTATCCCTGGCATGACCGCGAACATGTCCTTCCAGGTCGGGTTACGATCCGACAAACTGCGGATTCCCAATGCCGCTCTGCGATTTTTCCCGCAGAAGGAGCAAGTCCGGCTTGAGGATCGCAAGCTATTGGAAGGTTTCGCGCAATCGGAAGATTTCGACGAGCAATCGTTGGCCGGCCGTTCGGCGGAGGAAAAAGCGGAGAGCCGGCGGCTGCGCAATCGCCGCCACGTGTGGGTGCAGGACGGCGAGTTCTTGAGGGCCATCGAAATCATCACCGGGCTGAGCGACAACAAAAACACGGAGGTGGTCAGCGGCGATTTGCAAAAAGGCATGAAGCTTGTGACGGGCATTCAGATAAAGAAATAAGCCGATGGCGGCAACCCGAATTGCCAATGAAAAGGTGGGACGGCCTTCCCGGGCCGTCCGGATTCAAGGACGGCCTGGGAAGGCCGTCCCACATTCCAGCCATTTTGCAACACTTGATGCAATTGCTTTTCGCGAAAGCTATTAGCCATGAATATCTTTCTCACCATCCACGTCGCCATTTGGGCCCTGGGCAAAAACAAGCTCCGGGCCGGGCTGACGATGCTGGGCATCATCATTGGCATCGCCTCTGTCACAACCATGGTGTCGCTGGGCGGCAGCGCCAGCGAACTGGTGCAGGGACAACTGCAAAACCTGGGCACCAATGTCATTGTCGTATTGCCCGGCACCAGCCGAAACAGCGGCGTGCGCGATGTGGTCATGCCGACACTGACCGCCAAGGACAGCGAAGCCATTGCCAGGGAATGCCCGGCCGTGCTGGCGTCGTCGCCGCTCATGGGCGCCGGCGGCCAGGTGATTTACGGCAACACCAACTGGAAACCCAAGGACATGCTCGGCGTCGGTCCGGACTACCTGCTGGTTCGCAACTGGCAAATTCAAACGGGAGGCTTTTTCACCCAGCGCGACGTTTCTTCCGCCGCCAGGGTTTGCGTGATTGGTCAAACGGTGGCCACCAAGCTGTTCCAGACCAGCAATCCGATCGACCGCATTGTGCGCATCAAAAACATCCCTTGCCGCGTGGTCGGCGTGCTGGAGAAAAAAGGCGCCAGCATGTTCGGCGACGATCAGGACGACATCATGCTGCTGCCCTACACGACAGTCCGCAAACGGCTGCAAGGCTCCAGCTTTGACAATGTCAACGCCATCATGGTGTCGGCGCGGACGCAGGATCAAATGTCGGACGCCGAGGGCCAAATACGCCAGCTGTTATTGGAGCGCCATCGCATCCATCCAGGCGAGACGCCTGATTTCCAGGTGCAAAACACCACGGAAATCGCCAACATCCTCGGCGTCATCACCGGCACCATGACATTGATGTTGTCGTCCATCGCCGGCATTTCGCTTCTCGTCGGCGGCGTCGGCATCATGAACATCATGCTGGTGTCAGTCACCGAGCGGACACGCGAGATCGGCATCCGCATGGCGATTGGAGCGCGGTCCAAGGACATTCTGCGGCAGTTCTTGGTGGAGGCGATTATTCTGGCCGGCATCGGCGGCGGCATCGGCGTCTTGCTGGGCATCGGCGCGTCAGTGGGTCTGACCGCACTCATCAACTCGGTCACCAAAGGCAGCGAGTGGCCGACGGTGGTGTCGTTGCCAGCGGCGGGAATTGCACTGTTGTTCGCGGGGGCGGTGGGTTTGTTTTTTGGGTATTATCCGGCTCGGAGGGCCAGTCGTTTGGATCCGATTGAAGCATTGCGCTTTGAATAATGAACGAAATCCCGCCACGCGCGGCGCTGAGCTTACATTCGCATCAGTGAGTCGTTACACTGAGAGAAAAGGAGCGATTCCATGATTACAACCGAGACCACCCCCGGCACTCCCCAAGAAATCAAAACGCAATTGCAACAAACCCTGGACGACCTTGAAAAGGGCATCCGCCGGCCCGACAAGATGAAAGCAGCCTGCGACCGCATGGACCGCATGCGCGAAGAAAACCGCAAGCTTTTGGGTGTGCAGAACATTGCCGTCGATCTCATCCGTGAAACGCGCGATCATTCATGAAATACGTTCTCGACAGCAATGTGGCGCTCAAATGGGTTCTTCCAGAAGCGGATTCCGGGAGGGCTATCCGCCTGCGTGATGAGTACCGCCTTGGCATCCATGAATTGTTAGCGCCGGACATCTTTCCGTCAGAAATCGCCAACGGTCTTGCGTCCGCTGAACGTCAGAAGCGGATCCGGACCGGCGAGTCGGCAATTTTCTTGAATGACATTCTCAGTGCCGCGCCAGCTTTACACCACTCCTCATCTTTGCTGCTTCGGGCCATGGAAGTTTCGATTTCCACCAAGCAAGCGGTCTACGATTGCATCTACCTCGCACTGGCCGAAATGGAAGGCTGCGAACTCGTGACGGCTGATGACCAATTAGCTCGCGGTCTTCGGCCGTCTTTTCCATTTATCGTGTCTTTGGTGGCCCTGCCTTGACATCGCGCCGTGCGAGATCGTTATTAAAGCGGAAAATGTGACGTCATCCAGCTTCGCAACATCCGTAAGGTTCACTTCCTTCAACCAACGGGTGTCGCTACAATCAAAGTCATGAGCGCATGATGCCTTGGCACGTCAAGGAGCAGCCGATGAAAACGACCAACAAACCAAAGAAGAAAAAGCTTGGCCCAACCTCGGTTCCCTCCAACGGTGATCAAGTTAGGCCAGTGTCGGGCGTCGTTGACTGGAAACCCAATCTTTGCTCGTACAAGGACACCAGGATTCTGAAATTCGATACGACCGAAGATTTGAATGCAGCCATAGATTTGCTTTGGTCGGAGCCCCTTCAAACCCTACCGCATGACACTCCTGACGGCCGATCCATTATCGTGCCCGCCGAAGCGGTGCCCTATTTCACTCGGGCCGGCCTGCGTTTTGTAACCTACAGGCTGCGTGCGATGAGCGAGCTGGGTCCTAATGAGATCAGCCGACTGCGGCGATGACAATTGAATAACATCACGCGACCTGCAGGAGATCGGTTGTGCCGGCAACATCTAAGGGACTGCACGAGGAGCGCACGCGCGTCATCTGTCACCTACCCTTGAATGACCAACGCGAGGAAAAGGCGTTTTTCAAGGTCCTGGATTACATCAGTCAACTTCGTCATCAGAGTTTGGGCGTGAGCGGCTACACTCATTCCGTCGTGCGGCCCGCGGTATTCCGCGGATATTGGTGGCCTGCCGATGCGGAAAGCCCCGTTGAAGATAGGATCGTGATGGTCACCATTGATTATCGGGTTGCCTTTGGCGCTCAAGAGCTGTCCGACAAGGTCAAGGAATTGAAGCGGACAGTGCAGTCCTGCTTTCGACAGTTCAAAAGCCCCCAAGATGAAGTTTGGGTCGTAGCCTATCCCATAATCCGGCAGGATTGACGCTGAATACCATTTTTATTTATGAACGTCATCGAGCTTCGCAACATCCGCAAGGTTTACCATCTGGAAGAGGTCCAGGTCGAAGCCCTGCGTGGCGTCTCTCTCGACATTGCCAAGGGCGAGCTGGTCGCACTGGTCGGTCCTTCCGGATCCGGTAAATCGACGCTCATGAACACGCTGGGTTGCCTCGATCACCCGACCAGCGGCAGCTATCGCTTGTCGGGCGAGGAGATCACCACCTTGTCCAGCGATGAACGCGCCTTTGTCCGCAATCGTCGCATTGGCTTCGTTTTCCAAAGCTTCAACTTATTGGCCCGCACGTCGGCCCTGGAAAATGTGGAGTTGCCGTTGCTTTACAAGGGCGGCCTGTCGGCACGCAAACGCCGGCAACGCGCTATCGAGTTGCTCACCATGGTGGGCCTCGCCGACCGGCTCGACCACCATCCCGGCCAACTTTCGGGCGGGCAGCAACAGCGCGTGGCCATCGCCCGCGCCTTGGTCAACGATCCCGCCATCCTGATGTGTGACGAGCCGACCGGCAATCTCGATTCCAAAACCAGCAAGGAAGTCATTCAGTTGTTTCGAGACCTGAACGATAAGAAGGGCATCATCGTGATCCTGGTCACGCATGACCAGGACGTTGCCAAAGTGGCCCGGCGCATCATCGTGCTGCGCGACGGCCTGGTGGTTGAGGACACATCCGATTACGCCCAGGCCATGCAGGTTCTCCATTCCACCAGCCTTGCCGACAGTTTGCCGGAAAAACCGGCAAATACCGCAATCTCGACCTAGCTTATGCCGATGTACATTGGCGGGTGCGCACGGAGTTGCGCCTGTCACGGCGGGGATAAACCCCGCCGCTCGTTATTGATTTAGGCGGGCTAGTAAACACATATCAATCGTTGCGATTCGGAGCGTCCCGATGAAGCGGGGTTGGCTACTTGCTGGGATGTTGCTTCTCGTCGCGGGATGCTCGCCCGAGCTTGCGCGCCTGGTGATTCCCGAGCAGCGCGAGCTGGACATTCGCGACCCGGCGGCAATCGTCACTTCGCCGCTGCCCAATGTGCCGCCGCCGGCGACGGTTTCAAGTCCAGCTCCCAAGGGACCGGACAAAGAGCTGTCGCTGGACGAAGCCATTCGCATCGCCTTGCAAACGTCCACCACGATCCGGACTCTGGTTGGCACCGACGTGGTCGCCAGCGGCCAAACGATTTATGATCCGGCTATTGCCAACACCACCATCGACGTCGCCCGCGCGCCTTTCGATCCCATCATCAATGCACCCAATACTTTCACTCACACTGAAAACCCGCAGGCCTTTTTCGACCTGATCAATCCTGGGCATGCCAACATTCCGTTTAGCCGGATTGATAATTACGAGCTGGGCCTGGGGATCTCCAAGAAAATGGTGACTGGGGCCACGCTCAGCCTTGACGACAAATTCGACGCGTCCCGCTTCCTGCCGGGCGCCGCGCCGCTCAATCCTCAGTTGCGCAACGGTCTGACGTTGAGTTTCAATCAGCCGCTCATGCAAGGGGCGGGCGTTGCGGCCAACATCGCTCCCATTCTGATCGCCCGGATCAATACGGAAAAATCGTATTTCCAATTGAAAGACAGCGTCCAGGAATTGGTGCGCGGCGTGGTTGAAGCGTACTGGGCAGTCGTGTTCGCCCGCACCGACGTGTGGACCAGACGCCAGCAGGTTGAACAAGGGCAGGCGGCTTATGCGCGTGCCGAAGCCCGCAAGAAAGCGGGTTTCGATCCCGAAGCGGTGGTTGCCCAGGCCAAGGTTGCTCTGTCCAATTTCAGAGCTTCGCTGGTAACGGCCGAGGCCAATCTGCTCCAGCGCGAGGACACGCTGCGCAACATCATGGGCTTGCCGCCCACGGAACCCATGCGTTTCGTCCCCACCACGCCGCCCACCGCTGAGCGCTTTGACCCCAAATGGGACGCCATCGTCAGTCTCGCCGAGGAGTACCGCCCCGATCTGATTGAATTGAGCCTGATTCTGGAGGCCGACCAGCAAAACCTGATCGTCGCACGCAACCAAGCGCTGCCAAAGATGGACGCTGCCTTGCTGTATCGCTGGAACGGGCTGGAGGGGACTGCGCCGAATGGCGACACCATTTCAACCACCGGCGGCCAATTCAACGACTGGTCGGTGGGCGTCAGTTTCTCCGTGCCGTTGGGTTTGCGGCAGGGCCGGGCCAATGTGAGAAGCGCCGAGTTGGTTCTCCTTGCGGACAGGGCGAATCTGGACCAAGGACGCCACCACGCCTTGCATATTCTGTCGGGCAATGTCCGCAACCTGGCCCAGTATTACGAGCAATACAAGGCGTTTAGCGAGACCCGCACCGCGGCCAGGATCAACCTGGAGCAGCAGGTTGCCGAGTACCGCATCGGCCGGGTAATCTTCCTCAACGTGCTCCAGGCCATCACCGATTGGGGCAACGCCGTCAGTTCCGAGGCCCAGGCCCTGGCCCAGTACAATACGGAATTGGCCAACCTGGAAAAGCAAACCGGCACCATTCTGGAGAGCCACGGCATTCGATTCATGGAGGAACGTTGCCGGGCCGTCGGCCCGCTCGGGCGCTGCGCCAAACCGCGGTGTTATCCGGAGAGCGTATTCCCGGATCAAAACGCGCCGCGCTATCCGGCGCTTGGCGGTCCGCCCGAAAAACAGCTGGAAAAAGACGTGCCAACGTTCAAGGATCCGCCCGGTCCGCCGAAGCTGGCGCCGCTGCCGCAGGGTTTGCCGCTTGAATATTTGCCGGCGCCTCAGATCGCGCCGGTCCGCATTGGCGTGCCGTCGGCTGTCGCTCCGCAAAGGTTGGACGGTCAGTGATTAAGCGCCATAGAATTGAATGCCATGAGCGACCCCAAACTCGAAACAAGGCCGGCCGGTCTTAAAGGCCGCGGTGTGTTTGCCCTGGAACCAATCAACGCCGGCCACCGCATCCTGGCCCTGGAAGGCCGTGTGCTGCCGACGTCGGCCCTTAGCGACGACCTGCTGGCGCTTCAAATCGGCCAGGACCTTTGGCTTTGCTCCGACGGCTCGCTGCTGGATGATCTCGTCAACCACTCCTGCGATGCCAACGCCGGCTTTACGGATGGCGAGCCCGTCCTGTATGCATTGCGTGACATCGCCGCGGGTGAAGAGATCTGTTGGGATTACTCCACTTCCATTTCCGAGGGTGGATGGACTTTGGATTGCCGGTGTGGGTCGGCTCACTGTCGCGGCATCGTGCGTTCCTGGGGCGAGCTGTCGGCCACGGAGCGCGTTCGACTGAGGGGGCACTGTTTGCGCTATCTACGCGATAAGTGAATGGCGAGGGCTGTCAAGCCTTACCCTCAGATTCGCCATTCGAACAACGAACACCCCAGCCATTGCGTCTTACTTTCCTCAGTTTTTCACACCATTTTGCAGTCCTTTCCCAAATACCTCCTATAATGACATTGAAGCATCACTGCACCCACCTGAAGCTTAACCAAGCTTTTTCGCGGAAATCGCGTGAGTTTCACACTGACAATGGGTCCACATAAGGCCAATTTAATGTTGGCTGGCCCCTTGGCGCGTCCGGTTTTTTTAGGGAGTGCAGCTGAGCGAAGGCCTCACGTCCTCGGCGACAAGGGCTTGATTTAATTGACAATGCTCCGTACAGTCGCCTGACGGGTTTTTTCGTGGTGCATTTTTTTCGACACCTTTTCCAGAATGCCACCGATTCGCGCCCTTTGGCGAAAGTGGGCGGAACTGGCGCCATTTGCGGAGTCCCGCGCAATGGCCGCCGCAGGAAGATGTGGTGACGGGGGTAAGTTGTGAACTTTCGAGAGCCGTTATGCGCAATGCGAAGCATGCGAGAGAGTTGATGCGGTCGACCAAGCCGTTTGCCCGTGAGGTAGCGTGGCGAAGCTGGTGGCATTTCTGGTCCACCCTTGCCGTTTTGGCCAGCTTGCTCGCCATAACCTGCTTTGACATATTCTGGGTGTTGCGTCTGGGCGTGAGCATCCTGGCCGGGCTTACGATGGTGCGCATGTTCATCGTTTTCCACGATCACCAGCACGGCACTATCCTGCGTGGCTCGACCTTGGCCGACATCATATTGTGGATGATCGGCATGCTGCTGCTGACTCCGCGCAGCGTCTGGCGGCATTCCCATGATTACCACCACCATCGCAACGCCCGGATTCAGGCGACGGGCATTGGGACTTTTCCGCTGATGACGACCCAGGCCTTTGCCCAGGCCTCCTGGTGGCGGCGTTTGGCTTATGCGGTGAGCCGGCACCCGCTGACTATTCTGGCCGGATACTTGACTATTTTTATCTTCGGCATGTGCATTTACCCCTTGCTGCTGCGGCCGCGCAAACACCTGGACTCCGCACTGGCGCTGGTGATCCATGTGGCCCTGGTCACCGCCCTCGCCATTTTCGCCCCCGGCGTGCTGCTTTGGACGCTGATGGTGCCGCTGGGTTTGGCGACGGCGCTGGGATCGTACCTGTTTTACGCCCAGCACAATTTCCCGGACGCCCACTTCCAGGATGCGACTTCCTTTGATTTCTTCACCGCTGCCCTCACGGCGTCGAGTTACATTCCCATGAACCCCGTCATGCGCTGGTTCACGGGCAACATCGGCTATCATCACGTCCACCACCTTAACGCCCGCATCCCCTTCTACCGGCTGCCCGAGGCCATGGCCCAGCTGAAGATACTGCAATCGCCGGGCAAGACTTCTCTTGGTCCCATTGGCATCTACCGTTGCCTGCGGCTCAAACTTTGGGACGCCGACAAGCAGCGATTGGTGAATTTCGCGGGAGTTTGATTTCGTAATTGCTTGCCGGGCGTTCGCGCAATCGTTAGAGTCAAGTCACGTGCCGACTGGCTCCGCGCGACGCTCTGACGGCGTGCGCCCCTTGCCAGTTCGCTGGAGGTGCCATGCCGATGTGCCGCTCGATTCCAATCTCTACCATGTTGCTGGCAATGCTGTTGATGGCGTGGCCCAACACAGCCCTCGCTCTATTCAAAATTCCGGACCTCGTCAAACCGGGCGACAAGGGCTACCTTCTGGCCCAGCTCATATACCCGCTGGCCGATCGGCAGACGCCACAGTGCCATGCGTCGACGATTGTCGAAACGCCGGGCGGTTTGGTTTCAGCCTGGTTTGGCGGTACACGCGAACGCCATCCCGATGTCGGCATCTGGGTGTCACGCCACGACGGCAAGAAATGGTCCAAACCGGTGGAAGTCGCCAACGGGGTGCAGTCGCCGGACAAACGCTTGCCCTGCTGGAACCCTGTCCTTTTCCTGCCCAAAAAAGGGCCTCTCATGCTCTTCTACAAAGTCGGTCCGTCGCCGGGCACGTGGTGGGGCATGCTCATGACCTCGGCAGATGACGGCAAAACCTGGTCGAAGCCGCAAAAACTGGGCGAAGGGTCGCTGGGCCATCTCATCGGTCCGGTGCGCAGCAAACCGATTGAGTTGGCAGACGGCACCATCCTGTGCCCGTCGAGCACTGAACACGCCGGCTGGCGCGTGCACTTCGAGGCCACCAACGACCTTGGCAAAACCTGGAAAGTGATCGGGCCTATCAACGATGGCAAGGAGTTCGGCGCCATTCAGCCGAGTTTTCTGATTCATCCCGGCGGCAAGTTGCAAATCCTTTGCCGCAGCCGGCAGGACGTGCTCACGCAGAGCTGGTCCGAAGACGGCGGCAAAACCTGGAGCAAGATGACAGCGACGCCATTGCCCAACCCCAGCGCCGGCGCCGATACCGTGACGCTCAAGGATGGCCGGCATTTGCTGGTGTATAATCACACCAAGTCGAAGGGGACCTTCCCGTCCGGCCGGACCATGCTCAATCTGGCCCTATCGACGGACGGTAAGAGCTGGACGCCGGTGATGACGCTGGAGCGATCCGAGGGTCAATTC
>Ga0134121_10002150_pt1 | contig 17366 bp, 13 predicted proteins | sample KB301_FD_96463 | JGI IMG/M metagenome (GOLD analysis project Ga0134121, IMG submission 96463) | Terrestrial soil microbial communities without Nitrogen fertilizer from Kellogg Biological Station, Michigan, USA - KB3-0-1 | ecosystem: Environmental > Terrestrial > Soil > Unclassified ... | reverse complement strand
CCTGGCTGTCAGTTTTTCATCTACTGATTACGTCGGACACATGTTCGGAACGAATGCTATTGAACTCGAAGATACTTATATCCGTCTCGACCGCGACCTTGAAGACCTGCTGGACTACCTCGATAAATCCGTCGGTAAAAACAATTACCTGTTGTTTCTCACCGCAGATCACGGCGCTGTTTCTAACCCGATGTACAGCCACGATCATCATTTGCCGGGAGAAGAATTTAATTCAGATACTGTTTTCAAGGCACTGAAAGTATTCCTGAACCAGGAATACGGAGCGGATGAATATGTGAGTTACACGAATGCTCACCAGGTGTATCTCAACCACAAACTGCTTGAAGGGAAAAAAATCAACGCAAGCGAAATGCGCGGGAAGTGCGCCTGGTTCCTCAGGCATTTTGAAGGAGTCGCCGAAGTATCCACCTCTGATGAAATGCAGAGCGGGAGTTGTCACGAAGGAATCCTCTCTTTCATGCAGAATGGGTACAACGATGCGCGCTCGGCCGACGTGCTCATCGAGCTTAAGCCGGGATGGATTGACTGGTATACAAATACCGGAACCACGCACGGGTCAGCCTACAGCTATGACACACACGTGCCGCTTATTTTTTTCGGAACAAACATACAGCACGGCGAGTCCAATTCTTCCGTAGCCATCATTGACATCGCACCGACCCTTGCTGCAATGCTCTCTGTTGAAAATCCGAGCGGAACCGTAGGAAGACAGTTGAAAGAAATCCTGAAATAATTTTCTTGCAAAAAGAAAAAATTTTTTCCCGGACGGTTGTCCTTCTTTCGCTGGTAAGTTTATTCAATGACATCAGCAGCGAAATGCTGTTGCCCGTATTGCCGGTATACCTGGGCAGCCTGGGGTTTACGGCATTCTACATCGGCGTCCTGGAAGGAATGGCGGAAGCAGTTTCGGGACTGAGCAAAGCATACTTCGGAAAACTTTCAGACAACTTCAGGAAGCGGTCGCCATTTGTGAAAACAGGTTATGCGCTGAGCGCTGTCGCCAAATCGATGATGGTTCTGTTTACATACCCATGGTGGATTTTTCTTTCCCGCACCATGGACAGGCTCGGAAAAGGTGTTCGCACGGGAGCCCGCGATGCATTGCTGGCCGACGAATCAGAACCGCGGCACCGCGGAAAAATTTTCGGGTTGAACAAGGCCATGGATACTGCAGGCGCAACCATCGGGACTGTGTTTGCTGCCATTTACCTGTATTACTTTCCGGGAGCCTACAGGAAATTATTTTTCATTGCATTTATTCCTGCACTCCTTGCTGTAGCCGTTACTTTTATTGTCCGTGAAAACAAAAGGAATAAGCCGGAAAAAAAAAGCGGCAGGGGCGCATTCTATTTTTTTGGTTATTGGAAAAAGTCCACACCCGAATACAAAAAACTAGTGACGGGTTTTTTATTTTTCGCACTTTTCAATTCCTCCGACGCATTTATCATACTCGTCGGTAAACATTCAGGGCTGAGTGATACACAGGTACTGTCAGCTTATATTTTTTACAACATTGCCTTTGCCTTGCTGGCACTGCCTTTCGGCCACCTGGGCGACCGCAAAGGAATGAGGTTTTCCTATAGTACCGGCATCGTTTTCTTCGCCATCGCTTACTTCATTTTTCCATACGCACTTACATTCATCACCTATTTGGCCGGTTTTTTTATTTATGCCTTTTTTGCTGCTTCAACAGACGGCATTTCCAAAGCATGGATCAGCAGGAATTGTGATAAAAGTGAAAAGGCAACGGCGCTTGGATTTTATTCGGGAATGCAAAGCATCGTCATTTTGCTCTCTAACCTTCTCGCAGGATTCTTATGGTCTGCCGGGTCGCCTGCAACCCTGTTTTTGGCTTCTGCGGGCGGTGCCGTCATCACGTTGCTATACTTTTATTTCTATTCACCTGTTGAAAACATGGATTCATCCTTCTAATTTGGTTTTTAGGCAAAAAAAAGTGGTTTTCGGCTTGAAAAAAGTTATACTTGAATAGCCAAAAGCTGCTTGAAAACCCAAAAGAATTTCTATTTTTACAACGTTTCAAAATTTTGTAGCTTACTTAAACATTTAAAACAAACATCTATCTCCATGAATAAGAAATTATTCAACTCTTTTCAATTTCTTGTATGCGTATTCGCCCTTCTTGTCTCTGTCCCGAAAGAATCCATTGCAAGCCATGCCGTGGGGGCTGACCTCACCTACGTTTGCACAGGCGGAAATAACTACAGGTTTTTCTTTACGCTTTATAGGGACTGCCAGGGAATTTCGGTTAACCCTACCTATACCATTGCAGGGACTTCTACATGCGGCGGAAGCGTTACGATAACCGTGAGTCTGGACTCTACACACGAAATTCTTCACACCTGTTCATCCGTAGTTACCAAGTGTATCAATGCAGCAAGCCCTTACATGGGTATCGAGGCAAATTATTACCACGGTGACGTAGTGCTGCCTTCAGTCTGTAATTACTGGACATTCGGAATCAGCCCAGCGATCTGCAACAGGAATTCTGCAATCAATGATCTTACGCCGAACGGTTCCACGTATTGTCTTTATGTGCAGGCCACGCTTAACAATGCCGCAGTGCAGTGTAACAACTCCCCGACATTTGCCAACATGCCTGTGGCATTTCTATGCGCGAACCAGATTCAGTATTTTAACCACGGCGCCTTCGACGTGGATGGAGATTCACTTGCATTTACCATGTACACTCCGCATTCTGATGCGGTGAGCGACGTACAGTACATCGCCGGCTTATCTGGCAGCCAGCCCGTTACCTATACTGCGCCTGATTCCACGAGGTTCAATACAGCAACGGGCGACATCAGAATTTTGGCAAACGCTGCCCAGGTCACAGTGGTTGCCGTTCGTGCAGATGAATACCGGAACGGAGTTTTAATCGGAAGCGTGGAACGTGACATACAGATCATCGTGGAAGCATGTACTGACAATCCCCCGACACTCAGCGGAATTAACGGGTTGATCAGTTTTGTTTATACAACCTGCGCAAATGCGCCATTTTGTTTTACGATTAAGTCAGCGGACATTGATGCTGCAGACAATACTCTGATTACCTGGAATGGCGGGATTCCCGGCGGGACTTTCACCACAACAAGTACGCACCGCGACACAGCGCATTTTTGCTGGACGCCTACAGATGGAGATACACTTTCAAACCCGCACGTCTTTACCGCCACGGTTACTGACAATGCATGTCCGACGTTTCAGAGCAATATCTATTCATACACTGTGAATGTGCATGGCGTGGTTGCCAATGCCGGGCTTGACCAGACTGTCGCTTGCGGCGGAACCACGAATCTTCATGCTGTCGGATTGGGCGCCATGGGTGGACCTTACACGTACACGTGGCTGCCGAGTGGCACAGTGGGGCAGGACCTTCTGGGTGTCGGAGTGGGAAATTACCAGGTCGTTGTATCATCCCAGGTTTCTACAAATCCTAACCTGAGTTGTACTGACACTGACCAGGTGGTGGTCAACGCAGGAGCCGGAGCGCCGAATGTAAGTTTCTCTTCAGCCATGAACGGGACGTGCAGCCGTAATTTTAATTTCACTGATTTAACAGTCGTAGTGGGAGGAGGCTCAGTGCTTTCATGGGCGTGGGACTTCGGAGATCCTGCAAGCGGAGCAAACAATACCTCTGCAGTTCAGAATCCATCTCATACATTTTCCGGTCCCGGAAACTATACGGTAACACTTTCGGCCAATGCCGGAATCGGTTGTGACGGCCAGTATACCTTCCAGATCGTAATTGATCCACTGCCCGTTGCCAGCTTCACGTCGAACAACGTTTGCGAAGGTGCAGCGACAAACATGAACAGCGGATTGACTTCAGGAAATATAACCAACTGGAACTGGAATTTCAACAATGGCGGCGGAAGCACTTCGACCCTGCAAAATCCTTCCTATACATTTACGATGAACGGAACGTACAACGTTGTTCTTTCTGTTACGGATAACAACGGTTGCGTGGATGATACTACCATTACGGTAAACGTATATGCAAATCCAACTGCTGATGCGGGTCTTGACGCCAGCGTGTGTAATGGTTCTTCTGCAACACTTACTGCCACCGGCGCAGGTGCAGGCGGAACTTACCTGTGGAGCAGCGGCCAGACCACTGCCGGCATAACGGTTAGCCCGCTCGTTACAACAGTTTATACTGTCACAGCGATCACTGTAAATGGATGTGTGGATACTGATAACGCAACGGTAAATGTGAATACGGTGCCTGTTGCCAATGCAGGTCTTGACGTTACCATCTGCCAGGGAGCCAGTACGACACTTACTGCAACAGGTGCTGGCGGCGGCGGCTCATATTCCTGGAGTAACGGCGCAACTACAGCAAGCATAACAGTAACTCCTAATTCAACACAAACATATACGGTAACAGCTACTACCGGGCCGGGATGTACATCCACAGATGCTGTTGATGTTATTGTAAATACAGCTCCTGTCGCCAACGCAGGTGCTGACCAGGCTGTGTGTAACGGAACATCAGCAACGCTTACTGCCAGCGGCGGCGCCAATTACGTCTGGATCGGTACGGGACAAAACACAGCTTCGCTAACCGTTACACCCGCAGTAACTACTACCTACCAGGTGCAGGTTACAAATGCAGGCGGATGTCCTGACACGGATGAAGTTGTAGTGACTGTGAACCCGATTCCTGTAGCAGTCTTCATCAACTCAGGCCCTGTGTGTGAAGGCGGCATCATCACGTTTACTGATCAAGGTAATATATCGACGGGAAGCATCAGCCAATGGCATTGGAACCTTGGAGGCAGCGCCGGCAATTCTACTTCTCAAAATCCATCTTCCACTTACACCACACCCGGCAATTCAACTGTGATGTTACTGGTAACCTCTAATGCTGGTTGCGTTGACAGTGTAACACAAAACATTACTGTTTATGCCAACCCTGTTGCAGATGCAGGGGACGATATGGAAATATGCATTGGAGGAAATACCGTACTTACAGCCACGGGTGCGGGCGGCGGAACATACCTCTGGTCGCCGGGTGCATTTAATACAGCGAGCATCAATGTGAGTCCTTCGTCTACACAGGTATACACAGTTACTGTTACGGATGTACACGGATGTGTGGACAATGATGCGGCAAGTGTAGTCGTTCATCCTCTGCCTGAAGCTGCGGCAGGACCTGACCTTGCAGTTTGCAGGGGGAACAATGCAACCCTGAATGGCGGAGGCGGAGATACTTATTTGTGGACGCCTGGCAATTTGACCACCGCATCGATCACAATAAACCCAATTGCTACTACGACCTATTACCTCGAAGTGACCAGCACTTACGGTTGCATTGACCACGATACAGCAGTTGTAACAGTGAATCCTTTACCACTGGCGGTTTTTGCCAACGATGCGCCTGTGTGCCAGGGCAACGCAGTTTCATTCATTGATAATTCGAATGTAAGCACAGGAAGCGTTACAGCCTGGAACTGGAATTTCGGAAATGCAGGAACATCAGCTTTGCAAAACCCATCTTCGGTATACAATGTTTCAGGACCGTATACAGTGCAGCTCATCGTAACCACTGATGCAGGATGTAAGGACACGGTTACGCAGAATATTACCATCTGGGCATTGCCGCCTGCAGATGCCGGCGTGGATGATGAAATATGTGACGGTGAAAATGCATCACTTACAGCGAGCGGAGGAACCCAGTATTTGTGGAGCCCTGGCGGAATGACCACTGCTACTATCAATATCAATCCGAACACAACTACAGCATACACGGTGGTGGTAACAGATGCAAATGGCTGCTTCGCACAGGATATTGCTTCGGTAATCGTAAACCCGCTGCCCGTGCCTGATGCAGGAGCTGACCAATCAATATGCTTTGGAGATAACACAACACTTACATGCACAGGCGGAGCTACTTACGACTGGACACCTGGAAATCTTTCCGGCGGAACAGTTTCAATTTCTCCGAATGCAACTACGACCTACACAGTATTGGTGACAACTGCTGCCGGTTGCCAGGCTACAGACCAGGTAACTGTGGCCGTGAACCCGATTCCGGTTGCATCCTTTACCAATTCAGGAAATGTCTGCCAATACAATACAATATCATTTACCGATCAATCCAACGTAACTACCGGATCCATTGCAGGCTGGAACTGGGATTTCGGAGACGGCGCTGCATCCGCTTCAGCAGATCCTGATAATTATTATTCCGTTTTCGGAAATTTCAATGTCGTGCTTACTGTAACTACAGACCAGGGATGTACTGACCAGGAAACAATACCGGTTACTGTTTACGAAAAACCAAATGCATTGATTTCATCAGTGGATGTCTGCGATGGAAACCCTGTGAACTTTAGCAATACAAGTTCAATCAGCGATGGAAGCGCACTGGCATTTGCATGGGACCTTGGTGATGCCAGCACTTCAACAGATATGAACCCTGTTCATTCTTATGCAGCATTCGGACATTATTCTGTAAATATGATCGTGACTTCTGTGAATGGGTGCCTGGATACCATGAGTATCCTTGCAAACGTAAATCCGCTGCCGGTTGCAGCCATCAACGTATCTCCTGTTTGTGAAGAAGTTCCCGCTGAGTTCAATGACGGCTCCACTGTGGCTGAAGGTTCCGTAACTGGATGGAACTGGAATTTTGGTGACGGTGCTTCTTCTTCAGACCAGAATGCCGGTCATCCCTTTGCTGATTTCGGAAACTACCTCGTTACTTTGGATGTGGTTACTGACCATGGTTGTCCTGATCATACAGATTATAACCTTCGTGTAAGACCGAATCCTATTCCTGATTTCACTGCCGTTAATGATTGCGTAGGCAAGCCTACACCATTCAGTGATTTTTCTTCCATTCCGACCGGAAGCATTGTCAACTGGCATTGGGAATTCGGTGACGGAACTTCTGAAGACAACCAGAACCCCGTGCATTTTTACCCATACTCGGGTTACTACGACATATCGCTAACAGAAACCAGCGACAGCGGATGCGTGTACACTTACATCCGCCAGCAGGCAGTAAATGTTTATGCAGGACCTTCAGCTGATTTTACTTCCAATGCTGAACTTGCAGACGACAATTACCCGTTTGTACAATTCTATAACCAGACTTCTACGACAGGCCAGTTTTTCTGGAACTTCGGCGATGGAGATACTTCAGCTTATTTTGCTCCTAACCACTTGTATGATTCTGTAGGTACTTATGAAGTGCAGCTCATTACGATAGATAACAACGGCTGTGTCGATACCACGTTAAAGACCATTGAAATCAGGCCCACTTCAACTTTCTATGTACCGAATTCATTTACTCCGAATAAAGATGGAGTGAACGATGTGTTCCGTCCATTCTTCACAAACATTACTGACCTGGATGTTCAGATCTTCGACCGGTGGGGATTGAAAATCTATGAGTACAAAAACCTGGATGGCGGATGGGACGGAAGATACGGCGGAGACATGGCACAAAGCGATGTATATGTTTACAAGATTAAAACAAAGGACGTACGTGAAAAAGTTCAGAGCTACGTTGGTCACGTGACGTTAGTAAGATAATTGATTCACTACTGCAAAAGCAAAAGAGGAGGGCAAGGCTTTCCTCTTTTTTTTTGAAAGAAATTTTGAAGACTTCTTTTCTATTTTACATTATCTTTAGACCATGAAACCGCTTGCTGAATTTTATACAGCCAAGGGATTAGCGTTGTTTTTAATTCCTGTTTTTTTAATTTTTCATGTTCGGGATTGCAATAGCCAGGCGGCTTTACCTGCAATAAATATTAAGCTCCAGCCGGTGGCTAAAGAACTTACATCACCCGTAGGTCTTGCAGCTCCTCATGATGGTTCGGGGAGAATATTTGTCATTGAACAGTCGGGTAAGATCAAGATCATAAAAAATGGCGCGGTGCTTCCCGTTCCGTTCCTTGTGGTCACGGATAAACTGGACGGGCTGAACATAGCCTACAGCGAGAAAGGATTGCTGGGACTTGCATTTCATCCGGGTTATAAAACGAACGGCAGGTTCTTTATCTATTACAGCGCACCCTATAACAGCAGCGGTTATGATCATAAAAGTATCCTTGCCGAATATAAAGCGTCGGCTACAAATCCTGATGTTGCCGATCCAAGGGAAACTGTTGTCATGGAAATTCCTGAACCGGAAAGCAACCACAATGGAGGATGCCTTGAATTCGGTCCTGATGGCTACCTGTACATCGGCCTCGGAGATGGCGGTGGCGCAGGCGACAAGCATGGCGCTGCCGGGAATGGCCAGGACCTGAATACACTGCTTGGAAAAATTCTACGCATTGACGTAGATGCGGAGAAGCCTTATAAAATTCCGCCTGGAAATCCTTTTGCGAACAGCAGCGATGCGAGGAAAGAAATATACGCTTATGGTTTGCGGAACCCATGGCGGTTTTCTTTTGACAGGCTCACAGGAAAATTATTTTGCGGTGATGTAGGTCAGAACAAATGGGAAGAAATTGACATTATTGAAAAGGGAAAAAATTACGGATGGCGTATCATGGAGGGCAACCATTGCTATGAGCCTTCATCAGGATGCGATACGAAGGGCCTGGTTTTGCCGGTGAATGAATACGATCATAAAAAAGGTATCAGTATTTGCGGCGGCTACGTGTACAGGGCAAAAACATTTCCTTCGCTTGAGGGAAAATATATTTTTGGCGACTGGTCAGGAAAACTTTTTTACCTCGTGCAGGGAGCCGACAAGAGCTGGTCACGCGGAGAAGTTATTGCGGGGGGAAGAAAGACAAATGATATCGGCAGCAAAATCAACAGCATGGGGACGGATGAAAATGGAGATCTATATCTTGTGACTCAAAATTCATTCGGACCCAAAAGCAAATCAGGTATCATTTATAAGATCGTGCTTTGAGAAATAACCGGCGGCATATTTTTTTATATGCAACCCCAAACCTGCTTCAATGAAAATTCAAAAAAGTGACATGAATGCTGAATCTGGTTCAGAATTCAATTCAAAGATTCACGATTTCCCTTTTTACAATCCTGGAATGGGTAATGAAAGCGGATTCAATTACAGGACGGTGGAAATAAAATCCCACTCTTTTTCCGTGCGGCATCCAAAGCACCTTGCCGGTGAAAATATTATTTTTGAACCTGGCGAGTTTCGTCCTGACAACGAATAAAGACAGGTTTCCCTCGCAGCTCCTTATTTTTCAGCGGGCATATCTCTCCACCACGAAGATATTGCCGGGATGGTTTTATTGATTTCATTTGTGACTGTTATTTTCAAAGCAGAATATGAAATCATTCTCAGCAAAAATTTTTAAGATCGGTATCAACCCCTGCGTGGTAGTGCCTGCATATGTGCTGAAGTTTTTATTCTTCCAGGCCGGTAAATCGAAGGGACCAATTCCCGTAAAAGGAAAGCTCAACGGTGCAAAATACATTCAGACGATTGTGAATTATAAAGGGGCGTGGAGGCTTTACATCAATGGTAAAATGCTGAAGGACGCAGGCCTTTTAAATGGAGACAGGGCTCAGGTTGATATTGAATTTGATCCGGTGCCCCGCACCATTCCCATGCATCCCAAATTGGCGCGCGCGCTGAAACAAAACAAAGAGGCGATGGCGGCTTATCAAATGCTTTCACCTTACCGTCGGAAAGAAATTGTCCGTTATATCAGCAACCTGAAATCGGAAGAATCCATCATTGCGAATATTGAGAAGGCAATCAGGCATCTTTCAGGAAAGGGACGATTTGCGGGCAGGGATTAATTTTCCCGGCATAAAAAAAGCGGCTCCATGAATGGAACCGCTTTTTTTTTAAAAAACTAGTTCAGAATTTGGTAATCCTGTTTGTAGTCACTGAACCTGATGAAGTTGTTTTCATGATGTAGGTTCCACCTGAAAGATCAGCAACGTTGATGCTGAATTCATTCGAACCATAAACCACTGCATACCTTCCGCTGAAGACCTTCCGCCCGGTGAGGTCGAAAATTTCAATGGTTGACTTATCGTCGTTCTTAATAGCCTTGATGCGGACGTTCAATACCCCCGGAGATGACATGTATGCATTCACTGTAAACTGCGCCAGTGCAAAATCGGAAATGCCGGTTACACACTGCGGATCACCAATGTCAAGAAGATCAACATACACGGAGTTTCCGGTAAAGGTGCAATTAGGATCAAGTGTCAATGCAGTTACATTTCCTGTTCCTACGGCATTTCCATACACAAGCGGTGTGAAATAATACATGCCCGGAGGGAATACGCCCTGGTCATTGATCAACACAGTAGGAGGAGGAGTTCCCGTAATCACGCCTGTACCACCAACAACGCTTGGGTCTGTCAAAGGGTCATTGTTTCCGCTGATGTCAGCTGTTGAAACAATAATGCTGAAACCATGTGTTGCGCCCTCTGTCGGGGCAACAACACCCACGGTAGAAACAGTAAGTGTGTCATTGAAACATATTGATGAATCATTGGCAGTGGAAATTCCCGGGTTGATACTTGGAGAAGTACATGGTACGGTAGCTAGTGCTCCGTCAAACATCCATGCTCCGCCAAAGGCACCGGCAGTAATGTATTCGCCGGTCCATGCCGTAACACTGTCGAGGAAATCAAGGGCGGTGTGCGAGAAACCGTTGTCGATTTCTACCCAGTTAAGTCCGCCGTCAACAGTAAAAGAAGTTCCGAATCCGAAGGTTGCATTGGATCCTGAGGTAACGTATGTGTTTGGTTTGCCTGGTACAGCCGAAATGTCTCCTGAGAAAACAGTTCCGGTAGCAGAAACATCCGTCCAGGTGAGGCCGCCGTCAGTGGTGCTTTTCATCAGGATCTGTGAAGCGTTAACCTGTGTTATGATTCCATTCAGCGAATCTGAGAATGCCATGTTGCTGATATCCTGGCGTGCAGTACCTCCGGCGGGAATATAAGCCGGGAATCCGGAAGCAGATTTTGTCCATATGTTTCCGCCGTCGATGGAGCGGTAAACGTCACCATAGGTGGTACCGAACCAGATTCGTCCGTCAGCAGCATCGAAGAGATTCGTAATTCCATATTCAGCAGTATTGGCAAGCAAAGGAAGATTTGCCGGAGGAACCTGCGTCCATGTATTCCCGTAATCGTTGGTGAGATAAATTTCATATTTCAGTGGAGCACCGATCGGATCTCCCATCGCCATCCCGTTTTGCGCATTCCAGAAATAGGTAACGTCGGCAAAAGAGGAAGTAGCTTGAAACATGTTGGCGCCGACCTGGCTCCAGGTTGCTCCGCCATTCGTGGTTTTGTATTCCACACCGCCTGCACCCGTGCTGTCAAACATCGCAACATAACAGGTGTCGCCGTCGATAGGCCAGATATTCGAAATTACGTATTGCGACGGAGCGCCGATGGTACCGGTCGTCCATACGTTTCCCCCGTCTGTGGTGCGGACCCAGTCCTGGGTATAAGGAACGGAATGCAAAACAGCATCCCATGTATTTCCCCAAACGGTGTTTGCATCGGTAATCCTGATGTCGTTGATGTAACCTTCGTATCCGTAAGGAACGGATTGCTCAATCCACTGCGCATTGGCAACTAACGCAGAGATGGCCATAAAAGCTGTGAGTAAGTGTCTTTTCATTTTTTTGGATTTTTATTTTGTCAAAGGTAACTATTCATTGAAAAAATAAAAATCAGGGAGCAGAAACAATTGTTAAAGCCCCGGGGCACTGATTGTTATGGGAAATTGAGGGTTCAGAACTTATTGGTGAAGTTCTGCGTGGCCAATGAAACCTCGAGAACGTCCTCGTTGCGGTTCTCCGATTCCATGAATTCAAACATCCGTTTTTGCTGGGCGTTGAAAAGCTCCTTGGTAATGAACGTTTTCATGTGCACCACGTTCTTTTCAGAGTCATACCTGCCGACACCCATCCCGGCCTGGTATGAAAAAAAAGCCAGCTGGGCCCCGTTCGAATACTCGTCAGAAGTAGCATGTTTTTCGTCCATGTTGTTCTTAAAAAAATGCTTCAGCACCTGTTCAGGTTTTACAATATCGAGGTTCATCCTTTCACGGTAACGTTTGAAAAAGTGGCTGTTGAATTTCACGAGCATGAATGCATCTCCTTCCTGGGAAATTTTGTAAGCTACTATGCCATGCCTGTCGTAAGATTTAAGGTAAAAACAGAATTCGCTTGTGAATGGAGAAATGTTCAGGATCACCGTCCAGTCATTCATCTTTTCTGTTTTCATGTGGAAGGTTTCAGAGAACCTGACTTCACCAAAGCGCTGCATCCGGAAGCCGATGTTTTTGATCTTGTAGTTCATCAGCTTGAGCAAGGCAATATAATCGCTGTTCACTTCAGCAATTATTTCTTCCCATGTCATTGACGGAACCAGCATACAGGTTTTTTATAACCCATACGGATTGTAATTTTCATCGTTTCAACAATGCTGTTAAACGCATGTGAAAAGACAGCTATTTCTTACAGAACGGAATTGACTTTATTCGGCAGAATATTTAAAGTCGTTTACTCACAATATTTTTTTTCTTAAAATACCTTAACAGGAACGGGAAGAGAAAGAACCACCACCACGCAAAGGGCTTGTATTCCGGGTTCGGGATAAGGTAAAGAGTAGCGCTTGTAAGGAGAAATACCACAATCAGAAGGAGCAACACGATCTTGCTGTTCTTAAACCGGGAGAGTTCTTCACTGATGTCTGAATTGATGCGAAGTTCCGGGTGTTTGATCAGTATGTAATGCTGGAGGGCGAGCTGCGCGCCTCTGGATAAAAGTATCGTTGAAAAATAAATTACAATGATGATGAAAACTCCATTGTGCGGCCTTGCCACCAGCGAAGCGCTGAAAGGGAAGAAACCGATAAAGAAGAGCATGAGCAGGTTTCGAACGACCAATCCTTTATCATAATCCTTCAGAAGGCTGAATAGCTGCAGGTGCTGGTACCACGTAAAGCCGATGAACAAGAAACTCACTGAATAGGCAATTACGTTCGGAAGCAATTTAACAAGTGCACGTCCCAATTCATCGTCTGAAGCAAAACTTGCCATTTCAGGGACACGGATCTCGATGGCCATCAGGGTAATCACGATGGCAAATACGGCATCGCTGAAGAGCACCATGCGCTCCAGCTGGAATTCCCTCCTGATCTCTTCCTTGACGTACTCTTTATCTTGTCTTTCTTTACTCATGGTGAAAATAATTTAGTGCAAACGTAAAATTTATTTCACCCATTTAAAGATTTCCCGTGTTCATAACGCTGCTTAAAACTTCACTCGTGAGAAAATGACCCCCGGATTGGTTATCCTACTTTTGTTGCTCCGGGGGGAATTGTAAGTAACGCTTGATTTATTGAATGGAACAAAAGAGTAAACACGAGCAGGTTCTTGAGATCGTGAACGAAGTTGCGACCCTCGCTGCAAAACTTGGCATTGTACACAATGGTGCGGAAGATGTGGCTTTGGACGGAAGGCACATTACCATTCGCGGACAGAAACTGCTGTATTTCGGTTCCTGCAGTTACCTGGGACTAGAACACGATGCCAGGTTAAAAGCAGCTGCTATGGAAGCGGCCGACAAATACGGAACGCAGTTTTCTTCTTCACGCGCTTATGTGTCATCGAGGTATTACCAGGAGGCGGAGCAGCTCATGACGCAGATGTTTAACCGGCCTTCGGTCATTGTGCAATCGCTGACGCTCGGCCACATGTCAAACATACCTGTGATCGTGGGCGACAGTGATGCAGTGATCATGGATTCGCAGGTACATGACAGCGTGCAGACAGCCGTCCAGCTTTTAAAAGCGAGGAATATCAGGATTGAGCTCGTCCGTCACAACAGGATTGACATGCTGGAGCAGCGGATCAAGGCCTTGAAAGACAGTTACCGTAAAATATGGTTCATGGCCGATGGGGTGTATTCAATGCAGGGCGATTATGCGCCGATGAATGATCTCTACAGGTTGCTGGACAGGTATGAACAACTGAATCTTTATATTGATGACATTCATGGAATGAGCTGGGCGGGCAGGAATGGCACAGGCTACGTGATGAGCCAGGTGGAATACCATGACAGGTTGTACCTCACAACTGGTCTGACAAAAGCGTTTGGAGTTGCCGGGGGATTGCTGGTGTATCCTGATGAAGCACATTTGCAGCTCGTCCGCAACACGAGCAAAGCATTTATATTTTCTATTCAGATGCCGCCGATGGTTTTGGGTGCCGTGATCGCTTCCGCAAAAATTCATCTTACGGATGAAATCTATACGATCCAGGCAGAACTCCGGAGTAAAATTTTATACTTCAATGCAAAGGCTAAAGAACTTCAGCTTCCTTTGATCAGCGAGACGGATTCCCCGATCATGTTTATCGGTGTAGGAAAGCCGGAGACGGGATACAACATGGTGCGAAGGCTGATGAATGCCGGGTTTTATACCAACATTTCTGTTTTTCCGAGTGTGTCCTACAATAACACAGGCCTCCGGATTCCGGTCAACAACAAACTTACCACCAGTGACATTGACGTCATCCTGCAAACCATTGCCGAACAATTGCCGCTGGCACTAGCAGATTCCAATGCATCCATGAATGACATTTACAAATCATTCCGTCTCGTTGCCTGAAGCAACCGGATAAAAAAATAAACCCCGCACACATCAAATGAACGGGGTTTTTTATGGATAGTGCAGGTAACTTTATTGTGGGTATGCGCAGATTTTCCAGAAGCCGTTGAGCTGGGCCACAGCAACCACAAAATTTTCAAACGTCACGGGCTTAATAATGTAGCCGGCAACATTCAGGTTGTAGGCTTCCATCCTGTCCTTGTCGTCGTTCGAAGTGGTCAGTACAAATACGCTTGCACTTTTGTGCGTCTCGTCCTTCCTGAGTTCCCGGAGAAATTCAAGTCCGTTCATCTGGGGCATGTTGATATCGAGAAGGATGATACGGGGAGCAGGGACTACTTTTTCCGCGCCGTTGGTGCCGCGAAGAAGGTTGAGGGCTTCAATGCCATTGTGAGCAATTGAAAGCGGGTTTTGAATATTATTTCTTTTGAACGCCCGCTGAAGCGTCATGATGTCGATGTCGTCATCGTCAACGAGCATGATGTTTAACAATTGTTCGCTCATAGCAATTTGATTTACGTAGTCTTGATCCAAATGTTTCGACCTGAATTCCTGAGCCCGCGAGCAGTTAGTGATGCCTGTTGATCCGGTCAGATGAAAAAAATCCCGCTTGCAAAGTAATACTATTTCTTACAGTTCAGAATCATTGCATTAACTTTATGCGTTTACAAAATGTTGAAAACCGATCACCAATTTTGATTGGGATATTATTCATTTTAAATAGTGCAAGATGAAATCTATTCTCCGCAAGCTGGCCAGACAGGATGTGTATGACAGCATTCCGTACGATGACCTGATGCTGAAGCAGAGGTTCGCCCTGTTCCGCATTTTTACTTTTTCAGGATTCCTTGCCAGTATCATGGTGGCCGTGCAGATTCTCGCCGCATTTGACAGCGCGCACGACATTGCCTGGTTATTGTTCGTTTTGTCGGGTGTGATGGTGGTGAATTATTTCGCCGTCCGCGATTACCGTAAACTTCCCGTTGCCTATATGGTCACGCTCATGGCAGCGTTTCTCATACTCCACTTGCAATCCTATTCATCAGGGGGTCTCAGGAATTCAGGAACCATGTACCTCGCCGTGCTATTGCTTTCTGCATTTATGATGCTTGGCACCAAGGGAGGCAAATGGTTCACGGCACTGGTGATCGCCAATTTCATTTACCTCTACATCGTTACGGAATATACAGGATTAACGTCCTATGCCATGTTCGGAAATGACACGAGCCAGATCAATACTGACTTTGTAACAACTGCCATACTGGCCTTCATCATGATAGCTGCCCAGAGCAGTTATCTCCACAGCGGAAAGAACGTGATCATTGAGCGCATCACCGAACAAAAGAACGAACTGGAAATCAGTAACAGGCGCCTGCAGGAATACACCTCCACACTTGAGCGAACCAACAATGAGCTCGATAAGTTTGCGTCCATCGTATCGCATGACCTGAAGGCCCCGCTCAGGGCCATTGGCAACCTTACAGACTGGATTGAAGAAGACGGCGGAAACTCTTTCACCCCTGAAGTGCGCACAAATTTTAACATGATCAAGCAGCGCATCAAGCGCATGGAAGACCTCATCCAGGCCATCCTCGATTACTCAAAAGCCGATAAGCGTGTAGGCGACCAGGTGCAGGTTGACACCAAAGAACTCATCAAAGAAACTGTTGATTTCATTGGCTTGCCGGGCTACGCAAAGCTTCACATTGCCGATAACATGCCGGCCATGATCACAGATAAGACACGTCTCTCGCAGGTCTTCTCTAACCTGATTGGCAACGGAGTGAAGTACAATGACAAGGAAACACCTGAGATCACCATCAGCGTGGTGACACATGAGAACGGGTGGACCTTCTCTGTAAAAGACAATGGTCCTGGCATCGATCCGAAGTTCCATGAAAAGGTTTTTGTCATTTTCCAGACACTGAACAGGAGGGATGATATGGAAAGCACCGGTGTGGGACTGGCCATCGTAAAGAAAATTATTGAAGATGAAGGCGGTAAGATTTGGATAGAAAGTGAACCGGGGAAAGGGGCAGATTTCAAATTCTTCTGGCCTAAAGAGAAGAAGGCGAAGGATGCTGCGCTGATTGCAGCATTGATGGTAGTGTAAGAAAGGAAATCAAATACGCTGAACCATAGGCTTGATATGCAGTAGAATTGTGAAAACATTATAGACGAAAAACATGAACACTAAAAACAGTTCTTCTGCTGACCAGTCACCGCTCAGCGTTGTCCGTACCGCTGGTACGAAAAACATTGAACGTGAAATTGACGGTTACGTAAAAAGTATCCGCGTACTGATCGGCAAGCTCACGCCTACTGAGCGCCAGAAATATTACAATGGCTTGCTTGCCTTCATTCTGAACGAACAGATTGAAATGAGCAGCGATGGCAACAAGAAGAAAATCGACGAGAGTGACTTCACAAAGTTAACCGTGCGTGAACTGAACTTGCTTGAAGAACTTTCCCTGCGGATGCAGCAACTGTACCGCACCATGGGACACGACATCGAATAAAGGTATCATTTGAGCTGCGACCCCTACAGGCGAGGTGATTTATCATCGCGCCTTTTTTCATTAATCGCCGCGAAGCACGAACCAGGTGCGAATTTACGAAGTGCGAATATTCGAATCACTGAATAATTTAAAGCGGCAATTTTCTTCCTACCTTTCGCGTCTTTTATGAAGAGGATTGAGAAGAAACACCCGCTGGCCATCCGTTGGTTTCACTGG
>Ga0134121_10002148_pt1 | contig 17382 bp, 10 predicted proteins | sample KB301_FD_96463 | JGI IMG/M metagenome (GOLD analysis project Ga0134121, IMG submission 96463) | Terrestrial soil microbial communities without Nitrogen fertilizer from Kellogg Biological Station, Michigan, USA - KB3-0-1 | ecosystem: Environmental > Terrestrial > Soil > Unclassified ... | reverse complement strand
GCGCGCGCGGGTTTGTCGGCCTTGCATTTCGCGTTGCGCCGGATCAGTCTCGTTTCGAGTGTATTTACCTGCGGCCGACGAATGGACGCGCAGATGACCAGATGCGTCGCAATCATTCGGTCCAATATATTTCGATGCCGGGCTTCCCGTGGCACTTTCTCCGCAAAGAATTTCCCGAGAAGTACGAGACCTACGTCGACCTAATCGCGGGAGAGTGGACCAGAGTAAAGATTGACGTGCGTGGTGAAAAGGCGCGGCTGTACGTGAACGGCATCGAGCAGCCGACGTTGCTGGTCAATGATCTCAAGCAGGGACAGAGCAAAGGATCCGTTGCGTTGTGGATCGGACCCGGGACGGTCGCACACTTTGCTAACCTCCGCATCTCGCCATGAGCTCGGGAGAGTTTTTAACTCGGAGTACTGTCTGGATTTCGATTGTGGCCTACACGATCGGGTGTGTCGCGTTTGCCACTGTGCGCAGCGATGGTCGGCACGCTGCCCGGCCGCACACAGGGCCTCGGACTCATCACCGAACCACTCCTCCGAGATCTGCAAATCGATCGCATCCACTTCGCGCGCATCAATCTCTGGGCCACGTTTACTCTCGGCGTCGGCAGGCTGATCGATCGTTTCGGAAGCCGGATTGTGCTGACGGTTGTCGCCGTTGCCCTGGCAACTGTTGTGTTGGGAATGAGCGTAACGCGCGATGTGGCAGCGATGGCGATCCTGATCACACTCACGCGCGGCTTTGGGCAGAGCGCGCTGTCAGTGGTCAGTATCACGATGGTCGGTCAGTGGTTCGTGCGACGGCTCATGGCGTGGTTGGTAAACTTCCCGGATAAAAAAGTAGCCACAAAAAAGCACAAAAAGCTCAAATAGGATTTTTCTGCTTTTTGTGCTTTTTGTGCCTCTTTGTGGCTAAAATTCAGCGATCGACTTTTTTGAGGCCAAGGAGTCATGCGATGAAGCTGAAGATTGTTCAGGCGGGTGAGCCGGTGTTGAGGGAGCGGGGGCGGGAGTTGACGAAGGAGGAGATTGGGAGTGCGGAGATACAGCGGCTCATCGAGCTCATGCGGGAGACGATGTACGAGGCGCCGGGGGTGGGGCTGGCGGCGCCGCAGGTCGGGGTTTCGATTCAACTCGCCGTGATTGAGGACAAGCCGGAGTATTTGGCACATCACTCCGCGGAAGAACTTGCAGCATTGCAACGCTCGGCTGTCCCCTTTCACGTGATCATCAATCCGAAGCTCACGTTACTGGATAACGGGTCGGCACAGCTCTTCGAAGGCTGCCTCAGCGTGGAAGGCTACCAGGCGGCTGTCGAGCGCGCGCTGGATGTTCGCGTCGAGTGTTTGAATGAACGTGGCGAGGAAATAACCATCAACGCGCACGGTTGGTACGCGCGTATTCTTCAGCACGAGATAGACCACCTCAACGGAACCCTCTACATCGACCGAATGAATACGCGCACCTTCACGAACACAAGAGAACTTGTTTAAGGCACGATCCGGATCGTGCCCGTATTGCTCACGCGCGTGTGGGCCCGGATGCTCACAGTGCAAATGCCGGCGACCAGATTGTTCGGCAGCCTGAATACAACCTGAGTCAGATCGGTACCGGGAATCGAGCGCACGTCCTGGGCCTGCACGTCGATCACCTGACTATTGCTCGCTACGATCCTGACGATCACCGCTGACGGCAACTCGCCCGGATTCAATTGCAGCCCCCTCGCAAACAACATCACTCGCGTATTTTGATCGGGCGCCCCGACAAACCACTCGGGAATACCAAACACACGGAACGGATCTCTCACTGCAAAGTAAGAATCCAATGCCGCTGCCTGGCCCTGAACCGGCCCCGACTCTTCGAGCACCAACTCCAGCACATCGTCATTGAAGATCGTGCCTATGGCGATGCCCTGTAGAACCGTCGCGCCCGAAACATTAGAAAGATTAACCCGGTAGGTTTCATTCGCTTCCGCATTCGCGTCGCCGCAGATCGTAACCGGGACCGTGAACGTTGTGGCGCCGGGTTGGAATGAGAACGTGCCTGAGCTCGCGAGGTAATCAACGCCCGCATCACTGCATTTCGAACCGCCGAAGGCGCTGAAGTTCGCCGTCGCAAAATTGCCGCTGACGGCACGTCCGGTTGCTGCTGTCAGATTGATCGTAAACACTGCCGGGGTCGTGCCGCTGTTACCCTCAGTAACGCCCACATCGGTGACGAACACCATCGGAGTTGTCGAGTGGTCCTGAAGCGTGACAGTGAGCGTACTGGGAGCACCCAGAGCTTCGAGAGTCGGAGTGTTACGCAAAACAACGGTGAAATTTTCGTCCGGCTCGACCGGCGCGTTGTCGAGAATCGGGATCTGAATCGTCTTGCTCGTCTCACCCACATTGAACGTCAACGTACCCGAAGCAGCCGTATAATCCTGGCCCGCGATCGCCGTCCCATCGACAGTCGCATAATCAACCGTCAGACTACCCGCGGCGCCGCCCGTGCGCAGCACAGTAACACTCAGTGAGCCAACATCCTCAATCGCCGTAATCGAGCTCACACTGAACTGCACACTGCCGGACGTCGAGGTGGAGTCGGCGGCTGAAAACTCCGACGTGTTTCCGTTGGGATCAGTAGCCGTCGCCGTAATCACGCGGCCAGCCGCCAGACCAACCGGGAACGTCGCGTTGATAGTCGCATCGCCGTTGTTATCGGTATTTACGATAGCCGAGTTGATGAACTGTGCTCCTTCGCCATTTCCCGAAGGATCGACAGCAGCATTTGAGAAGAAATCGATCTGGAAAGCGGTGTTCGGAAGCGACTTCAAACTTCCCTGAATTGTCATACTGTTAGCTGACGATACCACGCTCGTTATCACCGGGAAGTTTTGCAGGTTGTTTGGACCAGTGTCCGGGTCGGCGCCGTCGTTTGCCGTGACACCACTCGTACCAAGATCTATTCCCAAACCGTTATTCGAGAAATTTGAATTGCCACGTATCGCGTTGCCCGTACCGGAAGTGACGGCGATTCCGGGGCCACCGTTGAAAGCAATCTGATTGCCTGCTTCAGCCTGCGCACCGCCAATCACGCTATTCACTCCGCCCGCGACAGCAATTCCCTGCTGAGTGTTTGGCAATGGACCAGTCCCGAGCGCATTTAGTCCGATAATGTTTCCCTGAATCACACTTCCCACCGGCGCACTCGAGAAATTGGTTCCGACCTGGATTCCGACCGCATTCCCCGAAATGACGTTTCGCGCCCCCGCAACCGTGCCACCAATAATATTGTTGTTGCTGAGGATGTTGATGCCCGCCGGCGAGCCACCGAGCGCATGAGTGCCGGTGACGTCAGTGCCGATGTAATTACCCTGCACAGTGGCTGCTGCACCGGAGTTGTTGAAACCCAGTACGACGTTTCCGAAATTGCCATTTGCAGCGATGATGTTTCGTGCTTCCGGCTCCAACCCGCCGACCAACGCATTCTCACCGGCGACAACACCATTACCGTTGTTACCTAACGCCAGACTGCCGGTAATGTCAGTTCCGATGTAATTGCCCTGCACCTTATTGCCGGCGCCGCGGACGAAAACGCCATCTCCGCTATTGCCTGAGATAACATTTCTGGCCCCCGGTGTGAGACCACCAATCAGTATGTTCAAGCCAAAAGCCTGGACGCCGTTCGTGTTGGGAATCTTCTTTGTGCCGGTGATGTCTGTACCGATCAAGTTGCCTTGAATGATCGTGCCGGAGCCATTGGCCTGCAACGCAAATTCATTTCCGGAAATGAGATTGCCTGCTCCAGCCGCAGTGCCACCGACGATGTTGCCGGTAAACTGCGAACTGTTGATCCCGATTCCGCCGGGTTGCGGAAGCGCTGCGGTTCCGGCGGCATTGGTGCCGATAAAATTCCCCCGAATGATGTTGCTGTTGCCGTTGATATCAAGACCGCCATTTAAGTTTCCCGAGATGACGTTGCGGGTGGCAGAAGAAGTGCCTCCGATCACATTGTTCGATGAGTTGCTAAAGGTAATGCCGCGGGCATTTGGTTTAGCGGTGGTTCCGTCTGCGGCGACGCCGAGATAATTCGCCTGGATCACATTATTGTCGCAACTGTTCAACCAGATGCCGTTATTGCTACGGAAATTACCGATCGCCAGCCCACGCACCGTACTGCCGCCCGCTTTGATAACCAGACCGTTTACACTGGCGACCGCTAATCCATCGATTTCAATGAGCGGTGAACCGGTGTATCCCGGTTGAGTTGTTCCGTCGATCACAACCTGCTCGGTGATCTCAGGCAGCGCGGTTAAGAGACTAATCGTCTTCACTCCCGGTCCCGGAATGTTAAAGACGATCGTGTCTGGACCAAGCGTCGCGTTCGCGTTGGTGATGGCTTCACGCAACGATCCGGCGCCGTGGTTGTTGGCGTTCGTCACGACAAAACTCTGGCGCGTGGCGGCGAAATTTGCGGTTTGATCGACGTTTAGATTGTTGAAGGTCTGGCTGGGTGGTGCAAAGCTAAAACCGAGTAGCGACGGCGTCACGGTGTAGTTGCCGTTGATGATCAGTTCATACGAATAGTTTCCGTTACTATCGGTCGTTCTCAGTCCTGACTGAGATCCGCTCAGCGTCACCGTGACGCCGGCCAACGGAACACCGTTCTCCGTTACCTGCCCGCTAATCGTGTGAAACGGTGAATCGCTGTTGATGACGCTGAAGTCCAAAACCTGATCGCTGCTGAGGTTGTTGAAGGTCTGAGTAGTCGGCGTGAATAAGAAATGCGGCGCCGCAATGCTTATCGTGTAGTTTCCTCCTTCACGCAATCTCGAGAACTGGTAAGAGCCGTCGCTTTCACTGAATACATTCGTTAGCGACGTACCATCATTCAAAACAATCTCCGCGCCACGGAAGGGTGAGCCGGGTGCGCCGACGTGGCCGTTGATGGTGTAAGACGTTCCCAGCTTAGTAATAAAGGCGTCATCGCCGCCGCGATTGAATGGTTGATAGGAGTTAGGAGTTACCGGAAATCCCGGCGACGAGGCTGACCCGGCGACGTAAGCATTGCCCGCAGTATCAAGCGCTATTCCTAAAGCCTGAGCGCTCAGGGACGAGAAAGTCTGAGTGGCGATAGGACCACCCAGAAACGTTGAGTAAACCAGGCCATTGCCTGCGGCATTGATCTTGGTGACAAACGCTTCAAAACCACCGGACGGAGTTGACACAATATGCAGTATTGAAGGTCTCACTGGATTGATGACCATCGCCACGGCTATGGGAGAGTCGAGGCCTTTGTTCATTTCATTCCATGTTTGTCCGTTGTCAGTGGTCTTGAAAACACCGCCTGAGCCAAGGGTCGCAGGTGATGCTAAATAAGCTGTTGATGAATTTACCGGATCGAAAACAACCTTTCCGGATTTAGACAATATCTGGGTCCAATTATTCCCGCCGTCAGTGCTTCTAAAAATGGCCGCGTCAGTGCCGGCATACACGAGTCCTGCGGTGAACGGGCTGACAGAAACGGAGCGAGCAGATAAACCTGTTATCAAACTAGCCTGCCATGTCACCCCGGCGTCGGTGCTTTTGTAAACTCCGCCAGTTGGATTCACTGAGTCTGCCGCATAGATCGTCGAATGGTTCAGCGGGTCGATCGCCAACGACACGGGAACCAGTGGTGGGGTATTTGCCAACGAGACCCAATTATTTGCTCCATCCGTAGTCTTGAAGATGTGATTAGTGACGGAACAACAAAAACCCCCACCGAGATATAACGTGTTCGGCGTAACCGGATCGATAGCGAGACTCAGCAGCTCCGACCCGTTAACTCCGTTATTGCGAAGGTTCCATGTAGCTCCACCGTCGGTGCTCTTATAGACTCCACTACCACTTTGAAAGCCGCTAATCGCGACATACAGCGTCGACGGCGCTGCCGGATCGATCACGAGAGCAGTCACATTCAGGTTGGTAAGACCGTTGTTGATTGCCGACCACGTTCTGCCACCGTTTATGCTTTTGAACACACCTGAAGTTGTTCCCACGAACAGAGTCGAAGGCTCGTTCGGATGAATCGCCATACTCGTGATCGTAGCGCCAGTGAAACCGTAATTGTCGTTGTTCCAGGTTGCCGCGCCATCGACGCTCTTGTATATCGGGCTCTTCGTGCGCAGCGCGCCAGGAACGAGTGGGAATTCAAAAGAGGAGCTGGTGCCCGTGACGTATGCATTGTTTGCTGAGTCGACAGCGATGCCGCGTCCGAAGTCAAAAGTCGATCCGCCCAGGTAGGTAGAGTAAACAAGCGCTGACCCGGTACTATTCAGCTTGGTTACAAAAACATCTCCACCGGAACTCCCATTACTTGCCTGGATCGGATTCATCGTCGGGAAATTCGTTGAAACGGTGTAGCCGGTAATGTAAGCGTTGCCGAAAAAATCCGCGGCGATTCCGAAACCCATCTCCTCACCGTTACCACCAAGATAAGTGGAATAAATCAATGAACCACCGGGTGTGAATTTGGTGACGAAGACATCGAAGCTGAACTGTGGCCCAGCGAACGTTGGTTGGAATGCATTTGCGGTCGGAAAGTCGGAACCTGCTCGTCCGGTCACATAAATGTTGCCGGAGCCATCCGTAGCAATACCTCTCGCAATATCACACTGGCCGCCGCCGAGATACGTCGAAAAAGTGTATGACGAATTAGCGGGATTCAATTTCGTGACGAAGCCGGTCGTACAGTTGCCATTGAACGTCACTGACGATCGAACAGCGTTCACTGCCGGAAAATTTGTCGAGTCCGTCTGGCCTGCGATGGCAATGTTGCCACTGCCATCAACCGCAATGCTATTGCCGGTGTCTTCATTACTCCCGCCGACCAGAGTCGAAAACAATATTCCGGAGCCTGTCGCATTCAATTTGGTAACAAAAGCATCCGCGAGACCACTGCCACCTGTTCCGGCGTACAGGATCGCTCCATTAGTCGGATCGCTGACGAGGCTGTTAACAGCCGTGCTCGACAGACCAGTATCAACCTTGTTCCAGCTACTGCCACCATTTGTAGTTTTGATAACGCCATTACCGCTGACGGAAGCGTATACAGCCGAAGAAGTCACAACGATCGCATTGACGGCGACATTCGGCGCATTCGGCACACTCGTGAGCGGAGTCCACGAAGCTCCGCCATTCGTGCTCTTGTTGATGCCTCCCGGTCCGTTTGCATCGCCGTGGCCGGTATAAACGGTTGCGGTATTGGCGGGATCGATCGCGATCGCGCCCACCAGAGTCGGATTGCCGCCGCCCATGCCGTTGTTCATTGCGGTCCACACGGCGCCGCCGTTTGTAGATTTGAAAAGGCCGTTGCCGGACGTGCCGGCGTAGAGCGTGAGCGGCGTTGTTGGATCGATGGCGAGAGCAAGAACGTTTGGAGTGCCGGGTATGCCAAAGTTGTTTTGCTGGATCCAGTTGCTTCCGCTGTCCGTACTTTTGAACACACCATTCCGCGCGCCAATGTAAATGGTCGCCGGCGTCGAAGGATCGAAGACTATCGAAGACACATTTCCGAAGTTCAACGTCGGACTGACCGCACTAAAGTTGTTGCCGCTATCGGTTGACTTGTAGAGACCAAAGAAATGCCCGACGTAAACAACTGAAGCATTAGTCGGATCTACCACCATCTTGTTGGTGAACGAAACACTCGGCAATCCTGTGGTCGGCGCCTTGATCCAGGTCGCTCCGGCATCAGTGCTACGAAAGATTGCTTCCGTGGTGTTAGAGCCCGCATAGATTGTGTTTGGCGCATTAGGAGCAACTGCGATCACCTTCACGCTGCCGGTAATGCCGCTATTCAGGTTGCTCCAGGTCGCGGCTGCATCAGTAGTCTTGAAAAAGCTGCTGGTTGTCTTCAAAGGGGTGACGAGCGGGAAGTCATCCGCAGTAGTGGTTCCGGTGATGTAAGCACTTCCGGCTGAGTCCACTGCGATACCAAACCCGGTCGACCGGCCCTGACCGTGGAGATACGTCGAGTAGATCAGTGTGCTGCCAGTCGGATCGAGCTTTGTAACGAATGCTCCACTAAGAGCAGTCGTAGTCTTGAAAGCTCCTGGCGTAGTTGGAAAAATCGTACTCTCGGTAACGCCGGTAACGTATGCGCTTCCCTGCGAATCGACTGCGATCGAGTTAGCAACATCGTTGAAGCCAGACCCCAGCAGCGTTGAATAGGTGAGTACGGGATCGATTACCAAAGGCTTACTTGAGTCGAAGCGATCGAGTTTGAATCTGACTTCGTTTCCATTGACGACGTACCCGCCTTTTACTTCGCGGCGGTTACCGTTTTCATCGACCTGGTAGATAACGGGCTTATTTAAAGAGACTTCACCGAGTAGTAATTTTCCCGACTTATCGAGACGAATGTTATCCGCGCCTTCAACACTGAAGCGGATGAGTTTCGGATTCGCGCCGGCTCCGACCACGAGGTCATACTCGAGTTCGCGCTGGTTGCCGTAGTAGACGACGTCAATACCCGGATAGACTTCTTTAAATTGCACTCTTCGATACGTGGGGATGTTGCGTTGCCACTTCGCGGGATCGTTGCCGCTAAAATAGTTAACTTTGCCCGGCAGCTCTTCCTGACCTTCGACTTGCGGCGTGTTGCTGGCGCCGAGCAGTTTCAATCGCAACACAGTGCCTTCACTCGCCTTTTGCACTTTGAGAACAGCTTCGTTCGCCGTGAGAAACAGATCGTAGCCCGGACCATGCGAGAGAAACTTCACGCGTTGATCGATCTGGCCTTTATTGATCTCAAAGCTGAGCGGCAACCTGGCAAACTGTTCGGCAACGCGGGTCTTATCCGGCGGTGGAGCAGCAGTGGGGAGACTGTTGTCGTATTTATGTGCGCCGACCAGAATCACACCTGCGAAACACGCAAGCAAACAGACGATTCCGGTAACGAGCACAGTCCGAGGGATGCGCAGTGAAGGGAGGTTATTTGATTTCATTTTAGAAACTAATCAGGTCTTACCAACAGGAGACGGACAATTGAGCTTAACCGCAATGGGATCGGTGCCTGGGCTAACTGCGGCCCATTTTCGTCGCCTTGTGGAGATAAGTCAATGGGGTAAATCTCCGCGGCTCTCTGCGTACCTCTGCGTTCTCTGCGTTAAAGGGATATTTCAACGCAGAGGCCGCAGAGATACGCAGAGACCGCAGAGATGGACCGATTCCACGGTTGGTGTGTAAGCTTGGGATGCGAATGCGAACTGTGAATGCTGCAAGATATGTGACTCCGCTCCGCGAAGGCGGATCGCTCCCGGCCATCATCGAGGCCGATGACGACGGGATGTACGTGCTCAAATTCCGCGGCGCCGGCCAGGGGACCAGGGCGCTCATCGCCGAGTTGATTGCGGGTGAGCTCGCCCGCGCCGCGGGTTTGCTGGTCCCGGAGCTCGTCTTTGTCTCGCTCGATCCTGAGATCGCGAAGACAGAACCTGACCCGGAAATACAAGACCTCATCCGCGCCAGTGGTGGACTCAATCTCGGACTCGATTACCTTCCCGGCTCCGTAATGTTCGATCCGGTTGCGGACCAGCCTGACGCCGATCTTGCTTCGCGAATCGTGTGGTTCGATGCCTACGTCACGAACGTCGATCGCACGCCGCGCAATGCAAACATGTTGATGTGGCACCGCCGGCTCTGGCTGATCGATCACGGCGCCGCAATGTACTTCCATCACGCTTGGACTGACATGGACCAGCGCAGCAAGGATCCGTTCCGTTTGATCAGGGAACACATCCTGCTTCCCTTCGCGAGTGCGCTTGAAACAGCGGATGCGGCAATGACAGCCGCCATCAGCAAAGAAGTAATAAGAGGAGTCGTCGATCTGGTACCCGACGATTGGATAAAGGAACACGCGCCGTTTAGTACGATTGCCGAAAACAGGCAAGCTTACATCGATTATTTGACGAGGCGACTCGAAGCCCCCCGCCAGTTCGTTGAGGAGGCGATTCGTGCCCGATAAATTCAGGTATGACTATGCGGTGATCCGCGTCGTGCCGAAAGTCGACCGCGAGGAGTTTATCAACGCCGGCGTGATCGTCTCGTGTCCTGAATTGTCGTTTTTGGAAGCGCGCATCAAGCTGGATGAGTCGCGACTTCTTGCTCTCGACCCACACATTGACCTCGAGATGGTGCGAAAGCACCTGGCCAGCATTCCCACCATATGTCGCGGCGGTGAAGACGCCGGCTCTATCGGCCAGCTTCCGCAGCGCCAACGTTTTCACTGGCTCGTCGCTCCGCGCAGCACTGTCATCCAAACCTCGCCCGTCCACACCGGCCGTTGCGCCGACCCCGCCGCTGCCCTCGAACATCTCGTCGCGACCATGGTTGAGTAATCGGGTTGTACCAAGCGCATACAGTTGAGAGTTGTTTTCAAACGTAAATCCATATACCGAAGCCGCGTTCTGTTAACTCATCGAAACGGCCCTGTTTTTGCTTGGCCCTTCTTAGCTCAGAACGAACAAGGAGGGAGAACAGATGGACGCCTTTAATTTACTCAAAGCCGATCACAGGAAAGTTGAGGAGCTCTTTAGTCAATTAGAGAGTGCGAGCGGCCAGGCGAAGATGCGAGTGTTTGAACAGATCAAGATGGAGCTTGAGCTGCACACACACATCGAAGAAAAGTTTTTCTATCCCGCGTTGGAGAAGCCGAAGCAGACGCACGAGTTGACTCTCGAGGCTTACGAAGAGCATGACGTGGTCAAGAAGCTCTTACAACAAATGAGCCGGGCCAAATCCGCAACCGAGGAGTGGGAAGCGCAGGCGAAGGTGTTGCAGGAGAACGTCGAGCACCACGTCGAGGAAGAGGAAAACGAGCTCTTCCCGAAGGCTCAGGCTGCGTTGAGTGAGGAAGATATAGAAGAGCTCGGCGAGCAGATGGCAGCCGAGAAGGAACGCAAGCAACGCACAGCAAGCAAGAGTTCGAGCAAGAAAAGCGCGAACAAGTCAGCGTCGAAGTCGAAGTCGGCGTCGACGGCGCCTAAACGGGCACGCGCAAGCAAGTCTGCAAGTAAGTCAACGGGCAGCTCGAAAAAGTCGTCAGGGTCAAAGCGATCTAAGAAATCGACGAAGAAGAGCCGGCGATAGACGTGAATTCATCGACTGAGACACACGGCCCGGCGAATGGTCGTGACCTATATGACTGCATCGTGATTGGCGCCGGGCCGGCAGGTTTGTCGGCCTCGCTTTTCCTCGCTCGCTATCTTCATCGCACGCTTACGTTTCATCACAACAGCCCGCGGAATGAGTACGCGCACGGCGTGCACGGATTTCTTGGCCATCACGGGATCCGGCCGGGCGAGCTGCTGGCTCGAGGTCGCGATGAAGTGACGAGCCACGGCGGGTTGATTATCGAGGCGTGTGTAACTGGCGTCGAAGCAGTTTCGCCCGAACACTTTCGCGTGTTTGTTGGCGATAGAGGTTTCGACGCGCGGCGATTGTTGCTTGCTACGGGCTTACGCGATCTGACGCCAGACTGTCCGGGCTTCCGCGAGTTTTATGGCTCGACTGTGTTTCACTGCCCTGATTGCGATGGTTATGAAGTGCGGGACAAACGAGTGGCCGTGCTCGCGCATGGCGACAACGCCGTCGGGTTCACTGAAAATCTCCTGACCTGGACCAGAAACATCACTCTGCTGACCGATCAAAATGAGATTTCGAACCGGGCAAAACTCGATGCGCTTGAAGTCGCCGTGCGAACCGAACACGTTGTCGCGCTGGAAGGCGACACATCAACCAGGCAGTTGCAGCAGGTTTTGTTTGCGGAAGGCGAAGCGCTTGAATGCGACGCGCTGTTCTTCAACCTCGGCACCGAGCTCGCGACGAACTTTCACGAAACACTCGGATGCCGGTTAGATCCGGAATGCGGTCTGTTGTGGGTTGACGATACGCAGCAGACGAGCGTCGAGGGAGTCTACGCGGCCGGCGACATCACGCCTCAATCCCAACTCGCCGTCGTCGCAGCCGCAGAAGGCGCGATGGCCGCGATTCACATTCATAGATCTTTTAGCCTTCCCTCTTAAATAACCGTAGCTGCTCACCGTTAGGCGACGTCACAATCTTCTCAAATCTGAATCCAAGCCGCTCGAGAAGATTAATCGACGCCTCGTTATCGAGAGACGTGATCGCGAGGATGCGCGGGAGATGGTGTGCGTCCTTTAATACCGCCTCGGCTGCCTCAAACGCCAGGCCCTGGTTCCGGTAGTCGGGCAGCAGTGCGAACCCGATGTCGGGATCGGGCAGCTCGTCTCGCTTGAGTAATCCACACATCCCGATCGGCGTGTGTGACTCTCGCAACTCGACACAATTAAGTCCGAAGCCGTGTCGCTCGTAACTCGCGATTGGGCCATTCAGAATATACTGGCGGGCATCGTCGAGGTTGCGGACCTTCTTGTCTCCGATGTAGCGAAGAAAGGCCGGTTCGTTGAGCAACGTCAGAATAAACCCGGCATCGTCAACGGTGAATCTGCGCAATGATAATCGTTCGGTTTCGAGAACTGTCATAGAATGCTGAGTATGTCAAAAAAAGCGCTTGTATGTCTTGTGCTGATCTTGCTTGCGAGTGTTGTGAGCCGCGGATCTTCGGATGTGCTGGACTATTCGGTGACGCTCGAGCCCGACATCGCCGCAAAATCTGTGAAAGGATCAGTTCTGATCCGCGTCGCAACGACATCGAAAACGGTGGAGTTTGATTGCGGTAACCTCACGATCGACGCGGTTCGTGAAGCTCGTGCGCCGCTGCAATTCTCGGTAACGAATCGACGCTTGAGCGTGTCATTACCGGCCGGAAAGCGCGTGCGAGAGCTCGAGATCGACTTTCACGGCACACCAAAATACGGCATTCGATTCTTTCCGGATCGACAACAGGTCTATACGATTTTCTCCACCAGCCAGTGGATGGTTTGTGTCGACGATCCGTCTGACAAAGCAACGCTGACGTTCAGATTGATCCTTCCAACGAACTTAAGACCAGTCGCGAATGGCGACTTCATTTCTCAACGCGATCTGCCGAACAATAAACGTGTTTCCGAGTGGCGACAGAACACGCCAATCCCGACCTACGTCATCGGTTTTGCGGCTGGTCCATATCAGGTCGTGAAGGAGAAACGAGGAAACGTCGAGCTTCAATATCTCGCGACTAACTACACTCCGATAGAAGTGCGCCGCATCTTTCGAGACACGCCTGACATGCTCGACTTCTTCGAGGATCACGCAGGGGTGAAGTACGCTGACCGAACGTACACGCAGGTGCTGGCAGCAGGCGGCGTCGAACAGGAGATGAGCAGTTTCGCGGCGTTGAAAGAGGCGTATGGCAAGCAGGTGCTGGATAACGAGCAGGACATCTGGCTGGGGGCGCACGAGTTTGCACATCAGTGGTGGGGGAACATGGTGACCTGCCGCGACTGGAACCATTTCTGGCTCAACGAAGGGATCGCGACATTCATGGCCGCGGCGTATCTCGAGCATCGCTTCGGACGAGAAGTTTATCTGCGCGAGATCGAAACCTATCACGCGAACTACGAGAAAGTGCGCGCCGCAGGTAAAGACAAGTCGCTCGTGTTTCCTGATTGGAACAGCCCGACGCGCGAGGATCGCACGCTCGTTTACGACAAAGGCGCTTACGTCATGCACTTGCTGCGTGAGGAAATGGGCGAGCGCGCGTTCTGGAACGGCCTGCGGCTTTTTACACGCAGGCATTTCGGCAAATCCGTCGTCACGAGCGACTTCGTCGCCGCAATGGAAGAAGCGAACGGAAAGAGTCTAAAAGCCTTCTTCGCGAAGTGGGTCTATCTCTCTTAACCTGCGAAGCAGGTGTAAGCATAAAGCCTGGGGCGCAAGCCCCAGGATCAGATCGTTAAAAAACATATTGAGCCCGTGAAACGGGCGACAGCCTGATACAAATTGGGCTGCCGGCCGCTTCGCGGGCTCGATCGCTTTTTTAATCTTGATCCTGGGGCTCTTGCGCCCCAGGCTTTATGCTGTCGCTCGCTTCGCGAGCTTTGTGTCACTCTTCGCGAGCTTGCGCAGGCTGAAACCGTAACAATCTTTACCAGCGCGGCTCAGAGCGACGATTGCCGCCACCACCACCACGATTGCCACCGCCACCGCGATTGCCGCCATAACCGCCGCCGCCGCGATTGCCACCGCCGCCGCCAAAACCACGTCCACCGCCACCACCGCGACTCTCACGCGGTCGCGCTTCGTTGACTTTCAACATCCTGCCGCCAACTTCCTTGCCGTTGAACTGGTCGATAGCCGACGCCGCCTCTTCATCAGTAGACATTTCGACAAATGCGAAACCCTTCGATTGTCCGGTGTCGCGGTCCTCGATGATCTGTGCTGATTCAACAGTTCCGACCTGACCGAACAGATCCTGAAGTTCCTGGCTAGTGGTATGGAAAGCGAGGTTACCGACGTATAGTTTTTTTGCCATTGAGAGATACCTTTATCCGTTGTTTCGGAAATGAAGAGGAAGCTGCGAATCAGATTTGGCTTCGGCGAAACGGTAGCGTTCGAAGAATCAGGTTCGGATGCTCTTAATCAGAGCGGCTTCAAAGTGTGAAACAAACCTGCTCTCGAACCATCCAAACGTCCGGCGCTAATCGTTGTGCGCGGGCGCATCACCGTCGATGCGCGAGAGAAGGATTAACAGGTGCTTATGATGGCTTATGCGTAGGCAAGTTGCAAGCCCCGTATCCACAGATTACGCAGATTTAACGGCATCTGCGTAATCCGTGGACGAAGAAACCCAAGCCTAGAGGGGAACGCCAAATGCAAACGCAGGTCTGGTTTGAATAGCTGCGTTCCTAGCCCTCGCGGCGTCCTGTATCAATTTCGGCGCCTCCATCAGCCATTTCTTAACGGCAATGATTCCTAAACTCACTGCTGTACCGACGACTGTCAGTTGCTTGAGATCTCGCGCCAAATCATCCGTATAGTAAATCGCCCCCGGCGCCACTAACGGAAACGCGAACGCCTGCAACGTAGGCCCTTCGGTGGGACTCGCCTTGAATATCGGCGGAAAACTCAAAGCACCCGGATGCCACAACGCGAGTATCAGCAGACCAAACTCTGCGATGTTCAGAACGATCGTGTATTCGATCATCTCCGGATATGCGGTCGCGATTCCATAAGGCGTGAGCGGCTTGATCTCGTAAACATCGCCTGTGATGTAGTTGCGCAGATCCGGCTTGAAGTTCAGGCTCTCGTCACCAAACCAGATCATCCGGTTATAAGCAGCCCATCCCGGCCTGGAGCCAAATCCTTTATTAGCCGGTTTACCCTTGCCAACAAACCAATCGCCCCAAACGCCGATGTAGTAGCGACCGATCAACTGGTGCGCTGCAGTTCCCTCTTCGAAGCCGTAGAGACCTGTCGGGTCGCTCATGTTCACCGGATTGTTCTGCACGTATGCATACTTGTGCAGACTCAACGGCTCCTGTGGACTACCCGGATACGGATCCTGCGACATGAAGCGACCGACGGCTGAATCGTAGTAACGCGCGCGCAGATAATAGAGTCCCGCCGCGTCATCCCTTTGCTCGCCCGTGTAAAGATATGAGTTAACAGTCGTGCCGGTGCTCGAGAGCAACTGCCCGAAAGCGTCGTAAGAATAGCGATCGGTGACTACACCCGCGCTATTCGTCAACGCTCTCGTCGAACCCAATGCATCGGAGACATAGAACGAGTCAACGCCGCTGCGACGCTGGCTGATGAGCCCCAGACCATACGTATATGACACGACGATGTGCCCGCTGCCGTCGGTCTCGACAACAACTTCCGGCGCTTTAGTCGTCGGATCGACGACGTAGTTAGTAGTACCAGTTGGGCCAATTGACTTAACGCGATTCCCATCAGCATCGTAGATGTACGTGAGCGTCGAGTTATCCGGCTGAGTTACCTGTGTTAGCCGGTTAAGCGGATCGTAGTCGTAACGAACTGACGAGCTGCCGACACTCCGCGTAAGCGTGTTGCCGTTAGCATCGTAGGTGTAGGTACTCACTCCGTCAGACGTGAGCTCATCACTCGTGTTGTACGTGTAAGTAGTGGTGGCGCCGTTGTCAGTGGTTGTCAGACGGTTGCCGACTGCGTCATACGTGTACGTGATCTGCCGCGTGACCGCGCCTCCCGAAGCCTTGTATGTTTCAGATGTCAGACGCGATTGCGAGTCGTATCCGTAATCGACAGTCGAGCCGTCCATCTGCGTCACCTTTGTCCGCCGTCCGTCTGCGTCACGGACGTATGTCTCCTCGAATAAGACGTCGCCGTTCGACCTCGACGTCTTAACCGACATCAGCTTGTTCATCTGATCGTAAGTCTTCGCGGTGGTCAGGCCGTTCGGATGCTTCACAAATTTCACGTTGCCGCGCGTGTCGTATTCGTAAGAAGTAATCAGACCACGCGGATCCGTTACTTTCGTCAACCGGTTGGCATCATCGTACGTGTAGATAGTGGCGCCGTCCGGCGTGGTAATGCTGGTTCGATTTCCGGTGAGGTCATAGCCGTAACTAATCAGTGTTCCATCCGGATAGCGAACACGTGACACGTGGTCCATCACGTCGTAATCGAAATCTGTAACGCCGCGTGAATCCGTGACCGTGTCGCGCTTGCCGGTTTGCGTGTACGTGTAAGTGATCGTGTTTCCGTCCGGGAAGTGGATAACGGAGAGACGGTTTCTCACGTCGTAATCGTAAGTGGTCGTTTTACCTTTCCGGTCAGTCTTCGAAGTGATTAAACCACCGCCGTTGTACCCCATGACTTCCGTACTCGCGTCGGGGAACGTCTTCTTCGTGAGACGATTCATCTTGTCGTACTCGTAAAGCGTCTTGTGCCCGAGCGCGTCAGTCGCGGAAGTCAGGTTGGCGTTGGCGTCGTATTCGTAAGTCGTAACGCCACCGCCAGGCTGCGTGACCGTGAGCAGGTTGCCTTCTGGATCATAGGTGAAGCCCGTAACGTTCCCGGCGGGATCTCGTCGAGAGGTCACGCGGCCAACCACGTCGTAAGTATTCTCGAAGAAAGTTCCGTCCGGCAGCGTCGTGCGCACGAGACGATTCGCTTTGTCGTACTCGTGCTTGAGGATGTTGCCGGCAGCGTCGGTTTCAGAGGTGACGTTGCCGACACCGTCATAACCGTAACGTGTTTGATTGCCGTTAGCGTCCGTCTTCAACGTAACCTGATCGAGCAGGTTGTACTGGTAAGTCGTGGTGTGGCCGCGCGGATCCGACTCGGACGTCTTTCGGCCCTTCGCGTCGTATTCGTACGACATTGTCATGCCCTCCGTGATCGTGATCCTCGTCGGCAGACCGGCCTTGCTGCGATCGACAGTGGGCGTGAGACCTCCGGTCGTT
>Ga0134121_10002145_pt1 | contig 17391 bp, 16 predicted proteins | sample KB301_FD_96463 | JGI IMG/M metagenome (GOLD analysis project Ga0134121, IMG submission 96463) | Terrestrial soil microbial communities without Nitrogen fertilizer from Kellogg Biological Station, Michigan, USA - KB3-0-1 | ecosystem: Environmental > Terrestrial > Soil > Unclassified ... | reverse complement strand
CCGGACGGCGCCTATTCGCGGTTGGTCTGGCCCGCGATTGGTCTGCTGTGGGTCGTGGTGGTGAGCGGATTCCTGTTGACTCAACGTCCTTCGGCCCGTGCCGAATGGTGAAAGGAGATTCCCATGCGCAGAATCGTGTCCATTTTATTGCTCGCGCTCACAACTCCTCTGCACGCAGCGTCCCCGAAACCTGCCATTGTCCTTGTTCATGGAGCATTCGCGGACGCCAGCAGTTGGGCAAAGGTCATTCCGATTCTGGAGAAAGACGGCTATTACGTCACGGCAGTGCAGATCCCGCTGACATCTCTGGCGGACGATGTGGCGGTCACCAAGCGCGTCATTGACGCACAGAAAGGGCCGGTGGTGGTGGTCGGCCATTCCTATGCCGGCGGCGTCATCACCGATGCCGCAGCGGGAAACGCCAAAGTGAAGTCGCTCGTGTATGTCGCGGCGTTCGCGCCGGACGCAGGAGAAGCTCTCACGGAGGCTGCGAGCAAGTTCGCGCCGCCGCCGCTCGACACCGCGCTCGTTCCCGATGCAGCCGGCTTTCTCTACGTCGATCGCGAGAAAGTGCATGACGTCTTTTGCAAAGACCGGCCCCTGGCCGAAGCCCGCATCATTGCGGCGACGCAAAAGCCGGTGAACGGCTCGGTATTCGGCGCGAAGGTGGCCAACGCCGCCTGGAAGAACGTGCCGTCGTGGTACATCGTTGCGATGGAAGATCGCGCCATCAACCCCGATCTCGAGCGCTTCTACGCGAAACGGATGGGGGCGAAGACCACCGAGATCCGATCGAGTCACGTGCCGTTTCTGTCGCACCCGGCAGAAGTGGCCAAAGTCATCGAGGCGGCCAGCAAGTAGTGAAGGCGAAGCCATCCAACCGCCTCACCTCGCGCGGGCGAGGCCGGGCGGCAGTCCGCTCACTGCGTTGAACGCGGAGCATGAAAGAAATGGACGAAGAGATCATCAGCGATCGCCGGCGCTTTCTGTCGACTGCAGCGATGTCTGTCATCACTGCTCGACTCGGCGTGCTCGGCTCGTGGGGAAAGCTCATGGCACGCACAACACTCCAACTATCCACGGAAGGCGAGCTGCCCTCTCTCGGCAGCGCAACGGGATGGCTCAATTCGCCGCCCCTGACGCCGGCCAGCCTGCGCGGGAAAGTCGTTCTCGTCCAATTCTGGACCTACACCTGCATCAACTGGCTCCGCACGCTTCCCTATGTCCGCGCCTGGGCCGAGAAGTACAAAAACCAGGGCCTGGTGGTGATCGGCGCCCACACGCCCGAATTCCCGTTTGAGAAAAACGTCGACAACGTCCGCCGGGCCGCGAAGTACATGAAGATCGATTATCCGATCGCCATCGACAGCGACTACGCGATCTGGCGCGCGTTCAACAATGAATATTGGCCGGCGCTCTACTTCGTCGATGCGCAAGGCCAGATTCGACATCATGAATTCGGCGAGGGCAACTACGACCAGTCGGAGATGATCCTTCAGCGGCTGTTGGCCGAGGCTGGAGCCCACGGTCTCGGTGATGAGCTGGTATCCGTCGCTCCGCGCGGCGTCGAAGTGGCCGCCGATTGGGCCACGTTGAAGTCTCCGGAGAACTATGTCGGCTATCAGCGCACCGAGGGCTTCGCGTCCCCCGGCGGCGTGTCGCTCGACAAGCGTCACGTGTACACGGCGCCCGCTCAATTGGCGCGCAACCATTGGGCGCTTGTGGGGGATTGGACGGTCGGCAGGCAGGCGCTTTCCTTGAATGCCGCGGGTGGGCGGATCGCGTACGCCTTCCACGCCCGCGATCTGCATCTCGTGATGGGGCCCGCGGCCCGGGGAACCTCGGTGCGCATGCGCGTGCGCATCGATGGACAACCTCCCGGCGCGTCTCACGGCGTGGACCTCGACGCTCAAGGGAACGGTGCCGTTACCGAACAGCGGCTCCATCAGCTCATCCGACAACCGAAGCCGATCCTCGATCGCCGGTTCGAGATCGAGCTCCTGGACCCTGGTGTGGAAGCTTTTGCGTTCACGTTCGGATGAAAAGAGCAGTTGTCATGTGCGAGACGACTGCAGAAAGGAGAAGAAACCATGAAGCATGGTTGGCCACTCGCCGTATTTCTCATAGGAGGAACAATCGTCATGACTGGACAAGCAGAAGCGCAAGCGAAGACCGAGGGCGGCGCCGACGCCATTCGACCCTTCCACGTTCATTTTCCAGACGAGGCGCTCGCCGACCTGAAACGCCGTATCGCGGCGACGCGGTGGCCCGAGCGCGAGACCGTCACGGATCAGTCGCAAGGCGTGCAGCTCGCGACGGTTCAGAAGCTCGCGCGCTACTGGGAGACCGAATACGACTGGCGCAAGTGCGAGACGAAGCTCAACGCCCTGCCGCAATTCATCACCAAGATCGATGGGGTTGACATTCACTTCATTCACGTGCGTTCGAAACATCCGAACGCGCTGCCGATGATCGTCACGCACGGCTGGCCCGGCTCGATCATCGAGCAGTTGAAGATCATCGATCCGCTGACGAATCCCACGGCCCATGCCGGGAGCGCAGCGGACGCTTTCGATGTCGTGGTTCCGTCGCTGCCAGGCCACGGATTCTCCGCGGCGCCCACGGAGCTCGGCTGGGATCCCATCCGCATTGCCAAAGCGTGGGTCGTGCTGATGAAGCGCCTCGGCTACAAACGCTTCGTGGCGCAGGGCGGCGATTGGGGGAATGCGGTGACCGAACAGATGTCTCTGCTCGGGGCTCCAGAGCTCATTGGGATCCACACCAACATGCCTGCCACCGTGCCGGACGACATCAACACGGCGGCTCTTGCCGGCGCGCCGGCTCCCTCCGGCTTCTCGGCCGACGAGAAGCACGCGTACGACCAGCTCGCCTACTTCTACAAGCACGGTCTGGGGTATGCCAACGAGATGGCGAACCGCCCGCAGACGCTGTACGGGATTGGGGATTCGCCGGTAGGCATGGCCGCCTGGATGCTCGACCACGACGGGCAAAGCATGGCGCTCATCACGCGTGTCTTCGACGGTCAGCGTGAGGGGCTTACGCGCGACGACGTGCTCGACAACGTCACGCTCTACTGGCTGACGAACACGACGATCCCCGCAGCACGTCTGTACTGGGAAAGCAAGCTCGCCTTCTTTGCCCCGAAGGGCGTGCCCATCCCGGCCGCCGTGAGTGCGTTTCCGGAGGAGCTCTATCAGGCCCCGCAGAGTTGGGCAGAGCGGGCGTATCCCAAGCTCGTCTTTTACAAGAGGCACGACAAGGGCGGCCATTTCGCGGCGTGGGAACAGCCGGAGCTTCTGGTTTCGGACCTGCGCGCGGCGTTCAAGTCGCTGCGGTAGTAGAGGCCACGTCAAAAGGCATAGGCGCTAACTTTGCTGCGAGCGCCCCCGCCCAAGACCCTCATCACCCCGTGGCGCACAACGAAGGCCTGGGGGCGAATTGGAAGCCGCGGCGGGCCTTTTGGGCCGATCGCGCTGCTAACGAAAGCACGCTGCGCACAAATCTCCTGTCGCTGCCGACGACGCCGACGCGCCATGTAGGGAACGATCCCAACGTAGAACGCTATGACCCGGATCTCTGGACCAATGAATTTGCCTTTCTCAACCAGCCCGGCCAGGCCGACATTCAAAGCGACCTCTTCTACGACTACCGCACGAACGTCGACGCCTACCCCAAGTGGCAGGCTTGGATGCGCGAGAAGCAGCCTCGGCTTCTCGTCCTCTGGGGCAAATACGATCTGTCCTTCGAGCTTTCGGAACCGGAAGCCTATCGGCGCGACGTGCCGAAGGCCGAAGTCCACATCCTCGAGGCGGGCCGTTTCGCGCTCGATACTGCGGCGGATCAGATTGCGCAGCTCGTCCGGGGCTTCATGAAGTAGAGGGAAACAAAATGTCTGAAATCAACCTTGATCGCCGCCGTTTTTTGGGCGCTGCAGCCATGACCCTTGCTGCCACCGAGCTCGGCCTGATCGGCTCTGCGCTGGCACAACCGGAGAAGAAAACGCCGGCAGATAACCCCTCAATCCGGCTGGGGATGAACACGTCCTTCGGCGCACTGAAGCAGATCGATGCGGGCGTCCTGAATGTTGGATACGCTGAAGCCGGCCCCGCCGATGGTCCTGCGGTCATCCTTCTGCATGGCTGGCCCTACGACATCCACAGCTTCGTCGAGGTCGCTCCTCTGCTGGCCTCGGCCGGCTACCGGGTGATCGTGCCGCACCTGCGCGGCTACGGCACGACGCGCTTCCTGTCGAATGACGGAGTCCGGAACGGTCAGCCGTCGGCCCTTGCTCTCGACGTCGTTTCGCTCATGGACGCTCTCAAGATCCAGAAGGCGATCCTTGCGGGCTTCGACTGGGGAGCGCGTTCGGCCGACATCGTGGCCGCGCTGTGGCCCGAGCGCTGCAAGGGACTCGTTGCGGTCAGCGAATACCTGATCGGCAACCAGCAAGCCGGGAAGATTCCCCTGCCGCCCCCGGCCGAGCTCCAGTGGTGGTACCAGTTCTACTTCGCCACCGAGCGCGGCCGAGCGGGCTACGAGAAGTACCGCGACGACTTCGCGAAGCTCATCTGGCGGCTCGCCTCACCGAAGTGGGACTTCGACGATGCCACGTTCGCGCGCAGCGCTGCGTCCCTCGCCAATCCGGATCATGTCAGCATCGTGATCCACAACTACCGCTGGCGGCTTGGGCTCGCCGAAGGCGAGTCGAAGTACGACGATCTCGAAAGGCGCCTCGCGACGAGCCCTGTCATCACGGTGCCCACCATCACCCTTGAGGGTGATGCCAACGGCGCGCCGCATCCCGATCCCAGCTCCTATGCCAAGAAATTCTCGGGGAAGTATTCGCACCGGGACATCACCGGAGGCATCGGGCACAACCTGCCACAGGAGGCGCCGAAGGCATTCGCCGACGCTGTCCTCGCGGTCGCGGGCGGAAGCCTCGTGAGAACCGATCAACCAACAGAGGAAAGGAGCGCGTTATGAATGGCGTAGAAGAGCGTTTGGCTTCCATTCTCCTTCGTAGCTGGTGGCTGCTGCTCCTGCGTGGCCTTGCGGCCATCGCGTTTGGCGTCCTGACCTGGCTCCAGCCCGGAGTCTCGCTGGCCGCGCTGGTATTGCTTTTCGGCGTCTACTCATTGGCCGATGGCATCCTTGGTGTCTGGACAGCGATCTCGGGACGCCAGCATCACGAGTACTGGTGGGTGCTGCTTCTCGAAGGGCTGCTTGGAATCGTCGTCGGGATCCTGACCTTCCTTGCCCCCAATCTCACCGCGCTCGCGATCCTGTTCTACATCGCGATCTGGGCGATCGCCCGAGGCGTTCTCGAGATCGTGGCTGCGATCCGCCTGCGCAAGGAGATCCAGGGTGAGTGGCTGTTCATCCTCGCGGGTCTGGCCTCGACTGTGTTCGGCATTCTCCTCATGTGGCAGCCGGGAGCGGGTGCACTTGCCGTACTCTGGCTGATCGCCTCCTACGCCATCGTGTTCGGCGTGTTGATCGTAATCCTGGCGTTCAAGGCACGTGGTTTCGTTAGCACGGTCTCACGACCCTAAACCCCGCGCACCGGCGGGCTCCAATCCTGATCCGAGGAGGCGACCGACTTTGTCGCAACTGGATAATGTCGCGGCGCAAGGCGATGGAGACCGCCTCCGACAGACCGAGAGGCTCGCCGCCCCGAATTGAAATCCGGGCTAGGAATGGCCGTCCCGATGGGACGGAGAGGTTCCGTGTGGATCGGCACCTCTCTCTGTCCCGCAGGGACAGCCATTCCTGGCCCCGGGGTTCAACCCGGGATGGGCCCCCGCGATCGCCGGCCGGGCCGGGTCAGGCGGGTACGGCCTGGGGCACGGATTTGCCGAGCCATTCTTCGAAGCGGATCACGCCGAGCTTGGCACCGGCACCGGGCACCAGCGTCCCCTCGTCCAGCTCCGTGCCGAAGTATCGCGCGTGCGGGTCGGCGATCACTTCACGGGGATCGTGGCGTGCGCCGAGACCCAGCCTGATGAATTCGTCAAACCCGAACTGTTGTGGCCCGGCGATCTCGACGATGCCGTTCACCGGGGCCGACACGGCGACCCGGCCCACCGCCTTCGCGACGTCCTCCGCCGCGATGGGTTGGAACAGCACGGGGGCGATGCGCACCGTATTCCCGTCGGTGGCCTCGTCCGCGATGCGCTTGAGAAACTCGAAGAACTGCGTGGACCGGACGATCGAGTACGGGATCGACGAGTTTCTGATCAGCGTCTCCTGGGCGACCTTGGCGCGGAGGTAGCCGCTGCCGGGGGCCCGGTCGCTACCGACGACCGACAACGCGACGTGATGACCGACACCCGCCGCCGCTTCGGCGGCAAGGAGATTGGAGGTCGATGTCTCGAAGAACTTGAGCACGGCCGCGTCCTCGAACGACGGAGAGTTCGACACGTCGACGACGACGGCCGCACCGGCGAGGACTTCGGCCAAGCCCTCCCCCGTGAGCGTGTTGACGCCCGAGTCCGGAGACGCCGGCACCGCCTCATGGCCATGCTCACGAAGGCGGGCGACGAGCTTCGACCCGATGAGCCCGGTTCCGCCAATGATCACGATTTTCATGGTGAGCCTCCTTTCAGCTAGGGATCGAGGTTGCCATCATTCGATCAGGAACCTGCTGTTCCGGCGAGCTCCGAAGGAAAGCGAGCAGCTCGGCGTTGATCTGATCCTGGTGCGTGGCCGTAATGCCGTGCGGCGCGCCGGGATAGTAGACGTCCTTCGCGCCCTTGATGAGCCGCGCCGACTTCATCGACGAGTCCTTCACGGGAACGATCTGGTCGTCCTCACCGTGGAGCACCAGCGCCGGGATGTCGAATTGCTTCAGGTCCTGGGTGAAGTCGGTCTCGGAGAACGCCTTGATGCACTCGTAGGCGTTCAGGAGTCCGGCCTGCATGCTCAATCTCCAGAATTGATCGAGGGTGCCCTGCGAGACCTTGGCACCGGCTCGGTTCGCGCCGTAGAACTGGATCGCGAAGTCCCGGTAGAACTGTGGACGGTCGTTGAAGAGGCCCGCGCGCAAGCCGTCGAAGACCTCGATTGGCAGGCCTTCAGGATTCGCCGCTGTCTTGAGCATGAGCGGCGGCACCGCGGCGATCAGGACCGCCTTGGCGACGCGGGCCGTTCCGTGGCGCCCGATGTACCGCGCGACCTCACCGCCGCCGGTCGAGTGACCCACCAGAGTGGCGTCGCGGAGGTCGAGAGCCTCGATGAGGGCGGCGAGATCGTCGGCGTAGGTGTCCATGTCGTTGCCAGATGAGGGCTGGCTGGATCGCCCGTGGCCGCGCCGGTCGTGCGCGATCGCGCGGAAGCCGTTCTGCGCGAGGAACAGCATCTGCCCGTCCCAGGCATCGGCGTTCAATGGCCAGCCGTGGGAGAACATGACGGCGGGACCCTTGCCCCAGTCCTTGTAGTAGATCTCGGTGCCGTCCTTTGTGGTGATGGTGCTCATGAAAGCGCTCCTTTCAAGAGGTGTGAACTACGGGAGCACTATGCCGCCGGCGCAGGACCGATCGCATCCGTCGAACACCCCAGTCGGCGCACTGGTTCGACGACCGGGGGCGCATATCACCTGTCCAGGAACCCCAGGAGATCAGCCATCGTAAACGTCCTCGCCACGCGGGACGCAACTCGGGACGCCAGTCCGGCCGCGACGCGCGGAACGAGCCTGGGTCGTGATCGAGAAGACCGACCAGCACGGTGCCAGGCAATGATGGGGCACTGGGGAGCGTGGGATGGACTTCGGAGTCATTGGCCCTGCCCGGAAGATCCTACTCCACCAGCTTATCGTCACTGGAGACATCGTGCATCAGGGCCGCGATTTCGTCCGGGATCGGCGGGATCGCTTCCCGCTCTATCCGCCCCGGACCGGACCACACCAGGTTGACCTGAAACGACGGGTCGAGTGCGGGGTAGTCGGAGCGGTTGTGCGAACCGCGGGTCTCCCGGCGCTCGAGCGCTACCTCGAGGGTCGCGCGCGCGGCCAGCACGGCGGACTTGAGATCGAAGGCGTGGGCCAGGTCGTGATAACCCGCAATGTCGGGGTGGACCCCCAGGTCGCCCATCCGCACCTCGATCGCGTCCAGCTCGGCCAGGCCGGTGCGCAGTCCGCCCTCCTCCCGCACGACCCCAGCGTGCTCGGTCATGGTATTCCGGACCGCGCGCTGCAGCGACCGCACGTTCTCCTTGCCGTCCGCGGCGAGGAGACCGTCGACCTCGGCGGCCGCCTCGGCCACCGCAGCCGTGGAGCGCTGCTGGGTCATGCGTCCCGCCGAGTACTCGGCGGCGGCTTCGCCGACGATCCGGCCGTAAACCAGCAGCTCGATGAGGGAGTTCCCGCCCAGGCGGTTCGCGCCGTGCAGGCCGCTCGATGCCTCGCCGATGGCATAGAGTCCCTCCACGCCGGTGCCGTGGTCCTCGGGACGAACCCAGACGCCGCCCATCGAGTAGTGCGCCGTCGGCGCGATCTCGATCGGCGTGGTGGTGATGTCGAGCATCTGTAGCTCCAGGAGCGTGTGGTAGACCCGCGGCAGCCGCCGCATGATCGTCTCCCGCGGCAGGTGCGAGACGTCGAGCAGCACGCCCCCGTGCGGAGTGCCGCGCCCCTCCTTGATCTCGGTATAACACGCCAGGGCGATCCGGTCGCGGGTCGACAGCTCCATCCGCTCCGGGTCGTAACGCGACATGAACCGCTCGCCCAGGCCGTTGCGGAGAATGCCGCCCTCCCCCCGGGCCGCTTCCGACACGAGTGTGCCGGCGGCGTTCTCCGGCTCGATCAGGCCGGACGGATGGAACTGCACCAGCTCTGGATCGCGGATGCGCCCGCCCGCCTCGAAGGCCAAGCGGAACGAGTCGCCGGTGTTCTCGTCGCGGCGGGACGAGGTACGGCGCCAGATCCGGTTGTGGCCACCGGTCGCGAGAATCACTGCGTCGGCGTGGATGATGTACCGTGTGCCGTTCTCGAGGTTGAAGCCGTAGGCCCCGAAGACGGCATTGTCCCGAACCAGGAGTCTGGTGATGTATATAGAGTCGAGGATAGCGACTTGGAGCTGTGCAGCGCGGTCCACCAGGGTGCGCTGGATCTCGAGGCCGGTGTAGTCACCGGCAAAGGCGGTGCGGCGCCAGGTGTGCGCGCCGAAGAAGCGCAGCGAGATCCGCCCGTCCGCCTCCCGGGCGAACGGCATGCCGTAGCGCACCAGGTCCTCGATCCCGCGCGCCGCGCCTTCGGTCACGATCCGCACGGTGTGCGGATTGGCCAGGAGGTAGCTCTCCTTGAGAGTGTCGGCGGCATGCTGCTGCCAGGTGTCCGCTGGATCCATGGTGGCGAGCGCAGCATTGATGCCGCCCGCCGCGAGGGCCGTGTGGGCGTCGGCCCTGGGCCGCTTGCCCACAGCGAGGACGTCCATCCCCCGCTCGGCGAGCTCGATCGCTGCGCGCAGGCCGGATCCCCCCGTCCCGATGACGAGGACACCGGTTGAGAGCCGTTGTTCGGTGGCGGTCACGCGCGAAGCTTACTCCTCGAACGGAGCGTTCATCAGGAAATCCACGGTAGACGGCCGCTTGTAGCCTGGCACAAAACGCTCACCGAAGTCGCCCGCGAAATTGTCGTAGGTGGTCTCCGGCTTGGTTTTGACGATACGGCAGACCGAATCCGTGAAGCACCGCTTCATGTCCAGGCGGGGAAATGCGGCGAGGATGCTCTTCATTTCGTTCGGCGGGATCCGGTCGTACTGGAATCCGAATTCGACGCCGATCCCAGCCGTGCAGAGCGCCACTTCCGCCTCCTTGTGCAGGCCGATCGAAGGTGTGGAATTCAAAGCGACGCTGTCCCAGATCAACTGCACGCGGCGATCGTCCAGGCCTTGCTCGCGCGCGAGCTCCCGCGCGGCGTCGGCGCCTTCGATCTCGAAGCGCTTGGGACCCGTGCAGCAGCTAGTGAGCCCAAGATCGTGGAGCAGCGACCCCATGGCCACGACTTCCGCGTCGTGAGGAATGCCCTGAAGCTGTCCGAGCCGAACCGCGAAGAGCCAGGACCGGACGGCATGGTTGAAGAGGTATGGTTCGGATTGGGCCCGGGCATAGTCCATTGCGCGGGTGACGAGCGGCGTGTCGATCACCGTAATGCCACCCAGGACTCGGGTCTTGCCGCTCATGATGGTCGGTTCGGCGGTTGGCGACATGGTCAGCTCCCTCTGCAGTCGTTCCTGACAGTGCGGCTCATGGATGAGGAGGGTCCGAGCAGCGTTAGGCGCCGCGTTCGGCGAGCGAGACCACGTGCCGCTCGGCCCACGAGAGCGCGTAGTCGGCGATCTCCTCCCAGCCGCGCTGCGCGGGGAGTAGGTGAGAGCGCCCCTCGAACACCTTCACCTCGGTGAGCGTCTCCGCCGTGTAGTGCGCCGCGTTCGAGTGCTGCACGACCGGCGGCATCAGGTGGTCCTCACCGCCGGAGATGAACAGCAGCGGAGGCCGCGCCGCGTTGCGGTAGTTGACCCAGGTCGCCTGCGGACCGGGCTCAAGGTTCGCGAGCACGCTGTCCCAGAAAATGCCGCCCGACGCGGGCACGTGATATCGCTTGTACAGGGCACGCGCCTCGTCCTCGGGGAAAGTGTTGGTGAAGGTGTAGCGCCACTGCTCGTACGTGAGGCCGACCGCCCGGTGCCGGTTCGCCGGGCTCTTGAGCACCGGGAACGACGCCCGGATTTGCGACCACGGCGCGACGAGGACGCCCTCGGTCGGCGCGGAGTTGAACGTCACTCCCGTAGCGCCGAAGCCGTGGTCGAGAAGGACCTGCAGGAACGTGCCGCCCGCCGAGTGGCCCATGAGGATCGGAGGGGTGTCGAGCGCCCCGACGATCGACTCCAGATGCGCGATGATCGCGGGGACCGTGAGCCGCTCGACCGGCGTTGGGTCGGCGTTGAGCGCCTCGACCTCGACCTCGAAACCGGGGTATGCGGGGGCGAGGACGCGGTAGCCCTTCGCCTCGTAGTGCGGGATCCAGTGCTCCCAACTGCGCGGCGTCACCCAGAAGCCGTGGACCAACACGATCGTATCGGGAGCGCGCTCGGTGACGGCGGGGCGGCCGTCTTTGGTGGTGATGGTGCTCATGACAGGGCTCCTTTCAAGAAGAGGTGTGAGCTACGAGGAGCACTATGCCGCCGGCGCAGGACCGATCGCATCCGTCGAACACCCCAGTCGGCTCCCTGGTTCGATGACCGGGTCGAGCTCCGGGAGGGTTACGCCGGCGAGGCTGCCTGTATCGGGTTGCGGAGGGCATCGCGGAGGCTCCTGCGCGAGCTGATGCCGAGCTTGGTAAACACCTTCCGCAGGTGGTACTCGGCGGTGCGGGGGCTGATGAAGAGCTGGGTCCCGATCTCCGGGTTGGTGCGTCCCTGGGCCGCGAGCCGGGCGACCAGCGCCTCCTGGGCGGTGAGCACGTCTCGGGTTTCGATCGTGCGCTTGCGGACGGTCTCGCCGGTGGCCAGCAACTCGGCTCGGGCGCGCTCGGCGAACGCCTCGGCCCCCATGCGGCTGAGCATCTCGTAGGCGGTCCGCAGGTGCTTGCGCGCCTCCGTGCGCCGATTCTCGCGACGCAACCACTCGCCGTACACCAGGTGCGCGCGGGCCAGATGCACGACGATCCGACAGCGCTCGAGTCGCTCCAGGGCCTCGCGGTACAGGGCATCGGCCGCCTGTCCGTCCGCGAGGAGCGCGCTCGACCGGGCCAGGAGGCCCAGAGCCCAGTCGGTGTCGGCGGCGCGGGTTCGTTCCTCGAGTTGCCGAAGAGCGCCGGCCGCCGCGTCGTGGGCGCCGCTTCGGACGCCCGCCTCGACCAGCTCGACGAGGGACCAACCGAAGAAGCAGAGATCGTCGTGGTCGCAGGCGTGCCGGGCGCCGGCGAGCGCGGCGTCGTAGCGGCCAAGACCGTTGTTCAGCACGGCGGTTATGCACCCCACCAGACCGATGGCCCTTCCCTCGCCCCGGGCGGTCGCGTCCCGTGCGCGGGCCTCGATCAGCTTCAACGCCCGGGCCTCTTCGCCGCGCCAGGCCGCGAGGAACAACGAAGCGTATCTGAGAGGAGCATTGCCCGTCGCCGCCGTGATCGCATCAGCCTCCTCGACCAGCGCTGAGGCCGCGGCGAACTCTCCAGCGTGTATGTGCACGGCGGCGCGGTATTCAAGGTCCAACGGAAGGACGGCGAGCGCTCCGGCCTCGCGTGCCAGCCTGACCGCGCGAGTGGCCAGCTCGTGCCACGCCTCATCGTCCCAGAGGTCACCCGCGAGGAGCCATGCCAGCCAAAGCCAGCGCAGGTCGTCCTCACTGCGCAGCGCCTCGCGTCGAATCGTCCGCAGAGCGCGCCGCAAGGCCGGCACCCCTGCCCCGTACCCCTCTGTGAACCGCGTCGTCACGCCATCCAGGAGCAGATCCATCGGGCGCCGCGGCTGCGGGCCAGGCGGCGCGGCACGGGCCGCCTCGGCCACCTCCCGCACTCCGCATCGGTCGCCGAGGCGGCCGGCGAAGACCGCCGCTCCGAACGCTTCGAGGTACGTCTCGCGCGCGAGCCCCGCATCGAGAGCCTCGAGCCGTTTGGCCACATCGAGCAGCAACGGCGGCGCGTCACTCCCGCGCCTCCGGGCGAACACGATCTCGGCGCGCAGCCGGGCCAGTCGCGTGCGCTGCAGCTCGTCCAACGGGCCGATCTCCGCGGCCGCGAGGAGCTCGTAGGCCGCGTTGGGGGCTCCGGCCTCGAACTTGGCCCAGGCGGCGGCGAGCGCGCGCGCCGCGCGCTGCGCCGGATCGGGAGTCAGCTCGCTCGCTCGTTCGAGAAAGGCGGCCGCCGCGGCGATGCCACCGCGGCCCTGGGCCCGATCGGCCGACCGTTCCAGCTCGTCGGCGACCATTTCGTCAGGCCCGACCGCTGCCTGGGCGCGATGCCACGCTCTGCGATCGGGATCAGCCTGCGCATCGGTCGCCGCGGCCAGCGCACGATGGATCTCCTGGCGCTGCGCTGAGGTTGCCGCGCGGTAGGTCGCCGAGCGCACCAGCGGGTGACGGAAGCGTACCCGGACGCCGAGCTCGATCAGACCGGCCGCCTCGGCTGGCGCGGCCGCGCCGTCGCCGATGCCGAGCCGCTCGGCCACGCGCCACAACAGGGGCACGTCGCCCACCGGCTCCGCCGCCGCCGCCAGCAGGAGTCGCTGCGTTTCGAGCGAGAGCGACTGGACCCGCCGGAGGAAGCTCTGTTCCATTACGCTCGCCAGCGGGCGGGCATCGGGACGCCCGAACCCGCCCGCCAGCTCCGCCGCGGTCAGCCCTTGAGGCAACTCCAACAAGGCGAGCGGGTTCCCACGCGTCTCGGCGACGATCCGGTCGCGCACCTGCTCATCCAGTCGACCGGGGACCACCGAGTCGAGCAGCGCCCGAGCATCGCTGTCATTCAGTCCTCCGACCCCCATCACCGGAAGGTTTCCGAGCTCCAGCTCTTCGCCGGGCTCCCGGACCGCGAATACCAAGGCCATCGGTTCCGCCAGAAGGCGGCGAGCCACGAAGGCAAGGACCTGTGCCGAAGCCCGATCGAGCCACTGCGCGTCATCCACCAGGCAGACGAGCGGCCGCTCCTCAGCGATCCTGGACAGAAGGCTCAACACCGCCAGACCCACCAGGAAGCGATCCGCCGCCGTTCCGGCTGTGAGGCCGAATGCCGTGCCAAGCGCATCGCGCTGCGGACCGGGTAGATGCGCCAAATGGGGCAGCATCGGTGCGCAGAGCTGATGCAGGCCGGCGAATGCGAGCTCCATTTCGGACTCGATGCCGGCCGACCGCGCGATGCGGCACCCTGATGCGCTCGCAGCCACGTAGTCGAGCAACGCGGTCTTCCCAACTCCCGCGTCACCCCGTAGGACCAGGACCCGACTCTGCCCGCCTCGCACATCATCCAGCAACCGATCGAGCGATTCGCACTCGCTACGTCGGCCTCGCAATTCCGGACCACGATACGGATTGGACATATCTGGCCAAGGCTGATACAGAGAGCTCACGGATGGAGTAGCAAGAATACATGCCGCTTCCGGATTCCGCTTCGCATCCTGGGCCATTCTGTCGCCCGGCACTCAGGCTGTCAACTTGCTGAAAGACCGGGAGCAGGTGCCGGCCGTTGATTCAAGCTCCTCCTGAAGACCTGACGTCGGAGTCGGAGATGTTAACGGCCATCGGACCGGCTTTCGAGTATCGTGACATCCGAACCGTCGTCGCGTCGCTTCATCCCCCAGAAGGGCACTATCCGGAGCGCGCCACCTACGCGCGAGCGATCGCGGCTTCGATGTTCGAGAGCACGCCGAGCTGCGCGAAGAGCACCGTTCCCGAGGGTAGCAGTCGAACGACTGGATCTTGCCGCTCACGAGCCGGAAGACATCACGGCGTGTCCATCCGCTTGCCCGTTGGCGAAGGGATCCCCATCGGCGACCTGCGGGAGGAACTGCCTAGACTCGCGGCGACGGTGAAGAAGGGACGCCGCCTCAATCAGGCGCACGGCGCTGCGCAGTGCCGACAGGCGCAGGCGCGGTCCTTCCCTCTCACCGGGTGTGTCGAGAGTGCTCAGCTTGCCGTTCGGGTTCTCGCCGAGAGCGATGAGCTTCTGACGCTGCTCGGGCCCTTCTCATCCACAAGCCGCACCGCCCGCCTCGAAGGCCAAGCGGAACGACCATGTCGCTAACCGCCGAACCGACCCTCAAATCTAGTTGACGCCGGACGTTGGAGCGCGCTGCGGGATGACCGAGAAGAACGTCTTGCACCCTCTGAAGCGCCCTCGGCGCGGAGAGATGAAGGACGAGATCTTCGAGCGGCTGCTGGCGGCCATCAAGTGCCAGCCCGCGGTGGTGAGCGCCGTGGCGGAGTGCATTGAAACTCTGGCGGCGCTCGCCGCCTCGGAGGACTTGACACCGGAGGAGCTCGCGGAGATCGAGGGGCGGCCCGCGGCGCCCGGCGCTTGACCCGGGACGCTCTCGCCGAGGTCGCCCGCCGCACCCGCACCGTGTCGGCCGGAGCCTCACGAGATTGACCTCGACCGCCGGCAGGCCGAAGAGCTATTCCGCCGTCTGGCGGAGCAACCCCCACAAATCCGGCTAGCGTTGGTCAGCGTGGTCGACCGGTACCAGACCTGGGCCGTGTGCGAGCGGGTCTGCGAAGCCTCCGCGAGAGAGAGGCGTCGCGCGACTTGGAGAACGCCGCAGGTTGGGGGAATGTCGCGAGAGAGATCGCGGCGAAGGTCCGCGGGCCGGAGGGTGGCAACACCGCGTGCATTCTGGCCGTATTGCTCATCAATGCCCTTCAGGTACTCCCGTAGCACCGGATCGCTGATCTCCTTGACTTGCTCGGAGATCGCGGCATACGCGGATGGGCTCTGGCTCCGAAGCACCCAGCCGACGAAGCCGGAGCAGTGGTGAACGCGATCGTGCGGTTGTCCGGACCGAACGTCCCGACGAGCGGCGAGCCGGCCGGATCCTGCCAACCGATTGCATACTGCGGCTCCAGTGTCGGAAGCGCGCAGTTGCCCGGGTTGTTGAAAGGGATCTTCGGCGTGGCGGTGCCGTCGCCTTCCACGATGACGGCACCTACCAGTAGCAGTTCAGGGGCGGCGACTCACCGCGCAGTCCTTGCAGGATGGCGAGCGCCTGCAGAAGGCACGCGGTAAGGCTCACCAAGAGCAAGAAATGTTAGTCTCCCTACCGGGAAGAGCACGCCCCTGCACCGCTCCTCCCCAGCACGGAGCATCATGGAGCTAGCCCGCCTGCCGCCGCCGGTGCTCGTCACGTACGGATTTCTGCTCCTGGCGATCGTCGGGCTGTGGGTCCGGCCGGTGGTCTGGGTGGCGGCGCTCCTCGGCGCTGTGGGCTGCGGGTATTGGAGCGGCATCCTGACCGGGCCTGCGGTGGTCTGGCCTGCCCTCCTGGCGGGCGCCTGCTGGCTGTATCGGTCGGGCCAGGGGGCGCCAGCCAGCTCGCGGCGCCGCCTCCAACTGCCGGCGGCGGCGGTCGTCGTGATCCTGGCGTTCCTGCTGGGAGCGCACCTGCTGCCGGGCTTTAACAATCCGGTTCTGGTGCGAGACCTAGTCCTCTCCGCGGGCGCCTCTCCCTATACGCGGTACCTGAGCTTCGACAAGGCGCTGGTCGGTCTGCTGCTGACCGGCATCCTCGGCGAAGGGCTGCTTCAGTCCCGCCGGGACTGGCTGGAGGCCCTGCGGCGCGCCGCACCATGGATCATCGCCACCATCGCCCTCGTGCTGGGGCTGACGTTAGCGCTCGGCCACGTTGCGCTCGCTCCGAAGTGGACCTCGTTCTTCTGGCTTTGGGCCGTGACGAACCTCTTCTTCACCTGCGTAGCTGAAGAGGCGTTCTTCCGCGGCTTCCTGCAGCGGGAGCTGGGCCGGACGCTCCTGGGGTTCGGCGGCGGGCAGCCGCTGGCCGGCGGCGGGAGCGCGGCGCTGTTCGGGCTGGCCCATTGGGCGGGCGGGTGGTCCTACGTCCTGCTCGCCGCGTTGGCGGGGCTCGGGTACGCCCTGGCCTTCCGCGCCTCGGGGCGCATCGAGATGGCGATCCTGGCGCACTTCAGCCTCAACGCCGTGCACTTCCTGCTGCTGACCTACCCCAACCTGGCGGTCTGAGGCGCGCCTCCTACGGTCTCTCGGAAGGTCGTCGAGGAAGAGCACCACCGACTCCAGTCTCCAGAAGCACGCAAGGCCTCGAGCATGGTAGACGTCGTCATTCAGCGCCCCTCTGCGCCCAAGGCAATCCGTTCGCTGCCATCTACTTTCTCGTCACTCCATTGCCACGTCGCCTCCGTAGACTATCTGCCCGCGGTCGTAATCGTCGGGGGGAGAACAAATGCCATCTGTGGAGTCTACGGAAAGGGTCGCTCCAACATCAGCCGTCGCCGCGGATACGCCATGGCTGGAGCGGCTGCGAATCCGGCCGTTCTTTCAGCCGATCGTCGATCTCTCCTCGGGTTTGCCCTTGGGGTACGAGATTTTGTCCCGGGGAGCGGCGCCGTTCGGCTCCCCCGACGTGATGTTCCGGATGGCCAAGGACTTGGATCTCCTCTGGGACCTGGAGCGCGCCTGCCGAACGGCGGCGATTCAGAAAATCGCATCGCTTCCGGCGCCTCTGCGGGGTTCCCGCTTTTTCCTCAACGTCAGTCCGCAGGTCTTCTCCGACTCCCGCTTCATCGAAGGCTTGAACTTAGCGCGCTATCGCGCGAACCTTGGAGCCTGGGCTCGCGGGTCTTCCCACCGGTTGTTCTGTCTTGAGATGACAAAGTACGCGTAGAGAGGTATCTTGGGGCTCCGATGTTGGCGGT
>Ga0134121_10002143_pt1 | contig 17400 bp, 34 predicted proteins | sample KB301_FD_96463 | JGI IMG/M metagenome (GOLD analysis project Ga0134121, IMG submission 96463) | Terrestrial soil microbial communities without Nitrogen fertilizer from Kellogg Biological Station, Michigan, USA - KB3-0-1 | ecosystem: Environmental > Terrestrial > Soil > Unclassified ... | reverse complement strand
GCCACCACCCGTTGAAACACCTTTTTGCTTTTCGTCATGAGCCCTCGATTCCCTGATAAGGGCCGCCCCTTATCAGGGATTGATTTTTTGAAAGGGACAGATTAGGTCCGCCCGCGGCCGGCGGCCGTTTCGCAGGCCCGGTGTAAATCGGTTTCGAGATAGGCCACAAACGCGTCGGCCAGCGCCAGGCGATGCGGCGACCACGGCAGCCGCCGCATGCCGGCGGCGATCACCTTCGCCGCGATGATCCACTTCACCAGCGCCCAGAGGCCGATAGGCGGCCGGGCGTCATGGGGAATAGGCGGCCCCTGAAATCCGGATGTTTCCCTACCCGGTTGTTCCGGTTCTGGTGTAGGGGCGGCGGCCGGTTCTAAAACGTCGCGCGGCGCGATCCTCTGCCGGCGAGGGGCCCGCCAGGTCGGCCCGGCTTGGTACGGCCGGCTCATGACTCAATCCTCCCGTTTTTAGAGGGCAGCATCACGGTATAGAAATTCGTTTGGCCGCCCCGTTTGTCGAGCCGTTTTTCAACGACCACAAAACCTTGGAGCTGCAATTTCCTGAGCGCGGTTCTGATTTCCGAAACTGTCATCGAGCAGCGCGCGGCCATGGTTTTATAGCTCGGATAACATTCGCCGCGATCGTTGGCGAAATCCGCGATCGTCAGCAGCACCAGCTTTTCCGCTGCGCCTTCCACCGCGCGGTCAAATGCGTCCATGAGTATTCGAATAGACATCTAAGACCCTCCTAAAAAATCAGCGTGTAAAGGTTTGCTGCGCGGTTCTTGATCGTGATTTGAATCCAGCCCAGCCGTTCCAGGTCGACCAGGGCATCTACGACGCTCGGCAGATCCCCGCCGATCCGCGCCGCAATGGCCCCTTCCCGGTTGTAGTATTTGCCCTCGGCGTCGGAAAGATCGGCCAGCGCCTGCAGCACCAGCAGTCTGACGCGGCGGAACGTGGGGCATGCCCGCGGACAACACCCAGAGCTTTTCGCAAAATTTCTGTGACAACGGAACCTCCTTTAAAACCCGATTTAAACCGGGTTAAAACTGCCGCTCATAATCTTATCAATAACGAATATTTGCAACCAAAAAGAAGGCCGGGCCCACAAGATGTTGTGGCCCGGCCGGAATTCCCGCAAAGCGCGATTGTAACTTATTGATCCGCCGTCAATGTCGCATAACCGCCACTATGTTGATTTTTGAATTCCGACCCAAAGAATGCTGGCCAGCGCCCGCGCTTCATCCAAAGGCCCCTCGGCGATTTCGCGTTCTTCCGGCGTCGGCTCGTACGGTTCAAAACCGCCCGCGCCCAGCTCCCACCAGGCCTCACAAAGAGCGCACACCCCGACGTCCCCGGCCGCCGGTTCTTCATACCGGCGCGACCCCGCGTTTTCCTGGGATCCCTCGTAGAACACATGGCCGCAGGGCAATAGTTTTTTCATATTGCTATAATCCGCTGCTGCTGGGGCGGCCCAAAGTGGGGAATGAATGACCCCATCAAGCCTAACAGCGCGAGCCTAACGGCTAGGGCCGCGCCCGGCCATCATGCGCAGCCTTGAAAGCTTCGCCAATCGTTCCCCCCGCCAGCAGCGCCCGCACCGCGCGCCGCGCCGCCTCGATCGTCCGCGGCCCGCCCGAGCCCGGCAGCTTCATAGAAAGCCCCTCCCCCGGCTCCCACTCCAGCCGGCACTGGCCCCGGCACCTGCTGATGCGGACCCGCTGCCCATCAACCTCGATCGTCAGCCATTCATAACCGTCATAGCTCATTGGAAAGCTGTTAATTCATTCGGTCATGCTGGAAAAAACTTACTTTCCGCGCGATCGCATTTCCGGCGCGGCGTCTGCTTCGGTTCGAGCCCGAACACGACTTCAAAAAGCGCGACCGCGTAAGCTTGGCCCGTCTCGCAAAGACCGGCCCACGTCGGCGCCTGGCGGCAATCCTTGCAGCCGTCCCGATGCTTGGCCAGCGCCTGCTCGGCTTCATACACGCTCATAGAGGGAGCCCCGGCTCTGGGTTTACCGTGTCCCGGTTGTACTCTCGGAACTGCTCGAACATTTCACGGCCGAAAAATTTCTGGGCAATGTTCCCGGCCGCAAAATGAAACCCGGGCCGCAGCAGCGAACACAGCGCGAGCGATAACAACACAAACTGCCGGTCTTCCTCCGCCAGCCCAAGCAAATCTTCCGGCTTTACCGGCGGCGGCTTCAACGTGTCGACGTCGTCATTTTCGACATCTTCGAGCGGCGCGCCAAACGCATCGATAAGGGGCGACCAGGATTCGCCAGGATGGTACTCGGCGATGGTGACAAACTCGCACACCTCAATGTTGCAGCCGCCGTAAGGGTACGCGTGCCACAGGGGCTTTTCGCCATAATCGCCCATATCCGTTCCCATGATGACTTGAGGCGTTCTCAACGCCCGCACCGATTCGGCGGCCGTCTCCGCGCATTTGAACGCGCGCAGCGCGCGGACGTCGGGCAGCACGCCATTGCCGTAAAACGCCGCGATCGATCCGGTTTTTCCGTCCACGATGAATAGCAGATTCCGCGTCACAGAATCATCCATTGCGGAACGCCCGGCGTCGACGGCGGCGGGCATTCCTGCAGCTCCTCGGCGAATAGCGCCTGGCGCGGATCATCGAGCGCGATCGTCGGGCAGATCCGCGTCACGTAGCAATGCACGGGCGTTCCGGTGTCTGTCACGCCTTCCCAGATGCGGGCCGGGATAGCGCGGCCGCTTTCCATCAGCGCCACAATTTTTGACGTGGAATGAATGGTGATGGTCACTGCTCGGGCTTCCCCACCACCAACTCCCCATCCAAGTAAACGGTAAGATCCGGATTTTTACCGTTCAGCCGAGGAGCAGTAATAGAACCGCCCTCGACCTTTACGAGAATGGCCAGACGATTTGAGTCGTGATCCCACCAGCCATCCGGCAAGCGGTCCGGAGCCGCCAGGATCGGCACGCGCAGCAGCGGCGCCGGATCTTTCAGCAGCCAGACCGGCGCGTACACATACAATTTGCGGTTCAACACCACCGAAACCGCGCATTGCTCAAACTGGCCGCCGCTGGAATCCTTGACGTAAACCCGGCGCACCAGAAACGGCTCGCTCAGGGAAAAGCCCAGCCAGCCGAACCCGTCAATCGATCTCATCATGGTCGTCGAATAAAACCGCGGCACCGTCCGGGCCGCCGCTGACTCAATATACCTGTCGTAATCTGCGCTCATGCCCGGAGCCCTCATCCCTCCGGATCCGGCGCATAGTCCGCCACCGCCACGCCGCACTTTGCCGCAAGGCGATGCAGCGCGGCGAGCAGGTTTTCAATCGCCTGCTTGTTGTTTTGGTTTTCGGCCGTCAATGCGGCGATGGCCGCGTCCTTTTCACTGTCGCTTGTTCTGTGCATGAATCCTCCGGCGGTAATTTATCAAAACGGTATGGCCGCCGGAGGAACTATTGCAAAACGCCTGCAAAGGAGGAGGAAGGAATTCAGGGCGCGACTAAGGCCGGGTCGATCGGCTTTCCCGCCTGTTCCCGGACGGTCTTGTTACCGGCATCGATGAGGCGGCCCATTTCCACCAGGCTTTCAAGCAGTTCAACCGTAGTGCCGTTAATACTGAAACCGGATGACTGCGCGGCCGCCGCTTGCGCGCCAGCTTGAAAAGCCGCCCTGGCCAGCGTCCAATTCGCTACGGCGATCGGATGCGCCCGGCGCAGGCTATCGACAGCGCTCAGCACCGCGGCGGTTTTAGGCGCCTGCCGAGTGGCCTCGTTCAGCATCCCTACACTGAATAGCAGCGCGTCATAGGTTCGGCTGTCCACGGCGTTCACGGCCGCCGGATGAATCACATAATTCGAACTGCGCAGCGCGCAGCCCGCCATGCCCGCGAGCGCGAGACAAAATAAAACACGTTTCATAGTTTCCCTTTCACGGGCTTCAACCGCGATTCATCAAACCAGCGATCGTCAGAACCGCAGCCGTTGTTATCGATCCAATTTTTCGGATGCACTTTGATGCGCACGGGCACGGGGATTTCTTCCAGGCGCCCTGACACGACGCCGCGAAACCCGCTGATCGGATCCCGGACGCGATCGCCGATCCGGATCACCGGATGCGCGGGACTTGAATGGTCTGCAAGCTGCCGAGGATCCCGAACGCCTGCAGCACGAACAGCACGACCACAATCAGGACGACAATGTTGATAATGGTCTTGATGCCCGGATCCATTGGCACTTTGCTATTCACCAGCCAGAGCACGACACCCACCACCGCCAGCGCGACGATTAACCCAATCAGCGACATTAGGGACCCCCTTTCACATTCTCCGAATCCGCGCGCAGCTGCGCCGCTTTCCGCTCGTTCTCCGCCGCCCCTTGTTTCTCGCCTTCCGAGAACGAGGCGATGCCTTTCTGTTTCAGCAGCTCATCGAGACGCGAATTCACCATGATGTGAAGATCGTCCAAACGTTTTTTGTTGGTGATGTTCACAAGCAGAGAACAGAGAGCCGCAAGCGTGGGCGGAATGGCCACAATCATGGCGATAATGACGGGATCACTCACGGAGAGCCGGCTTTCCTGCGACGGGCAGCCCCGCCCGGGATACGGGCCAGTCGCGGACATCGGCGCCCCGCTGATCGGTGCGGAAGTAGAGCGCCGGCCCGCGCCCCAGGTTGCCGGCGGCGTCCCGCGCCACCGCGCACAAAGTATGAAACCCGTCGACCAGCTCCGCGGTATCGAGATCGAGCGCCGCCAGGTACGCCGCCGAGAAATCCGGATTCATGGCCTCAGCTCCGAACGGCCGCGCGTCCACGACCCATTGCACGCCGGCGACGAATTCGCTATCCCAGGCGGCCGCCTGGAAATGCAGCAGGCCCTTGAACGGCCCGCCCACCAGCGCCGCATCCGCCGCCGTCTGACGGTCCCAATCGGAAAACGCCAGCTCCCAGCTCGTACCCGTGGCCAGGATGGTTAAGGGAATCCCGCAGCCCGTTGTTTCCACCCCCACCTGGAAAATCCACGCCGGCGGGCGTTTCTTGGCGATCATGGCGCGATCGCCAAAGAGCAGCCGCGCCTTGTCCATAGCGGCCAGATCACTCAGCGCGGCGGAAGCATCCGCCGCAAAAGCGGCCGTCAGCACCAGCGCGGCCGCGCTTTTCAGGAATAGGAACCTTCTCATACCCTCACACTTTCTTAGAACGTCAGTTCGTAGTATTGGATGATGAACCGCAGATAATTTCCCGCAGCGCCGCCGGTGAAATCCTGCGTCACGGTTTGCACCGTCGCCACAGTGACAACCAGGTCGTTAACGACAGTGAGACCGCCGAGATCGGCGCCGTCATAGGTCAGCGTATCGGCCGCGGCAAAGCCGTTGCCCGGCGTGACCAGCGTGACGGTGTACACGCCGCCCGCTTTGGTAATGTGGAAAATAGCGCCAGTCCCGGCGCCGCTGTTTACAGACTGTTCGGACGTGAAGTTGCCCAGGTCCGTGGTTCCGGCGGCCGCCGCCCCCGCTCTTGAAACGGTAGCGACCCCGTTGGTAAACAAATTGGCGACGGTCAGCGCAAGCGCCTTATCCGTCAGCGCGGAGGGATTGACAGCGCCGCCCCTGAAATTCACGTCGAACGTGATGCTGAGCCCCAATGATGCTAAAAAGTTGTCGTTCGGGAGCGACTGCCAATACCCGAAGTAGACATTGCCCCCGAAATTCAAAATCACGACGCTGCTCACTGCAGTGGCATCGATTTTCAGCAGGCCGCTAAGCGCGCTCGACGCGTTCGAGTAGGCGCCGCCGTCGATTTTCCCGATAACCTCAATGCCGACGATCGCCAAATACTTTCCGGCCGCCGGCGTGACTAGCACGCGCACGCCGCCCGTCGTCGTTGGAAGCGCCTTGAATTGCGCGTTAGTGATGGTGACGTCATACGTCTGCAGCAGGCCGCCGGCGGCGGCGATCACCTCCGCAATGGTGTAGCCGCCATCCTGAATGATTTTCCCCGTGATGCCGTCATACGTGGCGATGCGGTCATCGACGGACGCGGCCGGCCCGTCGACGTCGCCCGAGGCCGCCACGGCCGCCGCGATCGTTTCCGCGATCGTCTTGCCGCCATCCTGAATGATTTTCCCCGTGATGCCGTCGTATGTGGCGATGCGGTCATCGACGGACGCGGCCGGCCCGGTGACGTCGCCGCCGCCGCCCGAGGAGCCGCCGCCGTTGTTAAGCGTGCGCCATTTCACAGCCATAAACTTTTACCGCCGGCGGCCGTCCTGCATCAGGCTGTAAACCGCGATTCCGGCCACGAGATACACCCACCACGGCACCTCCGACAGGTAATCGATAATCGGCTGCTGCTGGGGCTGGGGCGGCAGCGGCTTGGGTTTGTTGACCATCGGCCCGACTTCGCTCCAAATGCTGCCGATAAGAGACGGCCAGGAAAAGCTGGACGCTTCCGGCGTGTTGAACGTCATGGGATCACCTCCGGGAAAACCGCCAGGAATCACAATTTGAGTGGTTGCCGCGCCCGGCGCCGGCGGCAGCGGCCAGGGATGCGGCTGGATTTCGATCGGCGGCCAGGCTTCCGGGCCGATGGGCGCCGGCGCGGCGATCGGCGGCGCGATCGGCGCCGGCGCGGCGGCCGTCGACGCGCCAAGGTTGTAGCGGAAAAGCGACTCCCGCAGCAGGCGCGTTACATTGGCGAACGTCAGCCCTTCCGGCCCGTACAGCTTATCCTCCGCGGTTGGCCGCACCCGGTCATCGGTGATTCGGTCGAGGACGTTCGCGCGCCACCAGGCGGCGCCCTGTTCAAGCTGGGGGAAGATGGCGGCCGCTTCTTGCGGCGAGAAATCGTGCACGCGGCCGCTCGGCGTCACATCGCCCGGCCGCCGGCCGGGAACCACGACGTTGTCGAACACGTACAACAGCAGCGGATCCACGGCCGCATAGCTCCCCGTCACGAGATCCGCATTGCGCCGGCCCTGGCCGATCGGGGAACTATCCGACGACAAAAACGCCGCCGTTAACGCCAGCGGCGCCGCATACGCCAGCGGCGAGCCGCCCGCCGTGGATTCAAAGCCGAGCGCGCCGAGGCCGCGGCCGCCGATTTTAGGACCGGACATAACGCCGCCCTTTCTGCCGTGTACTGAAGTACAAGACCCCTGCCCCGGCCAGCAGCGCGAGAGCCGCGCCAGAATCGTTTGAGGAGGCGTCCGCCGCCAGCGCGGCCAGATCCGCCGGCAGCTGCCCCAGCCAGGCCGTCACCCGCGCGATATATCCCGCGCCGGCGACCTTATCCGCGTGTCCGCGGTTGTAGGCGGAAATGACGGAATCAAAATCAAAACCGTAACGGTCGATCAGCTGCCGCAGGTACGCCGTCCCCCAATAGATCCCCGTTTCCGGGGCCATCAGATCCCCCAGGGCGCCTTGAAACCCCAGGCCGCGCGCCGTCGAGCCGAGAACCTGCATGGGGCCATAGGAATATTCCGCCGCGGCGGGCTCCCAGGTTTGCGCCGGCGCCTGGAACGAGCTTTCGGCCCCGATGACGCCCAAAACCCACTGTAAGGGCACCTGAAGCGTTTGCGCGGCATTCCTGGCGGCGTCCGTGTAGATCAAAACCCAGTCCATCAGAGGATCCCCGCCGAAAACGCCGTAAAGATTGTGACCGTCAGCACGGTATTGGACGCCGCCCAGTTCCAGAAACAGGGATACCCGGTATTGACCGGCCGCGCCGGATTGGCGTCATCGACGGAAATGACCGTGACCCCGTTGATTTTGACGCTAACGGCATTGGCGAGCGATCCCGGCCGGGCTTCGATCCGCCACACGTCGCCGCCCGCGGGCGTATAGGCCGCCGCCCCCAGCTCGATCCGCGACGTCGTCAGCAGGTTTAAAACGATGTTCGGGCTGTCGAACTCCATTTGATAGCCGGCCTGGTTCTGCGAGGCGAAATCCCCGGAAAACATCACCGCCGGCCCGGTGTCCATATCCGCGCCGGCGGACGAAAACCAGGTTGCTTGCGCAAATTGCGCCTGGCCGTACACCGCGGTATTGAGCAGCGGCACCGGCAGAAACACCACGCCGGGCACCTGAGAGCCGCCGGCCGCGCCATCGTGGTAGCACTGCAGCTGATTTTCAGAAACCCGGCAGGACGGCAGCGCCGCGACGGACTGCAGCGAGGAGCGCGGCATGCCGAGATAGTTGGGACCGAGGCCCTGCAGGGTATCGGCGCGCTGAAACGCGTCCGAAAAACTCGTGGCCAGCGGCGAGCCGCCGCCGTACTGCAGGAAGTTCCGGAACCGGACGGCCACTTACTGGCCCTCGGGAATGTAAAACGCCATGCAGGCCACCGCCTGCGTGGCCGCGGACCCCACAAGAAAATAGTTTTGCAGATTGAGCACCACGCGCGGCGCGCGGTACTTTGACAGCGCCCCGCCGCCGACCAGAGCCACCAGGGCTTCGAGCGCCCGCTGCAGCTCCCATTGCTCGCGCGTATTGTCGGACGCGATTTCCACCGGCTGATTGGCGATGATTTGAATCCCCGTCGACGTCGTAATGCCCGAGCCGTAACCGAAATTAACGGCGGTCCCTCCGGAGGGGACCGCGATCACGATGGCGTCGGCCGGAAACGAAATATTCATGATCGGCTGCGGCGTGGGCGTGACGATGAGCGAGAAATTGACCGCCGTTTGATAGACGATCGGCCGCGGCGCCGGCGTCGTCAGATCCCCGAGCGTGACGCCGTTTCCGGGATCGAGAGATGAGCCCGGATCGCCCGTATCATCCGGCGCCTTGTACAGCGATCCGGAATTGAGCAGCCCCGCCGATCGGCGCGGGGCGCCGAACACGCGCCGGCCGGGAGCGACGTCGGCCAGGTTATCCCGGTTGATTTGCCAATCGAAACCGCCCGCCATCAGAGCGCGGGCGCCGCGCCCCCTCCGAAGGAAAAGACCTTAAAGCCGATGAGCGAGCAATCGACGCGCGGGAACGTCTGCACGCTCAAATTGGCCAGCGTGATTTGCACGACAGCGGAGGCGACAATCAGCCAGGGTTCGGGAAAGATAAACGGCAGCGAACCATTGCCGGCGCCGGCCGCGACGCCGCCGCACAGGTTTTGAATGGCCTGCGGGGAATCGAGCATGTTGCGGCCGGATCCGGTGTCAAAGAGATTAATCGTCAGCGCGGCGAGACCCGTGTTAACGATGATCGGCGCGGAGGCCGCCGAAATGTACGTGGTCAGATTCAGGTAACGGCAGACAAAATGGGAGTCGGCCTGAATCGAAATGTTTTGGGTAATCCCGCCCGTCGAGGCGACGATAACGCCGTTGACGAACTGGGTCGAATAGCTGAATGGGATAATGGAAATTTCCCGATTCCGCTGGCGCTCGTAAAGATCCTCAAGCAACGGCATAGACGCTCCTTTTCCCCGAATTCGGTTAACTGGCGGCGGCGCGGAATGGGGGACCGCCCAGACCCCGCGCCGCCGCCCAGCACGGCCTATTCAACAGCCATCAAACTATTGAACCGGCCGAACCAGATCCCCATCGAGCAGGAAGCAGATATCCGTATTGCCGCCCGACAGTGTCAGCGCCGCGGGCCACTGCGCGACCGCCGAAAAATTGATTTGCGGAGCGATAAACAAAGGCTTCGACAGGGACATGACGGCGCGCGGATCCGCAATTCCGTTCTGCGCATAGTCGGAATAGTTCGACGTGACGCCGCCGGCCTGCGCCATCGTCATCACGCCCGCGGCGCCGCCGCCGGCCGTCATGCACCAGAGGGGCGTCATGATGTAGATCTTCGAACCGATCGTCAGCGTAAAGACGCCGGTGTTAATCAGCTGCGCGACGTTGTCGACGGCGCCCGTCTGCGGCGCCGACGCCACCGGAGAGACGGTCCGCGGCCGCTGTTTCAGAAAGAACCGGACGCAGCGCAGGAAAAACGCCTTCGGCGCCGACAGCTGGAACGCGATTTCCATATTGCCGAGATCGGGCGTCGCGCGGACGTTGAACCACTGCGGCAGCGATACCGTTGTAGCGGAAACGTAGGTCTGCGTATCCCACCACTGCCAGCCGATAACTTCCTTCTGGCCGGGGAATTGCGTGTTGTACTGCTCAAACTCGGGCGGGAAATCGTCGCTGTAGATTCCCGGCAAAGACGCGACTGGCATGGTTAACTCCTCCTCAGAATCGAATTGAAATTAGTGAAAGCTGCCGAAACGGCGGGCGCCCAGGGCGCCCGCCAAAACTAAAACCGGCTGCCCGGCGCCAGCCGTTCAGGCACCGTGGCGACAGCGTTGGTCTGCCGGCCGGCCGGGGGATAAACGTTCGGCGTGTACATGCCCATGCCGCGGCCGACGCGGGCAATCTGGGTCCGGGCCGCGCCGGCGGCCAGCAGGGAAACCGGGCCGGGCGTGTAGTAGCCCAACATCGGCTGCGAGCCCATTCCGGACAGGTACGTGGGAAAATAGCTGCGCAGGAAATCGACAGCCAGCGACACCACGCCGCCAATCAGCATGTTGGTCGCCAGCCGCGCCTGGCCCATTTTGCGCAGCAGCAAGGGCGGCACGACCGCGGCGGCCGCTTTCACCGCCCACATGCCGAGCGGGGATTGCATGATGGACGCCGGGAGAAACCGTGTCACCTGCGCGGTAATGATGCCCGGCGCCGCAAACCCCAGCGTGACGCCGCCCACCGTGGCCAGATCCGGGAAGCGCGACAAAAACGCGCCGCTGCGCGCGATCCCTGTTCCGGGATTGCGCCGCATCCAGGTCACTTTGGAGCGCCGGCGCGCGGGAGCCCGGCGCGCTGCCGGCGGATTGCGCCGCGCGCTGCTCGACTTCCGGCGATGCGTCGCCCAATAACGGCGGAGGCCCGCCGGCATGACGCCCTTGCGCCGGCCCTTGCGCTGCCGCTTCGGGTTGGCCACCATCACGTAGGGATTGTCGGACGCTTCGTCATCCCCTAGCCACGGCTCGCCGTTGCTATCGATCGACCACAAATTACCTCTTGCCATGAGTCCTCCTCTTTTTGGAATCCATCAAAAAAAACAGCGCGCCGCCCAGCAGCAGCAGCTCCCAAGGAAAAACCGTTTCTGTCACGTTGACTTCGAAGATTGGCGGATCCGCGGCCAGGTCCGCGCTCGGCAGCTCGACGTTTTCCAGATCCGCGGCGCCGGACGCTTCGCCGCGGGCGGGCTCGCCCCCGTCGTCGGGAAGGTATTCGCCGAGAGCCTTTGGCAGCCGCTGCGGCAGCGTGCCCGCCTGCGGGAAAACCATGTTGCCGTACTGCGGCCGATGCAGGCCGGGCACGTTCGAACCAAATCCGGTAGAAAGCCGTGGAGCCATCATTGCCTATCGACCTCCCGCGCCGTTTGGCGCTGATACGGGCGCCGCGGCGGCCCTAACCCCGGGGCCGGCGGCCGCCTGCACGCCCAATTGACCGATAATCATCCCCAGCGCCGTGGCGACCACCGGGAACGGCAGCGGCCGCGACATCGTCAACTGACACTCGCCCGTCAAATTGTTAATGCTGATTTGAATCAGATCCGTAGGCGGGACAATGGCGGCCGGCGTCATCGGAGGCCCGCTTTTTTCAGCACGACGGACCCGTCCTTATTGCCGAAAATCCGGATGTTTTCCGGGAACGTATGGCGGAAGCGATGGCCGATCGCCCGGCACTTCGCATCACAGGGATGACCCGGCCCTTTGCGCATGCCGGAAATTTGCACGCCGCGCGACGCCGGATAAATCTCGGTCGCCCGCCCGCGCGGATTAGAAACCCAATCGGGCAGCTCCTCCGGTACGCGCAGCTCGCCGCCGGCGCGCATCCACGGCGCGACCGGCTCCCGCCGGCCCTTGAACGCGTCCGCCCCATGCGATCGATGCGCGGTCGCCGAATGTTTCACGCCGCAGGCTTTGCATTTCCGGTTGCCGCGATGCGGGCCGGCGACAATGCCGCGCTGATGCGGCGTGTACTGCGGGAAATGTTTGATCGCCCAGTTTTCCGCCGCCCAGCGGATTTGCTGATAGAGCGGCCCGCGCCGTTTCTCGATAGCGTCCACGAGGCGGCCCGGCGGCGCGATCGGCGCCAGCTCCGGGATTGCATGCGCGTAACCGCGGAAGCGGCCGACGACGTCGCCTTCTTCGTTGAACTTCGCCCGGCCCGTGCGGCCGCCCTGGCCCTGCAGCACGTGCGCGGCTTCACTCAAACGCGCGTCTACGACTTGCTGGAAATTCGACGGTGAACTTTGACGCAACTTTGACGCAACTTTGACGGCCCGTTTTTTCGCCGGGTTGGTCTTGGGGCGCCGGGCGGCTCCGCCGCCGAAGGCGCCGCCAGCCGGCCCGGCCAGCTCCGATCGGGGAATTTTCGCCAGCTGCGCTTCGGCCGCTTTCAATTCCCGATTGGTGAGGCTCAAACGTTCAAAGGCCGCGCGGTATCGGGATTGTTTCGCCTTCGTGAGATCCGCGATTTTGAAACGCTGCGGAAACGCGTACTTGAACGGCAGCAGCCTAAAACGCGCGGCGGCGGCGTCAAAGGCCCGCCGGGCGGCCCGCACGCGCTGCGCGGCTGCGTGCGCCCGGCGCGTCACTTGGCCACCACCAGCGCAACGCCCAGCACCAGACCCAGCGCCACCAGCGGCATAATGTCGCCCGACGCCGGCAGTCTTTGCTCGATCGTGCGCAGCTCCGCCCAGACGTTATTGATAAACGATTCGTCGTCGGTGTGATACTCGGCCTGGTTGATCGAATTGGCGGCCGGATGGCCCGTAATGTCGATGACTTGAAGAACGCCGGCGGGAGTGACCCAGACTAGGATTTTACGGCCGGCGGCATCGTAAACGCGGCCGGTAGCAGGCAGGGCGCGCGCATCGATGCGGTTTTCTAAAACGAAAAGCTGCGCTTCCGGATCGGAAAACAGTCTCGGTGCTGGATAGTCCATACGCCATCACGCAGGGCATGATGGCGCCGAGCAGTCTCCTTTTCAGGGGATGAGTCTAACAGCTAGGCGAGGCGCAATGTCAATTCTTCCGCGTAGCCGCGTACAGGCAAATCGGCCAGCTGGACTATCGGATCGATGTCGACGCGGAAACGGCCGCGCTCGACCGAAAGCCAGACGTGGGAAAACTCATAATCCGCCGGCATGCGGATGGCGCGCAGCTTCAGCTCCCAGCCGGCGATCGACGCCGGATCCGCGAGCAGCAGCGCGGCGGCCATCGTGGCGGCGTCGTCGCAATCCCCGGCAAAATCCCCTTCGATGGCGCGGAATTCCGGGCGCTTGATCCATTCCACTTCGATCGGATCCGGTTTGACGATCCAGGCGAAGCGCAGCCACCGCTCGACCGCCAGCGCCGGCAGCGCGGCGGCGCGGAACACATGCTCGGCCAGCGTTTGGACCGCCGGCGATTGGCTGTCATGGCGGGCCACCGACGCCATTATCTCTAGCGTCCGCGCTGTCCCCTCCGGGCCGGGCGGAATCCAGATCCGCTCCATTACCGGCGCCGGCGCCGCCTGGGAGTTCAAGTGCTCGTTTAATCCCCACATGTAATTGCCGGAACCATTCCGCCTCCACAGGATCGGCCGCGATTTCCGGAACTGCCGCAAACAGCTGCTCGACCGCCGCGCCGCTCTGTACTGCGTGGATCATAGCGTTAAACCGCAGGTCCGTAGATTCTTCAAACAAATAATCCACCCAGAAATCGACCGGCCGCCCGGCCAGGGCTTTAGCGCGCAAAAAGAAAATCCCTTCCCGCACGTTGGCGAGAAATGAGGCCATAGTCTGTTCCCCCTCGGCTTCAACGGCAGCCGGCGGCGCGGCGGCCAGCGCGGCCGGCGCGGCTGCCCCCGGCCGCCCGGGCGCGATCGCCGCCGCCGACACCGCCGGCTTAATCGTATCGAGAAACTTCCCGCCGACTTCTTTGACGACGCCCAGCCAGGTAGGCTCCGATTCGTCCCCGCCGCCGCCGCCGCCCGGCGCCAGCTCTTTCGCCAAACCGATTAAATTACGCGCTTGCGCCATCGGATCGATATCGGGAGAGGCCGCGCGCACGGTTTGAAACGCCGTCATCATGGCCGCAAACATGGCCGCCGGATCCCCTTGCTTGGTCAGCGCCGCGACGCCTTGCAAAATACTGCCGATGTCCGGGCCGTTGTTCTGCCGCGTCAGCAGCGTCAAGAGTAATTGCCGATCGGCCTGCATTTGCTCGCGCATCATGGCAAACTGATCGAACCCGCCCGCAGCGGCCGCAGCAGCCGGCGCGGCCCCGAGAGCCGGCTGCGCCGCATTCACCCGAACCGCGATGGTGACCGTACGCTTAGCCACCCAGCGTTTCATTTCGTTCAACAAGGAAACGTGGTAACGGCCGCCGCCCCAGCCTTCACGGATGTATTCGGCGACGTCGTCGCGCACGGCGTCATAGGGCACCGTCGCGCAGTTTTCCTTTTCGCCGTTGCGCAGAAACCGCTCAATGCGGCAGTAGGAGGCGGATCCGCCGAACGATTCCAAAAACTCTAAGGCGTCCTCGTAGGACTGATCCGCGATCGGATCCGGCGCCGCAATGAAACCTTCAGGCAGCGCCGCGGGCGCCGGTTTTTTTCTAGGCATGGTGTTTTACGTCGGGGCACAAACCAATCAGAAATTCCAAATCGAATTCCACCCGCTCCCCTTTTTGCGCCTTAACGAGAATGGCTTCCAGTTCAGTTTTCACCTTGCCGAATTGCGCGCGCAGCGTTTGCGCTTCCAGATCCGCCTGGTTCAAGGCCGCGACGCTCACGCCATCTTTGACCTTGTCGAGCAGCGCCAACAGCGCAGACTGCGCGCGGACCAGCTCAATTTCGCGCTCGAGAACCGCCAAACGTTCCGCGCCGGCCGTCATGCGAGGCCGCCCCCATGCCGGACGGTTTCAGAAATCAGCCGGCCGGCGAGCGCGATTTCCCGCCCGGCGTCCGCGCCGCGCTTCTGCTTGCGCTCAATTTCGCGGATGAGTTCTTCCGTAAAGTGCAAGCGGATCCGCGGATGGTGGGATTCTTCCCATAGCCGCTGCCAAAATTCCAGCGGGCTTCGGAAGGTTTCTAAGCGCACGGCGGAAATCAAAAACCACGCAAGAGTAACCGCGGCGAGCAGCTCCCAGGGCGCCAGGCGCGCCAGGATCACCACGAACGGAATCACCAGCGCATAAGCGCGGTATTCGAGCACGGATTGCAGAATCAGCTTCGGAAAAAACCCAGTCAGCTCGGGCGCGTCCGGCAGAAACGCGCAGCGGATCCCCAGCATGGCATGGCTGTAGTGCTTCACATTCGCCCAGAAAAACACCACGCCGTCAGCCACAAACCGAGCGCCGCGATAACGCCGCAGGCTTTCGCGCTGCGCGCCATCCACAGCGCCAGGACCGAACACAACAGCCATGAGCCACCCCAGCATAAAAACACCGCGGACAGCAGCGCGTAACGCGTCATCAGCAAATCCGCCCGGATGGAAACATACACCGACAGGCCGCCCGTGATGGGATGCGCGAAAAATAGCGCCGCCGGCCAAAACCCGAAAAGATAAAACACCAGCGCCGCATTGAGAGCGTGGAACAGCGCATTTTGAACGTGCCACACCCACGGCGTCAGGCCCGCCAGGCGCAGCGTGATTAGATTCGACATCAGCGTCGCCGCCCGCGCGCCGCGCCACCAGTACCGCAGGCTCGACACCGGATTGACCGCGATCCCCGCCGCCTGCCACCGCTCGTAACGGTCTATGACGGCCTGGTCATCGAACACAAACGCCATCAGACGCGGCCGCCCGCGTCCTGGAACGGGAATTCCGCCTGCTGGACGTCGCGCGAAAAATCCCGGATTTTGTTGATGGAAAGACCGAGAGCCAGGCACACGGCGAGAGCGGTCGATTCCCGGCACGAGCGATGTTTGAAGAAATTACTAATCGTCGGCTGGGTCACGCCCGCCGCGCGCGCCAGATCACGCTGGGAAATCAGGCCCCGGGCTTTCATGGCGCGGCGGATCGGCGACAGGTAGAAATAGCGCGGTTTCATCATCGGATTGAAACCTTATCACGGAATTCCGCCGCCAGGCTGTTCCACATTTTCACAAAGTGCGCCAGCGCATAGGCGATTTCCCCAGGCTTCCCGGCAAAAGTGCTGAACCGCTCGGCGCCGCCCATCCGGTTCCAGGCTTTGAAAGTACGGGGCGGCAGAGCCACCGGCGGCGACGCGTTTTCAAATTCCCCGTTCCAAAACTCAATCAGCTGCCCCCATGCCCCTTCCGCGGTTTCCGGTTCCGGCAAAACCCGCACCAAGGCGGCCGCCGCCGCCGCCGCTTCGGCCGCCAGGCGCCGCTGCTCATCCTGGCGTTCCAGCGTTTCCCGCATCTGCTTCTGAATCGGAGATTCGGGTGGTGGTTCCCCGCCGCCGCCCCCGTTTGCGGTTTCGGGCGGATTCGGGGGGTAGGGGGGTACCCCACCCCCTTTCCCTGCCCCTGTTCCCTCCCCGGGGGGGTATGGGGGGGGCGCGGCGGGAACGGCGTTCCTATCTGACGGGAACGGGGTTCCCATCAGACGGGAACTGGGTTCCCCTCTGACGGGAACTGGGTTCCCCTCTGACGGGAACTGGGTTCCCCTCTGTAGGGAACCCAGTTCCCTACCCCATAGGGAACTGGGTTCCCCTCTGAGGGGAACTGGGTTCCCCTCTGACGGGAACTGCGTTCCCATCAGAGGGGAACGGCGTTCCCCCGTAAAATGAGCCGCTTCCGCCGGTTTTTCCCCTTCCGGCGGCGTGCGCGGCTGCAGCAGTTTTTCGGTTTTCAGGCGGTACCTATTGTTGGTCCGGGCGTTGCCGCGGATCTTGTCGAGCCATCCGCGCGCGATGAGGCCGTCCACAATCTTTCTGGTGCCGCGGTTGGATGTTCGAGCCTTTATACTCAACATCTTAAAGCTCGGATAACACCAGCCTTCGTCGTTGGCTTCATCGGCCAGCGCCAAATGCACCAGTAGCGCCGAGCCTTTTTCAGGCGAGCGCCGCCACACGAGCGACATAAGTTCAATAGACATAGGTTGTTAGCTCCAAAATTGAAGGAAGGGCCGCTGATCGGCGGGAAGGCAGCGGAAACCGGGCTTAAGCCGGTTTTTCTTCCTGCCCGATCACAGGAAATAGCGGCGGCTCGGCCGCCATGCAGACTTCGCACAAGGCCCGTTTGATGGTGGGCGTTTTGCGCTCAAAGCGTGAAACGCTGTGTCCGCAAGCCAGAGTAAGATACCACCGCGAACCGCTGAACAGCGCCGCCTCGACCGCCACCACCCGTTGAAACACCTTTTTGCTTTTCGTCATGAGCCCTCGATTCCCTGATAAGGGCCGCCCCTTATCAGGGATTGATTTTTTGAAAGGGACAGATTAGGTCCGCCCGCGGCCGGCG
>Ga0134121_10002139_pt1 | contig 17448 bp, 19 predicted proteins | sample KB301_FD_96463 | JGI IMG/M metagenome (GOLD analysis project Ga0134121, IMG submission 96463) | Terrestrial soil microbial communities without Nitrogen fertilizer from Kellogg Biological Station, Michigan, USA - KB3-0-1 | ecosystem: Environmental > Terrestrial > Soil > Unclassified ... | reverse complement strand
CCTACGGCCGGCACACCAAGCGCCCACCAAGCTTGCCAAAAAAGTGCCCAGAAGGCTTGAGTGAAAAGGACTACGCCTGGATTTATGACAAGAACCGCAGTCTAAACGGTAAGGACGATGGCAACGATTGCCAACGCCATAACGATCGCGAACCACGGTGCAGGTGTGCCCACATGCAGTCAAGAAGTTGCGCCCCTTTTCCCTCGCCGACTGCACCCGGCGCCTGAATAGCCGATTTGAATGCGCGGTTAATATCCTCCGCCTCAAATGCCTTTTCGGGGATGTTTGGATACCTGCCCCGCACGCCAGATCGAATTTCATCGAAGGTAGGGTATTGACCCACAGCTATTGGGTTTGCGTCGACTGGCGCGATCTGCGGCTTCATTCGTTCGGCCAAAGTCTCCCATGGGATTTTCTTCATCCCATCTCCGCGATCGCTGAGCTTGCGGCCAGGGAAGCGTTTGAGTTGGGCCAACACCGGCTCCTCTGAGCCGGGGGAAGTTTCTCTAAGGAGCGTGCGAAGACTTTTTTCGTCGACGTAGGACCTCCTGAGTGCGCTCGTCTAACCGACCGAGATCGTCGATTAGGTCAGCGATTTTGGAGAAGCGCTGCTTAGCTTCGGGAAGCTTCTCCTTCACTTTGGGATGGAAATACCCCGGTGGCGCTCTGTCGATGGATTCCTCGAGCTTCTGCTTCATAGTCATCTCCCTGCGGGCTGGTCGATAATCCGTGGACGGAATTAATGTACATCCATAAGTTGAATTGGAGAACCGAAATCTCGGTAAGGGAAGCGAGCTTCGCTTTTAATTTCGATTGAAAGCGGGCGGACGCGTCGCGGTAATGCAGCAGAAATTCTCAGGGACAGACGACCGCTGAGGTCTTGTACTCGAAGCCGCCGGACACCGGTTTGCAATCCGTGGAATTCTGCTTGACCTTGCCGCCGATGCGGGCCGCTTCTTGCGTGAGCTTGATTTGGGCTTGTGTGGTTGCCGCCGCCGGATCCGCGGCATGCCCCTTCACCGTTACCGGCGAACAGGTTCCAGCCTGAGCGGGCTGAGACAAGATGAAAGCGGCGGCGATAATGCCCGCTGCGGCGTGAATGCTGCTATGCGGGTCATCTCACCCCTCAGATGCAGGTCATGGACCATGTTTGCCAGTGGCAAAGGTTGGATTCGCAATAGAACTTGGTCTGATGCGCTGAACACGGCATGCGTCGTGGCGCTCTAAGGGCGTTCGCGCGGCCACAAGAGCATCGGTAGGATCGACCCCCTCTGAGTGCTGCCGTTGAGCCTCCCAACCATCCGCACCAGCAGGCCACGGTTTGAACAGGCGAAGCGAGGGGCCCGACTCCGGTCAAAGTGATCGCATTCACATCCCAAGTTAGTGACGCAGTGACCAGCAGAGCTAGGCCAGCAGCTCCTATCGTTGTCTTGTGCATTCGCGATTTCTCCGCCGTCCGGTCCGACAATGTAGCGCAGAAGCGGCCTGCAACGAACCTCCGCATTTCGCACAGCGCAGTCTTTCGGAGAGTTGTGCGCTGGCCAGATTTTCTTGGGAATTTGGTGGAGCCGAGGGGGCTAGAAGCCCTTTGATGAATAAGGGGTTTTTCTGGAAACCCACCCTAAAGGGCCTCATTGACCCCTAAAGAGCTTCTCGATCAGTGGAAACCCACAGCGGCTTCGATAGATCGCCGCACTGATGATCGGACGATGTCTCCTTCTTCACTCGCGAAGCCCCTTGCCTGCCGATAGCCTGCTGGGGAAGGGGATCAGAGAAGCTATGGCATCTTGGGGGCTGCAACATGGGTGCCTCGCTTTACGAGCCAATTAATGTCTACAAGCCAGTCGCGTCGGACATCGGCCTCGTCGATGGCCCATTCGAATATTTGACTGTTGGCGGGATCAGGCTGCCGCTTCCGTTCACGACCCGAATGACAGTAGTTCGTCTTTCAAACGGCGACCTCTTCCTCCATTCTCCGGTCAAGTTCGACGGGAGACTAGCCAAGGAGCTGCACGGGCTGGGGATGGTTCGTCATCTCGTGTCGCCCAATCAATTCCACTATGCGCATATCGGGGAATGGGCGAGGGCGTTTCCCGAAACGATTTCGTGGGCATCACCACGTGTGCGCCAACGGGCACGGGCCCGGCACGTGGATATCGACTTTACAAGAGACCTCGACGCCAGTGCGCCCGAAGAGTGGCGCGGGGAGATCGACCAACTGCTTTTTCCCGGCGGCTATTTCAAGGAATTCATTTTCTTCCACAAGGCTTCAAGGACGCTGATACTCACTGATACGATCATCAACATCGAATTGGATAAGATTTCCGAGCCTTGGCGAACGGGCGCCAAGCTCTCCGGGATGTATCATCCCTATGGGCAAATATTCTTTGGCATACGGCTACCGCTACTCTTCCAGCGGCGGAAGGCGAAGGCGGCGATCAGAAAGATCCACTCATGGCAGCCGCAGCGAATTTTGCTCAGCCATGGCCGCTGCTTTGATGCAGATGCCGATGAAGTCATCCGAAGAATATTCGGAGGGCCGCCCCATTGAGGCAGTTTCGTCCTTTAACCAAATTTTAAGCAAAAACTTTTCGGTCTCCGATCCATCGATTAATAAACCGGTGTGTAGAGGTCACACAGGCGTAAGGGGATTAAGAATGCGCGTTATCGTCGTCTCCGCGATCTTGGCGGCTTTCCTGCCTCTTGGAGGCTGTTTCCACCACACGCAAGCAGTCTCCGTAGAGCCCCTCTCAACTCCCTCTATCAAGTAACCGGGAACGATGATGGGTCTCACATCAGCACAGCATTCTCAGATTGCGGCCGCCTACGAGCGAGCGGCACAAGATGAAACCTTACCGCCGCAACCACGTGCAGGTCTTGCCAAGAAGGCGCGGTGGTTCCGAATGCTTGCCCAAATAGGAGCAGCGAAAGAAGCGGCGCCTGGCGAAAGAGCCGACAAAGGAAGCTGTCCCAACGCACATCCAGAGCCGCTACTTTGCGCAGGCTTCCTGGTTGAGGCATTGAACCGCCGAAGGCGGGTTTAAGCCATTGAACGCGAAGAAGAACAGAATGTGGATGGAGCGCTTGACCATGGCGCAGAAATGCCAGAAGCGGACATAAGTGTCCGGCCCGTTATTCCGTGTAGAAGCCGACACCACCAATCTGGTCACCTTCCTTTGTGTAGAAGGCGGTCTTTTCGAGCGGCTTGTCTGTGCCAGGACGCGGCCACCAGTAGGTGGTCTGTTTTATCGTTCCCTCGGTGGCATTCTGCATAATCGTTTCACCTAATGGAGCACCCACCGAGCGGCTAGTCCTGAAAAGCGCTATAGGTCGTTATGGTTGACTCAACACACTGCATGCACTGTAACGCGCCGCTGATCGAAATCGACTTTTACGGCGAGGGCATGGCGGGCTGTATCGAGTGCAATCGATGGACCCGAGATGGGTGGCTCTTTATCGACTTACCTGAGGAAGATATTGAAGCATTAAGAGCCGACAGAGAGCCAAAGACCATCGCTGAGTTTCTGGAGCTAAAGACCGCTTCGACGATGCTCCGCGATGATGGCTGGTATGCCTACTACAAAGACGAGAAGCCACTCGGTCCTTTTGCGACAGAAGCCGAAGCGGCGCGAGCCGGGCTAGAGGTTTGGGTTAAAAAGACCAAGTAAAGCTCACGCTCGCCGCCCCAAAAGAAGCCCGGCTGCCTTTTGGGCATCCGGGCTTCCGCGTCTTTGCGGTACGCTGGCGCGGGCCCTTGCTCTACCGCGCCGTTATCTCAACGCCTAGCTCGACGTGCTGTTTCAAATCTGGCTCTCACCAAATTTTGGAACTTGCACGACCAGTCACTTTTAACTGGTCGGCAATGTATAGGGCCTAGCCTTTCCGCAATCGTGGCCGCTTTTCACGGGCGCCAGTCGGCGCCTAGGGCGGGACCATGATTGGCGCGACCTTCACTATTTGGATGCATCGCAACGCTGCGAGTATCTTTGGGGCTGCTTCGCGACCGGTGAACCGAGACGGAATAATTCTCGCTTTTGATACTGAGAGCGCCGCTCACGCCGAGTGCTCCCGGCTTACCACCGGATCAGGAGATCCTCACACGCGATACAGTGTCGAAAGCAAGCTGACGGACTTCGCACGAACGTCGGTGCAGGCATACCCGGTAGCGGCTTCTCAAAGCGATTTTTCGGCGTTTGGAAGCGTCCCACAGTCGCTTTTGTTTTCGCGCTTACGACGGGCCCGTGAAAGCATAAACTCGCTCTACGCTTTTTAGGATTGCGCTACGTTGAAAGCACATGGAACGCTCGGCGAACCTATTCCATGCTGCTGACTTTTTGCTGACTCTCATCGGTAAGCAATGCGTTAGAGTAGCTGGCCTCCGACTGTTTCAATTGATCATATTGGGATTTTTGGTCGAGGGATCTGGCAGCCCACTGATAAATAAGGGGTTTCTAGGAAACCCACCCCAAAACGCTACATTGAACCCCAAAGGGTTTCTCGATCAGTGGAGACCCCACGGCGACTTTCTAAGCTGGCGTCGCGAGATGTCCGCTTTACCCCTGAAAGCGGACACGCTCAGCGTGGGCATCGATGTCCGCTAAGTGCCAAAAGCGGACCCGCGCCGTCGGCCTTGGTGCCGCATACAGTCGGCGGGACCATCGCAGTCGCCGCCGTCTGTAACGGCAGGATGGGATGCGAGCCGCACAGCGCCCGCGCGGGGATCCTACAGCAAACCGGCAACCTGCTTGCCGCGAAGCCAGACTGCTTCCAAAGGTGCGTCAAGTTTGCGCCGCAGATGAAGAAGAACAGAGCCATCGCCGCACCGGCGTGTGCCCCTCTGGGTATGGACGCATTCACTCGTGCGCAATATGAATGGGGATGTGGTCTGCCGCGGCGCTCACATTCGCCGCGTCGCTAAGGCAGGCGACGAAGACGTTCGTTCAATGACGCTGCGCCGGGCGGGTTGGCCTTCCGATTCGATGCCGCCCTGCAAAAGTGTCGATATCGGGGAACCTGGTCATGACCGACAACAAGCCGGCCGCAGACGTTACCAAGGATTGGCAAGCAACGCAGGCCCAGAAGTCCGCTGCCACGCGCCTCCGCCTTTTCGCCGCGCTCTCGTGGATCGTTGCCATTGGCGGCCAGATCGCCGGGGTTGTCTTGCTCTACCAGCACAAGTTCGACCACGGAAACCTGCCGCTGCTGATCGGCATTCTGGTCGGGATCGCGATTTTCGCAATCGCCGGCAACTTGCTGTGGAAGGCGGCCAACAGGCACGATCCGGCCCGCGCATCCGACACGTTCAGGTTCTTCTTCCAAAACCAGCTCGGCGTGATCATCACGCTGATTGCCTTCCTCCCGCTGGTTCTCCTGATCTTCACCGACAAAAACATGGATCCGCAGACCAAGAAGGTTGCCGGCGGCGTGGGCGCTGTACTGGCCGTGGTCGCGACGCTGATCGGGGTCAGCTACAACCCCGCATCGGTCGAGCAGTACACGGAGGACATGAACACGTGCGCGGCCCAGATTAAAGCGGGGCAGCCGACCACAGCCTGTTCCCCCGACGTCGCCGCCCAGGCGCAGGAGATCGCCACGGACTCCGCCACGGTGGCCGCGGCGACGAAGGATGCGGAACACCCCGCTGGTCAGGATGTCGTGTACTGGATCGCGCCGGAAAACGGAGCCAAGAAGTCCGAGACGCCGCATGTCTTCCACCTCTGCGCAGCAGTGAGTCCGCTGAAGGACAAGACCGTGAATAGTGGCTCCGTAACGGAGGCCTACGCACAGAACGCCATCCGGATCACGAAGCAGATCGAGATGGAACAGAAGCAGTGCGGGTTCTCGGTCTCCCAATGAATCCGCCCGCGTTCTATCGCGCCCAGCTGTTGGTCTTGTTGAGGGGGAACGGTGCGCAAGAGCAGGCTCAGCAACGGTAAATACCGGGATCGCCCGACTGGGCGTTATCATTCCAACTGCAAACGTATCCGCGGCGAAATGACTGGGCCGCTTTACGCACCGCCAGTCTTGGAGCCGAATGTCCGCTTTGGGTCATTAGCGGACATTAGTCAGCGCATCAGAGATGTCCGCTTTACCCCAGAAAGCGGACATGACAGCGCAGCAGCCAAGCGGATTAGAGAACCCCGGTCCATGGGGTTTCCATTGACGCTGCCTAAGACATTGCGGGGAAAGAAAAACTCATGACGAATTGGTGGAGCCGAGGGGGATCGAACCCCTGACCTCAGCAGTGCGATTGCCGTCCGATAGCTCTTACCTCTGCTGACACACCCTTGCATAACCCTGACTTTCGCCTTGGGGCACCTAGGAAAATCGCTTACCCTGCATTGCTGTGCTCAAGCTGCGACTTTCCCATCGCCTGCTGACATGGTGCTCAATAAGGGTGTGGCGTGGAAACTTGAAAAGGAAGAGAGCGACAAGAATTAGAAGTGTTGTCGCAAAGAGCCACATACTTCAATCCCCCGCAACGTTCTACCACTCAGTCTAATCAGACAAAAGGCCGCCCGCCGAAGCGAGTCGCCTAAACCTTGGTGAATTGGTCGCGAAGTATCTTTATCGCGGCCGCGGTCGACTGACCGCCAGGGTTTGGCCCCTTCTCCAACGCCTCGGCTGCGCGGTCGATGAGCGCAAGCCTTTTTGCGCCGTCCATCTGCTTGAGCAGTTCCACTAGGATCGCGGTAGTGGCGCGGGTCAAGGCGTAGCTGTCACCTTCGATCACCATGAGTTCCCTCCGTGCGGTAATGAAGCCGCCAGGATAGCAAAAGGGCGCCCCCCGAAGCGAGCGCGGTCCTGGGCCTGGGTTCGCATCTGAAATGAAGAAGCCCCGGCGCGATGTTCGCGTCCGTTGGGGTGTGGAGTATTAGTACCGCACGATGAGGATCGCCGGAATGAGCGAGAAGCCCGCCGCTATTGAGGCGTGGAACCTGTGGGCGCCATTGTGCAGCCGATAGCGATAATCCCCACTTGCGTCTTCTATGATTTCGATGGGCCAAATCTCTCGGCGAAGAGCTATGTCCTGTAGAACGCTCACCATCCGGTCCTGCGTGAAGCCGCCATATCCGCGAAGAAGGCGCTGGCCCATTTGGGGCGGCTCGATTGTGATAAGCGGATATAGCTTGCTGGTCAGCTGAGCCCTGCCGGAGTAGGACAGGTCTTCACCGCGATTGAACCGATCCATGCCGGCCTCGATCCACCACTCGGTCGGCAAGGAAAAGGTTCCGCCACGCGGGAAATTGAACCACTTAAGTTCCACGGCCCCAGGCCCGCCCGGACGGGCTATTTACTAGCGGTCAATATCTCTTCGACGATCGGAAAGATGACTTTGCACATCGGCAATTCCGCTCGCCCTTGAAAGTAGCCCTCACCGAACCCCTTGTTCAACGAACAACCTCGCTACAATGGCAATCAAAATGAGCAGCATGAGACCTGCGACGACGAGTGTCAGCCGCGTGTCCCGTGCAGTGCGGCGTGCGAGATTTAAGAGATCCTTAGTGTCTCTGAATTGTTTGCGCTTGGTCTTCTGCTCATTGAGCCACATGAGAGCTTGCTGCTTCTTGGGCTCATTGTAGTGGCCGGATTTGACGTTCTCGCGGACCGCCTTCACCCCATCACGCTCAAATTCGTTTGTGCTGCTCATGACAACTCCCTCATTGCACTGGCGCAGTTATAGCAAAAAGGACGCCCGCGATTTCCGTTGCTGCCCTCGGCCAACGCACGGCAACATGAGAGCGCGCCTAGCCACCGCGATCAGCAGGGAGACCGCGATGACCGGCGACAGAAATATCACCTTAAGCGACATCAACGAAATCTCTGACGCGCTTCGATTTGTGCGTTGCTATAGCCGCATCCTTCGGCAGCTGATCCTCGACACGGCGGGGAACGACGAAGAGGGCGAAGCCGCGGCGATTCTCGTCACGCAACTAGACGATCATGTCGAGCGGCTGAACACGGCCTGGCGTAAGGCGACCGCCGACGGAGCGCGCGACGCGATGATCGCGAAGGCGCAAGAAGGGATATTGGCTTGAGGCCACAGGGCCGCGCGTGAGCCGCCCTCTCTTCACGCGTTCCCCTGACAGCACCGCATGAACTTTCGGGAATTTGGGGCTTCAGGATCGCCTCGATTGGGGAAAACGCCAATCAGAAAGAGGAAGCCCCGGCGACGGGGGGAACACCGGGGCTTCGGGTTTCCGTTTTGCGGGGGGAAACCAGTGGTGGGGAGGGAAGCCCACCACGACAATATTGTAACTTCGGCAACGCTCACAGACAATTGTTCTGTGTCGTCTTGTCGCCCCAGTCCCGCCACGGTTGGCCATTTATGTAGCCATCAGATTTCGCGCGAAGACGTAGACGGGGGAAAGTACGGAGGGAAGCCCGGCAACGGCTGCCGGGCTTTTCTGTTTTCTCAGGCCGCTACCAAATTCTCACCTCGGCTGAATCAGCTACGCGCTCTTCGCGTGCTTCACAGCATCAGGGAAGACTTCCACCGAGAGATTTCCTTAACGCGCCAGGATGGACCGCTCAGGCCCGCCGCTCGCGGGCCTTTTCTTTTCTCGCCGCTTGCTGACACGGCGCTGACACGAAATGGAGCGCTTTTTATCTTTTCAGCTAACCCCTTGAATTTTTGGTGGAGCCGAGGGGGATCGAACCCCTGACCTCAGCAGTGCGATTGCTGCGCTCTCCCAACTGAGCTACGGCCCCAGAAGCGAGGCATTTAGGGATCGGCCTTCCAACCTGTCAAGCGAGCCCACGCTTGGTCTTTCCTCCTCTTGCCCTGATTGCCGCCTCTCCGCTACATGGACCGGCCAATCGCGAGGAGGTCTTTGATGGTACCCCTGATCGGATTCATTGTTCTCGTCATCGACCTCTATATCTGGGTGGTGATCGCCGGTGCGATCCTGAGCTGGTTGATCGCCTTCAACGTGGTCAACACCCAGAACCGCTTCGTCTATTCGGTGGCGGACACGCTCTACCGCATCACCGATCCCGCGCTTCGGCCAATCCGGAGCGTGCTTCCTAATCTCGGCGGCATCGATATCTCGCCGGTGATCCTGATCCTCTTCCTGCTGTTCATCCGGGACGTGGTTCTGCTCGGCTGGATCCTGCCCTTGTTCGCTCCGTCTGCCGTTTGAGCGAGCTCAAGCTTCGTCACACGAAGGACGGCGTGATTCTGCCGGTGCGGCTCACGCCGAAATCAGCGCGCGACGAGATTTCCGGTGTCGAGGATTTTGGCGGGGAGACTGTGCTCAAGGCGCGGGTGCGCGCGCTGCCTGAGCACGGCCGAGCCAACGTGGCGTTGAAGCGCCTGGTCGCGACGTGGCTCGAGGTACCGCCGTCATCGGTGAAGGTGGCGCAAGGCGGCAAATCGCGGACAAAGCAGGTGCTGATTGAAGGTGGCGCAGATCGGCTCGCGCCCCTCATCGACGCGAAGCTCGCTAAGCTAGCCGAGCGCTGAGGCGATCTCCTCGACAATCGCTTCGGCTGCCTCACGCGGGTCCGGCGCCTGTGTGATAGGCCGTCCCACCACGAGATAATCGGCGCCTGCTTTAATGGCGGCCGCCGGCGTCATGACGCGTGTCTGGTCTTGGGTGTCCTCGCCGGCCTGCCGGATGCCCGGCGTCACGATCAGAGACTGCCGCAACCGCTCGCGCAAGGCGCGCGCCTCTTGCGCAGAGGCGATGATTCCGTCGAACCCGCCATCCCGCGCCATCATGGCCCGGCGCTGCACCACCGCGAGCGGCGCCTCGTCGATGCCGTGCTCGGCGAGATCGGCGCGCGACAGATTGGTGAGCACCGTCACGCCGAGAAGCTTGAGCGGTGCGTCGCCCCGGCCGCGCGCGGCAGCGGCGATCGTTTTCCGGTCCATCGCGTGCACGGTGAGGAATGCGGCGCCGGTTCGCGCGATGGCTGCGGTGGCCCGCTCCACGGTCGCCTCGATATCGAGCAGCTTCGCATCGACAAATACCGGGCGTCCCGCTTGAGCGAGCTCATGGATGAGCGCAAACCCACCAGAGAACAGGAGCTCGAGGCCGATCTTGTACACGCCGACGCTATCGCCGAGCTTGTCGATGAGAGCCTTTGCGTCTTCCACGCCCGGCACATCGAGCGCGACGATGAGACGGTCGCGAGGAAGCGTCACGCCGCGAACTTCTTTGCCGCGATGGCCAGTGCTTCGACTACGGTCTTGCATAGTTCCTGCTGTCCTTTGTCCTTGAGGCTTCCATCGGTATCGAAGGCATCCATCGCGCGCGGCAACGCGATCTGCTGCGGGATCACCGGCGCGCCGATGCCAATCTCGAGTATCTGGCGAAGATGAAGCAGGCTCCGCATCGCGCCGTAATAGCCGGGCGAGGCCCCTGAAATTGCGAACACGCGCGACTTGTAGACTTCTAACCCCGTTTCGCCCTTTGCCCTGACCCGCGTCACCCAGTCGAGCGTGTTCTTGAGCAGTGGCGCGACCGAGGAGTTGTATTCGGGGCTCGCAATGAACACGCCCTGATACTCGCCGAGCAGCGCTTTGAACTCCCGCGCCTTCTCCGGCGGCCCCTCCTTGGCTTCGAGGTCGCCGTTATAGAGCGGCATTGGGTAGTCCTTGAGATCCACAAACACCGCCTCGATGCCATTAGCTTCGGCAATGTGGCGGCCAAGCTGCGCGAGCTTCTTGTTGTAAGACCCCTCTCGCGTGCTGCCGGCAAAGAACAGGAGCCGCATCTCGTCCCCCTTTGCTCCTACGCGCAGATGCCTCTCTAGGTCAAAGACGAAGGGCAACGGTAGGAGCTACTCGCGGATGCCTTCGAAGAGTTCTTTGACCCGCGCAAAGAAGCCGCTCGATGCCGGGCTTGTGTCGGGGTTTGAGGCTTCCTCGAACGCCCTCAGGAGATCGCGCTGCTCGCGCGACAGGTTCTTCGGCGTCTCGACCTCGACCTGGATGTAAAGGTCGCCTTGCTGCTTCGAGCGGAGCACCGGCATGCCCTTAGCCTTAAGCCGGAACTGCTTGCCGCTTTCCGTTCCTTCCGGGATTTTTACTCGCGTCCTGCCGCCGTCGATGGTCGGCACCTCGATCTGCCCCCCAAGCGTCGCCGTGGTCATCGCGATCGGCACGCGACAGAACAGATCGGCGCCGTCACGCTGGAAGAACTCGTGCGGCTTGATCGAGAGGAAGATGTAGAGGTCACCCGGCGGCCCGCCGCGAATTCCGGCCTCGCCCTCACCCGCGAGCCTGATGCGCGTGCCGTCTTCGACACCGATGGGAATTGTAACGGACAGGGTGCGTTCGCGCGTGACGCGGCCAGCGCCGTTGCAGGACGGGCAGGGAGTGTCGATGGTCTCGCCACGTCCCTGACACGACGGGCAAGTGCGCTCGATGGTGAAGAAACCCTGGCTTGCCCGCACTTTGCCGATACCGCCGCAGGTACGGCAGGTGGACGGCGAGGTGCCGGCCTTGGCGCCCGAACCCGAGCAGCTCTCGCAAGTGACGGATGTCGGCACCCTGATCTGCGCGTTCTTGCCTTCGTACGCTTCGGCGAGCGTGATCTCCATGTTGTAGCGAAGGTCGGCGCCGCGCTCGCGCGCCGAGCGCTGCCGCGGCCGGCGCTGGCCCATGAACTCGCCGAACAGATCGTCGAACATCGCCGACATCGATGCCGAAAAGTCGGCGCCAAAACCATGGCCCGCGCCGCCGCCAAGGCCTGGGTCGAAGGCAGCGTGCCCAAAGCGGTCGTAAGCCGCCCGGCGCTGCGGATCCTTCAGCGCCTCGTAGGCTTCGTTGACTTCCTTGAAACGCTTTTCGGCCGTGGGGTCGCCATTGCAACTATCTGGGTGACATTGCTTGGCGAGGCGGCGAAACGCGGCCTTGATCTCGCTGTCACGAGCGCCGCGGGAAACGCCCAGCACCTCGTAGTAGCACCGTTTTGCCATCACCCCTCCGGCCCTTTACACCGCCGCTTGCCTTCGGCCGCGCTTAAGCCTCTTCTGTTGGGCAAGGCGCCCGGCCGATTTCGGCCGAGCGCCTGCCGGCTCGTCTCGTTACGCCGACTTCTTGCTGTCGTCGTCTTTGACTTCCTCGAAGTCGACATCGACCACCTTGTCATCCGAACCGCCGGACGCAGCCTGTGGCCCTCCGCCTCCGCCTGCGGCCTGGCCCTGGCTCGCCTGATACATCGCTTCGCCGAGCTTCATCGAGGCTTGCGCAAGCGCGTCGGTCTTGGCCTTGATCGTGTCTTTGTCCTCACCCTGGAGGGCGGTTTTCAGCTCGGCAACCGCGGTCTCGACCAGACTCTTGTCGCCGGCAGGAACCTTGTCGCCATAGTCTTTCAGCATCCGCTCGGTCGAGTGGACCAGCGCTTCGCCCTGGTTCTTGATCTCGACCAGCTCGCGCCGCTTCTTGTCCTCGTCGGCGTGAGCCTCGGCCTCCTTGACCATCCGGTTGATGTCGGCTTCGGTCAGACCGCCGGACGCCTGGATGCGGATCGATTGCTCCTTGCCGGTCGCCTTGTCGGTCGCCGACACATTCACGATACCATTCGCGTCGATGTCGAAGGTCACCTCGATCTGCGGCACGCCGCGGGGGGCCGGCGGAATGCCGACGAGATCGAACTGGCCTAGCAGTTTGTTGTCGGCCGCCATCTCGCGCTCGCCCTGGAAGACGCGAATGGTGACCGCGTTCTGATTGTCCTCCGCCGTCGAGAACACCTGGCTCTTCTTGGTGGGGATCGTGGTGTTGCGATCGATGAGTCGGGTGAATACGCCGCCCAAGGTCTCGATGCCGAGCGAGAGCGGAGTGACGTCGAGCAGGAGCACGTCCTTGACGTCGCCTTGCAGCACGCCGGCCTGAATTGCGGCGCCGACCGCCACCACCTCGTCTGGGTTCACGCCCTTATGAGGTTCGCGGCCGAAGAAGTTCTTCACTGTCTCGACGACTTTCGGCATGCGGGTCATGCCGCCGACGAGAACCACCTCATTGATCTCGGCCGGCTTGAGCCCGGCATCCTTCAACGCATTCTGGCAAGGGCCAATGGTCTTCTGGATGAGGTCGTCAACCAAGCTCTCGAGCTTTGCCCGTGTGAGCTTCATGGTGAGATGCTTCGGTCCGGACTTGTCAGCCGTGATGAACGGCAGATTGATCTCGGTCTGCTGCGTCGATGACAGCTCGATTTTTGCTTTTTCGGCTGCCTCTTTCAGGCGCTGGAGGGCAAGCTTGTCGCCACGCAGGTCGATGCCGGATTCCTTTTTGAACTCGTTGGCGAGGTAATCGACGATACGCATGTCGAAGTCCTCGCCACCAAGGAACGTGTCGCCGTTGGTCGACTTCACCTCGAACACGCCGTCGCCGATCTCGAGAATCGAGATGTCGAACGTGCCGCCGCCCAAATCGTAGACAGCGATGGTCTCGCCCGACTTCTTCTCAAGTCCGTAGGCGAGCGCAGCCGCGGTCGGCTCGTTGATGATGCGCAAGACTTCGAGGCCGGCAATCTTGCCCGCGTCCTTGGTGGCTTGGCGCTGTGCGTCATTGAAGTAGGCGGGGACGGTGATGACCGCCTGCTCGACTTTCTGGCCGAGATAGGACTCTGCCGTCTCCTTCATCTTCTGAAGGATGTAGGCCGAGATCTGCGAGGGAGAATATTGCTTGCCGTGGGATTCGACCCAGGCGTCGCCATTCGAGGCGCGAACGATCTTGTAGGGGACAAGCTTCTTGTCCTTCTCGACCATGGGGTCGTCCCAACGACGGCCGATCAGGCGTTTGATGGCGAAAAATGTGTTCTCAGGATTGGTGACGGCTTGTCGCTTGGCAGGAAGGCCTACGAGGATTTCGCCGTCGTCGGTGAAGGCGACCATCGATGGCGTGGTACGCATGCCCTCGGCATTCTCGATGACCTTCGGGGTCTTTCCCTCCATCACGGCGACACAAGAGTTGGTCGTGCCGAGATCGATTCCGATCACTTTCGCCATTTACAACCTCTCTTTCCGGCAGACCGCCCGGGCCCGCGACCGGCACCCGGCTTCGCGCAGAACTTAAGCGTCGGTCCCCAACGATTTTGGCGTGCCCGCCGACTCAACCGGCGGTGTTCCGCGCTTATATAGGTGGCAACCCTATGGCTCGCAAGGAGAAGCGGGTGCGTCGGACGCGTCGCGGTGAAGCGTCTCATGCGACGCGCTTCCATGCGGCGATGAGAATGGGAGTGAGGCAGTAGTAGCGCCCGTCGGCGGCAGCATCGGCCATGTCGGCTTTGAAAGCTTCGGCCCTCACTGGGTCGGCGATGCCGAGCTCTGCCGCGGAAGCAAACAGTCCCTGGTACACGCCGACCAACATGGCGGCCATGTCCTTTAACGGCAGGTACTTGGCCTCGGTCAGAGTGCCGTCTGGGAGTCCGATGCCGGCAGCTTCGAATTGGGCAGGAAGTTGACGGCCCGCCCGCAGGTTGCGGCCATGGCCCCTGAATACACCCTCGAATACGCGATTGAACTCGGCCATGGCTGGGCATGGAGGCTCGATGGCGATCGCCCCAAAGTCGAACTCTTGCGCCGCCACGACGCCGCCTGGCCTGGTCCACATCATCATCTTCTCGAGCACAGCCACCGGGTCTTGCATGTGCATGAGGAAGAGGCGGCAATAGGTGAGGTCGAAGGGAGAACCCGGTAGCTTGTCAAGCTCGAGCACATTGGCTTGGATGAGCTCAAACTCCGCGCCGCCTCCGGCGCGAAGATCGGCAAGCGCCTGGGTGCCGAGCTTGTCGTCGATCTCGATACCGGTGACGCGACCTTGAGGCCCGACACGGTCAGCCATCAACCGCATTACCGCGCCGGGTCCCGCGCCCACATCGAGTGCGCTCATGCCCTGGCCAAGCCCGACTTTGTCGAGGACCGCCTCGGTCGCCGATTGCCACATGCTCGCCTGGTCTCGCAGGCGCTGATATTCGCCAGCGTCCCGCGCGTGGATGTAGCCGTCGGGATTGACCTTTCGCGCGCCTATCTCCACAGGGACTCGTCTCCTCAATTAGAGTCTATGCCGCTATATGGCTGAACCTAAGGCAGGCTTTGGGCCGGAGCAAAGGTCGCGTGAGGTATTTTCCAGGAAGAATGGATGAAGCCGCGCAAAACGCGCTTCTTGACGAGATAAGGCGGATAATCACCGTGGCGCCGCTCTTCACCCCAACCATGCCGCGTTCGGGCAAGCCGATGAGCGTGCGCATGACGAATTGCGGTCCGCTCGGCTGGGTCACCGACAAGGAGGGCGGTTATCGCTACCAGGCCACGCATCCCGTGACGGGGAAACCATGGCCTCCGATGCCGCAAATGCTGCACGACCTTTGGCAGGAGCTTGCGGACTACCGGTTTCCGCCGGAAGCCTGCCTCGTCAATTACTACGCGGGCGAGGCCAAGATGGGGTTGCACCAAGACAAGGACGAGGAGGATTTCGCGGCGCCCGTGCTGTCAGTGTCGCTCGGCGATACCGGCATCTTCCGCCTCGGCGGAACATCGCGCAAAGACCCGACAGAGAAACTGGAACTGAAGTCAGGCGATGTGGTGCTGCTGGGCGGAGTTGATCGACTCGCCTATCACGGCATCGACCGCATCATTCCTGGTACATCGGGACTCATTGCCGAAGGCGGGCGCTTCAACCTCACTTTGCGCCGTGTGACCAAGCCAAAGTGAGTTTGATCTGAACTCGGAGATCAGTCGCCGGGCGGAAAATCGTCGTTGGCAGGCCGCCGCTGTCCGAAGCCATCGCCATCCCCTTGCTGCGGCTTGCTCGGCTTGGCCCCGCCTTTGGCAACCGCCACAAGCGCAGGCCTGAGGCATCGGTCGCCGATCGTGTAGCCGGCCTGCATGACGTCGACCACCGTGCCCTCCGGAACGTCTGCGTTCTGCACTTCATACATCGCCTGGTGGCAGTTCGGATCGAAGCGCTGTCCAAGCGGCTCGATGCGGGTGACGCCGTGGCGCTCGAGCACGTTCAGGAGCTCGCGCTCGGTAATCTCGACGCCGTCTAGGAAGATCTTGAGCGCGGGATCCTGAGAGGCGGCCTCGGCTGGCACGTGCTCGATAGTGCGCTTGAGATTGTCGCCGACGGTCAGCACGTCGCGGGCGAAATTGGAGATGGCATAGCTGGCGGTGTCGGCCTTCTCCCGCTCGGTGCGCCGGCGCAGATTCTCCATGTCGGCCATGGTCCTGAGCAGCCGATCGCGCATCTCGGCGTTCTCATTGAGCAAGGCTTCCAGGTCGACACCCAGCTGCGCGCCAGGGTCGGCATTGTTATTTGGGCTCTCGGCTTTCGGGGATTCGGCAGATGCCGCCTGATCCTCGTGAGCCTCGCGCTGATTGGTTTTGTCGTCGGGCATGGACGGCTCGGCGAAGCTGTTTCACTCGGAAGTAAGCGGGATATCGACCGTAAGGTTGCAAAAATCAAGGGACAAGGCGGCCAAGAAGCCTGGCCGTGTAATCGACCATGGGAATGATGCGCGCATAATTGAGCCGCGTCGGACCGATCACCCCCAATACGCCAACTATTTTCTGCTCGGTATCCTCGAACGGCGACACGATCAGCGCCGAGCCTGATAGCGAGAACAGCTTGTTCTCGGCGCCGATGAAGATGCGCACGCCTTCGCCGCGCTCGGCAAGGCCAAGAAGCTGCATCAGGTCGGTCTTGGCATCGAGATCCTCGAACAGGAGCCGCACGCGCTCGAGGTCCTCCATGGCTTTGACGTCTTCGAGCAGATGGGCGCGGCCGCACACGATGAGGCTCTTATGGTCGTCGCCATTGCCGGACCACGTGGCAAGTCCTTCGGTCACGACCCGAGCGGTGAGCTCGTCGAGCTGAGCCCGCTTCGCCTCGATCTCCCGCTCGATACGGATACGCGCCTCGGCGAGAGTGAGCCCGCTGATGCGCGCATTGATGTAATTCGAGGCTTCATGCAACGAGGAGAGCGGCAGGTTCTCCGGCAATGCGACGATGCGGTTCTCGACGTCGCCGTCCTCGGCGACGAGGACGGCGAGCGCCCTGCCCTGACCGAGATTGACGAACTCGATTTGCTTGAGCCTCTTGCTCTGCTTCTCGACCAGAACCACGCCGGCGCAGCCAGAGAGGCCCGACAGCAGCTCGCCGGCTTCGCCGAGGAGATCCTCGAGCGCGCGGCGTCTGCCGCTGCCGACGATCCGGCTTTCGATCTGGCTACGCTCCTCGTTGCTGATGTCGCCGATCTCGAGCAATCCGTCGATGAACAGGCGCAAGCCCGTATGCGTGGGTAATCGGCCCGCGCTGGTATGCGGCGCATAGATGAGGCCGAGGCTTTCGAGGTCGGACATCACGTTGCGCACCGAGGCTGGCGACAGCGTCATCGGCAGCGCTCGGCTCAAATTGCGGGAGCCGACCGGCTCGCCGGTGGCGAGATAAGCCTCGACGATGCGCTTGAAGATCTCACGCGAGCGCTCGTTAAGCTG
>Ga0134121_10002137_pt1 | contig 17468 bp, 12 predicted proteins | sample KB301_FD_96463 | JGI IMG/M metagenome (GOLD analysis project Ga0134121, IMG submission 96463) | Terrestrial soil microbial communities without Nitrogen fertilizer from Kellogg Biological Station, Michigan, USA - KB3-0-1 | ecosystem: Environmental > Terrestrial > Soil > Unclassified ... | reverse complement strand
GTAGCGCAGGTCGATGCCGCCGTTCGCCTGCGACGGCGTGCCGACGCAGACGAAGGAAATGTCGGTGTGGCGCACCGCGTCCTCGAGATTCGTCGCCGCGTGCAGCCGGCCTGCCTTCACCTCGCCGGCGATCACCTCGCCCAGGTCCTTCTCGATGATCGGCGAGCGTCCTTCGTTGATCAGGTCGACCTTGGTGCGCTCCGGGTCGACGCCGATGACCTCGTGCCCTTCCTTCGCAAGCAGGCCTGCGGATACCGCGCCCACGTATCCCAGACCCAAGACGCATATTTTCATAGCCGAGAATGGTGCGCGAAGTACGTTGAGCGCCGCACCGAAGCCGCTCTCGCCCGCATAGTCCCAGCGGGATGACGCAGGCGAACGACGTTCCGGACGAACTATGACGCGCCCGCGTCGCCCCGGCGCGCGCTCCCCAGTGTGTCAATCCATCGTCCGGCCTACGCGTCCAGCCCCAACGCGCGCTCGCCGTAGTCCGCCTGGCGAGGCGGCCCCGCCGGGGGCGACTCACCAGCAGGAGGAGCGAGGGACCGAGCTTCGCCCATCGGCGGGAGCTGCAATTCCCGCGCAATGCAAGCTGAATACCAAGTCAGGGTAAAGCCGACCGCGATCGTGTCATAGCCAAACTATTGACATGGATCCGGGGGGCGTACATCCTGAAGTTTCTTGCCGAAGACCACCGTGGCGCAAACCATTTACACGGAGACCCTCGCCAAGGCTGCCGAGATCCACGGCAGCACCCAGGCCCTTGCCAGCTTCCTGCGCGTGCCGGAAGCGACGCTGCTGCGCTGGATGTCGGGCCGCGCGCAGATGCCGTTGCAGGCCTTCCTCAAGCTGATCGAGGCCGTGGCGCAGAGCGAAAAGGCGGGCACTGCCAACGCCGTGCCCGAGGTGGTGCCTCAGGCCGACCCACTCACGTTCCGCATAGGCAACCTTGCCGCACGCTGCGCAGGCTGCGACAGCACGCAATTCAGGCCGGTGGTGCCAGGGTCGCCCCTGCGCATGACGAGCGAGCTCGAATGTGTTTCGTGCGGCGGGCGCGTCGTGCGCGGCGACCTGATCGGGCAGCTCGCGAAGGATGCGGTGCTGTACCCGCGCGCCACGACGGCGTCGCGTACGCGGCGCCAGGCGCAGCGCTAAACGTTTTGAATCTGGATCGTGGTGCGCAGCAGCGCCGGCGCCGACAGCTTCGCGCGCCACGCGATGGTGCTGGTCGGCTGGCGGCGGTCGAAGCCGCGCGACACCCAGCCCGAGACGGGCGACAGGCTCCCCTTGGAGATCTCGCTCGTGCCGTTCGCGGGCAGGATCAGCCGCAGCACGAAGCCGTCGCGCTCGATGAGGAAGCCCTCGGCCACCGCATCGACGCGGCAGTGCTCCGAGCAGTGGAAAAAGAGCTCGACCTCGTGCTCCTCGCCCATCTCCAGGCTGTCTTCGATCAACAGGCGCCGCGCGCCCTTGTCGAGCTCGAGCAGGCGCCGGTGCTTCACCGGGTCGTCGAGCCGCAGATACCCGTCGTGCCAGCCCTCGAAGCTGTCCTTCTCGCCCGACGAGAGCCACAGGCCGCAGCCGGCGCGCGCCTTCTCGAGCCAGAGGAAGTTGCCGCCCTGCTCCGACTGGTCGCGGCCGTCGATGCGCACGGTGTTGTGCGCCGAGGTGCCGCGGAAATACTGCCGCCAGCGCTCCTGCGTGTGGTACGCGTAGGTGCCCGGGTCGATCAGGAACTCGCGGCCGCCGACCGACAGCGTGAACGAGAGCGCATCGGCGTGCCCATGGGCGGCGATGGAGGTATAGCCGAGCGCACCGGCATCGACCACGGCGCGGATCTCGTTCGGCGTATCGAAATCGGCGCCGAGGATGTAGTAGCCGCCCTCGGGGAACGTCTGGCGCTGCGGCAGGCGCGTCGACTCGGTGTCGAGCGCCTCGTACTGCTGCGGCGCGAGGTTACCTAGCAGCCAGCGCGCCTTGTCGTCGATCCGCCCGGCCTTCAGCTTGAAGTCGCCGCGGCGGAAGAGGAGCGCGCCGAGCGCGAGCGCCGAGCGGTAAGGCGAGAACGCCGCGCCATGGTCGAGGCGCACGACATAGCCGTCGTCCGCGTCGCCGAACATCGGCACGTTGCCGCCCTGGTCCATGATCGAGGCGATGAAGTCCATCATCGCCTCGATGCGCGACTCGTAATCGGCGCTGAACCACTCGCCGTTCGCCTTGCCGGCGAGGAGGCAGAGCACCAGCATGTCGAGCACGAACTGCTGGTACCAGATCGCCTGCTCGCGGTTCACGCCGTCGGGCGCGTTCTGCGCCAGCGCCTCGCGCTCGAGGATGTTCTTGGCCGCGCCGCGCCACTCGCGCATCTCGCGCCAGCGCGGCCAGGTGACGCCGGCGATGAACAGGCCCGCCGCTTCGCCGATCAGGTGGTTGTTCGCCGAGGAATGCGCCGAGAACCAGTGGCGCACGAAGTGCGCGTGCTCGTACACCGAGCCGAGCCAGCGCGCCTCGAAGTCGGGCTCGAGCGCCGGCTGCACCAGCTGCCAGGCAATCGACCAGTTGACGAGGCGCAGCCCCGCCTCGAGCGCGCTCGACCAGTTCGGCCCGCGGCCGTACGGGCAGGCGAGGAACCAGCTGTCGAGCTGCGTGGCGAGCGCCTCGACGTAGTGGCGATCGCCGGTCAGCGCGTAGGCCTGCGCGAGCGTCACGAGCTGCAGGTGGCGGTTCGGCTCCCACAGGTACTTGATGTCGCCGACGAGGTCGGGGTCGCGATAGTCGAGGAGCTTGCCGAAGGCGAGCGGCGCCTCGATGCCGGTCTTCGGGTCGCGGTTCCAGCGCGGCGGTGAGCCGAGCTCGAGCTCGCGCAGCGAGAAGAGGTCGAGCTTGCCCTCGGCGATGCGCTCGGCCGCCGCGAGGTAGGGCCCGGGCTCGAGGCCGACGTCCTTGTGCACCCAGGGCTTCGGCGTGTCGGTCGAATCGGCCGGCGGCACTGCCGGCGGGCGCACGATCCCCGAGCGCTCGGCGTGCGCCTGCACCGCGCGCAAGGCGCGATGCGCCACCTCCACCGGCGTCATGCAGCGCAGGCGGTTCAGGCGCCAGCGCAGCGTGCGCTTTACCTTGGGCGCGATGGGTCCGAAAGGGTCCGGGACCAGATTTCGAGGTTCAGTAGCGTCCACAGTGTCTCTTCGTGATTGCGCTTGCCGGAGAGCTGCTCGTCCAGCAGGCGGTCGAGAACCTTGCCGTCGTAATAGGCGCGCGTCACCGAGCCGGCGCCGCGCAGCTGATCGAGCACGCCCGGCTCGCGCATCAGGTCGCCGAGCGGGATGCGGAAGCCGCCCTTCCGCGGCTTAACCCGCGCATCTCCTCCCATTTGGCCGACGAGCTTGCGGTCGGCCTGGCGCAGGATCCACTTCGTCGACAGGCCCCGCACGCGCGCCGAGTCGGGCAGCGCCGAGACGTACTCGGCTACCCGGTGGTCGAGGAACGGCATGCGCAGCTCGAGCGAGGCCGCGGCCGTCATGCGATCGGAGCGCTCGAGCAGGTTGTCGGCGAGCCAGCCGGTCTGCTCGTAATAGAGGATGTTGCGCAGCGCGCTCGCCCTGCCCTCCTCCACGGCGAGTTCCGGCTCGGCGACCGGGATGACGAAGAGCCCGTTCACCCGCCGCGGGCTCGGCCTGAAACCGCGCAGGAACGTATGGCGGCGGTAGCCGCCGAGGATCTCATCGCCGCCATCGCCCGAGAGGGCGACCCCCACCGTGCGAGCCGCCTCGCGCGCGAGGAGGTGGAGCGCGACGTCCGCCGGCCGCGAGACCGGCGCATCGCGGCTCGCGACGAGCTGCGGCAGCCGTGCGACGACATCGCGCCGCTCGAGCACGATCTCGTGGTGCTCGGTGCCGAAGTGCTTCGCCACGCGGGCAGCGGCAGCCAATTCGCTGCGCTTGTCGTCGGCAAACCCGGCCGAGAAGGTGGCGAAGCGCTCGTGATGCGCCTTGGCGAGCGCCACGATGGCCGCGGAGTCGTAGCCGCCGGAGAGCAGCACGCCGACCCGCGGCCCCCGCATGTTGAGCTGCACCGCCTCGTCCAGCCGCTGGATGAACCCCTCCACCGGGCTCGCGGGCCCGCGAGCGATGGGCGCCTCGCCATCCGGGGGAGTCCAGTAGCGTGCCTCGCGCAGCGTGCCGAACTGCCACAGCGCGCAAGTCCCCGGCGCCAGCTTGCGCACGCCGGCGAGTAACGTGCGCGGCCCGCGCACATAGCGCTGCGCCAGGTATTCGCTCACCGCGGCGGTGTCGACCTCGACCTTCACGCCCGGGGCACGCACCAGCGCCTTCACCTCGGAGGCAAAGGCGAGCGCGCCGCCCGCCTGGTGCAGGTAGAGCGGCTTTTGCCCGAAGCGATCGCGCGCGAGCATCAGGCGCTCTTTCGGCGCATCCCAGATGGCGAAGGCGAAGGCGCCGCGCATGTGCTTCACCATCTCCTTGTCCCAGTGCTGGTAGGCGCGCAGGAGAAGCTCGGCGTGCGTCGCGCTCCTGAAGGGGTAGCCGCGCTTCGCAAGCTCGGCGCGCAGGTCGCCCGCGTTGACGATAGCGCCGTCGAGCGCGAGCGAGATGTCGTTCTCGCTGATCGACGCGGCCATCACGACCGCGCGGCGCGCCTGCCGGTCGATGAGCGCCGAGAGCGCTTCAGCGTCACTGCGATGCGCGAGCGCCTCGGCCATCGACGCGAGGGCCTGGGGGTCGGGCGCGGCCCCGGTCGTCGCCCAGCCGGCTAGGCCGCACATGCGAGCCTCGCTTCCGTTTCGTTCGGCACCGGGCTGCGGTACTGGCGGTGCCAGATCTCGAGCGTGAGCAGCGTCCAGAGGAGCTTGTCGTGCGTCTGCACGCCCCGGGTGTGCTCCTCGAGCACGCGATCGAGCACGGCGCTGTCGTAGTAGGCGCGGGTCAGCGAGCCCGGCGCGCGCAGGTGGTCGTAGAGATAATCGCGCATGCCGCCGGTGAACCATTCGGTGACCGGCACGGTGAAGCCGACCTTGGTGCGCTCGGGAATCTCGCGCGGCAGGAGCGAGCGCGCGACCTCGCGCAGCACGCGCTTGCGGCGCAGCTCGTCCACGCGCCAGTGGTCCGGCAGGGTCGAGACGAACTCGACGAGCCGGTGGTCGAGGAACGGCACGCGCGCCTCGAGCGACGCGGCCATGGTCATGCGGTCGCCGCGCTCGAGCAGGTTGTCGGGCAGCCAGCTCGTCTGATCGAAGTAGAGGATGCGGCGCAGCGGCCCCGCGCCCGGGTGCGCGTCGAAGGGCGGCAGGTCATCGCGCACCTCGGGCTCGTTCACGCGCAGGCGCGAGAGGCCGCGGCGCTGGCTGAAGTCCATCGCGCCGAACCAGCGCACGTAGCGCTCGCGCCAGTCGTCGCAATTCAGGCTCGCCATCGCGATCTTCAGGTTGCGAAAGCGGAACGGCAGCCCCTGCACGAGCGGCGCCGCCATCTGCCGCAGCGGCCGCGGCAGGCTCCAGTACATCCATCCCAGGCATTCGGCGACGTGCTTGCGGTAGCCGCCGAGGATCTCGTCCGAGCCTTCGCCGGTGAGCACCATCTTCACCGTGCGCCGCGCCTCGCGCGAGAGCATGAAGATGGCGATATCGGAGGGCTCGGACACCGGCGCGTCGCGCGCGGCGACGAGGGCGGGAAGGTGCTCGATGAAGTCGCGCGGCGTAACCACCATCTCGTGGTGCTCGGTGCCGAACTCGCGCGCCACTAGCGCCGCGTGCGAGAGCTCGGTGTTGCGATCGCCGGAGAACCCCACGGAGAAGGTTTTCACCTTAGGCGAGTAGCGCGTCATCAGCGCGACCACCACGCTCGAGTCGAGCCCGCCCGAGAGGTAGGCGCCGAAGGGCACGTCGCTCACCATCTGCAGCTCGACCGCTTCGCCGAGCTTGCCAAGGAAGGCGCGCGGCACGTCCCGGTTGCGGATCTGCTCACCCTTCGGGCGCGGGAACTTGTCCGGCGGCGTCCAGTAGCGCATCTCCTGGAGCTGGCCGGCGTGCCACACGGCCGCCGTCGCCGGCGGCAGCTTGCGGATCGCCTGCAGGAGCGTCCGCGGCCCCGGCACGTAGCGGTAGGCGAGATAGTCCCAGACCGCCGAGAGATCGACCTCGTGCGAAGCCTGCGGCAACGCGAGCAGCGCCTTTATCTCGGAGGCGAAATGCAGCGCGCCATTCGCCTCGTGGAGGTAGAGCGGCTTCTCGCCGAACCGGTCGCGCGCGAGGAACAGGCGCTCGGCATTCGCGTCCCAGACGGCGAAGGCGAACTGGCCGCGCAGGCGATGCACGCACTGCGTGCCCCACTGCTGGTAGGCGCGCAGCAGCACTTCGGTGTCCGAGTCGCGCTCGAAACGGTGGCCGTGCGCCTCGAGCTCGGCGCGCAGCTCGCGGAAGTTGTAGATCTCGCCGTTGAAGCTGAGCGCGAGGCCGGCGGCGTCGTCGCACATCGGCTGGCGCGAGCCGTCCGGGTCGATGATGGCGAGGCGCCGGTGGCCGAGCGCGACGCGCCAGGCGCCGTTGCCGGCGCTGTAGAAGCGGCTGCCCGCGCCGTCCGGCCCGCGGTGGTAGAGCGCCTGCAGCATCGGCTGCAGCGAGCGCTCCTCCGGCGCGCTCGACGCGGGGGCGACCCAGCCGGCGATGCCGCACATCAGGTGGCCGCTTTCGGGGCGCGCGCCGCGCAGAGGCCCCAGTAGATCTGCGAGAAATCGCGCGCCACGCGCTCGATCGAATAGGCGGTGGCGATGTGCTTGCGGCAGGCCGCGCTCATGCGAACGAGGAGCGCGCGATCCGCCGCGAGCCGGGTGATGGCCTGCGCGATCGCCTCCGCGTCGCGCGGGGCGACGAGCAGGCCGTGCTCGCCTTCGGTGACCACGTCCGGAATCGCACCGACCGGCGTGACGATCGGCACGACGCCGGCCGCCATCGCCTCGAGCAGCGCATACGGCAGCCCTTCGCTGTAGCTCGCGAGCGCGAGCGCATCGGCCTGCGCGAGAAGCTGCGCCTTGTGCTCGCCGTAGGCCGCGCCGACGAACGCCACTTCGCGCGCGAGGCCCGCCTCGCGCGCGTACTGCCGCAGGCGCGGCTCCTCCGGCCCGTTGCCGGCGATGACGAGCCGCGCGTTCACGCCCTGGCTCCGCGCGATACGCAGGCCTTCGATGGTCTCGAGCAGTCCCTTCGCTGGAACCAGCCGGCCGATGTAGATGAGGCGCAGCGGCAGCGCGCCGGCTTCCGCCGCGGCGCGGTTGTAGCGCAGGTAAGGCGTGTGGTCGATGCCGTTCGGCACGATCTCGACCGCCTGCGCGGGCGCGGCGCGACTGAAGGCGCCGAGCTGCTCGCGCGACAGCACCACGATCAGGTCGGGCCAGTGCAGCAGGCGGCGCATCAGCCGGGCGAAGACGCCGCCCTTCCTCTCGAACTCGTCCCACGCGCCGCCGTGCACCTGGTAGAGCACGCGCGCGCCGCAGATCTTGGCGGCGGCGACGTAGGCGATATCGCGCCAGAAGGACTTGGCGTTGAGCGAGGTGTTGACGTGCACGAGCCCGGCGCCGTGCCGCGCGATGGCGGCGGCAAGCTGCAGCGGGCTCAGCACGCAGCGCGCGAGGCGCCCGAAGGTCCCTTCGCGGCGGCCTTCGGCTCCGACCTGGAAATGCAGGAGGTCGAAGCGCGTCGCGAGCCGCGAGCCGAACAGGCTGTTGAGATGCGTGGTCACGCCGCTGATCGCCTCGCGGCTCGGACCGAGCAGGAGGACGACGTGGCGCGTCACGCGGCTTTGCGGAGCGCTACCGGCTGCACGCGCGGCGTGCGCTGCATGAGCGCGCCGACGCCGAGCGACTCGTAGAGCTTTTCCAGCACCGGCAGCGCCCGCTCCGGCGCATAGCGCGCCCGCGCGGTCTCGCGGGCCGCCGCGCCCATGCGCGCCGCGAGCGCGCGGTCGATCAGCAGGCGGCGCAGCGAGCGCTCGAGAGCGCCCTTGTCGCCGGGCGCGACGAGGAAGCCGCTCGCGCCGTCGGCGACGACTTCCGCGATGCCGCCGACCGGGGAAGCGACGATCGGCACGCCGGCGCTCATCGCTTCGATCAGGCTCACGGGCAGCGCCGCGTCGTACGCCGGCAGCGCGAATACCGCGGCATGCTCGAGCAGGGCGCGCTTGCCCGAAGGGCCGACCCAGCCGGTGAACTTCACCGCGTCGGCGATGCCGAGCCGCTCGGCGTAGTGCGCGACGCCGATGCGATCGCCGTCGCCGGCGCAGACGAGGCGCAGGTCGGGGACCGCCGCGCGCACCTTCGCCACCGCCTCGAGCAGGTCGTAGATGCCCTTCTCGGCCTCGAGGTGGCCGAGGAAGAGCACCAGGTTCGGCCTCGCCACCTCCGGCACCGTGATCGCGACCGGCGGCGGCGCGACCAGCACGTCGGCGCGGCGCGCCACGCTCTTCACCCAGACGCGCGAAGCCTCGCAGGGCACGCAGACGACGGCCGCGCGCTCGAGCGCCCAGCGGATCGAGCGATCGAAGCCGTTGCCGTGCAGGTGCAGGATCACCGGCGAGCCCGCGACGAGGGCCGCGCCCATGAACGCCGCTTCGCGCCAGAAGCCCGCGCCCGACGCGGCATGCACGTGCACGACCACGCGCCGCTTCTCGCCGAGCAGGATGCCGAAGTCGCGCACGGCTTTCGCGGCAAGGAGCGCCTTCTGCGCGAGCGTGCCGTCGCAGTTGGTGGCGATGTACTGGACCGGCCAGCGCGTGAAGAGGCCATGCGCGCGGTAGCTCTCGACGACGGCGGCGATGCTGCCCCGCGTCTCGGGCGCGGCGCCCAGCATGGCGATGGTCGAATAAAGGCGTGTCTGCATGTCTCTAGAATCTCCGCCGCCGCGCGAAGGCGTCCACCACGGTGAGATCGCCCGCCCGGTTCATGGTGTGCAATCCGAAGAGGCCGGCCGCGGGATCGGCGAGCAGCCGCTCCACCTGCCGCTCGGCGTAGTGCTGCGGCGTGAGCTTCAGCACGCGCTGGATGGCGAGGCCCGCGCCGTAGCGCGGCACGCACACCTGGGCCGGGCGGTAGAGCGCGCCGTCGCGCACGAAGAGGCTCCCGCCGGGGCGCGACGAGCGCGCGTCCGATTTCACCGGGTTCTTCGCATGCGGCTGCCACTCGCCGGTGAGCTTCTCGGCATGGAAGAGGGAGAGCTCGTCGTCGAACATCCGCGTCGCGCCGGCCGCGGAGTTGGCGAACATCCACCAGCGGTCGGCCGCTTTGTAGAGCGTCGCGTCGACCAGGCGCACCCCGTCGATCAGCACGCGCTCGCGCTTCCAGACGAGCGGGAAATCGATGCAGCGATAGAGCTCGACCGACTGGCTGCGCGCGCTTTCCGGCAGCATGTAGAGGCTGCCGTCGTGCTCGAAGACGAACGGATACGACAGGTGGTGCTCGGCCTCCAGCACCTTCTGCGGCGGCGATGCGACGCCCGCCGCGTCGATCTCCATCATCGAGATGTGCGCCTTGCGCTTCGCGTAGACGAGCTCTTCGAAAAATACGTAGTAGCGGCCGCCCTTCTCGACCACGAAGGGGTCGGCCCAGTCGCGGTCCTTCGGCGGCAGGAGCCTCGTATAGCCTTCCAGATCGGCCACCACGCGGCTGCCGCCCATTTTGTAGGCGAGGAACCACTGCTCGATGTGCAGCGCGCGGTCGACGCTACGCGCGGCGAGCCGCGCCATGATGCGCGACAGCGCGCCGAAGCCCGGCGGCGTCGGCGCGGCATGGGCCGGCACCTCGCGGCAGCGGGAGAGCCAGCCGTCGCCGGAGCGATGCAGCTCGCCAAGCGCGCGCACGGCGAACTCGGCCGTTTTGTTGAGCAATTGCTCGCGGTTGCGGGCGACCGAGAACGGATAGGTGCGCGACCACGACTGGTAGGCGAGGCGCGCCGGGCGATCGGCGGCGACGCGCACCTTCACGCCGGACGCGGTGAGCGGCTCCGCGCTCGCCACCTCGGCGAGCCCGGCGAAGGTCTCGCCCTGCGCGCCGTCGGCGCCGAAGCAGAAGCGCCACACGCCGTAGCGCGCGCGGCCGTCGAGCGCGCTGTCGTCGACCGCGCCGAGCGCGAAGGCGACGTCGAGCGGCTGTCCCGCGCCGAAGGAGAATTGCGCGGCGAGCGAAACGAGGTCCGTCGGATCGCCGCCAAAGAGGCGCCGGTCGAGGCGGCTGTAGAGCCGCCACGGCGCGCTCGGCGCCTCGGGCATGAGCGAGCCGACGTACGCGAGCCGCACCTCGGCGAAATCGGTCGCGGCGAGCTTGGCGAGCGCCGCGACGATCCAGCGCGGCTGCAGCGGACCGTCGGCAAAGATGCCGACGCGCAGCTTGCGCTGCTGCGGGCTGGCCGCTAGCGCGAGAGCCCCATTTAGAGACGCCACACGCGGAGTCCTTCTTTGCGGAACGCGGCGGCGTCGAGCACCGATTTCACGTCGATGAGGCAGCCGGCGCGCACCACCTTGCGCGCGAGCGCCCCGGTCGGCATCTCGAGATACTTGCGGTGCGACACGGCGAGGATCAGGGCGTCGGCCGCGGGCAGCGAGTCCCAGTCGGTCAGGCGCACGCCGTATTCGTGCAGCGCGTCGTCCGCGCTCGCCTGCGGGTCGTGCACGAAGGTCTCGACGCCGAACTCGTGCAGCTCGCGGATGATGTCGATGACCTTGGAGTTGCGGATGTCGGGCACGTCCTCCTTGAAGGTCATGCCGAGCACGTTGACGCGCGCGCCCTTGATGTTGCGTCCGGCGTGGATCATCTGCTGCACGGTCTTGCGCGCGATGTGGCTGCCCATCGAGTCGTTGATGCGCCGGCCGGCGAGGATCACCTCCGGGTGGTAGCCGAGGAGCTCCGCCTTGTGCGTCAGGTAGTACGGGTCGACGCCGATGCAGTGGCCGCCGACCAGACCGGGCCGGAACGGCAGGAAATTCCACTTGGTGCCCGCCGCCTTCAGCACTTCGGTCGTGTCGAGGCCCATGCGCTCGAAGATGATGGCGAGCTCGTTGACGAACGCGATGTTGAGATCGCGCTGCGTGTTCTCGATCACCTTGGCCGCTTCGGCGACGCGGATCGAGGACGCCTTGTAGACGCCCGCTTTCACCACCGACGCGTAGAGCTCGGCCACGCTTTCGAGCGTCGCGGCGTCGTCGCCGGAAACGACCTTCTGGATCTGGGTGAAGGTGTGCGTCTTGTCGCCCGGATTGATGCGCTCGGGCGAATAGCCGACGTGGAAATCCTGGCGCCAGCGCATGCCGGAGGCGCGCTCCAAGATCGGCACGCACACCTCCTCCGTCGCGCCCGGGTACACCGTGCTCTCGTAGACCACGATCGCGCCCGGCTTCATGTAGCGGCCCACCGTCTCGCTCGCCGACTCGAGCGGGGACAGATCGGGCTGGCGCGCGGCGTTGATCGGCGTCGGCACGGCGACGATGATGAAATCGGCCTCGCCGAGCTCGGTCGGATAAGCCGTCGCGCGGAGCTGGCGCGAGGCCATCAGCTCGGCGGTGCTCACCTCGCCGGTGGCATCGACGTGGTGGCGCAGGTTCTCGATCCGCTTCCTGGACAGGTCGTAGCCGATGGTGGGGCGCTCGCGCCCGAAGGCCACCGCGACCGGCAGGCCGACGTAGCCGAGGCCGACAATGGCCACGGTGGCGAGCCTGGTCTTCGCTTCCGTGCGCTCGAGTACTTCAGCCATGCGCCACCTTTGGTTGTTCCGCGACCACAAGATTGTCCGCGTACCACTCGATGGTCTTTTCCAGTCCTTCCATGATCCGAACCGCGGGGCGGTAGCCGAGCAGGCGCTCGGCCTTCGAGATGTCGGCGCGGGAGAACTGCAGGTCGCCGCGCCGCGGCTCGCGATGGATCGCCCTGGCGTGCCGGGCTGGCGCATAGCGCCGCCCGACGCCGTCGCGGATGAGATCGAAGAGTTGGGTGAGAGTCGTCTGGTCGCCGAGCGCGATGTTGTAGGCCTGGCCGAGCGCCATCGGGTCCTCGACCGTCGCCGCGAGCAGGTTCGCCTGCACGACGTTGTCGATGTAGCAGAAGTCGCGCGCCGCGGCTCCGTCGCCGTTGATGTAGGGCACCTGGTCGCGCAGCAGCGCGCCGATCCAGGCGGGAATCACCGAGGCATACGCGCCGTTCGGGTCCTGGCGGGCGCCAAAGACGTTGAAGTAGCGCAGGCCGATGCTCTTGAACCCGTAGCAGACGTCAAGAACATCGGCATAGAGCTCATTGATCTGCTTGGTGAGGCCATACGGCGACATCGCGCGGCCGGTGATCGCTTCCACCTTGGGCAGCGCCGGATGGTCGCCGTAGACTGCGCTCGAGCTCGCGTAGACGAAGCGCTGCACGCCGGCGTCGCGCGCAGCGAGCATCATGTTGAGGAAACCGTCGACGTTCGCCTGGGTGCTCGCGACCGGGTCGTCGATCGAGCGCGGCACGCTGCCGAGCGCCGCCTGGTGCAGCACGACGTCGGCGCCCTCGCAGGCGCGCCGGCAGGCTTCCAGCGAGCGGATGTCGCCCTCGATGAAGCGGATGCCCTGCGGCAGGTTCTGCCGCTTGCCGGTGGCGAAGTTATCCAGGCCGACCACCGTCTGGCCGAGCCTGAGCAGGTGCTCGGCGAGGTGCGAGCCGATGAAGCCCGCCGCCCCGGTGACGAGCCAGGTACGGGCCTCGCTCCTAATGCGCTGTTGCGCGGTTTCGTAGCTCTCCACGTTTGCTCCGGGTTGCGCAGATTTCAAACAACAGCTCCTCGTAGCGCTCGACCATGGCGCGCTCGGAGAAGCGGCTCGCGACGCTTGCGCGCGCGTTCTCGCCCATGCGGGCGCGCACGACCGGGTCGGCGAGCACGGCAAGGCGGTCGACTAGGGTAGCGGTGTCCCCGACCGGGAACAGCCATCCGTCCTGGCCCGAGTGGATCATCTCGGCCGCGCCGCCGACATCGGGATGCACCACCGGCCGGCCGAGCGACATGGCCTCGATCGCCGCGAGCGAGAACGCCTCGGTGAAGCTCGTCAGCGCCACCACGTCGCAGGCCGAAAGGAACGGCCGCACGTCTTCCTGCAGGCCGGAGATGACCACGCGGTCCGTCACGCGAAGCGCCCGTGCCGCGGACTCCACCGCGGCACGCTCGGGGCCATCGCCGATGAAAAGCGCACGCGCCGGCAGCCCGCGCCGGCAGAGCTGCGCCACGGCGGCCACCAGCTGGGCCGGATTTTTCTCCGGGCGCAGCACCGCCGAAAGGCCGATGACGTAGTCGTCCTCGGCGAAGCCGAGCGCACGGCGCAGCGCGGCGGCATTCACGGGTTGCCAGTGCTCGAGGTCGACGCCGTTGTAGATCACCCGGTTGCGCCGGCCGAAGAGGCCGCGGGCGAGCCAGTGCCGGCGCTGGCGCTCGCAGACGAAGACGGCGCAGGCCGCGCTCCAGAAGAACGGCCGGTAAGCGACCATCTGCAGCTGCTCCTTCAGCGTGCGGATGTAGGTCGAGTGCAGGGTGACGATCAGCGGCACGCCGGGGTTGGCGAGCGACGCATACATCAGCGCGTAGGGGTTCGTCGCGAGGATCGCCCGCGGCGCGAGGCGCGCAAGCTGCGCGGAAAGGTGCGAGAGCGCTCCCAGGTCGAGATAGCGCGCGGCGTGCAGGCAGCGCACGCTCGAGGGCGCCGCCAGGTGCAGGCGCGAGAGCTGGCTCGGGTCGTTCTTCACGTAGATCGCATGGCACTCGTGCCCGCGCTCGGCCAGGCGATTGGCGAGCGTGATCGACTGGCGCTCGGCGCCGCCATGCACGAGCGAGCCGGTGACGAGGGCGAGCCTCAAAATCTTCCCCGCAGGTTAGCCGCGCCGTAGACCACGCCGAGCACCGCCGCGCCGGCGGCGAGGCGCACGAGCGAGTGGGCGCCGGCGAAGAGGAAGTGCACCACGACCCAGGCGGTGGCCGCCGCCGCCGCGCTCCAGGCGAAGTGGCGGCCGAGCTCCTGCCACTGCTGCTGCCTTGCGATCGGCACGCCGGTGATCGAGCGGATGCGGTGCAGGACGAGGGTGCGATCGAGGTAGAGCGCGGTGACGCTGCCCGCCGCGGCGCCCGAAAGGCCGAGCTCGAGGCCGCCGAAATAGCTGAGCGGCACCGCGCAGGCGAGCACGATCACGTTCATGACGAGCGAGAAGATCCCCTGGCGCAGGAGCTGCAGCACGCTCGAGAGCTCGACCACCAGCGCCGCCATGCCGATGAGATAGACGCGCATCACGCCCGCCGCATCGATGTAGGCTGACGTATAGACCAGGCTCACCAGGTCCTCGGCGAAGGCGAAGACGAAGCCGAGCATCGGCAGGAGCAGCATGCCGACCATGGCGTTGGCGCTCGCGTTCATCTCCATCATGCTTCGCGCGTCGCCGCCCGCCTCGAGGCGGCTCATGCTCGGCATGAAGGCCTCGACCACCGAGGTGCGGAAGAGGTTGACGATCTGGCCGAGGATCGCGGCGATCGAGAACGAGGCGAAGCTGTGCAGCGCGAAGAGCGTCGCCGCGACCCACTGGTCGGCCTGCGAGCGCAGCACGTAGCACGCCGACGAGAAGCCGAAGGGCAGCGTGTAGCGCAGTTGCCCGCGCAGGAGCTTCGCATCGAGCCACGGCCGGCCCCAGCCGTGGAAGCGACCGATGTAGCCGGTGAGCAGCGCGAACTTGAGGAGCACGGTGGCGACGAGGAGCCACAGGATCACGCTCATGTCGTGCGTGAACCAGGCGCCGCCCGCGACGAGCACGGCGCGCGCGAGCGCCACCGAAATCGTCGCCCCCGCCTGCAGCGGGATCCGCTCCTCGACGGTGGGCAGGACATCGAGCAGCGCCGACACCACCCAGAGCACGAGGAAGGCCGGCACGAGCGCGCCGTACTTCGCGAGGGGCTGCAGCGTCGCCGGCATCCACGGGTCGAGCGGGCTGACGACGAGCGCCGCGACGAGGCCGGTCGCGGCGAGGAAAGCGAGCGTCTGGTGAATGTAGATGCGCCGCTCGCGGGCGTCGGAGCGCGGCAGGAAATAGAACAAGCCCCCCGGCATGCCGAGCGTCGCCAGCGCGAGCACCGTGCCGGCGGCAAGCCACAGCAGGCGGTACTCGCCGAAGGTGTGCGCGTCGATGCAGCGCACCAGCACGATCGGCAGGAGGAACTGCAGCGTGTTGTCGAGCGCCTTGACCGCGCCGAGCGAGAACGCCCGCCGCGCGAGCCCGTGGGCGGCGATCGCCTTGGTCGCGGCGTTCACGCGAGCTCCTCGAGCAGGCGCGCGTAGCGCGCGAGCACCTCGGAGGCGGAATGGTTGCGCTGGAAGTACGCGAGGCTGTCGGACGATGCCTGGCTCCACAGCGCGTTGTGGCTGAGGAGCGCCTCCACCTTGGCCGCGCCTTGCGCCGCGTCGGTAAAGACGGTGCTCACCGGTGCGCCGACATCCACGGTCGAGACGGTCGGCACGCCGCGCGACCAGGCCTGCAGGAAGACGTTGGGCATGCCTTCGTAGACCGAGGTGAGGACGAGCAGGCGCGCGCGATCGAACCACGGCTCGACCGCGGCAAGCGGCAGGAAGCCCGTGAACTCCACGTTCGGCAGGCGCGCGGCGCGGCTGCGGATCGCCTCGAAGTAGCCGGCCTTCAGGCGCTCGCCGCCGATCGACGGGCCGCCGATCATGACGAACTTGCGGTGCGGCAGGCGCTCGGCGATCTCGAGCAGGATCTCGGGCCGCTTGTAGCCGTGGATCGTGCCGACCCAGAGCACGCGGTCGTTGCCGAGCGTCGCGCGCTCGGCGTGCGCCGGCGGCACGTAGCAGCTCGGGATCACGACGGCGTTGCGCTGGTGGTGGCGCCGGCAGCTCTCGCGCTGGAAGGCGTTCTGCGCGATGACGCGGTCGACCTGCGCGACGCCCCGGCGGTAGAGCCAGCGGTCGCGCCCGAGCACGATCTGCTCCTGGCCGATCTCGAAGTCGCGGTCGGAGGCGCCGGCATAGATCGAGCGCTTGCGGTGGCGGCGGCAGAACTCGGCGATGACGCCGGTCCACATCGCGCTCGAGCGCTGGTAGTAGACATCGGCGTCGACTTCGCGCAGCACGCGCCACATCGTCGTCAGGCGCGGATGCAGGAAGCGCAGCACCGGGATGCCGGCGTCCTCGCGGAAGGACTTGTGGACGCTCACGCCGTCGACGAGCACCGGGCTCGGCTGGCCGTAGTCGAGGGACACCATCGAGACGCGGTAGCCGTTGCCGGCGAGCAGCCGCGCCAGCACGCACTGCTGGACCTCGGCGCCGCCGACTACCTGGATGCTCGGGTCGCGCGAAAGAACCGGCCAGGCGTACGGGGCGACGAAGCAGACATGGGGCTTGCGCCGCGCGATGCTCCGGGGACCCTGCGCGGGCGCCCCGGATCTCAAAGGGGACTGCGGCAGGGTCGCGGTTGCCATTCCTACCCGGTGGGCTTGCGCGCGAGCTGCCCGTACATCATGCCGATCGCGATCCACAGGAAGGCGAATTCCGGCGTCGGGCGCAGGCTCGAGCCGACGAAGCCGGTGATGAGGAAGCACAGGAGGCTCGCCACCACCCCCTGGTAGAAGCCGCGCATCGTCGGGCTGAGATGCGCGTTGCTGCCGAGGTCGCGCGCGCAGCGGTACACGTGCCAGTAATAGGCCAGCAGGAGCGCCATGCCGACGAGCCCCATGTCGAGGATCACCTGCATATAGGCGTTGTGCGGATGGGTCACCGGGAGCATCTGGTCGGTCCAGATCGCCTGCGACCACATGATCGAGTCGAGGCCGTTGCCCCAGATCGGGCTCTTGAAGAGCTCGGGCATGAGCGGAATCCAGATCTCCTGCATGCGGCCGGCGCTGAACTCGTTGACGTCGCCGCCGCCGACGAGGCCGAGGCTGATGCGGCTCACCAGCGCGCCGGGCATGAACATGAGGCCGATGCCGCCGGCGAGAACCGCGAGGCCGATGGTGCGCGCGTTGAATTTCCACACGAGGAACAGCACGTTCACGCCCACCCAGCCGACGAAGGCGCCGCGCGAGAAGGTGAGCAGCAGCGCGAGCGTCAGGACCGCCATGGTCAGGAGCAGCACGGACTTCAGCCGCAGGTCCTTGGTCTCGCCCCAGGTGAACAGAAGCAGCGCATACGCCACCGCGTACAGGCGGCCGAGGTCGTTGGCGTGCATGCCGAGGGCGGAGAAGAACGTGCGCGAGGAGCTTAGCGCCAGCGCGCCGAGGCTCACGCCCTCCGCCACCACGTAGCCGATCGCCATCAGGCTCATCACCCACACCGCGACGATGATCGGCACGAGGAAGCTCTCGGCCTTCTTCGAGCGCGCCACCGCCGCCGCGATCATCACGGCGACGAACACCTTGAGCAGGGGCTTGAGCAGCGCGTCGCTCAGGTAGCCGAGCGTCCGCTCGT
>Ga0134121_10002136_pt1 | contig 17492 bp, 19 predicted proteins | sample KB301_FD_96463 | JGI IMG/M metagenome (GOLD analysis project Ga0134121, IMG submission 96463) | Terrestrial soil microbial communities without Nitrogen fertilizer from Kellogg Biological Station, Michigan, USA - KB3-0-1 | ecosystem: Environmental > Terrestrial > Soil > Unclassified ... | reverse complement strand
CGCGTCGGCGAGTATCAAGCGGCCTTCAGCGTCGGTGTTGATGACTTCGATTGTTTTGCCGGTCATGGCCCTTAACACGTCGCCGGGTTTAGTCGCTTTACCTGACGGAAGATTTTCGGTACAAGGCGCCACGCCGAGCACCGGAATGGAAGGCTTAAGTTGAGCGATCGCTCGCATCGTGCCAATGACCGTGGCCGCTCCCGTCATGTCGTACTTCATCAGCTCCATGTTCTCGCCAGGCTTTAGCGAGATGCCGCCGGAATCAAACGTTACGCCTTTCCCGACCAGCGCCAGCAGGCCATTCTGCTTCCCCCGAAAGCGAGACGGCTGATACTTCATGATGATGAGCTTCGGAGGTTCGTCCGATCCTCGGGCCACGCCGAGCAGCGATCCCATCCCAAGCTTCTCCATTTGTTTCTGATCAATCACGTCGATGCTCAGGCCGAATTCCTTCGCCACCTTCTTCGCGCGATCGGCCATGATGGTCGGAGTCATATAACCGCCAGGCTCATTCGCCATGTCGCGGGTGAAATTAATTGATTCACCAATAATCAAGCCGCGATCCGCGCCGCGCTGGACGGCTTTCTTGTCCGCGTCCTCAATGACCACTGTGATTGATTTGATCTCGCGCTTCTCTTTGTCTTTCGTGCGGTACTTGTCCGGCTCGAACAGTCCCATGACGCCGCCGACGACTACCGTCTGTGCGACTCGCTCAGCGTCGCCGTCGCTGCGTGGTGCGATAGCGATGTTTTGCACGTTCTTCCCGCGCAGGAAGCGTGTCGAAGTGCCGGCCATCTGCGTCACTTGCGCAGACTTGTACGCATCGCGCTCGCCGCAACCGACAAGCAGCAGCCGCTTGAACTTCAACTTGGCGCCATTGACGTGAAAGTAAGCAGTTTCGTTTTCTTTGCCGGCAAATTCTTCAGAATTGATTGCCTCGGCGATGCTGCCACCAATCGCGGCGTTAAGCGTCTTCAAGAGACCGGCGTCTGCCTTTTCACCTTTGAAAACCGCGACGGCCAATGCCTGGGGGTCGATATCAGTCAAAGATCTTGTGTGTCCGATTACGTCCATTATTAACCTCGCAATTATCGATTTCGTTGTTTCAGTTGCGCGCGCGTTTCTCGATCGACGATGCGCCGCAATTCAGTCTCGCGTTTGTCGTAAAGCTTCTTCCCTTTTGCTACGCCAACTTCAAATTTGATCTTTCGATGCTTGATGTAAACACGCGTGACAACCAAAGTCATCCCGTCTGTGGCTGTCGCCTGATCCAGCTTGTCTATTTCGCGTCTATGCAGCAGGAGCTTTCGCGTCCGCAAAGGATCGTGATTGTTGATGTTGCCGTGCGAGTAGGGCGAGATGTGCGCGTTGAATAGCCACGCTTCACCGTCGCGAACGGCCACGTACGATTCCTTCAGTTGAATGCGGCCATCGAGGACGCTTTTCACTTCGGTCCCAACCAGCGCCGCACCGGCTTCATACTTCGTGGTGATGTGATAATCGTGAAACGCCGCGCGATTCGTCGCCAGAACCTTCTCTTCAGTTGCTACTGCCATTACGCATGCTTATTGAACCGTGACTATAACAAGCTGAGTTAGAAGCGACAAGGTACCAAACTTGGTGGAACCGCGTCTCTTGTAATGTGCAATTTCGCCGATTAGAATTGGCGCTATGAGTACGCAGTTCATCGAGGATGCCAAGCGGCTGCCGCTGCCTGAACGGGTGGAACTGATTGAAGCTCTTTGGCAGTCGATCGCTGCCGACGGCTATGAACCACCGTTGACGGCCGAACAAGCTGACGAACTCGATCGACGTCTTGAGGCGCATCGTCGTAGTCCAGACGACGTCGTTAGCTGGGATTCCATCAAAGCAAACCTCACCCGCAAAAATACAACAACCGACTGATGTCACTTCCTGTTGTCTTTAGACGAATTGCCAGACTCGAGTTTGAAGAGTCGATTGCCTGGTACGACGCGCAACAAGCTGGACTCGGAGTTCAGTTCGCAGCCGAAATCGAAAACTTGCTCGAGCGGATCAGCGACTCACCGCAGCAGTTTCCTCATGTCAGAAACAGAATTAGACGAGCTGTGTCAACTCGCTTTCCCTACACGGTTCACTACATAACCGAGAAAGAACGCATCGTCGTACTGGCGATCTTTCACGTCAAGCGCAATCCAACGCAACTGGAAGGTCGCTAGTCTTGCCGCATCTCAAGGTCACCAGACTTTCAGTATTCCTAGTGCTGATTGCATCCGCGCCGCGAATTCTCGGCGCGTTCTTTCTGCCCAACACCTTCGGCGATGCGTATGTCTACATTCGTGACATTGGAAATCTGAGCACGAGGATCAAAGCCGGGACATTCGCGCTAACTGATCTGTATGGATTCTGGCTGCCGCTCTATCAGCTGATTTCAGCAGCTATGAATGTATTTGTTGGGAATGGATTCTATGCGGGTAAGATCGTTGCGGCGCTGTTTGGCATCGGAGCCTGTCTGTTGGTCTATGCACTGACGCTGAAGTTGACTGAGCACAAGTTCGCCGCGCTGCTTGGGTTTCTTTTGATCGCCTTCAACCCACTGCATATTTTGAATTCAACGTCGGCGCTTACGGATGTGCCGCACGCATTCTTGGTGTTGGTTTCGATGTACTTCGTCCTGAAGCGAAGCTGGATCGCGGCCGCGTTGTTTGCGGCTCTGGCCGGCTTTACGCGCGTTGAGAGCTGGATGTTCCTGGCCCTCCTGCCGTTAATTCAGCTTTGGAAAGAGCGCCGCGTTTCGATTCCTTCTATCTTAATTCTGCTGATACCGCCAGTATCGTGGTTCTACATTTCATGGAAAGCAACCGGCGATTGGCTCGCGTGCTTTCGAGCTCGTCAGCAGTATCACGACTGGCTGTTGACTCAGAATCCTTCGCTCGCGCACTTTTCCCTGCCGGGCGTGAGCAAAGACGTCGCAATGTTTATCTCGGGCGCTGACGTCGCGGTTCTGGTATCAGCGTTGCTTGCCGCCTGGTTGGTTTTGAAAAAGCCACTGAATCGCTCGCAAGCTAAGTCAACAATCATGAGCGCGGACTCACGAAACATCGATTCAGTTCTTCCGCTCCTACTCGTGTTCTTCGCTTTCTTCGTGCTGCTGCTGGTTGCGTATCTAACCCATCAACAGCCAATTATCTTTCCGCGCTATGGCTTGATCCTGTTCAGCCTCGGCATTCCGATCCTTGCGTGGACTTATCTCACAATTACGCAGCGGCGCCCAGAATGGTCGCGGAGAATCCTCACGACGATAATTGTCTTGTGCGCGCTCAACTGGTCAGCGCAGTTTGCTGGAGCCGTCGGTGAACTAAATCGTTACTCAGCGCAAAGAACTGTCGCAGATTATTTGCGCGACAATGTTGATACCAAATCGAGCGCGAAGATCTTTTGCGACGAGGACACGGTCAAGGTCCTGTCAGGAATTCCGGAAGAAAGGTTCCTGTCTTCAGCGGGCGCGCCAAGTGATCGTGAATCGTTCGTGCAGTTTCTCAACGATCGTAACGCCGAATATTTAATCTTCGCCGAGGCTGACCGTTCGACTCCATTTGAATTGTATCGATTAGGCACCGAATACAACGAGCCAATTGGAAATTACCAATCCATCAGGCATGCGCATTCGGAGTTTCTTCGGACTGATCTTCATGTCTATCGGCGGCTTCGATGAGCTACGTAACGGAGAAAGAACCTAACTCGTGGTGGGTCGGCGGTGTTTAGGTTCCTCAACGGATCCAACCCGCTTTAGCGGGCGAAGGTACAGAACCGCGACCGATAGGGAGCGGGATAAAGATTCAACTTTCGATTTAAAGATCATTCTCAGGCTGGACTCTGATTACAAACATTGCGCCTTTGTCCCGCTCGCTACTGCTCGCGGTTCTGTATCTCTGTCGCCCGCTAGAGCGTGCTCTGGTTATTTTGGGTTATTGATCCACGGGCTTACGCCCGTGGCTTTATGCTGCCGCCTGCTTCGCAGGCTGGTCACGTCATCGCCGCCGAGCGGCGAAATGTTTATAGCTTGTGAGGTCTCGCCTTCCGAATTGAACTAGACATCTCGTTCAATTCGGAAGAAATTAATGAGGGGCGCCTGCTTCTATAAATATTTCGTGCCTAGGGCACTCCGGAAGTTTAACTTCTGTTGAATGTCTCCGTTAACAAGCATAGACTCTGCGGTGAAATGATGATCACTTCGGAAGTTGAAGTCACTCAGATTTCGAAGCATGGAATCTGGTTGCTGCTTGAGGACAAGGAACATTTTCTGTCCTTCGATAACTTTCCGTGGTTCAAGGAGGCGTCCGTTTCCGCAATTCACAACGTTCAACTCCTGAATGAACATCATCTTTATTGGCCTGATCTTGATATCGACCTCGACGTCGAATCAATCGAGCACCCTGAACGATTTCCACTAGTTGCAGCGTAACTCCAAGGCTATAGGTGAATACATATGGCTAATGGTGAACTCCCTAAACCAACATGCTTCGTCATAATGCCTATATCCGACGTCGACGGTTATGACGCCGGACATTTTGGTCGCGTTTATGAATTCATCATAAAGCCAGCGTGCAAGAACGCAGGGTTCAGATCAATCCGTGCTGACGAAGTTCAGGTAACAAATTACATTGTCGTCGATATTCTTCGCAAAATTCTTGATGCGGATATCGTCATATGCGATCTCAGCGCAAGAAACTCGAATGTTTTGTATGAACTCGGGATTCGGCAGGCCTTCAATCTCCCTGTCACGCTTGTTAGAGATTCAAGGACACCAAGGATTTTCGACATACAAGGATTGCGTGATCTTGAGTACGATGAGAGTTTACGAATTGACAAGATAAATAGCGCAGTCGAATCTCTTACAACATTACTGAAAAATACCTCGGCACTAAATGAAACCGATGTAAATTCAATAATTCAATTGTTAGGGGTCAAACCGGCGCAAGCGCCGTCGGTGGAGGTTTCAAAGGATACTAGTCTTCTATTGAATGCCATCAACGATATCAGTAAACGTCTCATTAGGTTAGAGGATCAAACTCATTCGGTAAGTGCAAAAGCTGTTCTCCCTCAAAGCGGGAGAAAAGTTTCCTTCCTTGTGCTAAAGAACGGTCGTGCCATTGCCGAAGGCATGCGAGTTACGCATCCTGATTTCGGTGAGGGTCTTGTAACCGATATCGGTAATGGCTCGGTGTTAGTGTCCTTCGACGATGGTAGTAACATTCTTTTCCCCCAAGATGGAAAAGAAGTCCAACGACTACTGGGCGCGTCGATGAGAACGACTGACTAATAAAACCCCTAGATCAGCCTTCGCCTCAACATATCCAGCGCCGCCTGTGACGCGCGCCAGCGAATCAGTTCGCGATCTCCGGGAATCGTCAGCTTCCGATGCTCGGTGTGCGCGTCATCGGCCAGCGCGATGTAAACCAGGCCAACGGGCTTCTCTTCTGTGCCGCCGCCTGGGCCCGCGATTCCTGTGACAGCTAATCCAAAGTCAGCTTTCGCTTTGTGACGAACGCCACGCGCCATGTCGCGCGCGACTTGCTGACTGACGGCGCCGAATTCTTTGATGATCTTCTTGTCGACGCCGAGCAGACGCACCTTCGAATCGTTCGAATAGGTGACCACGCCTTCGATGAAATACTTTGAAGAGCCCGGCACATTGGTCAGTCGCTGCGAAATCAAACCACCCGTGCAACTCTCCGCGACCGCCACGGTGAATTCCGTCATCGCCAGCCTGCGCCCGACGACTTCTTCCATCGTCTCTCCGCGGAATGAAAACGCCGCGTTGCCGAGTTCCTTCTCGATCTTCAGAGACAGATCGTCGAGCAGCGCATCGGCATCAGCTTCCGTTCGTCCGTGCGCGCGCAGGTGAATTTCGATCTCGCTGCTGTTGAAGAGAATTGTCGTCTGCGGATTTTCGTACTTCGTATAGATCGGGGCGATCTTTTCGTCGACTGCGGATTCGCCTATGCCCGCAACGCGCAACACTCGAGTAGCGAATCTCGTGTCTCCCGCCAGATTTTGAATGCGCGGCAGCACATGATTCTCAAACATAGGCTTCATTTCGCGCGGCGGACCAGGCATCAGCGCAATCGCACAACCTTCGTGCTGGAGATAGAGCCCCGGCGCAGAACCATTAGGATTCGACAGCACTTCGGCGCCGGCAATCACCATCGCCTGTCGAGAGTTTCTCTCCGGCATGTTCGCGATCCCGAAGCTGCGAAAGCGTTCGCGAATCTCTTCCAGGACCTTCTCATCGAGCGACAATCTCTTGCCTAAAGCTCGCGCGACCACTTTGCGCGTGATGTCGTCTTCAGTCGGACCGAGTCCACCGGTGGTGATCACGACTCGCGAACGCTTCACGGCATCCTTAACGACTTCTTCAAGTCGTGCATCATCATCACCGACGATCGTCTTGAGCTTCACGTCGATGCCGATACGATTGAGTTGATCGGTGAGCCAGAGGCTGTTGGTGTCGGACCGGCTCGGCGAAAGCAGCTCGGAACCGATCGCGATGATTTCAGCGGAGAGCATGATGTAGCGCAAACTGTCAGTTTGCGAGTGTAGCGCAAAAAACGCTCTACGACGCAAGCTAACAGCTTGCGCTACACATTTGTCGATTCTTCCGCGCCTCGCTTATAGTCACTCGTTCATCATAACTATGCCTAAAGAAACATACGACATTGTGGCCTTACCCGGTGACGGCATCGGCGTTGAAGTTTTGCAGCAGGCTCTGCGCGTACTACGCACCGCCAGCGAACTTTTCCAGATCAATTTTCGCATCGAAGAGATCGAGTGCGGCGGTCATTATTATGCCCAGCACGAGATGGAATGGCCCCAGGGTTCATTCGAGAAGTGCAAAGCCGCCGACGCGATTTTGCTCGGTGCTGTTGGTCATGAAGTCAACGGCAAGACTGTCTTCACAAAACCGGGGCTACCTTATCCCGAACCGCAATTAGCCGGATACACGCAAGTAATCCTAAATCGGCGCGAACTGAACCTTTACGCGAATGTTCGCCCCGTGAAGTTGTACGCCGGCGTCAAGCACAAGATTCACGGCGAGCTGAAGCAGGTGTGGGAACCGGGCAAAGTCGATTACGTCGTCATCCGCGAAAACACTGAAGATGCCTACACCGGCGAGACGAATGACATCGAAGATGGTCGCATGACTCCGATCAAAATCACGCGGAGCGCGACTGAACGCGTGGTGCGCTATGCGTTCAATCTCGCTCGTCGACGCAACAAGCAGCTGAAAGTCACCTGCGTCGACAAGTCAAACATCATCGGCGCACATCGATTCTTTCGCGAAGTCTTTCGCGAAATCGGTCAAAACGAATTTCCTGAAATGAAACTCGATTACGCGTACGTCGATGCATTCTGCCAGTGGCAGATTCGAAATCCCGAATGGTACGACGTGGTGGTCGCACCAAATCTTGCGGGCGACATTATCAGTGACAACGGCGCGACAACTGCGGGCGGCTTGGGTCTCGCAGTCGGCGGGAACATCGGCGACGAACACGCGATGTTCGAACCGATTCACGGCAGTGCGCCAAAGCACGCCGGGAAAGACAAAGCGAATCCACTGGCCGCCATCTTATCAGCCCAGATGATGTTGGATTGGCTCGGCGCGCGCCATTCGGATGATCGATTGATTAAGGCCGCAGAGAAAGTAGAAGCTGCTGTCGCGGAGTTGCTGGCTGAAGGCGAGACGCTCACCTACGATCTGATTGGCGAAGAGAAGGCTGCGTAATGTAGTGAAGTTGGCGCTGCGGTGGAAGAGAAGCTGCGACGGCTCTTCGCCTAACGTGCCCGGCTCTGAATCCGCTCTTCAACTTTCGGCAGGCTGGCGATGACTGTATCGCCGACGATCTGCAGACTCTTCGCTGAGATCTTGTCGAGCGTATCTTCCTTTGAATGCCAGTAGGAACTTCCCGGACCATACGTGCTCAGCTGAATCAGATCGACCGCGTCGATGCCTGCTTTTAAGAACGGGCTGTGATCGTCGTCGCCGACTCCTTCACCGTCGTTGACGAACTGCGACCCATAACCAATCTCTTTCCCGGTCTGCCAGATGATGTCCTGCAACCACGCGGTGCTCAGATCCGCCCGACCCAGACGCAACTCCTTATAACCAATCATGTCGAGCAGAATCATCGCCTTCACGCGACTGAGTTCGCCCTTTTGCACAAGTTGCGAAACGTAATGGCGGCTGCCGTATGTATTGTCAGGCAAAGGCGCCTTCGGATCGGCAGGATTTGGATTGTGACAATCCTCCCACTCCTTACAGAACGCCTCTTCACCATCGAAAAGCACAAATCGATAGGTGAACTTAAGGGGCAGTTTCTTCATGGCCAGGACGCGCGCAATCTCCATCGCGACGGCGGTGGACGATCCGGCATCATTGGCCCCAACGAATTTGAAATTCTTGAAGAGCTTCGTGTCGTAATGGCTGCCGATGATGATGATGTCACTCAACTGTCCGGGTAATTCGGCAACGATGTTCGCCATTTTGCGCGGGCCTTCGGGAGTCGTCGCCTGAAACTCGTCCGTGGTGACATTCACGCCGAAGGATCGCAATTGATCGACGATGTAGGCGCGCGTCTTCTCGAGTTCCGGCGAACTGGGAGGTCGGGGGCCGAAATCAACTTGCTTCTTGAGATATTCAAACGCACGCTCGCCGTCGAAATCCGTCTTCTTACCCTTCGCTGTTTCGGGAGTAGCCGAATTTACCTCAGTGCGATTGCCATTCCCCGGACATCCCAAGAGCACCAAGAGCAAAGCAAACGCGAACGAGTGAAATGTGAGTTTCAGTAGATTAGTCCTCGATTTCATTCGATTAGTGACTCAATTCATCGACGCGAAGCGCGCGCGGCGTGGGCGCTTGATTGTTTAGGCGACGCAGCTTGCTGCTTCTTCTCGCGCCGGCAATCAGCGCAGATGCCGATCATGCGCAGCAGGTGCTCAGTCAATTGAAATCTGTATTTCGCGGCCATCGCATCCTGAATAGCTTCCAGCTCGGGCGAATAGAATTCAATGATCTTTCCGCACTCAGAACAGATCATGTGATCGTGATGTTGATGCTTGTAGTTGTGCTCGTAATGCGCGCGACCATCACCGAAGCGAACCTCGCGCGCGAGGCCGGCATCAGTCAGCAGTCGCAGCGTGCGATAGACCGTCGTCTGCCCGACCGTCGGATCTTTTTCCCGAACTAGTTGATAGAGATCTTCACCCGACACGTGTGCTTCAGTATTCAGAAATACGTCCAGAATCAGATCACGCTGTGCGGTGCGCTTTAGCCCCTGCTTTTGAATGTGCTGGTGAAAGACTTCCTGCTCTTCAGTCATCGATGCTTATGAGACGGCTTGGCTTGAAAGACGGTTGCATTCTAACACCGCAAGCTGGGTGTCAGAAGGCCGCGCTGCCTGCCAAAGCTAATATTCTCAGGGGTTCCTCAAAAAAAGGAGTTAGACAATGGCCAGGCGCGCATAGAAAGCTGCCGCAGCTCGCTGCTTACGCTCTACTTCTTTGTGTTATCTTTTGAGAAAGCCGGGGTGGCGAAATGGCAGACGCTACGGACTTAAAATCCGTTGACCGCAAGGTCGTGTGGGTTCGACTCCCACCCTCGGCACCAATCACTTCAATACTTTACAACTTATCTTCTCTGCCACTCGATGAATGGCAACAGATTTATTAATAATCGAACTATTGCTCTCAATTGTCTGAGGCATCTCCGGAAGTTCAAGAACCCCAACCAGGTACGACCACCGATCTAAGTTCAGAAATAAGACGCAACGGAGTGGGTGTTAGGCACGCTTGTGAGGGAGATCAGGGATTGAAAGCTCCGACCATTCAGCGGAATGTTGTCTACGAACTGCCGATCCACCACCGTTGCCACCGTCAGTGCCTCCTCAGCCAATCGTCTGCCGCGCCGACAGAACAGCAACAGGTTTGCATAAAGGTTTTAGAACAACGCCCGCTCTGCCTCCGCGAAAGTAAAGCGGCGTTCATAGAGAGCCTTTCCTACAATTACGCTATCCACGCCGAATGACGCTAGATGTTTCAGTCGCTCAAGATCCGCAAGCGATGAAACGCCGCCAGAGGCCGTTACTTTCAAGCCAGACTCGCGCGCAAGCAAAAGTGTCTGCTCGATGTTCACGCCGGTGAGCATTCCATCGCGTGTTACATCGGTGTAGATGATGCGCTCGACCCCGGCTTTAGCGACGATGCGCGCGAGTTCGGCAGCGCGAATCTTTCCTTTTTGCTCCCAGCCGCGCACCATAACTTCACCGTCTTTGGCATCAATGCCTGCGGCAATTCGATCACTGCCAAAGTCACGTACGAGATCTGCCACAGTTTCAGGCGACTCCACTGCCAGTGTGCCGACGACTGCTCTGGTCACTCCAAGTTCGATCACTTCTTTGACGTCGTGTGCGGCGCGCAGTCCGCCCCCAAACTGCACCGGTATGCTTATGGCCCGGATCATTTTTCGAAGCAAAGGCCGGTTGGGTGAGTCGCGACCGGAAAAAGCAGCATCGAGATCGACGATGTGCAGCATCCGTGCGCCGGCCAGCTCAAAGTCTTTCGCGACTTTGACTGGATCATCATCATAGACAGTCGGCGCGTCCTTCCGCCCCTGCACCAGCCGCACGCATTTTCCGTTTTGTAAATCGATCGCGGGAATGATTAGCATCACGTTTGCCCGGCTGCTCTGATGGTGTTCATCACTGGTGCGAAAAGCACTGCGTTGGTCGAGATGGCATTGCCGCCGTGGATCGTTCGCTTGCCTTGCCAGTCAGTAAACCGGCCGCCCGCTTCTTCAACTATCGGCAGGAGCGCAGCGCAATCCCAAACGTTCATGATGGGATCGAGCATGATATCGGCGCGGCCTGTCGCTACCAGGATATGTCCATAAGCATCGCCCCAGGTGCGGCGCTCACTTACTTGCCGCTGCAGACTGTCTGCCGCGCGGCCGAATCCGTACCGCTCACAAGTGCCAAAGTCGGTCGCCAGCAGGAGAGCGTCGCCAAGCGATTCAGTCGAAGAGACTCGCGCGGGGACATCATTCCAAAAACAACCAAGGTCGCGCGCGGCGTAAATCAGTTCATCCAGCGCTGGAAGATTGACGACGCCAAGCACAGCTTCACCGTCGATCTCGAGGGCGATCAGAACTCCATACAATGGCACTCCGCGTACGAATGAATACGTGCCGTCGATGGGGTCGAGAATCCAGCGACGGTTCAAGCGGCCAGGCTTCTCGCCTTCTTCTTCCCCCAGGATCGCATCATCGGGAAAAGCTTTTTCGATGGTCGCGCGCAAGAACTTTTCCGCTTCGCGATCTGCCACCGTCACCAGAGAATTGTCTGCCTTGCGTTCGGCAGCAAACGACCCCTTGAAATAGTAATTGGTGATATCGCCGGCGCCACGAGCCAGACCCACGGCGAAATCCAACAGTCCGTTAAGTTCGGCAATGTCGGGGATCATTGAGCAGTTTCCTTGCTTCCGCGCCTTACTAATTCATTGCGGATCTCGTCGAGCGTGAGGCTGCGTTCAACCATGAGCACGATCAAGTGATACAAGAGATCCGAGACTTCCGCGACGAGAGCTTCTGAATCCTGATTCTTAGCGGCGATAATGGTCTCGCTTGATTCTTCGCCGACTTTTTTGAGTATCTTGTCCAGGCCCTGATCGAACAAATAACTGGTGTATGAGCCAGCCGGCCGTTGATGTTTTCTCAACCCGATCAATGCGTAAAGCTCACTCAACACGACACCGAGATCAGACTCTCGGGCTGCGACCCGATCATCATGCAGACCGTCGCCGTCCTGAAGTTCATTGTGAAAGCAGGATTGTTCGCCCGTGTGACAGGCAGGACCGTTGGCGGTGACGAGCAGGGTAAGCGCATCGCGATCGCAGTCGACAAGAATCTCCGTCACCCGCTGAGTGTGGCCGGACGTCTCGCCTTTGTGCCACAAACTGGAACGCGAACGAGACCAGAACCAGGTCTCTTTGGTTTCGATAGTCCGTTTCAGGCTCTCGGCGTTCATGTAAGCGAGGGTTAATACCTGACGCGAGTTGACGTCTTGAACGACGACGGGAATCAGACCTCGCTCATCAAATTTGATGCTGTCAATCGGCACCTTCATCGCACTAACACTCCTCGCTCGCGCAGATAATTCCTGGCGTCGGCAATTTTGTATTCACCAAAATGAAAAAGCGATGCAGCGAGCACGGCACTGGCGCCGCCTTCGGTCAGGGCCTCGTAAAAGTGTTCGAGCTTTCCGGCGCCCCCCGATGCAATCACCGGAATGCGAACGCTATCAGAGATTGCGCGGGTAAGTTTTATGTCGTATCCGTCTTTAGTCCCGTCGCGGTCCATACTGGTCAAAAGAATTTCTCCCGCTCCGAGTTCCTCAGCCCGAGTGGCCCATTCCACGGCATCAAGCCCGGTCGGGCATCTTCCGCCGTGCGTGAAGACCTCCCATCCCTGGTTCGCATCGGTCGCAGCGCGCTGTCGAGCATCGATCGAGACGACCATGCATTGTGAGCCGAAAGTTTCGGCGGCCTCTTTGATCAATTCCGGCTGGTCGATGGCCGATGTATTAAGCGAAACTTTGTCGGCGCCGGAACGCAGCACTGCCCGAATGTCTTCCAGCGACCGCAAACCTCCGCCCACCGTAAGAGGAATAAAGACCTTATCGGCGACGCGCCGCACGAGATCCGAAACGATGTCGCGTTTGTCTGAAGACGCCGTAATGTCCAGAAAAGTCAGCTCGTCGGCGCCCTCAGCATCGTACTTCAAGGCTTGCTCGACAGGATCGCCCGCATCCGTGAGCGAGACGAAACGAATGCCTTTGACGACGCGCCCGCGGTCTATATCCAGGCAAGGTATGATTCGTTTGGCCAGCATGATCGATTAGCAACGCGCAAAGTTCGCCAGGACTCGCAAGCCGTCCGCCTGGCTCTTTTCCGGATGAAACTGCACGCCGTAAAGATTTTCGCGCGCGACCGCCGACGCATAGGCCATCCCATAATCCGTTTCGCCGGCGATCACTTCCCTTTCCACCGGCTCGCAATAGTATGAGTGAACGAAATAGAAGAAGGCGGAATCTTTGATCCCTGCAAACAACCGATTTGACTTCTGCTGTCGCACCTGATTCCAGCCTACCTGCGGCACCACCAGGTCGTCCGGAAAGCGGCGAACGCGGCCACGGAAAAAACCGAAACCCCGGTTAGCGCCGAACTCTTCCGACTCTTCAAACAACATCTGCATGCCGACGCACACACCCAACAAGGGCGTTCCGGCGGCGACCCGTTCGCGCACGAGTCGATCGAATCCGCGCGTGGCGAGCGCTTCAATACACGCGCCGAAAGCGCCAACTCCCGGCAGCACCAATCGCTCAGCCTGGCGCAAAACATTCTCATCGGCGCTCACCACCGCGGCACAGCCGTTGGCGGCGAAAGCCTTCTCGACCGACCGCAGGTTGCCGACTCCGTAATCGATGATCGCTACTTGCGCCAAGATTTCTACAAAACTCCCTTCGTACTCAAGACACCGATGATTCTGGGATCGCGCTCAACGGCCTGGCGCAGGGCGCGCGCCGTCGCTTTAAAAGTTCCTTCCAGGATGTGGTGCGTGTTCCGGCCGCGCAAACAGTCGACATGCAAATTGAATTTCGCCGTTTCCGCAAACGATCGCCAGAAGTGTTCGGCCAGCTCCACCGAAAAGTTTCCAATCTTCTGCCGTCGCGTCATTACCTCATAGACCAGATAGAAGCGTCCCGAGAGGTCGATCACTGAACGACACAAAGCCTCGTCCATCGGCACGATCGCTTCGCCGTACCGCTTGATGCCCTGTTTATCACCTAACGCTTCAGTCAGAGCTTGAGCGAGTGTGATCGCGATGTCTTCGACTGAATGATGGTCATCGATTTCCAAATCGCCCTGGCAGGTGACTGCGAGATTGAACAACCCATGTTTCGCAAACAGCTCCAGCATGTGATCGAGAAAAGGCAGGCCCGTCTGGATGCGCGAGTGACCATCGCCGTCCAGGGTCAACTTGACGCGTACGTCTGTCTCTTTGGTTTTGCGTCTAACCACCGCCGCACGGATTCGGGTTCGTTTCTTTGCTTCCATGGTTACCTTTCGCTCACTACCGACAGATCTCTCGTGGCACATCAACCACAAATCTCCTTGAGTGCGCTCAACAACAGATCATTCTCTGCCGGCGTACCCACACTCAAACGAAAGTAATCACTCAACATTGGATAGCCGCTAACATCGCGAATCAGGATGTTTCGCTCGAGCAATTCCACGAAGACCTGTTTCGGATTGATCGATGACTTCACAATCGTGAAGTTCCCGAGGGAGCGTACCGGAGCAAGTCCTTTGATACGGCTTAACTCGTCATACAACCGTTCGCGCTCGGCGATGATTCTTCGCACCACCGGTCGCAACTCATCTTCGTACATTTCCACGACTACCTCGGCGGCGGTTTGCGAGATGAGGTTCAAGTTGTAAGGCAGAACTGCTTTGCCGACTTCTGATGCAAGCTCAGGCGCCGCTAGTAAATATCCGATCCGCAACCCGGCCATTGCCATCGCCTTTGAAAACGTTCGCAGGACGACAAGGTTTTCGTGATCGCGCAGCAGCGGTACCACTGAATGTTCGGCGAATTCGTGATACGCCTCGTCGATCACTACGAGGCCGTTTGTCAATTTGAGCAGAGCGCGCAAATCGTGATCGCCGAGCCCGCATCCCGTCGGATTATTCGGCGAGCAGACGATCGTCACATCCGGCTGCAAATCGCTCACCGCTCTTTTCAACGCCTCTGCGTCATAACTCAACTGCGCAGTCAGCGGCACACTCATGACTTCGCCGCCCAGCACGGTCGTTATCTGCCGGTACAGCGCAAACGTCGGCTCGCAAATCAGTACGCGCTTACCGGGTTCAACCGTAATCATCAGTAGCGCCTGAATCATTTCGTTCGAGCCATTTCCGGCAATGACGCCGTCCGCTCGCCACCCGGAAAACTCCGCCAATCGCGCCTGTAAACTGAGCGGAACAAAGTCGGGATAGCGCGACCACTGACGCGTTTTGAGCCGCTGCAGCGTCTCGGCTTTGATCCGAGCCGGAGCGTCCCAGGGATTTTCGTTCTGGTTGATCTTCACCCGCGCGCGGTCAGGAGACAGCGTGTACGCCCGCAGAGCGCGTACCTCGGGTTTTATTTTGTTCAATGAATTTCCCATCGCTTCTGTCTGGTTAATCCAACCTTATTTCAGCCGAGCGTGCGTGTGCTTCCAAACCTTCCGCCTTAGCCAGAGTCGCGATCTCCTGCGCCGAATTTCTCAGCGTCTCTCGCGAATAACGCAGCACACTGGTGCGCTTGACGAAATCGTAAACGCCAAGCGCCGAAGAGAATCTCGCTGCTCCGGCCGTGGGTAGAACATGGTTTGGCCCGGCGAAGTAATCTCCCACAACCTCCGGGCTGTACGATCCAACGAATATCGCTCCCGCATGACGAATCTTCGCCGCTACCGCCTCGTCGTCGCGAGTGACGATCTCCAAATGCTCTGGCGCCAACTGATTGACAATTTCGCAAGCGTCGTCGAGATCATTGACGACCAACACTGCGCCATAGCGCGCCAGGGATTTTTCGACGATAGCCCGGCGCGGTACCGTTTCCGCCTGCCGCGACACTTCGACCGACACTTCGTTCGCAAGTTGCTCGCTGGTCGTGATCAGAATTGCCGACGCATCGTCATCATGTTCCGCCTGTGCCAATAAATCTGCCGCCAGGAAATCAGCGCGGGCCGTGTCATCCGCGATGATTGCAATTTCACTCGGTCCCGCGATCGAATCGATGCCGACCGTGCCAAACACGAGCTTCTTTGCTGCGGCCACGTAACGGTTTCCCGGTCCGGTGACCTTGTCTACGCGCGGCACCGTCTCAGTGCCGTAAGCAAGCGCGGCGATCGCTTGGGCCCCGCCAACGGCATAGACTTCCCTGATTCCGAGTTGCACCAGCGCTGCAGCCACTGCGGGATTTTCGCGGAGCGAACGCGGCGGTGTGGCGACCACGATCCGTTTGACGCCGGCGACTTGGGCCGGCACAACGTTCATCACCACCGATGATGGATAGCTCGCTGTGCCGCCGGGCACATACAATCCCACGCGCTCGATGGGCGTGACGCGCTGGCCCAGCCGGACGCCGTCTTCGGTTTCAATCTCCCAGGACTCTTGCGTTTCGTATTCATGAAAGCGCCGGACGTTGCCAATTGCGTCTTTTAGCGCTTCGACCACGTTTGTGTCTGCGTTCGCGGCGATCCGGCCCAACTCGTCCGCGCCAATCCGCAGCTCAGAGGCTTGCATGACGCAACCATCGAAGCGCGCGGCGTAGTCGATCAACGCGGCATCGCCGCGCCGTCGAACTTCGTCGAGGATCGATTCGACTTGACTCATCAAGTCCGTATCGAGGACGACGCTACGTTCTCGGATGCGCGCCAGTTTCGCGGCCAGCCGCTCTTTGTCATAACTGCCGATGACTTCAATCACCGCCGCTTGCCTCCATGCTTTCTTCTAGAGACGTGATGAGTTGGCTGACAGCTCCCGCTTTCAGTTGATAACTCGCTCGATTTACCACCAGGCGCGCCTGCGACTCGGTGATCACTTCAATAATGCGCAGATCATTTTCCTGGAGCGTCTTGCCGGTCTCGACCAGGTCCACGATGCAATCAGCCAGCCCCAAAACACTCGCCAGCTCGACCGAACCGGATAATTCAATCAGATCAACCGCTACCCCGCGCGATCCAAAATGCTGAGCGGCAATGCGCGGATACTTGGTCGCCACTCTCAACATTCCCAAAGGCTTCGTGGAACCATTGTGGGCGGCGACGACGATGCGACAGGCGCCGATGTCCAGGCTGAGCGGCTGCAATAGATCGGCATCCGATTCCAGCAATACGTCCCGGCCAACGATGCCGCAATCAGCGATTCCATGTTCGACGTAAACGGGAACGTCTGCTGGTTTCACGAAAATCAAACGATAACGTCCAGACTCGTCCTCAATCGCGAGCCGACGCGACGAGGTCGCATCATGCGAAAGCTCGACACCGGCGCCCATTAATAGTTCGAGCGCCTTGGGTTGCAATCTTCCTTTGGCAATGGCGATGGTTAATTGCGTCACTACACCTCCCCGTCCCAGTTGATGACGATCCGTTCACCAATCGCTCTTTTCTTTCTGGCGGCGGTGAATAGATCGCGCAGACTCTGGCCGGTAAGTTTTGTCGCGTCAGTGGATTGCTTAATCAGACTGGATTCGTCAAAACCTTGCCGCAGCACCTCTGTCAGCGTATCGAGTTCAAATACAAATCCGACTGCCGGCTCGGCCTTGCCAAAACTGGCGGTGAGACCATCGTAACGTCCGCCGCTTCCGACGCGCGTTCCGGCGCCGCTGATATAGATTTTGAAAGTAAGACCGG
>Ga0134121_10002135_pt1 | contig 17494 bp, 16 predicted proteins | sample KB301_FD_96463 | JGI IMG/M metagenome (GOLD analysis project Ga0134121, IMG submission 96463) | Terrestrial soil microbial communities without Nitrogen fertilizer from Kellogg Biological Station, Michigan, USA - KB3-0-1 | ecosystem: Environmental > Terrestrial > Soil > Unclassified ... | reverse complement strand
TCGCACAGGTCGGCGATCGAGCGGATCATCCATTCTTGCCGGTTGGCGAGCCGATCGCTCGGCAAGCTGGACACCGGCACCACCGGGATCGTGCGCTGCATGGTGGCCTGCAGGGCGCCGCGCAGCGTGGCGCTGACGCGGTCGGCGAAGTAGTAGAACTCACCCAGGCGGGAAAACCCCAGGAACCCGGGGACAAGCAGGACGACGTCGTCAAATGGCATGGTTTCCTCGTCGGCTCAGCTCGCCGTGGCACCGGGCGCCAGCGCGGATCGCGACGCGCCACCGCGGTGGCGTACGAACTCGATGACCCGGATGGCGATGGATGACGCAATGACCACGATCATCGCACTTCCTAGCACGCGGACGAAGCCATCGAAGAGGATCACCGCGGTGACGAAGGTTACGAGCACGAGGCCGCGGGCGACGAGGCGCAGGGCCGCGAGCCAGCGCACCTCGCGGCGAACCGTCCAGCTGGTCACGACATCGACGATCCACAGCGCGGTCAACGTGAAGTTGCTGGTCGCGATGATCGGGCCCTGGCCCGCGTAGGTCGCGGCGACGCTCCCATGGTAGTTCACGCCAAACGCATAATAGAAGTGCACCAGGTAGGCGGCCAGCGAGAACGTCCAGGTGAGCAGGGCGTACTCGCCGGTGCGGGTGCGCGGGAACACGAACAGCGCGAGCGCCGGGGTCGCGAAGGCAAGCGAGACCCAGCTCGCGTAGACGAGCCGGGCGTGGTCGAGCGCTTCGGCTTGCTCGGCCACCAGCAGCGCGGCGGACAGCAGGATGGCAAAGGGAACAAAGGTCAACGTGACAGCGGTCTGGGAAAGCTTCGGGCGCATGGACCCTCCGGTCTCAGATGGTCTTCAGATAGGCGAGCAAGTCTTCGAGCGCGGCTTGGTCCCAGCCCGGGCCGTGGTAGGGCCAGGGGAAGTCGTGCCCGGCGTTCGAGTTGCCGGGGCGCCGCGTATCGAAGCGGTAGTAGCGTCGGGCGTCGGGAACCTCGGGGGCCACCAGGCCGGCCGCCACCGGGTCATAGTTGTTGGCGCCGCGGTAGAACAGCGTTCGCCGAGGCTGCAGGTTGATGAGCTCCGCGAGCGTGAGCACGCTGCCGTTGTGCAAGAACGGGCTGTGGCTGAAGGCCGCATGGATCGGCGTGTTCAGATATCCCCGCGTGGTGCCGAGCGGCCCCGGCCGGAGATCTTCGCGCCTGGGCCGGAGCGGGTTCTTCTCGTCGAAGTATGCGACCAGCGAGTCGGGCAGCGTCGCCATGTAGCGAAAGCTCACGCGCTCGGGGTCGGTGCCAAGCTCCTCCACCGGCACGATCTGGCCTTGCTGGGCACCCTTGATCCAGCGCCCGGCTTCGGGGTGGCCGTGGCAACGGTCGCAGTGCTGCTGGTAGACCGCGGCGCCGCGCGCGATCGACGCCGGATCGAGCTGGGCAAACTCGGCGGGGAACACCGCGGCGTACGACGGCCCGGCGAGCGTCATCGTGAAGTCGATCGAGCGCGCGACGCCTTCGCTGATGTCGTCGAGCGTCAGGTTGTGAGGCGTCGCGCCGATGGCGACCGCCGCCAGCACGCTGCGCGTCAAGCGATCGCGGACGCTGCCGTCGAACTGTCCCCACTCGCGATCTTGCTGCTCGTAGAGCGTGGGGATCTTGCAATACGCGCGATCAGTCGCCGCCGGGAGATCTAGAACATTGCGCACGAGGTTGCGGAACGGCTGGGTGCGCGACGGGCCGTTGGGCAGGAGCTCGGCGTTGCGGAGCTCCGCGCCGTGGTAGGGCAGGTCGGTCTTGGGCAGGTTGGCCGTCATGGTGCCGCGCACGCTCGCGAGCCACAGGCGCACCATGATCGACTCGGCGAGGGTGAGGCCGCGGCCGTACTTGGCCCGGTACCTGTCGTCGATCGCCGCGACCGTGAGCCGGCGCTCGTCGAGCACGGCGGTCTTGAACGCGTCGACCCAGGCGATGAAGTCGAGCGAGATGGTCCCCATGCCGGGCACGATGACGCCCGGATCGTCGTCGTGACGCTTGATGCGCGCGCTGTGGCACAGCGAACAGTTCAGGCCGACGAAGTCGACCGGCGATGGCGACCCGGAGCGCGGCCGGTGACGCGACAGGCTGAAGCCCATCGGCAGCCCTGCATTGCGCTCGGGTGTGCCACGGATCAAGCCGAACTGGTCGATCCAGTCACCCGCGTCCGGCCCGGCCGGCTGAAACTGGTCCGGGAACAGATCGAAGATCACACGGAACACGACAAGCGGCATCAGCTCGGTTCCGGTGGATGCTGAATAGAATGCTTCCTCGGGCGTTTTCGGCGCGGACGACTGCCAGGTTCGCTCGGCCACCACCAGCGCGATCGTCATGGCCAGGAGGGCCGCGGCGAGCGCGATGGCGCCGCGCTGCAACCAGGATACCCAGCGTACCGCGAGCACCGACGAGGTCATGTCGGTCATGGCTCGGCCCCATTCGCGTGCCAGACACACTGGTGCTCTGCCTGGGTCTCGCTGTAGCCACCTTTATAGAGGCTGTCGTAGTACGCCAGATCGAGGTGGTGGGCCTGTACCCAGATGCCAGGCACAAACATCGCATCGACGTGGGCGGGGAACCGGCCGTAATGGTCGTAGATGTAATTGCACACGTCCTTGACGCAGGCGACGATGTCATCTTTGTAGTGCGGGACTTCGTCGAGGAACTGCTTGGCCTTGCCCGGTTTGAACGCGCGATCGAACAGGGCCACGTCGCGATAGATGCCATTGGGGCCATACTTCGCATCGATGAGCGCATCGACCGCGGCTGCCATGTCTGGATAGTACGGTGGGCACATACCCTCGATCAGCCCATCGAGCCCGACGGGGTTGGGCTGCCAGGCCGGAAGCGGCGTGATCGGGCGGAGCAGGGTACGGCGCAAGAAGTTGCGTGGCTGTTCGTAGCGGAAGCCCAGGCCGGGGCCGTACTTGCTGCGGTAGTCGGGATGGCCGAGGGCGATCTGGCTGATGAAGCCAGCGTGAACCCAGCCGCCGAGGCCCATCGCCTGGATCATCAGGAGCAGGTTCTGCACGAGCAGTTCCGCCTCGACGTGGATCCGGAACGTGCCGGCGACGCCGAGCGGAATAGGCAGGTCTTTGTTGAGGAACTTGCGCTTGACCCACTTCGACACGCCGGCCGGGCGATAGAAATTCCAGTCGTCGATGAACGTCGGGCGAAAGCCCTCGGGCTCCGTCAGCAAGTACATCATTCCATTGATGTACTGGCGGGTCAGATCGACGACGGGGAACAAGATGGTGCTCCCGGGGACATTCGACACGTAGCGATTCCGGCCGAAGTAGCACGGATACTCGCGAGGGAAGTCGAGCCGCTTGTCGAGCACCCGATGCTTGCACGCCTCGGCGAGCGCGATCAGCTTCGCCGGGGTCAAGTCGCCGTGCAGCGCGGCTGGGTCGATTGCCTTGGGGCGCCGCAAGAGGTACGTCCCATGGTCGTTGATCAAGAAGAAGTGGGTGCCCTGTGCGTTGTCGGGGCTGCTCGCCGCCCTGCCGAGCACCTCCAGCATCGGCGAGCCGACCAGATCCTCGCCAGTCTCGGTCTTGAACGGCATGTCTGGCATGGTCATGCCGGTCACGCCGGTTGCCAGGATCAGCAGGGCCTCTTCGAGCGCGGTCAGCGGTTGTGGCTGCTCGGTGGAGCGGTAGGTCAGGTCTCCGGCGCCCACCATGGCGATGCCGCGGCTGATGCGCCGCGAGCGGCGATGCCTCAGCGCGTCGAACAACGAATAACGCAGCACGCGCTCGAGGCCGGCGTGACGCTCGGGGCCGCCGGCCGTGGCGCGATTCACCAGCTCCGCGCTGGCGGTTTTGGCCGCGCCTGGTTCGAATGAGTAAGTCATGACGGGTTCCCCTCCGAGGTGATCTGCGGGCCTGTCGCGGCGAGGGGCATACCGGGCTTTGCCGGCCCGGCCACCCGCTGCGCGACGAGCACGCGGTAGACGTTGCGAATGTTGTTCTCGCGCGTTCCCCATGCCAACCGCGCGCCGTGGAACGACGGCAGGACCTTGCGCTTCCAGCCCGAGAGCGCGATCGTGCGCACGGCCTCGTGCTCGCTCTGCCCGGCGGCGATCGCGCGGGCTACCGCGTCGAACAGGTGCTCGAGGTATGCGGCATACGCGCGCAGGTCATCGATCGTCGCGATCGGCCCGTGGCCCGGAACCACCCGCGCGGTGGGGAACCGGTCTGCCACGGTGCGGATCGCCGTCACGAGGCCCGGGATCGACACACCGGCGCGCGACGGATCGAAGAATGGATAGTAGGTGTGGAAGAACAGATCGCCGGTGGCCAGGATGTTGTCATCGGGCAGATAGGCCACGAGGTCGGCGCGCGTGTGCGCGGGCCCCGGATAGAACAGCTGCACGGACTTCTTGCCAATGGTGATCGTCTGTCCGGAATCGCGCACGCCCACCGAGGGCAGCCCTGCCTGGTGGCGGCTCCAGAACTCGCCGTCCTGCTGGAGCATCAGGTCCGGCGCCAGCGCGTGGGCGATGATCGACGCGTGCGGGTAGTTCTCGTTGCCCTGGGTGTGATCGTAGTGATAGTGCGTATTGACGATCTTGGTGACGGGGGATGGGACGTTCTTCTTCACCCACTTCGCCAGGTGGTTGGAGCCGGGCGGAAACTTCGTATCGACGATCAGCGCCTCGCCGGCGCTCTCCACGACCAGGCTGTTGCCGCCGCCGCCCAGCACGGCATGCACGCCGGGCGCCAGCGTGGCGACCGAGGGCCGCACGTACATCTGGTAGAACCACAGCGGCGCCGCGGCGGAGATCGCGGTCAAGGCGTTGTCCTTGAGCGCCACGAGCCGGTCAGTGGGCTCGATCAGGGAGTACAGGTTGCCGTCGCGCTGGTAGATCTGTTCGAGCGTGCGTGCGCCGGCGAGCGAGCGCTCCTTCACGAAGTTGAAGTGCGCCAGCCAGAACCGCTTCATGCGGAGAAAGCCCTTGCCGGTGGCGTTCTCCCACGAGCGGAACCGCGCACGATTGGCACCGATAGGCTCGATCGAGTACGTGTGTTGCGCGTAGAAGCCGGGCAGGGCGGTGACTTCCCAGGTGACCTTCCGGCCGGGCTCGAGCTCGATGATCGTGGCCGTCGCCGGCATCACGTAGGGGTAATATTTCTTGATGGGCCCGAAGCACCAGAGGAGGGTCTCGTCCTTCACCAGCGTCGAGTTCAGGGCCCACAGAAAGCATGGATTCCAGCGCGGCCACAGGTTGGGGCGCGCGAATAGATCCCACAGCACATCGGCGGGTATCTCGACTTCCACCGAGCCTTCGACGGGGACCATGTCGTTCGAAGTTGCGAGCTTGGATGCTTGGAGTTCGTCCACGGGGATTCCTAGGCGGGATAGGCTTCGAGCTGTTCGAGGAAGTGGGGATAGACGTCGCGGTTCGCGGCGCTGCCCATGAAGGAGTCGATGTGGCCGTAGCCGGCAATCACGTGCCGCTTGTAGCGCTCGGGCCCGTTGTGCTGCACCAGCCAGTCGTGGGTCAGCTCCGTCGACCGGGGCACGAACGTGCCGTTCTTGGCACCGGACACGAACGTGATCGGGAGCTGGAGGTGCTCCGGCTGGAGGTAGGTCGGCGGCGTTTTGCGCTGGTAGCGCTTCAGGTTCTCCCGCGAGCCATAGTCGTAGCGCGTGGCGACCCCGCTGCGCGCGAGCTGGGCGAGGTGCCGGAAGGCCGTGATGTTGCACTTTCCGTACTGCTCGGCGAGCCGATCGTGCGTCGCGGGGTTCGTGGTCGCGTGCTCGTAGAGGTGGCCGTACAGGAACGTGAGGCGATGGCAGATCGTGCTGGTGCATTCGTGATGGACCAGATCGACGAAGCTGCCGAACGCCTCCTGGAACACGCGGTACTCGGTATCGTCCGTAGGCGTCATGTAGCGAACGCCCATGGCGTCCAGAAGTTCCGGGAGCCGGATGAGCGACTTGAGCTCCGTCGCGGGCGGGACGGCGAAGTGCAGCGCGACCTGCGAGCACGCCACGCAGCGGATCTTGTTGGCGAGCCGCCCCGATGCGAGCGCCATGAAGAACGCCGCCGAGCCGGCGCAGTGCACGACCGCTTGCAGCGAATCTGCCTTGGTCTTGCCGAGGATGTAGTCGACGGCCGCGGGGAAGTCGTTCTCGGCGACATCGTCGAGCGTGAACTGGGTGAGCGGGAGCTGGATACTGCCTCTCCAGTCGAGTAGCCAGACGTCAAATCCGTGGTTCACGAGGAACTGTGCAAAGTTCTCGCGGACGGTCTCCAGCGTGAACATTCCGCTCCACACGCCCACGCCGTGTGCCACGAGCACGGGGCCTTTCGTGCCGCCGCGCAGCCGGGTGAGGCGAATCTGGACGTGGTCGGGTGTTTCGAGCTCGAAGCGCTCGGGTGATATGCTGATCATGGTTGTTCTCCAATACGGCGATCGCGGTCAATGCTCGAGGCGTGGCCGGATGAACACGTCGAACAGGGTGCCCGCGAAGACCCGGCCGAACCGCGTGAGTGCGTCGGCCTTGGCGCGCACCGAGCCTTCGCCGACCGCGCGGAACGTGGTCAGCTGGTGCGCGAAGTCTTGCGGAAGGATGTGAAGGACGCCCGCCGCGGCGACCGGGCCCTGTGAATCGTGACCCTTGCGAATCACGGTGTACAGCGTGCTGGTCGCGGCCCAGACGTCGAGAACGCCGTGGTCGCGGACGTCCTTCCAGCCGGTGAGCAGATAAGGATTCCCGTCGGCGCCGTAGAACGGAAGCGCGTAGAGCATCTTGCGCGCGTAGAAATCGTCTGTGGGCTCGAACAGGTGGAAGACGCCTGCGGTCACCGGCGCGCCGTCACCGGCCGTGAACCCGGCCGCGCGGGCCTGGCCGACCGCGATCGCCGCGTGGTTCTTGTCGGCGATGAACGCCTCGATATCGGGCACCGTGATCGTCAAGGTGAACTGCGCATCGGTGCTGGCAGCCTCGCCCTGGTTGGCCAGGGCCTCGTAGTCCGCGAGCGTTGCGGGCGCCGCGGACGCGGGCGACAGGAAGCCTTTCATCGTCTCGGTGAACTTGATGCCGATGCTCGGCGTCTCCGGCAGCGCCGTGCCGCGCTTGGGGATCGTGAGCCGATCCAGCGGTTCTTCGATGGGCCTGGCCAGGGCTGCCTCGCGGCTGCGCCATGTGGGCTCGTGCTTGTAGCGCTGGAGGAAGCGCTCGATGTTGCGCTCGGCGACCGCGGCGATCGTGTGGGACGGATTCGTTCCGGTCGAGGACGGGAGCGCGGCGCCGTCGAGCACGAACAGGTTCGGATAGCCAAATACCTCGCCGCCCGGATCCAGTACCCCGTCCGCGGGATGCTCTGCCATGACGCAGCCGCCCAGGTTGTGAACCGACACCGGCTGGCGCAAGAACTTCCAGAACGGGTTTTCGCCCAGCTTGCCGCCGAGGGCCTTGGCGACGTCGTGGCTCAGGCGCTGCTCTGCTCCATAGAGCGGCATGTTCGAGGGCACGTCCCACTGGATGCGCAGGTGGTGGGTCGCGGGGAGCACGTCGATCTTGCCGTTCGCAAGATCTCGCCCCATGGCCAGGAACACCGCCGAGTTGGCACCGGCGTCGAGTTGCTTGCCGATGTGCTGCTTGCCCAGCGCTGCGCCAACTCGCTCGAGATCGCGCCGGGCGAGCGCCGTTGCCTGCCGCAGCGGGTTCGTGCCCGGATCAAGGTTCTGCAGAAGCCAGGCGAGCTCCTTGGGAAAGCCACCTTCTTCGAGGATGAACCACGTCCGATCATCGCCGGTGCCGTGATCGTAGACGATGCCGGTCGTGATCGTCGGGCCCACCGACGGCTCGAACTTCTGGGCAGTCTCGAACGCGAACGCGAGATAATCACCGTTTCCTGAATAGCGATGGCCGAGCGCGGGGCTCAGCCGGGGCAGGGTGCCGAACTCGTCGCGGCAGCGCAGCAAGAGCTCGGTCGTGTTAACCGCACCGGCGCACACGAACACCGCGGCGGCCTCGAGCTGGCCGTCGAGCCCGCGCTCGTGATCGCGGTAGTGCACGCGATAGCCATCGCCGCTCGGTTCGATCTTGGTTGCAGACGTCTGGAGCGATAGCTCGACATTGCCCGTGGCCTCGGCGACCTTCAGATAGTTCAGATCGAGGGTATTCTTGGCTTGCTGGTTACAGCCGATGTCGCACTCGCCACAATAGTTGCAGCCGCTCTGCAGCGCACCGAACTTGTTGGGCTTGGAGACCTTCGGATCGCCGAAATGGACGGCGAGGTTCGGATAGATGAACTGATCGGCGCGCCCGAGCTTGGCGGCGACGTCGCGCATGAGCCGGGTCTTGGGCGGAAGATCATAGTAGGGCGTCGGTCCGATCGGAGCGATATCCAGCATGTACGCCACCAGATCGTAATAAGGATCCAGCATCTGCCGGCTATACGGCGCAGGCCAGCCGCGCGAGAACGCGTCCGGCGGCACGCGCAGATGGACATTCGCATAGATGAGCGAGCCCCCGCCGTAACCGGCCGACTGCACGACCATCATCTCGGAGATGGGCTTGATGTCGAACAAACCCTGACCGTGCTTCCACAGCCAGCCATCCGTCGGATCTTTCCAGTTACGCGGAAAGCGGCTGTGTCCCTGGCCATAACGCCGGCCGCGCTCGAGGACCGCTACCTTCAGGCCAGCTTGCGCGAGCCGACATGCGGCCACGGATCCGCCGAATCCGGTGCCAATGACTACAGCTTCAACCTTCGCGACCATACACATCCCCCCGGCCCAACGCCGTCACGGCACACGCCACACACAACTTCCCCCATTGCCCGCGGTCACGTCGAACCGGGATGCCCCCGGCTCGCGACCGCTTCATCGTCGTTTCATCACAAGCTATGGGCAACGACCGCCCGCGTCAAGGGCTGTTTCACAGTGCGTCAAAAAGTCAGCTCGGTTCTTCTTCACTCCAGCCACACCGTGCGCTTCCGCCCAGGCTGCACTCGACGCTACATGTAAAAGGCTGGCAATCGCTGCTCAGCTGCTTGCCGATGCCTGCAGGATGTCACATGAGCTGGGAGCGACGAGGTTCAGCTGGGCACCGACCCCGAACAATCGTGCGACATGCAGGTGAGAGGATCATCTCCGACGCCCGGACGACATCGGCTTCGATGAGATCACCGGCATCCGATCGACGCATCACGGCAGACCTTCGATGAACCTGCCGGCTCAGTGCGGCGTCTCATTGCAGAGGCCGCGGCGTTTCCACGTGCTGCCGCTGCCGGGCTCGTTGCTGCCCGATCCCACGCACGTGTCTTGCTCGCAGCTGTACAATTCGTAGACGGTTCCGCCTTCGTGGTGCCAGACGCGATCGCCTTTCTTGTACCGATGGTCCGAGTTCCAGTGCGGCACGCCGGAGCAGTCAACCGAATCAGCGCGGGCCAATAGCGGCATTGCGAACAACGCGGCACACGACAGGAGCTTGAATTTGCGCATGCTTCATCCTATCAGCAATGCGCGGCCGAGTGCACGGCGTAGCCAGCGCGTCCAGGCCGGACAAGTTCGTCGATGTCGGTCAAGCACGTTCCTCGGATCTCATGCTTCCCGGGGCTAGAACTGGAGGAACACGGAGAGGTCGATCGCGCCGAAGTTGTTGGCTGCGCGTGTTGCGTGCGCCCGAGGTGTCCGTGGTGATCTCGGCGGTGCCGAACCGGTGTACCAGCTGCGCCGGAATGCCGGGACGCGGCCCACGATCAGTATTGGCAGGTCGAGCGACCACCGTGGCGATGAGCAGAGACCACAGGTATGCGACGACTACCAGCGGCTCGCGGGCAGTGACGCAGGGCCACGCGGGTCCGCGATCACAATGGCACCGCGGCTTACGCTATGATGCTCCTGGAACATCGCATGAAGCGGCACCGCTGCGTTGCGGCTACAATATTACACTGACAATCGAATCAAAAATTCTCGGATCCCATCATTGGCCATTGAAATGCGTGGAAAATCGGTAACACTGCATGTGAGTTGGGCTGGCGAGGAGAGCGGCGATGAACTGGTTGGAAACAGTCTTTGGAATGTCCCCGGATGGTGGGAATGGGGTCGCGGAATTGATGGTGGCCGTTGGGATTGCCCTGGCATTCGCGATGGCGGTCAGTCGGGGGAGGCACATGGTGCGTCTCCGTCGTGCGAACACCGAGCTGGGCTGAACAGACATGTTGTGGGCTACCCGGCGCAAGATCCGAATCAGTCGAGCAGCAACCGCCTGGTTCATTCAGCGGTTCGTCGATCCCGAAGCTCGGTTCTTCTTCGGCACCGATGAAGAGGTACTGGCGAGTGAGAACGATGGTGCGATCGGATTTCACTGCCCAGGGACGGCTTATTCGAAGGCAACCAAGGATGGCTTGACGCCTCTCGAGGCTCTCGTCCGCGAGTACCGGTCGGACGATGCCGCGCTGGTCCGCTTGGCAGCCGCGGTGCGCGAAGCGGATGGCCCCGCAGGCCAGGAGCGGCTCCCGGAATCGCCTGGGCTGCGATTCATCTCAGTTGCATTTCCGGAGGTCTGTAGCGACGATCACGAGATCGTGCGACGGTCGGCGATCGTTTACGATTGCCTCTACGCATCCTTGAGCAAGGCGACCCGTCGGTGACTATGAGCGGACAGTGAATGAAGGGGGGGCGTGTGATGCGGAGGTTGGTTGACTATCTGAAGGCGCTGCTCTCATTGTTGTGGGCGTTGCTGATCGCGATCACGCGCGCATTGACGGCGCTGATTGCCATGCTTGTACGGGGCAAGTTGTCGGTTTCCGAGGAGTCCCCTGACTGCTGCTTGCGACCGCCCGAGGGCATGCGGCCGCGGCCCGATCCCTCGATCTACTCGCAAGAGTGGCTCTACCTGCGTGGCATCGGGTTCACCTGGGACAACCCTGACTTCACGCTATACGACGAACTCGGCAACGTCGTCGATCGGATGCCGCTGAAGCCGGGCGCGACGTATCGCGTCGTGGTTCGGGCCCACAACGGCTCGTTGATGGCTGCGATCGGGACCACGGTTGCGCTCGAGGTCCTGGAATTCGGGATCGGTGGCATCGTCGTCGAGAAGATCGGCAGCGTCACCGTAGACATTCCCATGCTCGGCGTGGCGCCCGCCGAGTTCCTGTGGACGACGCCCGCGACCGGCGGCCATAACTGCTTGCGGGCGCGCCTCAGCCACCCCGACGACGGCAACCCGCTCAACAACGTCGGTCAGCACAACACCGAGGTCGCCAAGCCGGCGAGCCCGACGCGCGCCGCGAAGCTCGTGCTGCGCAACGCGGCCCCCGGCGAGCGGACGCTGCGCCTCGAGCTCGACGGCTACCGGCTGGCAGCCAAGCCGATGCGGCCGTCGCCGGAGCGCGGGGGCCTGGCTCGCAATAGCCCCGCGTATCTGCGCGCGTTGCAGGAGGAGAACCGGCGATCTCGGTTCCCGGTCGCCGAGGCGCTGCGGGCCCGCCTGGCGATCGGCGCGGCGGAACCGGTGGAGGTAGCGGGGCACGAGCGTGGCCTCACCGTCGACCTGGCCGCCGGGGCATCGGTGCCGCTCACGCTGACCGCCGATCCGGCCGCGTTCGGCGGCGAGCGTCAGGTCGTCAATATTCACGCCTTCGACGGTGCCGCCCTGGTCGGTGGCGTGACCGTCCACATTGACCCGGTGGAGGCCTGATCATGTCCGTACCCGATACCAGCTGCGCCGCGATAGGCGACGTGTGGGAAGGCTACCCAACGACGGCTGCGCTCGCGGTCACCATCCCGGCCGGCGCCTCGGTCGCGGTGATCGCGGGGATCATCACCGCATACATCCTCGGCGCCTTCGGCGGCATCGCCGCCGCCTCGTTGTCACCTGCGACGCTGATCGTGATGTGCTCGATCACGATCGCGGCGCTGGTCGCACTGATCACCTTCCTCGAGCTCCTGATCCAGTACCTGTTCCAGTACAAGCTGGCCTGCGTGGACGGCGACCGGTGCGCGATCGTCAAGATTCTGTCCATCGAGCACAACGAGGATTCCGATCAATCGATGAATACCATCGTCGCGCCGCTGAGCGATCCCAAGACTTCAGAGGCGGAGTACCGAGCGATGTGGCAGGCAGCGTCGCTGGTCTACAGCGACAGTACCCCCGGAGTGGCCTCGCGCGGCTGGAAGCTGCGGCCTGAATCCAACGGCGCCGAACCGCGTTTCGGCGACCACAAGCTCCCGCTCTTCCACTGCGAGATCCAGGGTGCCGCCAACTACGAATGGATCAAGGGTCTGATCGCGTACATGGTCGCGATGATCATCGTGCTGGCCGGTATCATCGCCCTGGCTGCCCTGGGCGCCGCGCTCGGCCCGTTCTACTACGTGCTGCTCGCGCTGATTGCGCTTTTGATCTTGCTGGCGATCTTGTTCGGCATCAAGGTGGGCACGTCGTCGACATCAGGCGCCGGCGACGCCACCTCGCACACCGACATTGGCAAGGCGACGCCGGGACCTGACGGCTACGTCGTCACCGACACCTTCGGCCGCACGATCAAGGTCGGCGACCACGCGCTCTTGTACGGCCTCCACGTCATCGACACCGCGCATCACAAGCCCGACGATCACGACGGCGTGTGGTGCGAACTGCACCCGGTGCGCGCGATCGCGAAGCTCGATCAGGCGATGTACGACGCCGTCAGCACGACCGGCCCCGAAGGCGTCTACCAGCGCCTGTGCGCGGCGATGTCGGATTACGTGAAGCGGCCGATCGGGGAATCGGACACCGGCATGGCGGCGACGCCTCTCGAGCATGAACGCATCGGCTGAAGCTGTTGACTGCGCGGTCGATCGACCACTAGAAGCACGCCGGCGCGGCGAGCAGCATCACGACAGGCGTGTCGACGTGGTAGCAGTCACCGCCGTCCTCGGGCCCGAAGTAGCCGGGCGGCGGACCGGCGCACGCCGGCACGATGGCGAACACCGCGAACGCCTTCTGCTTGGCGAGCGCGTGCGCGCGCACGACCTGATCGCCGCGTCGCTGGATCGAGCCGTCACCGAGCTTGGTGCGCACGAGTTGCTTGCCCGCGCGCATGACGTCGAGTTGCACGCTCGCGGCGCGCCAGCCACCGCCGCTCGCGACGTCGGTCCACGCGGTCGTCAGCTTGCAGGACTTCGGCGCCACGACCGGCTTGTAGCCGCGCGCGAGCAGGGTCGTGTGCAGCTTGCCGACCGCGATCGCATCGAAGTCGCCGATCACGCTACGCAGGTGGTCGGCATCCTCGCCCTGCGCCGCCGACAGCCGTCCGATCACCTTGCTGTGTATGTCGCGCAGCTCGACGAACGCGACGGTGCCGCGCTTCTCGTCGAACGTGCCGTGGTCCTCGATCTGCTCGCACCACGGCTGCGACACGTTGATCGCGAACGACTGCGTCGCCTCGTCGAACAGCTCCGGCGGATCATAGCGCGGCCCCACGTTCTCGCAGAGCCCGGTCGCGAATGCGCTGCGAACCGCGACGACCATTCCGAGCACGATCAGCGTTCTCACGCGTCGAGTATGACCGACTCGCTCGCGGACGACACCGCCGTGGAATTAACACCCGTCGGGCGTTCCCCGACGGTCGAGTCACGGCCACGCGGAAGCGGAACCCGAGCTCGAGCCGGAACCTGCGTCCGAGCCCGATCCGGAACCCGCGTCGACGGCCGCATCGGAGCCGGCGGCCGAGCCGGCATCTGCGCCCACGCCGCCATCACCAGGCGGCGGCGGCGGCGGAACGCGGGGCAGGCAGCACAGGTCTTCGCCCTGCTCGACCTGGTCATTCAGCGCGGTGCAGGTGGCGCGGCTCTGTTGGGGCGTCGGGAAGTTGTTAAAACAGACCCGATCCTTGCCACTCGCGGGTGTGCCGGGCGGTAGCTGGACCTCGAAGACGAGGTTGGTGAGCAGCGACGAGGCCGAGCACCCGGTGCCGATCACACTGAGGCAGGCTGCGTCTCCGGTGCTTCGCGGGTCGCTGGCGGCTTCGCACCTGACCTGGTACGTACATCGCACGTAGTCGAAGCTGTCTCGTTCGAAGATCTCGGAGCTGAGGAAGGTCGGACCACCCTCCCAGGAATATGTGTGCTTACAGATTACCCCGGTCGACGGATCGGCGTTCGCGCCGCAGATGCCGATCTCCGAGGACTCCACGCTGGCCGTGCCGGCGTCGTAGCGCGACACGCACGCCGCGAATCCGATGGACCAACCCAGGACACCGAACAGAATCTGGATCTTCATATGACTCCTGCTGAGAGTCATGCATTATTTCAGTTCTGGCGGAATATTCGCAAACGGCAACACGTGAGAGTGCTCTAACTCTAGCGCGGAGATCTTCCGTTCGTGCTTGCACGGCAGGGTGCGCGCGTTCGCTGGTCGCCACGAATACCGGAAACCTACTTCAGTTCTAACTCATGAAGTACGTATGTGAGCGATCGCTGGCGCTATTGTCGCTCGTAGCCGGCCCAGCCGGCGCAACCTGTGATGGCTCCGCCGACGATGACCCAGTTGCTGCGCCGGCCTGTGTTCGCACAACGACCGCGGGTCGCGCAACCTCGGTCGCCAGCCGAGCTTGCTGCTCGCGGAGCTTTGCGATCTCGCTCCGCAAGGTCTCGGCCTCCCCACGCTGTGAATGGTACTCGTTGAGAACAAGGAGGCCAAGTGCAAGGGAGATCAACCAAACACGCTTTGTCTTCATGATAGCTCCCTGCGTCAGGCGTTCGCGCCGAGGTACTTCAGTAGTTGATGGATTCAACCCTGGAAGTTGGAGAGAGGTTGCAGCAGGCGAGCAGGGTACCAAGCCCCGGAACGCTCAGCGTCGGAAAGCTCAGGATCTGCGAGACTCCAAAGGCGCCGGGAGATTGAAAGCCGGTGAAGCCGGCAATCACGCTGTCGTTGAAGTTTGCCTGACCAAAGCAAGCGACATTGTGGGTGATGTTCGGCGCGAACACCACGATCGCGAGCGTATGGGGCTGTCGTCGACAGGGAGCGCCATACAGAATTGTTTGGTCGTGCTGCAGTTATTGGTAACCGCACCATTGTTATTGGTAAAGCACGAGTAATCGCCTGGTGCTTGCGGTTGACCGATGAGCCCGGGGACCGATCGAGCGTCGGAGCTCGACGCGACGCCGATGACCGCGAGGCCGGCCAGTGCTGAAACTGCAACGCCATGTCCCCGGAGTGGGGGCAGTCCACCGAGTAGTCAGTCAGTCCGGCTCGCTCACCGCTCCACAACAACGTGAGCGGTGGCTGACAGCTTGGCGCTGGGCAACAACGTGACACAACCGGAGCACACGAATACGCTGGGAACGCCCAACCGGTTGCAGCGCTACTTCACAGCGAGCGTAGCTGGGCGCGCAACGCGTCCGCGGTGACCTCGGTCGGGCTGACCACGAAGGTCCGGCCGCCGGTGCTGGGCGCGGCGTCGGGTGAATCGAGCGCGATCGTACGCTGTGCGAAGAAGTACCTGCCGCTGGCCACGGAGACGACGACCAGCTTGCCGCGCAGGCCGCTGGGCATCGCCGGTGCCGGGCCGACGAACGTCGGGGCGCCTGAGCGCGTCACCTCGCGGTCGAGGCGGATCACCGAGGACAGGCCGTCCGGGAAGAAGAACACCGCGGCGTCGCCGGGCGCGCCAGCGGCGAGCTGGACGTGGATCGGGCCGGTGGGCGCGACCCGGTTCGGCGGCGGCTTGGGCGGATATGTGTCGATGTTGCAGCCCCCGAGGTTGATGAAGGCCGTGGGGACGATCGGGATCGTGAAGCTGCGGTCATCCAGCTTCGCCGCGACCGATCCGCTCGACGGCAGATCCCAGCCGAACCGGTCCGACCTGGCATCGTACAGCCACAGCTCCATGCCATCCGCCGAGCTCGGGTCGCGGTCGGGCGTGATGCGCAGGTCGAGCAGGTTCATCACCTGCACCTCCTGGTCGCGCTCCAGGATCTTGAGGTCGAACGCGCCGCCGGTCTCGAGCAGATCGCCCGCCGAGGTCACGGTGGGCCGGCCGGCCTCCATCATGCTCTCCGCCGACAGCAGCTCGCGCAGCTCGACGGTGACGATGCCATTGACGCGCCTGGAATCGGGCCTGCCATCCCCATCGGTATCGAGATCGGCCGGGCTACCGCCGCGCTCGAACACCGCGTCCGGCGGGATCGTGAAGGTGGTGCCCTTGCCGCGGATGATACCGCCCTGCTTGGTGTCGATCTCCACCTTGATCGGCTCGGGCGCCATGGTCGCGAGGAATTCGGCGGTCGTGGTCGCTGGCGGCGCCGGCGCAGCAGGTGGGTCGGACGTACAACCAACCGCGAACAGGGTTGGTGCCAGGGTTGATGTCATCGTGATGGAGCGCAGCAGGTGTCGATTCACGTCGTTGTTCATCCTTCACCGCATGTGAGCAGGCAAGCCGAGGGTACGGCGCGGTAAACGCACTCTCAGGCGCCGGGTGCTGGTCCGGAACAAGGCGATGCCGCGTGGTGATACGCGGATGGACCACGCTGCTGGACACGGATCGCGAGAATTTTTCAGGACTGGTCCCGGTCGGACGAAGTCGTACCGGCCCGAGTACGAACAGCACGAGCTTCATGGTCGCCTCGATGTAACGCGTTCGGCCGTGAGATCCACGCGGCAGGGTAGGTGCCGTGTCCGCAGAGAACTGGATCAGTTGTTCGACCCTCGTCATCGCGGCCGACGATGGATCTGTTGGGCATCAAGGCGATGCCACCTGCGCAGCGGTACGCGATAGGCCGTCACCACGCTGCATGAGCCTGGGGGCGCTCGCTTCGGACGGACGCGTGCATGTGGCTGGTCCTTGCAACGATCCGTGACGGCGCCGAGCACCAGGCTACCGGCGACGAGACCGACATATTTTCGCAGGGTGCCGCGCCGCTGGCTAACCTCAGAGACCGAACCGCGCGGCAAACGATGGACCGAGGGAGTTCCCGGCCAAGGTTCGCTTCTGAACGAACGGCTTCGACGCGGAACTCGTTGTCGCGATTGAGGTTCTCAGGAAGGCCTCGACTTCGGGATCGCGATCCGTACACTCCAGACCGCGAGCGCCGGAACCGCTCGCAATGGGAGAACCTCGCCATGACGACGACCACCGATGACGAGAAGCGCACCTGCGAACGCTGCGACGCCGAGATCCCGCCCGCGCGCGTGAAGGCGCTACCAGGCACCTGGCTCTGCATCGAGTGCAGCCAGGAAGTCGGTGGCGACTTCGTGCTCATCGCGAAGCAAGAGAACCTCGGCAAGGCCGGCAGTATGAAGCGCAACTACGGCGGTGTCTCCGTCGAGAAGAAGCGCCGCGTGATTCACAAGAGGGAAGCGTAGGGCTGCGGATTGCGCGAGCTTCGCAAGCGACCCGAGGGCTGGCGCACCTTGCGCGTGGGCGAGCTCGAGCTGTGGTGGTCGGTGGGCGAGCCGCGGGTCACGGCGCGTCTTCCCGGTGATCCCGGGGAGGCGCTGGCCCAGGCC
>Ga0134121_10002134_pt1 | contig 17503 bp, 14 predicted proteins | sample KB301_FD_96463 | JGI IMG/M metagenome (GOLD analysis project Ga0134121, IMG submission 96463) | Terrestrial soil microbial communities without Nitrogen fertilizer from Kellogg Biological Station, Michigan, USA - KB3-0-1 | ecosystem: Environmental > Terrestrial > Soil > Unclassified ... | reverse complement strand
TTTACCGTCATGTGCGTCGGCGAAGTTCACGTCGAGAAACGTCTGTTCTCGGTTCTGCGCCTGGTAGACCACCTTCTTGCTGTCAGGCGTCCACGTCACACGCGAAATCAGAAAGTCCTCGGGCTGGTACTTGAACGTGTCGATCCAGCGAGTGTCGCCGCCTGCGGCATTGACCACGCCTAATTTCACAATCGGATTCGGATCACCGGCTTGTGGATAAGCCGTGACTTCCAGTTTCTGATCGTACGGAATGTGATCGACAACCGTGAAGTCGGGCACGGGCGACTCGTCGATACGCAGATACGCGATGGTGGTTGAATCAGGGCTCCACCAGTAGGCGCCGAAGTTGCCGCGTCCATAAAGCTCTTCCTGGTAGACCCAGTCCAAACGGCCGTTGAGAATCTTCGCACTGCCATCGCTCGTCAGCGCGCGTTCGCGACGCTGCATGCCGAGGTCTTCGACGTACAGGTTATTTCCGCGCACGAAGCTGACCATGCGTCCGTCAGGACTGAAGCCCTCGCCAACCTCCTCATCGGGATTACTGGTGAGACGGATCGCGCGATCGCTGCCGAGCTCGTAGTAGAAGAGATCGTTGGACCAGTTGATCAAAACGGCAGTCTCAGCGGGATTGAGATTGTAGTTGCTGCGGTTCGCGAGTTGGCGTGCGTCCTGTGCGCTCACTCCCGGCAACGCCGCAAACGCAGCCTGCATTTTGGTCGCATCGAAAAACGGCACCGCTTCGCCAGTGGCGGCATTCACCTTTTGCAGTCGCGGCACGTCGCGCCGCGAAGCCTCGTTGATTAACAAGTAGTGATTGCCGTCTTTGAGCCAGCGCACTGTGGGAGTCGAGCCGTTGAAGTTGACCTTCTTGACCGGATCGAAGATGTCGTCGATGGTGAGTTGTTTGTTTTGTGCTTTTAAAGACTGTGCGACCAGGGCCAAAAAAACTATCGCGAGTAGGGTTATTCTCTTCATTGTGCTCTTGGAGTCATCCTCTTGATGAGAGGTGTCAATACTGCAAGTATGATTGCCGCCAGCAAAGTGATTCCAGCGAAGATGCCGAAGCCTCGTGTTAACGCGCTGTTGTCGTTGCCTGCGAACAGTCCCGTCGCCAATCCCGCAATATAACTTCCGATGGAAATCGAAAGGAACCATACGCCCAGCATCAGTCCGACCATTCTTGCTGGAGAGAGTTTAGTAGTTGTGCTGAGACCGACCGGGCTTAAACAAAGCTCGCCGATCGTTTGCAGGAAGTAAACCAGCACGAGCCACATCGGACTCACGCGCCCGCTGCCGGCCAGGGTAGAGGCGAATGCGATCACGACGAAGGCAATGCCGGCGAAGAATAGTCCGATCGTGAACTTGCCCGGACTCGAAGGTTGCCTATCTCCGAGTTTTAACCAGACCGCGCCGATAATTGAGGCGAAGATGATCACGAAGAGCGCGGGAACAGCTTGAAACCAGCTCGATGGGTAGGTCCAACCAAAAATCGTGGTCCTCGTAAGGCGATCAGCAAATAGCGTTAGACTCGAACCTGCTTGTTCGTAAGTCATCCAGAACAGGATCGAGAAAAGAAACAGAATAAAGATGACGATCACTCGCCTGAATTCCTCGCCCTTTAAGTGGCGCATGATTCCCAGCAGATAACCGAAAAAGAATCCGACCACAGTTGGGAACAATGCTGATATGAGAGCCGCGCCGAAGCGCAGTCCGAGGGCCGCACCGATGGCTCCACCAACCAGAGCGAGCACGAGCGTCACGTAATCTATGCCCTCGCTGGTCTCTGCCGTCGCGGAGGGAATCTCAGGCTTGCCTCCAACCGCTGCCAGCCGTTTTTGACCAAGTACATACTGAATAATACCGAGAGTCATTCCGACACCGGCCGCACCAAACCCCCAGTGCCAACTCGAGTTCGCACTGAATCCCCACGACGTGAGCAGGTTTCGAAACGATTGTGATTGCGCTAGATACCCGACGAGGAGCGGTGCGAGAAATGCGCCGAGATTGATGCCGGTGTAGAAGATCGAAAAGCCCGAATCGCGTCGCTTGTCTTCTTCGGAATAGAGTTGGCCCACCATCGCGCTGATGTTTGGCTTAAGCAATCCAGTTCCGCAGGCAATCAGTATGAGACCAGCGTAAAAGGTCAGCTGGGAGTTGATCGCCATCGAAAAGTGACCGCAGGCGATGATGATGGCGCCGATAAGCACCGCTCGCTTTGCGCCCAGGATGCGGTCGGCGAGCCAACCTCCGGGCAGAGGCAGATACCAAACAGAAGAAACATACGTTCCGTAGATCAAGCCGGCGTACTTCTCATCGAACCCAAGCCCGCCCTCCGCAAACGTCTTGGTCATGTAGAGCAGGAGGATCGCACGCATGCCATAGTATGAGAAGCGTTCCCACATCTCGGTGAAAAAGAGCGTCGAGAGACCAGCAGGATGTCCGAAGAAACTGCGGTCAAGGCTGGAGGTAGCCGCATCTTGCGATGTGCTCATAGGAAGGTTCCTTTATTCAGTTATGCGGAGCTTAGGGAAAGACCGTGAGCATTCAGCCAAATGTGAGGGAGAGTGTCAAGCATGAACCACGGATGACGCGGATCCGTGTAAATCGATTTACACAGATCCGTCTAATCCGCGGTTAATTAATCAGCAGTGGTATCAGTGGCGACTGGTATCGGGTGGTACATCTTCCCGTAACGCTTCGAGATGATCTTTACGTAATTCTGTGTCTCATTGTACGGCGGAATTCCATCGTACTTATCAACTGAGCCTTCGCCCGCGTTGTAACCCGCCAGCGCCAGTTCCACATTCCCTGCAAATCGCTTCAGCAGCCAGCTCAAATACTTAGTACCGGCATTGATGTTGTCGGCCGGGTCATTCGGATCGTGACAACCAAACCGCTTCGCCGTCGCCGGCATCAACTGCATCAAGCCCTGCGCGCCCGCGTGTGATCGTGCTTCTACTTTGTACTTCGACTCCTGCCAGATCACGGCATGTATGAACCGCGGATCGATTCCCTCTTTCTCACCTGCTTCATAGATGATCCGGTCCAATTTCGGGTCACCAGAAGTCGGAATGTCAGCGGGAATGCGAAACGTTGTGTCAGGCTTCGCGATGACGTCCGGCGCCATCACGCGACTAAACAATAGACCAGTCAGGTTGCTGAACAGGAAGAGTGAAATGAGTGCGAAGGGTGCAAACTTCAAAGAGCGAAAATGGGGTAACCTGCGGGGAAACTTCATTCAGTAATATCTCCGTATTAACGATGACCATAACGCCACCAGGTATTCGACTTTATGCAGACTCTAAGGGGACTGCACCGAACAAACAGTCAAGACTTCCGAACAGCAAGCTGTAACTGAAGGACCGGAACTCAGATGGACAAAGTACGAACGCAGTTGCCAATTCGTTTCAATTTTATGGCTGTAAGTTGTTGAAAACATTGTACTTCTTTGCTCCACTCGATCCGGTCATTCTGAATGTGGCCGTCAGCGTGACAGAAAAAACAAGACACTTTTCCCCACTCGCGTCCCAATACCGGAACCTGTGCTAATCTCACGGGCACTGTTTATGACGAGTCATCCTCCACCTCCTCAAAACTCGCGTCTCGGCTTTTTCGAGCAAGCTCCAGATGTCGATCTAATCGCTCATCGCGGTGGTAACGGGCAGTGGCCCGGCGAAACCACCTATGCCTTCACCCGCGCGCTGGCGAGTGGCGCAGACGTGCTCGAGATGGACGTGTGGGGAACGGCGGATGATCCTCCCGTGCTCGTCCTGATGCACTCGTCAGATATCAGTAAAGTGACCGAGAGCTCGGGGAAGGTTTCATCGCTCAAGTTTGAAGATCTGAAGTATCTCAACGCTGCTTACCAGTGGTCTCCTGATGGTGGACGGACGTTTCCGTTTGCGGACACGAAACCAGTTATAAGAGTTGCAAGACTGGAAGACGTGTTGAAGGAATTTCGGGACCAGCGGATGAACATCGAGATCAAACAGAAGCGACCCTCGATCGTGAAGCCTCTGCTGGACCTTATTGAAAGATCCGATGTACCCGCCGAAAATCTGCTGATCGCTTCTTTTCACACTGGAGTCTTGAAAGAGTTCAGAAAAGAGTGCGAGCAACGCAACCTGCCGATCGCAACGTCGGCATCAACTTGGGAATGGGTGCGCTACTATTTCGGTAACTATCTCCTTCACATTCCGTACAGGCCACCCGCCGAGGCCCTGCAAATGGCCGAACGACTCCCCGTGATCCGATTGTGGCTTCTCACTCGTGGCTTCATTCGCAAAGCACACAACGAAGGTTTGAAAGTCCATGCCTGGACCGTCGACGATCCCGTGGACATGCAACGAGCGATAATCAACGGCATCGACGGAATCATCACCGACTTCCCCGGCCCGCTCCGAGCAATCCTGGACGAACCCGATCGAGCAAGATCGCTGCCTCGCGACAGTGCCCAAACTTGACAGCCGTGGTCTGCGGGGCGTATAAGCACCGATGAGACGCGTGGTGAGTTAAGGCGACTTGCGGCCACGTAAAATAACCAGCTAAACAGCTCGGGCGAGCAGCAGAGACCCGAAAAACTTCAAACCGATTTGAAGTCCCGCGTTGTTTGGCGCGGGGCTTTTCATTTGCCGGTTAGCTTCAAAAGAAATGCAACCATTTCAAGAAATTCTCTCCAGCGATCGCATCCTCGTCGTTGATGGCGCAATGGGCACTATGCTCTACGCCAAGGGTGTCTACATCAATCGTTGCTACGACGAGTTGAATCTCAGTAATCCGGATCTGGTCCGTGAGATTCACACTGAATACATTCGCGCCGGCGCCGACATCATCGAGACCAACACGTTTGGCGCTACCGCATACAAACTCCAGCAGTACGGGCTCGAAGCGAATCTGCACGAGATCAACACGATTGCTGCGAGGGTGGCGCGTGAGGCCGCGCGCGAGCGCGCGTACGTCGCGGGCGCGATTGGACCGCTCGGTCTGCGTATCGAGCCGTATGGGCCAACTTCGTATGCAGAAGCGCGCGAGATGTTCAAGGCGCAGGCGGTCGCGTTGCTCGAAGGCGGTGTCGATCTCTTCTGCCTCGAAACTTTTTCGGACGTGTCAGAGATTCGCCAGGCGATAGCCGCTATTCGTGAGCTATGCGATCTGCCGATCATCGCACAGATGACGATCATGACTGACGGCAACACGATGTTTGGCACAACGCCGGAACTGTTTACCGAGCGTCTCGACGAGTGGGGCGCAGATGTTATCGGTCTGAACTGCGGGGTTGGGCCAGCGATCATTCTCAGCGCGCTCGAGAAGATGCGCGAAGTGACGAAGAAGAAGCTTTCAGCACAGCCAAACGCCGGACTGCCGCGTGACGTGCAAGGTCGGCAGTTTTACATGTGCTCGCCTGAGTACATGTCGAAGTTTGCGAAACGGTTTATTCAGTCGGGCGCCAAGTTTATCGGTGGGTGTTGCGGCACGACGCCCGCGCACATCAAGCTGATTTCAGATTCGGTCCGCGCCGCTTCACCGCGAACACAGCGCACGACGTTCAGTAGCGGTGCGACAGTAACCGTCGATACAACGCCGCCGGATATTCATGTCGTTCCGCCCGAAGAGCGTTCTAAATGGGGACGCAAGATCGCGCTCGGTGAGTTTGTGACTTCAGTCGAGGTACTGCCGCCGAAAGGTGTCGACGCGAAGAAGACGCTCGACTCGATTCGCCTGCTGAAAGAAGCAGGTGTTGATGGTGTGAACATTCCCGATGGCGCGCGTGCACAATCGCGGATGAGTGCGATCGCGACTGCTGTTTTAGTCGAGCAACAGATCGGGATCGAGTCGGTGCTCCACTACTGCTGTCGTGACCGGAACCTGCTCGGCATGATGTCAGATCTACTCGGCGCGGCCGCGCTCGGTTTGCGAAATATTTTAGTGATCACGGGCGATCCGCCGAAGATGGGACCATACCCGGACGCGACCGCCGTCTTCGATATCGATTCGATTGGTCTGACAAACATGGTCAACAAGCTGAATCATGGTCTGGACCTTGGAAACAATCCGATCGGGGAGCCGACGTCGTTTTGTATCGGCGTTGGCGTGAATCCGGGAGCGATCAATCTCGACGAAGAGATCAAGCGCTTCGAGTGGAAGGTGGAGGCGGGCGCGCAGTATGCGATTACGCAGCCGGTGTTTGATACCGGTCAACTGCGTGATTTTCTGAAACGCATCGAGCACGTGCGCATTCCGATCATTGCGGGCATCTGGCCGCTCGTCTCGTATCGCAACGCGGAGTTTCTGCACAACGAGGTGCCGGGCGTGCGGGTGACGCCGTCGATCATGGACCGCATGCGAGAGGCGTCAAATATCAGCAAGGAAGCAGGGCGTGACGAAGGGTTGAAGATCGCGCGCGAGTCGTTGCTGGAAGTGCGTGATGAGATTCAGGGTGTGCAGGTGTCAGCGCCGTTTGGGAACGTCAAGTACGCATTGGAAGTTTTCCAGGCCTTACCGGAGTTTAGCCACGGATAAGACGGATTGGTTACGGATTTTTTTGGTAGACGACCTTCCGGCGACGATTGTGTAGAGCGTGTCTGTGGTTAGATATTCCTTTGGTGCGACTTTAAGCAGGTTTTTGGATAGGACTGTTAAGTCTGCGAGTTTACCGACTTCAATCGAGCCTTTAATCTTCTCTTCAAAATTCGCATATGCGGTGCCGTAGGTGTAAGCCCGGATTGCATCTTCGATCGAGATTCGTTCGTTCGGAAACCAGCCGGCTGCAGGTTGGCCAGTGACTGTTTGACGAGTCACCGCAGCGTAGAGTCCGAGCATCGGGTTGATCGGATACTCCGAAGCGGATGTTCCCGGCCAGTCAGTACCAAAACACAGAACCGCACCGCTCGCCTGAATACTCTTGAAAGCGTAAGCGCCCTTCGTACGCTCAAGACCGATCCGCTCTTCCATCCAACGCATGTCATCGCTCAAGTGGAACGGCTGCACTTCCGCAACTACGCCGAGTTGGCCCAGGCGCTTGAAGTCGTTGGGCGCGAGCACCTGCGCATGGACCAGGCGGAAGCGTCGATCGCGTTTGCCGTTCTGCTTGTTGAGCTCGTCTAGATAGTTGAGCAGGACGTTGTTGGCTTCGTCACCGATCGCGTGCACAGTTATTTGCATACCCGCGCGATCGGCATCGAGCATGTACTTGAGAAACTTCCCTTCGACAAACTCGCCTTTGTCGTTGACCATCAGCGGCCGCCAGCGACCGCGATTGTTCGGATCGTGTGAATAGGGCTCGAAGAAACGCGCGGTACTCGTGCCCATGATGCCGTCGATGTGGCCCTTGAGCGCGCCCAGCCTGATCCACTCGTCGCCCGAGCCGACGCGAACACCCTGATCGGAAAACTCTTTCCAGCGATCGAGTCCGGGGCGAAAGTGAATGCGAACGGTCAGCTCACCGTTGCGATGCAGCTCGCGGTAGATGTCTAGCTGTACGTCGTCAGACATGTCGCTGACGTTCGTTACGCCGTATTTGCGAATCTCTGCGAGCGCGTTCTTAGTCTGCTGCACGCGACGCTCGCGCGAGAATGTGCGTGGGATCACGGCGTTGAAGAGACGCGTGACGCCCTTGCCGCGCATGTGGCCGTTGATACGGCCCTGGGTGTCTTTTAAGAATTCGACGTCGGGTGCTTGCGGATTGTTCGGATCCAATTTCAGCGCGCGGAATGCGGCCTGATTTGCGGCGAACTGGCTGTCGTCGAACTTACGAATGAACATCGGATAGTCGGCGGTGATGTCATTCACGAGCGACATGTCTGGCGCAAACGGTTCGCGGCGCTGGTTGCCGGCGCTGCCTGCAGCCCACTCGTCGTACGCGCCCCAGTAGCCGCCGACGATCCATTCGCCTTTCGGAAGACGGCCGATGACGTCTTTCACGCGCGCGACGAACTGGTCCTGCGTCGCTGCGCGCATGATGTTGAATTCGAGGAATTGCGCTGCGGATGCGAAGTGGACGTGATTGTCGTTGAAGCCCGGGACGACGAAGGCTGCTTTAAGATCGATGACACGCGTGTTTGGACCACGGAGTTTTAGCGCGGCGCTGTTCGAGCCGACGACGAGAAACTTACCGTCTTTGATCGCGACTGCTTCAGCAGTGGGATTCTTTTCGTCGACGGTCCAGATGATGCCGTTGTGCAGGATGACGTCGGCGGTTTGAGGTTGGTGAGCAGTAGTGATTAACGCGAGTGCCAGTAGAATTACTAGTTTCATAAACTACCTCCTGGCAAGTAGATGTCTCAGCGCATCATCCAGTAGGGGCCATCGAAAGCCAAAGCCTTTCTCCTCCAGAACGCCCGGCTTCACCCTCGCGCTCGATAACAACAGCGCATCGGCCATCTCACCAAACGCTAACCGTGCTCCAAACGCCGGCACGGGAATCAGTGTCGGCTTCGACAGCACACGGCCCAGTGCCTTCGTGAATTCCGCATTTGTCACCGGATTGGGCGCAACAAAATTCACTGGCCCGTTTACTGAGCTATCCCCGATCAGAGACTTCAAACCATTAACAACGTCCTCGATATCGATCCAGCTCATCCACTGCTTGCCATCACCGATGCGCCCGCCAATACCCATCCGAAAAGGCGTCAGCATCTTCGCCAACGCGCCTTCCTTCGCATCGAGAATAATACCGAAGCGCGCGTGCACGGTCCTGATTCCCTTCTCGATTGTGGGTATCGTGGCGTTCTCCCATTCGACACAAACGTTCGCTAAGAAGTCATCTCCGGGCGCGCTCTTCTCCGTCAGCAACTCATCGCCACGATTGCCGTAGTAGCCGATCGCCGATGCGCTCACGAACACTGACGGCGGGCGTGATAGTCGCGCAAGTGCGTCGCTGAGGAGCGCCGTTCCTTTGACGCGGCTATCGCGAATCGCACGTTTCTTCTCGTCGGTCCAGCGACCGCTGGCGATGCTTTCACCGGCGAGATGGACAGCGGCGTCGATGCCGTCGAGGCTCGCGGTGTCGATCTTTTCCTGATTCGGATGCCACTCGATTTCTGTCGCGCCGGACGGCTTGCCGCGCACGAGACGAACGATTTCGTGACCGTCAGACGTCAGCGAGTTGATCAGCGCCTTGCCGACCAATCCATGTGAGCCACTCACGAGTATTCGCATTGGTTTTTTCTCGGCATGGAGAATACCACCAATAGATTCTGCTTGAAATTATTTAATATGTGTGTAGAATGCGCAGAAAAATTTAAGTAAGGAGCAACCTCACGATGCTTCGTCTCACAACCTTTTTCCTCATCACCGTTTTTACTTTCATTGCCATTGCTTTGTATGGACCGGGACGTGTGCAGTCGTTTGCGACGGTCACGCGGGTTACAAACACGCCCGAGCACGTGCTCAATCTCAATCCTACGATCAGTGATGACGGGCGGACGATTGTCTTTGAGTCGTCTGCGGATCTGGCGAATACGGGCGGAAGTGCGTCGTTTCGCTTGTTGCGTGCGGATCCATCGTTTGTCGAGCTTGGCAGGACGCGCGCGGTATGTCCGGCGATTGCTGGTGATGGGAGGACCATCGTGTTTGCGTCGAGAGAGGATCTCGTCGGGCGAAATGCCGATCGGAATTCGGAGATCTTTTTGTTTGACGGTGTGAAGCTCGATCAGTTGACTGACACTAGTGAGGAGAATCTTCAGCCGTCTATCTCGAGTGATGGTCGCATGGTTGCGTTTTCGTCGAATGGAGAAATGGTTGTTTATGACGCGTTGGACCGGAAGTTTACGCGGTTGGGCAGCGGCGTGAGTCCGAAGATTAGTGGTGATGGGCGATGGGTTTATTTAGCCACGGATGATGCGGATTTAGTACGGATTGATATGCGGACGCTGGCGAGTCGAGTGCTGGTGGGCGGTGTCGTGAACCTGGAGCTCGTGGAGGGTAGCGCGGTGAGTAATGATGGGATGCGGGTGGTCTATTCGGCGGCTACGGGGTTGAACCAGACGCAGGTTTTCTTGTGGGACGGGCGCGATGAGTCGATTCGGCAGTTAACTAATCTGGGATCGAGGGCGGTTGATGTCGGGTTACAGCCGACGATCAGCGGTGACGGACGGCGCGTGGCGTTTGCGACGCGAAGGCGCGTAGTCGGGTCAAGTGATGGCGGCGTTGAGCTGTATGTACTCGATCTGCCAACTGGTGTTGTTCAGCAAATCACGAATGCGCCTTCTACAGCGACAGGTGAAGTGGTTTCGTCGCTCAATTTCGATGGGAGTGTCGTGGCGTTCAATTTTCCGCGCATCATTTCCGGTCCGGTGAGTGATAATGATCTCAGAAACAATAGTGAGATCTATGTCGCGTCTATCGCTCCACGTCCAGTTGGAACAGCGAGTGTCGTAAACGCTGCGGCGCCGCAGTTGGCAAACATAGCACCCGGCAGTATTGCGAGTATTCGGGGAAGTGCGCTCGGAACTACGTTGACGGTCAATGGTCAGGCCGCGCAAATCTATTATGCCTCTCCGGGAGAGGTTGTGTTTGTAGTTCCGAGCGGGTTAGTCGCCGGTCCAGCAGAGTTTCTGGTCACAAATGCAGACGGGTTGCAGTCGAAGGCTGAGGCTATCATTTCGCTAACGGCGCCCGGTGTGTTCAATACTGCCGGCGAAGCGATCATTTTGAATTCTGACACGCTCACACCGGGACCTTTTGATCCTTCAAAAGGCGAGTTGCGATTGTCGATCTTTGTAACGGGAGTCGCACAGGCAAGGAGCGTATCGGCGACGATCAACGGTAAGCCTGTAATCGTGGAGACTGTTGTGCCGGCGAGTTTGCCTGGACTGGACGAGATTCACGTTCTGGTACCTGATGAATTGCGTGGCGCGGGAAAATCAACACTCGTCGTGTCAGCGGATAACGTACAAAGTAATTCGGTTTCGCTAACGCTCACAGGAGCGACACCAACGCCGACTCCCACTCCGACACCATCACCGTCGCCGAGTCCTTCACCAACACCAACTCCGACACCATCGCCCGATTCATCTCCACACATCGTGATCAGCCAGGTCTTCGGCGGTGGCGGAAATGCCGGCGCGCCGTTTCGTAATGACTTCATCGAGATCTTCAATGCTGGCCACTCACCGGTTAATCTGAGCGGCTGGTCGGTGCAGTATGCGAGTGCGACAGCGTCGACGTGGTCAGTCACACCACTTACATCCGTCACTCTTAACCCAGGACAGTATTACCTGATTCAGGAAAGCTCGGGCGGCACCAACGGCGCTTTGTTAACAACGCCCGATGCAACCGGCGCGATTGCGATGGCCGCCGGGTCAGGGAAAGTCGTGCTGATCAAATCCACAACTGCACTAACCGGCGCGTGCCCGAACGATCCGAACATCGTCGATCTCGTCGGCTACGGCAGCACGGCCAACTGTTTCAAAGGCTCAGCCCCAGCTCCCACACCGAGCAACACAAGCGCTGCCCTGCGCGCCGCCGCCGGTTGCACAGACACGCGCAACAACGTCGTAGACTTCGCTCTCGGCCCGCCCAACCCGAGAAATTCAAATTTTTTGCCACGGATTTGCACCGATCAGTAAGATCCGTGTTATAGACTCGCACGCATGCACTCGCTTACGGACGCAGTCGCTTCGCTCCGCCAGCACTTCGGATTCGAAGACTTTCGCGAAGGCCAACGCGAAGTGATCGGCTCGATCCTCGAAGGCAAAGACGCGGTCGTCGTAATGCCGACGGGCAGCGGCAAGTCTCTCTGCTACCAACTGCCGGCGATGATCCTCGACGGAGTCACACTCGTCGTGTCTCCGCTAATCGCATTGATGAAGGATCAAGTCGATGCATTGCTTGCGCGTGGACTGCCCGCGACCTTCATCAACAGCTCGATCTCCGAATCGGAACAACGCGCCCGCATCGAGGCGCTCAGGCGTCGCGAGCACAAACTCGTCTACATCGCCCCCGAGCGCTTTCGCAGCAGTCGCTTCAACGCGGCGCTACAACAAATCCCCATCTCGCTCTTTGCCGTCGATGAAGCACATTGCATCTCCACCTGGGGTCACGACTTTCGTCCCGACTACCTGCGTCTGCGCAACGTCATCAAGTCGCTGAACAAAGTCCAAACACTCGCACTCACCGCCACGGCCACGCCGTACGTCCGCTCCGACATCATTCAGCAACTCGGTCTCGATCGCCCTCAAACGTTTGTCAGCGGTTTTGACCGTCCGAATCTCTCGATCGAAGTCGATCACACGGAGCGCGAGCGCCAGAAGATCGCACGCATTCGCAACCTCGCACGCCAAAATCCCGGTTCGGGAATCATCTACGCCTCGACGCGAAAAGCAGTGGAACAGGTCGGCGCGAAACTGAGGGCGCTCGATCTTAAAGTGTCGGAATATCACGCGGGCATGAGCGACGCCATACGCATCCGCGCGCAGGACGACTTCATGAGCGGGCGCACGCAGATGATCGTCGCCACGAACGCATTCGGAATGGGCATCGATAAACCCGACATCCGCTTCGTGGTCCATTACCAGATGCCGGGCTCGATCGAAGCGTATTACCAGGAGATTGGGCGCGCCGGTCGCGATGGTCTCCCGTCCACGTGTGTCCTGCTCTTCAACTACGCCGACAAAAACACACACGACTTCTTCATCGAAGGCTCGTATCCAAACATCGGCGTCATCAAACAGGTTTACGACTCGCTCGCGGGGACGGAGCTCAAACGAATCGAGCTCTCGACACAGGAGATCGCGCGGCGCGCAGGCGAAACGAACGAGATGGCGGTGCAATCCGCGCTATACGTGCTCGAACGCGCCGGACACATTCAACGTACGGCGCCCGCACTGAATCGCGGCGGCCGTGGCGCGCAGCAGGGCCGCAGCATCATCATGCTCGATAATGAGCCCGCCGCGAAGTTACGGATCGATCCGGCAGATATATCGCGCCGTGGTGAGCTCGAGCGACGCAAGCTACGCGCGATGATCGACTTCTGCTACACGGATCGTTGTTATCGTGCGTACATTCTTAATTACTTCGGCGACCGCAAAAGCGAGCGGCTGTGTGGGACGTGCGGTAACTGCAAACCATCCACCTGCGCATCGATTCCATCAGCACCAGTCGATTTCTCAGCACGCGCGCCGACGGATGATGAATTACTGCGCGTGCGAAAAATACTCGCGTGCGCGAAACGGATGAATGGTCGCTTCGGGAAGAAGATGTTGATCTCGACGTTGCGAGGCTCGTCGGCGAAGCAGTTATTGACGGCGAAGCTAAATGAGCTGTCGACCTATGGCTTATTAAGAGATATGGCGAACGACGAGCTGGAAGCCTATATCGATGCGCTGGTTGATGCTCGGTGCCTACGCGTAAAACCAGGCGCGTATCCCACAATATCAACCACCGAACTCGGCGATCGCGTCATGCGCGAGCAGGAGCAGATCACGCTTTCACTAAAATCCGTGTAATCCGTGGCTGGGTTTTCTACTTGATCACGCCCGTCAACGGACTGGACGCACTCGCGTACAACCGCTTCGTCATCCTTCCCGCAACATACGCCAATCTTCCAGCTTCGATCGCGAGTTTCATCGCCGTCGCCATCTTCGAAGGATCTTCAGCCTCTGCGATGGCGGTGTTCATCAACACACCATCGGCGCCGAGCTCCATCGCTATCGCTGCGTCACTCGCCGTTCCCACACCCGCATCGACAATCATCGTCGCATCGGGCAACTGCTCGCGCATGATGCGCAGGTTTGCTGGATTCTGAACACCCAAACCGGATCCGATCGGCGCCGCGAGCGGCATGATCGCTGCACAGCCGGCGTCGAGCAGTTTCTTCGCCATGATCAGATCGTCGTTGAAGTACGGCAATACGACAAAGCCTTCTTTCACGAGGATGCGCGCGGCTTCGAGTGTCTGTTCGTTGTCGGGAAACAACGTTGTCTGATCGCCGATGACCTCGAGCTTCACGAGATCCGTCTGCAACGCTTCACGTGCTAGACGCGCGGTTCTAACAGCGTCTTCAGCGGTGTAACAGCCGGCAGTGTTCGGAAGAATCTGAAGCGCAGGACTCAGGTAATCGAGAAACGATTCACTACTGCGATCGAGCGGCACGCGTCGCACCGCAACGGTCACCATCTCCGCCCCGGAGGCCTCGTGCGCACTGCGCATCTGTTCATAACTACGATATTTTCCGGTCCCAATAATTAAGCGCGACGAAAACTCTCGCCCGGCGATGATCAATTTTTCCTTTGGTGATGCTGCTGGTGCTGCTGTCGACATTTATCCTCCACCGACGAAGTGCACAATCTCGATCCGGTCCTCGTCCTTTAACATAGTACCGCCCCAATCACTACGACGCACGACCTCGCGATTGAGTTCGATCGCTATCCGCGCCACAGGCAGATCTAGCTCGGTGATCAACTCTGCTAAGGTAGAAATCTCAAGTTCCCTTAGCTCTCCATTGACGAAGACTTTCATTAGCCACAAAAAAGCACAAAAAGCACAAAAAAGCTAATACACTTCTTTTTTGTGCCTTTTGTCCTTTTGTGCCTTTTTGTGCCCTTTTTGTGGCTAGTCTACTGGATGGATGATGCGGCGGAGCTCGGCGGCCTGATCTTTCGTCACCGCGCGTATGAGCACTGCGGCGCGACCGGAGTTGAACTGCGGAATGTCCGTGCTAACACTCGCCACTCCGTCACTCTCAGTCTTCAACGTATAAATCAGCGGCCGGAATGTCGTTCCCAGCACCTTTATCGACACTGACACGTTCGCGAGCGGCTTCTCGTCGCCATTCGTGCGATTGTTCACTAAGACTCGCAACGTATAACGCTGACCTGAGTAGAACTCCTCGTCATCGAGCAGTTCTATATATAAGCCATCTTCCAGATCAGGCTCACTTACGAACTCCTCGACTTCAACAGGCTCTTCAACCTCTGGCTCCGGCTCCTTCGCAGTCAAATCCACCGGCTCATAACGTGGCTCCAGGCCGGGTTCCATCACTGCCGCGAGCTCTTCATCCTCCGGCGCAGGCGGCGGCGTCCACTCCTGCGACACCGGCCAGTATTCGATCTCAAACGACTCATCGACAGTCGCAGCCGGTGCGGTTTCGACTTCAGGCGCAGCTTCCTCAACAGACTTTTGCGGCGCTTCTTTCGGGCGCCCGCTCATCTTCTTGAGATCGTTGATACGTCCCGAATTGATCGCGGCGCAGATCAGCCGGTGCTGACGTTTGAGCCGTTCAGCCAGAACTTCATCACTAAAACCTGTCGCGATCAGATCTTCATAAGGAGAGCGTTTGCTGGCCAGGATCGTGCCGCCAACATAGACGAGCGAGAGGATGATCGGTGAGTCGAGCCCCTTGTCCTCGGTTTGCACATGATACGTAACGCCATCATGCTCGATATCGGTGTTGAATCCGGTAATCACAGTTTGTCAGAACCGGACGCGGTTGGCGCCGGGGATGTTCTGCAAGACGAGTCCTTTCAACTTCAAACCGGGAGGCCGCTCAAACCCACTCACAAGCGGGTTTTCCTGAACGTTAACACAAGCATTTTTTCACGGTCAATGAGCATTTTTCCCGGCCTGATCCATGCGAGATGCGTTGCTTGACACCCTTGATCAGTTCGACTAGCATCACGCTTGTACAATGATTCTCAATCTCGTGGACCGAGTGACACTGACCGCAGACGATTGCTCAGCGGCCGGTGATAGTGTGCGTTAGATGAGTTTTCGTCTTTACGATTACTTACCCATTCTGCTGATGTTCATCGTCGCAGGCGGCTTCGCGGTGGGCAATGTCCTTCTGTCTCAGTTCGTCGGACAACGTAAGCGAACAAGAACGAAGTTGATGCCTTACGAATGTGGTAAGGATCCGGTGGGCTCCGCGCGAGAGCGTTTCTCGGTGAAGTTCTACCTGATCGCGATGATCTTCATCCTGTTCGATATAGAAGTGATCTTTCTGGTGCCCTGGGCAGCCGTGTACAAGGCGCTCGCGGCGCAGGGCGCGGGGATGCGGTCGTTCGCATACCTCGAGATGATGCTCTTCGTAGGTCTGCTCTTTGTCGGTTACATCTACATCGTCAAGAAAGGCGCGTTTGACTGGGGCGAAAGAGCACGACGCGAAGCGGAAGCCGAAGCAAAAGCACTAGCCGATATGGAAGCACGAAAAATCGAGAAGCAGCGAACGGCTGCGTAAGAAAGAAGTTTTAAGATGGGTCTGGAAAACGTAATTGCCGAAGCTTTACCGGAAGTGCTGACCACGCGTCTCGACTCCCTGATCAACTGGGCGCGCAAGTCTTCACTGTGGCCGGCGACATTTGGTCTTGCTTGTTGCGCGATCGAGATGATGAATGCGACTTCGTCTCGAAACGATCTCGCGCGTTTTGGTTCGGAAGTGTTTCGCGCAAGCCCGCGACAAGCTGACGTGATGATCGTCTCCGGGCGCGTGTCTCGAAAAATGGCCCCAGTGTTGAGACGAATCTACGATCAGATGCCCGAGCCGAAATGGGTAATTTCAATGGGCGCTTGCGCTACGTCCGGCGGTGTTTTTGATAACTACGCAATCGTCCAGGGTGTCGACAAGATTGTTCCGGTTGACGTCTACATTCCGGGTTGTCCTCCGCGCCCCGAGATGTTGATACACGCCGTGATGATGCTCCAGGACAAAGTGATGAAAGAGAGCGTCCGCGATCGCAGGGACATTCCCGAAGAGGAAGCACGCGAAGCCGTCGTGCCCGGCACTTTGCCGATCACCGATGGCTCGACCGCGCAACAAAACACGTTGCCGGAATCGCGCCCCTACACGATCGCTTCGAGACACGAACGGCGTCGTTCTAATTAGAGAGTCGAGCGCGGATGACAACAGAACAAGTCCCAAGTTCAGAAGCAGCGCCGTCACCGTTAGTGGCGGCGTTACAGCGTGAACATCCGGAATGGGTGCGCGAAGTCATCATCGCTTTCGGCGAGACGACGATCGTCGTGCCGCGCGAAAGCATCGCCGATGCTTGTTCCTTTCTGAAGACTTCACCGGAAACGCGCTTCGACTTTCTCTCAGATATCTGTGGTGCAGATCGCGGCGTTGAAGAAGAGCCGCGTTTCGAAGTCAACTACCACCTTTTCTCAACCACTAAACACCATCGCATCAGATTAAAGGTGTTGCTGAACGAGGAAGACACACACGTGCCGACCGTGACCGGCATCTGGAAAACCGCAAACTGGCACGAACGCGAGACCTTCGATCTGTTCGGCGTGATCTTCGACGGCCACCCGGACCTGCGACGCATTTTGTTACCAGACGACTGGCAAGGCCACGCATTACGAAAGGATTTTCCTTTACGCGGCTACGAACCATACAGTTTGAAATAATCCGCGTTTATCCGCGTAAATCCGCGGCTAAAAAGTTATGAGCTCAGCAACGATCCCGCCACAATTCGAAATCGTCGATCGCCCGCTCGACACGCAGATGACGATCTCGATGGGTCCGCAACACCCGTCGACGCACGGCGTGCTGCGCCTCGAATTGGTG
>Ga0134121_10002133_pt1 | contig 17519 bp, 18 predicted proteins | sample KB301_FD_96463 | JGI IMG/M metagenome (GOLD analysis project Ga0134121, IMG submission 96463) | Terrestrial soil microbial communities without Nitrogen fertilizer from Kellogg Biological Station, Michigan, USA - KB3-0-1 | ecosystem: Environmental > Terrestrial > Soil > Unclassified ... | reverse complement strand
TTGCGTCAGGATATCGATGCGCAAAAGGATGCCATCGCGGGAACGCTAAGCCAGCTGGATCGAAAGATGAAAAGGGCGACAGACTGGCGCACACCGGTGGCCGATCATCCGTATCTGGCGGTGGGTGTTGCACTCGGTGCCGGTGCGCTGCTTTCAGGTATGTTCAGACGCAAGCCTACTCCACGTGAACGAATCATCGATGCGTTAGCCGAAAGCGTCGAAGACATTACCGATCAAGTACGAGACCGATTTGTTTCCAAACTGTCCCGCGGTCTAGCGAGCGGCGCGGTACGGGCTTCAGCCATCGCGCTTGCTGCCAGGATGGCGGCGGGTTACCTCGGGAATAAGTGGAACTTGAATTCCGCTGAGCGGGACGTTAGGGACCTGTGACTCTGCAATGGTTTGTAACTCAAAAGGAGAAACAAAATGGACACGACGACTCATGACAGGCCGAATCAAACTTCGCACGGAGGAGGCGCTTCGCCACTGGTGCACGATATCAATGCTGCAGCAGACAAGACGGCTTCTGCGATTCACAGCGCCAGCCGGCAAATCAGCGACACGGCTACAGAAACAGTGAATCAAGCCAAACAAAAAGCCTCTGAACTTTACGATCAGGTCAACAAGAGCGTGAACGAACAATACAATCGGGCGGTGGATTATAGCCGCGAGAATCCTGGAAAAACGACTTTGATCGCTTTCGGTATTGGAATCGGGGTCGGAGCATTGTTGCTCGGCAATTTCCGAAGCTCACGCGGACGACGTAATCGAGTGGTGGAACCTGTTGTGCATGCTCTTTCCACTCTCGCGACCGAGCTGTTTGGTTAGTTTTGTTCCGATGCTGCCCCGGCCGGGTCCTCAAGACAAATGACGGCCCGGCCTCCCGCCTCCTGAAAACGGTAATTCAGTGCCGATGTGGCAATTCCGAAGTAGCGCTTTGTGGTCCCAATCACGCACGGTGCTGCTGGAAATCGAGAGGCACCAAACGTGCTTGTCACTGTTTAGATTGATGATTCCAGCGAATCGGAAATTCAAAAAGGAGGTACACGATAATGTTATGGACGATTGCGGTGATTCTTCTTTTAATGTGGGCCCTGGGAATGGTGACTGCCTATACGGTTGGCGGTTTTATCCACATCCTGCTCGTACTCGCTTTGATCTCCGTCGTGATTCAGCTGATTAGCGGCCGTCAGGCTGTTTGAATGCAGTCCACATAGGGTGCAGTCGATAGTTGGCGCGCATTGCGCGCCAACTATCCGATCGCGCCGAGTATTGTCGTCACGAGCGCGGGATCACATTCCGGGAAGTGAAGAACGATGTTGTCTCGCACAAGCCACCAGGGATCGCCGCCGATGACATCCATAAAATCGTTGAGTTGACTCTCATCCGGAAACACAAACAGTTCCAGATCGATACTGTGGCACTTCACGACGCCGTATGTGCATCGAAAATTCCGCTCTCGAAACTCCCTCCGTTGCGCCGTGAGAATCTTTCCGTAGTTCTCCATGTAGGTTTCTTCAACGGGATGGAGTCCGGACTTTTCCAATCGCGTCAGAACGTCGTCCCATGTCATGCCATTTGATTCTCGAACTCTGCGACATCGGTTGTTGGACGTTGGCACGTCATGTTCTCGCAAACGTAGGCCGTGGATTTCCCGTCAAGGGCGATGCGATCGCGCAGCAGCGCGATGGTCCCGCTTTCCCCGGCGGCAATCACCGTGCGCGGCAGGTATCGTTTCCGGTAGGCCGTGATGAACGAATGTCCTTCTTTTGTGGCGACGATCACGGCAATTTCCTTCGATGGGCCGAGATGAAAGTCGATGGCTTCGAGCAGCCGGCCAAATCCGGATGGATATTGACCGAGAACTGTTCCCGTGGATGCGAAAAGCTGTTCGGCTTTTCGCGTGAGATCGCTCCTTCCGAGCAAAGCTCCCAGTCGAACCAGTACATCGGCTGCGACCGAATTCCCGGAAGGAGTCGCGTTGTCGAAGTAGTCCTTGGTGCGGGATATCAACGCTTCGTGGCCGCTGGCCGTAAAGAAGAAACCGCCATTATCCGAGTCCCAGAATTGATCGACGATGAGATCCACCAGGGATTCGGCGCGTTTCAGCCAACGCTCTTCGAACGTCAACTGGTAGAGCGACAGCAGGCCGTCGGCCACATTGGCATAGTCGTCGAGATATCCGTTGAATCGCGCACGTCCATCCTTAAAACAGTGAAGCAGGCGAGTGCCGTCCCAAAGTGTCTTGAAAATGAAATCTGCGTTGGCTTCGGCAATCTGACGGTAGTCGTCTCGTCCAAGATACGCCGCCGCATCCGCAAACGCGCGCAGTGCGAGGCCATTCCAGTCCGTGAGGATCTTCTCGTCGCGTCCGGGGTGGATTCGCTTTTCCCGGGCGGCGTAAAGTCCAGGCCGCGCCGACTGAAACTTCATTTGCAATTCGTCCTGGGAGATCTTTTCGAGTTTGCAGAAGATGTCCGGCGATCTGGGGATGTTGAGAATACTGTGTCCCTCCCAGTTGCCGTGACCGGTGACGTCGAGATAGCGCGCGAGCAACTCTCCATCCGGACCGGCTGCCGCCTTGAACTCTTCGAGATCCCACACATAGAATTTGCCTTCAACGCCCTCACTGTCGGCATCCTGCGTGGAATAGAACCCGCCGCTGGGATCCCGCATTTCGCGCACGAGAAAATCGAGCACCTCTTCGGTAATGCGCCGGTAGAGAGAGCTCCCCGTGACCCGCCAGGCGTCCAGATAGACTCGCGCGAGGAGCGCATTGTCGTAGAGCATCTTTTCGAAATGCGGCACGAGCCAACGATCGTCCGTGGAGTAGCGATGGAACCCGCCGCCAATCTGGTCGTAGAGACCGCCGTACGCCATTTTGTCGAGAGTAAACGCCGACATCTGAAGGGCGTGAGCGTCGCCGGTGCGGTGGTGGTAGCGGAGCAGGAATTCGATGGTCATGCTCGGTGGAAACTTCGGTGCGGCGCCGAACCCGCCTTCCCTGGGGTCGAACCGCGAACTCAGCCCTTGAGCGGCTTGATCCAGAAGTGTCAGGTGAACCGCGTTGGGGTCGGCGGCGGTGCGGGCGCTCTGATTCAAGTGTTGACGCAGGTTCTGCGCATTACTGACGATTTCCTGCCGTCGCGCTTTATACGATTCGGCGATGGTCACAAGAAGGCGCGGAAACCCGGGCCGGCCGTAACGGTCCTCGGGTGGAAAGTAGGTGCCGCCATAGAACGGTTCGCCGCTCGGCAGCAGGAACACGGTCATGGGCCAACCGCCACTGCCGGTCATCATTTGAACCGCGTTCATGTACACCTGATCGAGGTCCGGCCGTTCTTCGCGATCGACCTTAATATTGATGAAATTGTCGTTCATGAGTTTCGCGATGGCTTCGTTTTCAAACGACTCATGTTCCATGACGTGACACCAGTGGCAGGCGGAATACCCGATGCTCAGCAGAATGGGCTTGTCGGATGTGCGAGCCAGTTCGAGCGCTTCTTCGCCCCATGCGTGCCAGTCCACCGGATTATTCGCATGTTGGAGAAGATACGGACTAGTCTCATGAATCAAACGGTTCGTCATTTTTCCCTTCAATATAGCTGTAGGGGCGGTCTATGACCGCCCGCGATCCAGAATCTATCAACGAATTACAGATTGTGGGCGGTCATAGATCGCGCCTACAGTCATTGTGATTCGCTTCGTGCGATGACAGCTTCTTCAAGCGCGTCTTCGGTGATCTTCCAGTGGGATGCGTGCCAGACCGGAGCCTCATTAACAATCAGGATCGCCTGGGGGGATTCGTGCCGGATGGCGAAGCGTTCTTCGACCTCATCGGAAATATCCCGGTCTTCGATCACGAGAATCAGTCCGCAAACCAATGAGGGATTCTTCCGCTCAAAGGCTTCAAAGCCTTCAATCACCGCGGCGCTTCGCGAACACTGCGTGCTATGCTTGAAGAGAAGCACAGGTTCTTTCCGTGACTGTTTCAAAAGTTGTTCGAGATCCTGTTTTTCGTGCAATTCGATGATCATGAGTTCAGGTTACCAGATGCCAGGGAAAGAAATCACGGATGACCTCGATCTCCTGCTTAGCGTGATGCCGCTACATCTGACGGAAGCGCTCCGCCGCCAGGCGGATCTGAAGAACCTTGTTGAAATTGTGCTGGACCTGGGCCGGCTGCCGGAAGCTCGTTTTCCAAATCGCGAGGTGAATCTCACCGATTCATCGATCACGCGCGAAGACCTGGATTATGTTACCGAGCGGGTCGGTGCTTTCACCGAAGACAATCGCGCGGGAATCGAACGCACGCTGCACCGCATTTCCGCGCTGCGCAATCGGCGAAACGTGATTATTGGCTTGACCTGCCGCGTCGGCCGCGCCGTATATGGAACGGTCGACGTGCTTCGCGACGTGATTGAATCCGGTAAGAGCCTGCTGCTTCTGGGCCGGCCTGGAATAGGCAAGACGACTCTGTTGAGGGAGAGCGCACGAGTGCTTTCCATGGAATTGCACAAGAGAGTCATTGTCGTCGACACCTCCAATGAAATTGCGGGTGACGGCGACATTCCGCATCCGGGCATTGGACCCAGCCGCCGTATGCAGGTGCCTCGTCCGGATCTCCAGCACGCGGTGATGATTGAAGCGGTCGAGAATCACATGCCCGAAGTGATTGTCATCGATGAAATCGGAACCGAGGCCGAAGCGCTGGCAGCACGCACGATTGCCGAACGAGGCGTGCAATTGATCGCGACAGCTCATGGAAACTCCCTGGACAATTTGTTGATGAATCCCACGCTGTCGGATTTGCTCGGCGGCATCCAGGCCGTCACTCTCGGCGATGAAGAAGCGCGCCGCCGCGGAACGCAGAAGACGGTGCTGGAGCGTAAAGCGCCTCCAACATTTGACACTCTCGTTGAAATTCGAACGCGCGACGAATTTTCCGTGTTTCACGACACTGCTTACGTCGTGGATGCGTTTCTGCGCGGGCGCACGGTGCGGCCCGAAGTCCGCGTTCGGAAAGAGGAAGGGTTCGAAGTTGTTGAAACGGAAGTTGTGTCTGGCGAGCATGGGCGCCGGCCTCAGCGTCAGGCGACGCCGACCCGCGAGGCTCATGAACGCGTGACGAGTCGCCCCCAGGCAGCCGATCGCCCTCCGGCGGATGGAGCCCGGAAGACGATCCGTATTTATCCATACGGCATCAGCAGAGATCGTTTACTTCGCGCTGCGAAAGACCTCCATGTCCACGTCACCATCGCGCGTACGCCTGCAGAAGCAGACCTCGCGCTGACCCTGAAGGCTCACGAGAAACGTCAGCCCGGAACTCTAAAGGATCTTGAAGAGCAGGGAATCGAGATCGCCATCATTCGCAGCAACACGGTGAGTCAAATGAAGGTTTTCCTCCAGCGGGCATTTGGAATCGAGGATCTCGCAACTGAGGAAGAAGAGGCGATGCACGAAGCGGAAGAGGCGCTGGACCGCGTGATGTCTCATGGTGCACCCGTAGAGCTGGCTCCGCGGCCGGCCAATGTTCGCCGGCTTCAACATCTATTGATTGAGCAACACGGCCTGGGTTCGCAGAGCCGCGGCGATGTGCCCTGGCGCCGTGTTGTGGTGCTGCCTACTCGCGGATAAGGCGAAGTCATGAAGACCGTAGCAGACGTGATGAAGGCGATACAGTCTGATGACATCCATGCCCTCCGGGAAATTGTCGACACCCAACAGGAACTGGCCGGCGCCCGCGATGAAAGTGGAAACTCGCCCTTGCTGATCTCTGCTTACTACGGCCGCAGTGCAATGATCCGCGTGATTCTCGATCAAGGTGTACAGCCCAATCTGTTTGAGGCTTGCGCTGCCGGGCTTGCCGGCGACGCGAAACGCCTGTTGGCGGAGAATCCCAAGCTGGTCCTTGAGCGATCCCATGACGGCTGGACGCCATTACACCTCGCTTCGTTTTTCGGACATCTGGAATTGGTGAAGATCCTTCTGGATGCCAGAGCGCCGATGCTGTCGATTTCGAATAACAATGAAGCCAATCTTCCAATTAATGCCGCTGCGGCGGGCCGGCGCAATGCGGTTGTCCGGCTTCTGGTGGAAAATGGATGTCCTCCGGATGCGAGGGCCTCGGAGCGCGGTTACACGGCCCTTCACCTGGCGGCCAATAATGGAAATGTGGAATTGATCGAGTTCCTGCTTCAATCCGGCGCCGATCGAACGCTAAAGACAGGCACTGGCGAAACTCCATTCGATCTCGCCATCAAACAAGGTCACAACGCAGCAGCCGAATCCCTCTCCTGAAGGGAGAGGGTGGCCCGAAGGGCCGGGTGAGGGGTTAATAGACGGTACCGTTTCTGTACCCCTCACCCGGCGCTGCTGCGCCACCCTCTCCCTTCGGGAGAGGAAATTCACAATGTGAACTTCCTCTCTGTCCTCAACGCCGTGACGCGTGTCGAAAACAGTCCGGAGTATTTTCAACCCGCCGATGTCGTGTTCATTCCAGCGCGTGCCTGCAGAAGACGACGTTGCCCTACGAAGGAAACTATCTCGACCTCGACCCCACGACCAATACCGTGAAGCCGGTGCCATTCAAGTGAACGGGAATGGCGCGATTGCCGGCGGTTCGGTGATGGGCACCAGCGGCGCCCGCAACCCCACGCTCACATTGCAAGCCATCGCCTGGCGCACCGCCGACCACATCATCAACAACTGGAAATCCATTGTGAAGTAGGAATGCAGGGCCCGAGGGGATAGTCCCCTCATTCCCCAATTTGGTGTCTGCGGCGATAAGAGAGAACGGCAAAAACCAGATAGGTTGCGGCAATCAGGCTGTAATTGGCGAGCAAGAAGCGGGGATTCGCCCAGGGGATTCCATCGTGGAGAGGAGTGTGGAGAGGCCAGAGGTATGGAGTTGGGAAGTATCTCAGCGCATGGAGAGGGATGTCGCAAACGATGTGAAGCGCAGACGCGGCAAACACCCACGAAAATCTCTTGCGCCACAACCAAAGGCCTGCAGCGAGCAACGTCCAAACGATGAGACTGTGTGTGACGTGATAGGCGTTGTAGGAGTAGGTGCTGATGGGTGACCGGGGAATGCCGTCCAGCGGGTAGTTCGCCCAGCTCCTGAAATCACCGGTGATTATTCCTGCGAGGATCGCCGGGCCAAACGCAAGGAGGTCCGGCGCCATGCCCCAAAAAAAGGCCCACCGCCACGAGCTCTTATCATGTCGGCCGAATGCTGCTCCACCCCACAGGCCATGCGCGAGAAAATCCATTACTTAATGGCAATCCCACGGTAAAAATATCCGGCAAATCTGGGAGCTTTCGTGAAATAGAAATTAGCGAGACTCTCGATTCGAAAGCCGTTCTTTGAGATCGTGGCAATCGGATTCCGATTCAGGTGGCATCCGTCGCCGATGATTCGATTCAGGGGATTGAGTCGCTGCTGCCATCGACGGACGTCCGGGTCATTCGAAAGTCCGTGTTCGAGGAAGAACATCCGTCCGCCCTTGCGCAGTATCCGCTGCATTTCGGCCACTGCGGCATCCACGTTTGCAATGCTGCACAGCGTGAAGGTGCATACCACAGAATCAAACGCATTGTCGGCCAGAGGCAGTCGTTCGCCGCTGATGGTTTGGTGGACAACTTCGATTGGAGATTCGGCTATTCGTCGTTCAGCAAGTTTCCGCGAGCCGGGATTGGGGTCGACTGTAGTGATTCGCTTCACGTCCGGCGGATAGTGGGGCAGGTTCAGGCCCGTCCCAAATCCGATTTCAAAGACGTCGCCGGTTACGTTTGCAAGGGTCAATTTCCTCAGCTCCTGCAATTCTTTGCCGGACATCATCATGTCCATGAAACGGGGGAAAATGTGGTGAGAGTAAATATTCATGGGTTAAATATGTATGACGGTCGCTCCGAGCGCCGATGGCACCTATTTTAAGGCGAACGTCAGATCGACTGCCCAGAACGACGTTTCACGAATCTCGATAGGGGCAACCACAAACCGGCCGTCCGGCATCACATCGAATCGCGGCCAGATCGGCTTACCTCCGCTCACAACCGGATCGCGATAGTACTTCGGTCCGCTTTTTGTAAATACCGGCGGAACCGGCTCGCTAATGTCATTGCGGATGGGTTGCGGGTCGTTTCCAGTGGCATCCATTTTCCAGAAAGCCTGCTTGCTCCAGAAAAGAATGGACTGCCCATCGCCGGAGTAACGTGGAAAGTAACCGCTGCCATTCAGAGGCACGCGCGGACCGCCATTGGCAGGAACATTCCAGATCGCCATCGTCCCACCGTGATTTGAGGCGAAGGCGATTGTTTTCCCATTGGGCAACCAATCGGCCTGGGCATCGATCTCTTCAGAATCGGTGACACTTTCCGTTTCGTTGGTGCGAAGATCGAGTTTCCAAAGGTCGGGATTGCCGGTCAAATCCGTATGCGTGTAGACCAACTGGTAACCATTTGCGGCGAACCGCGGTTCGTGTCCTGTGGCCCGGAATGTCGGATTCTCTCCATGTATTCCACAGGTCCAGATGGCGAATTTGTTATCCGATTGAACCGTATATGCCAGTTCCTTTCCGTTCGGAGAGACAGCCGGTTCGAATGCCAGGTCGTCGGAATGCACCACGGGAGTACCATCCGATAGCGCGATGTCGGAGTGGACAAAGTGGCGCGGCAGAACGATGCGATCCTTCCTTACCGACATACCGATGCGTTCGAGCGGCATCGTATTCAATGTCACGCTGAGAGTCAGGACCGTGTTTTCCGCAAAATTGATCGTCCACAGGGCGTATGCGCCCGATCGGTCTGTAAGATAGACGAGCTGTTTTCCATCCATGATCCAGCCCGTATCCAATGGATTCTCTGACGGACGGTCCGAAATAAGAGCACGCTTCTCTCCCGTCAGGACATTCGCGAGCCAGACTTCGCCTTTCAGATTCTGCAGGCTCTTGATAAACGAAAGTTGAACCGAATCGGGCGAAAATCGCGGCGAGTGAATCGTGACGTCGGGATCCGGATCCGCCTGGATAATCCTGGTTTCATTCAAGCCATTGGAATTGGCAAGCCATAATTCCCGATCGCGGACAAAAGCGATCCGCCCGGTTGGAGACCATTCGAGCGACGTGGCATTGGTTTTGAAAACTGCAGGATCCGGTTCGCGGTTCTGCTGCACCTCAGGGACATCGGCCGACCAGGTGTCGTTTCCACGTGTGAATGTCACCCGGCGGCTATCCGGAGTCCAGGAGGGGAAACTCTCCGGTTCCGGAGTTTCGGTGATCTGTTCATGGGAACCATCGCTGATATTGAGGAGCCAAACGTCACCGGAGACAACGGCGGCGTACCGTTTTCCGTCCGGCGCAATGGCTACTTCCGTTTCGGTACCTTCAAATTCTCCGATACGTGTGATTGCCGGAGCGCCGAAATGCGCTCTGGCAGGGGCATTGGCGGAGCTGACGTAGTAGAAGGCAGCCCCAAGCAGAGCGATGGCAATGAGCAGGGGAAGCACCGGTATTTTCATTTTCGAAGAAATATTACTACAGTGCGAAACCAGCTGTTCGCATTCCGGCCGACTTCGGCTATAATGCCGTGGGTCTTACTCGGGCAGCCCAGCCGACCTCTTGCTTTTCTCATACGTCTTTTCCAGTCACACCAAAGTGAGCCGGATGAGCTTTAACAGGAATGTTGAAACGTAGGTTGGGGGTAGTCCGTCAATAGTAACCGGAGGTTTTATAAACAATATGGCTACAAAAATTATCGCCGCAAAAGCAGTTACTGCAAAGCGAATGGCCGCCAAAACGATTGCGGCTAAAGCGTTAGCCGCGAAGCCCTTAGTCAAGGATGAGCTGGTTTTTAGCCATCCCACAATGTGCCTGCATTGTCACTTGATTGTTGAAATGTTCCATGAACGTGGCGCAGATCCGGTGCGGGGATCCTGGCAGTGCCCCCGCTGCAACCACAAGTATCTGTTCTCCCACTGGAAGATCAAGAGACAGACTCGCGGGAAGACAGAAGCCGCGTAACTTCGCCTTGACGCCTTGACGCCTTGACGTTTGGATGCCGGTGAAACTCGATCGTTCTTTTTATGAGCGACCGACGCTCGAAGTCGCTTCCGATCTGATCGGCAAAGTTCTGGTCCGGCGCCTCGCCGGCCGGAACCTTGCCGGTCGGATCATCGAAACCGAAGCTTATATCGGCCCCTCCGACCTGGCCTGCCACGCCTCCAGGGGAAAGACGCCCCGCACCTCCGTGATGTTCGGTCCCGCAGGCGTTTCCTACGTTTACATGATCTATGGCTTCTATTTCTGTCTCAATACCGTTACAGAAGCCGAAGGGTACCCCGCCGCCGTCCTGATCCGGGCAGTGGAACCGCTCGAAAACATTCCTGTCATGCGGAGACTTCGCTACAATCCTCAGCACGACACCAATATTGCCAGTGGTCCTGGGAAACTCTGCATGGCACTGTCCATCGACAAAGGTTTGAACGCGGTGGATCTTGCCGGAAAGGTCCTGTGGATTGAAGAACGGGGCCTCGAAGTTGGGACGATCGATCGAGGTCCGCGCATCGGCGTGGATTACGCCGGAGCCTATAAGGACAAACCCTGGCGATACTACGAGCGTGGAAACCCTCACGTGTCGCGAGTCCGCGCCAATCGACATGAATCCCGCGCTTGAAGCCAAACTGAAGAACATTCCCTCCGGTCCCGGCGTGTACATCTACAAGGATGCTGCCGGCGCTGCGATTTACGTTGGGAAGTCGAAGGCTCTGCGCAATCGGGTGCGGACATATTTTCAGGACTCGCGGAATGCCGGAGTTCGCCTGGATCACATGATGGAAGCGATCTCCGATGTGGATTTCATCGTCACCGATACCGAGGGCGAAGCACTCGCGCTGGAAAACAATCTCATCAAGCGCTTTAAGCCGAAATACAATGTCCTGCTGCGTGACGACAAAACCTATCCATATATCAAACTGACGATCAACGAACCGTATCCCCGCGCCATGATCACGCGGCGCGTCCGAAAGGACGGCGCATATTACGCGGGGCCCTTTTTCCCGGGAGGGCTGGCGCGGAAAACTCTGAAGCTGATTGAACGCTACTTTCTCATCCGCAATTGCACCATCCCAATCGACGGCAAACGCCCGCGCCCGTGCCTCCAGTACTACATTCATCGATGTCTGGGTCCCTGCGTCGACGGTCTGACGACAGATGATGCCTATCAGGAGGCTGCCAGGGATGTGAAGTTTTTCCTGGAAGGCCGAAAAAGCGATCTCAGCGGTCTCATCGAGCGGCTTGAATCCAGGATGAACGATGCCGCGGTACGCGAACAGTTCGAGATGGCGGGACACTACAGGGACGCGATTCAGACGATGACCCAGCTTGCGGAACGCCAGAAGATGGCATCCACCGGCTACGACGATATCGATATCTTCGGCTGCCACCGTGAGGACTCGATGGTGGCCGTTTCGGTTTTTCATATGCGTGGCGGGCGCGTTGTGGATCGGAGAGAAATGTTCTGGGAAGATCAGGTTCAGTTCGACGCTGGTGAATTCATTGGATCGGTGGTGAAACAGTACTATCTCGATGCGCCATTTATTCCTGTCGAAATCCACGTGCCGGTGGAGTTTGAAGACCTTGAAATTCTTGAAGCTTCATTGAGCGAACGCCGAGGCCGCCGCGTTGAAATACGATCGCCTCAGCGGGGCATGAAACGCGAATTGATGGACCTGGTCCACCGCAATGCCCGCCTTGCCTTCCTGCAACGCTTTCGGGCGGCTGCTTCCTCCGGGCCGGCGCTTGTGAAGGAAGTCGAAGTCACTCTCGATCTGGAGAAGCCGCCGCGCCGGATCGAGTGTTTTGATATTTCCAATCTGCAGGGAAGCGACATCGTGGCATCCATGGTGGTCTGTGAAGACGGCCGGATGAAGAAGGCAGGCTATCGACGATTCATTATCCGAACCGTGACCGGAGAGCCCGACGATTTTCAAAGTATGAGGGAGGTCGTCGGCCGCCGCTACAAACGCGTACAGGAAGAAGGTCTCGGGATGCCGGACCTGATTCTGATTGATGGCGGCCTTGGACAACTTCATGCCGCGCAATCGGCTCTGGATGCGCTGAATATTGTGGATCAGCCTTTGGCCAGTATTGCGAAGCGCGAGGAGATCATCTATGTGGCCGGCCGCGAAGACGATCCGATCGTCCTTGAAAAAAGATCTCCGGTCCTGCGCTTGATTCAACAAATACGCGACGAGAGCCATCGCTTCGCAATCACGTTCCATCGCCAGCGCCGAGGCCGCCGGCATTTGAGTTCGGAGCTGGTAGAGATTTCCGGAATCGGGCCAAAGACCACGCAGAAACTTCTCGCACACTTTGGTTCGCTGGAGAAGATTCGAGCGGCGACTGTCGACGAATTGAATACGGTAGTTACCAGGCGACAGTCCGAAGCCATTCGAATGCATTTTGGAGCGGAGTAACGGGCCTGTGCTACTATCGCTACAGTTCCATAAAAAGAAGGAGGGTGCGCATCATGGCGGAATCTAGTGGAGGCGACAAGTTCCTGTACCTGGTTGCTGGAGCCGGCATTGGAGCCGTTCTGGCATTATTATTTGCTCCCAAGAGTGGACGTGAGACACGTGAACTGATTGCGCGTACCGCTTCCGATAGCCGCGACTTCCTGACGAACAAGGTTTCCGAAGGGCGTCAGTATGTCGGAGAGACGGGACGGAAGGTGGGCGATGACTTCAATAGCTTTATCGACAAGAGCAAAGAAGCATTGCAGCGCCAGAAGGAACAGCTGACGGCAGCTTTTGAGGCGGGCAAGGCGGCATACCGCGAAGAAAAGGGTATGACAGACTAGTTGACGCAATTGAAACGATTGGAGGCGCTGTGGATCGATTGCTGACATTCTTTGTGGCGCTTACTGCGATCGCAGTGATGACTCAGGCATGCGTGCTTGTTGCAATCTACCTCATGTCCCGGCGCCTTTCCTATCAGGTGGACCGAATTATTTCTGAAACCCGCCAGATCATGGTTCCGGTCAAAGCCATTACTGAAAACCTGCAGAGCGCATCCACGAATATCATGGAGATTGGCGTTTCCGCCCGTGAGCAGTTTCGGCGCGTCGAAGAAATGGTGAACGAAACTGGTGACGTACTTCACACCCAGTTGAATCGTTTGGAGGACGTTACGAAAGACGTGGCCGGGCGCATCAATTCCACTGCAGATCTGGTGCAGAGCACGGTAGTGCGCCCGGTTCGTGAAGTGGCGGCAGTGGCGAAAGGAGTGGGGCGCGGCTTCGAATTCTTTTTTAGAAGGAACAAGAAGGCGGCGAAAGCCATGGACGGCGACGAAGACCTATTTATCTGATTGCGTCTGTACGAACTCGCCTTTCGGGAGCAGTCCCAGTTCACGATCTTCCGGGAATGCGCTGAACGACTGTGCTTTCCACTTTGAAAAGAGCGCTGGAATTCCATCGGACATGTTGGGGTCCATGTTGTTCATGACATGGAAATGGAGGCTTGGCTCGGTCGACTCACCGCTGTTTCCCACTTCTCCAATGGGATCGCCTTTCTTCACTTTCGCACCAACCTTCAGCATGATGCTGTTCGGACGCAGGTGGGCATAATAGCCAAATTGGCTGTCGCCGTGATCGATCACCACCACGTTGCCACCGGGTGTATTGATGTTGGTTCTGCCGGGATCGTTTTCGACGATGTCGGTGCGCACGTACACGACTGTTCCATCTGCGGATGCGAGCACCTTCTTCCCATAATCGTAATAATCCGAATTTCGGGCTCCGTCCTGCTGGTAGCTTTTGCCGTTGGCTCCAATTTGAATGAAGTCATAGGCAAATGCTTCGGCGAGGTATCGTTTATGCAGATCCAGAAAACCATGCTCGTTCGCGACATACCACACGCCGTCGAATGGCAGCCTTCCAGTGAATGCCGGAGACCGCTTCACGGATGTGGATATCTTGTTCGACTGCACTCTGTCGCCGTTCTGGTATTCCACTTCAACAACGACGGTCTCGCCGATAAACCCGACAGGACAATCGAAAAACACATCCGAAATGGCTTTCCGCTGGTCCGGATAGATATCGAGTGTCTTTTTCGGAGTCGGTTCGATGCGGCGCCGATCGATTGCACTGTCAAACAAGTTCATGAGCGCCTGTCCGGAATATTGTCCCGAAAGGGTGACACCATCGGAATTCGTCAGATCGAAGCGCACCCAGTGGACCGAAAGCGCAGTCTTTGACGCGTCACGAAGGATGATGTGGAAGTACACACGCTCCATCGGCGTGATGTTGCCCTGCATTCGCTCCACATATATCGCATCCGGCCTTGTGGTAATTTCAAGGTCCTGAGCCATAGCCGCGGAAGCGAAGAAAAGAACAGCCCAGGAACCCCAAAACATTCGATAGCGCATTGCACCTTGAAGGCTATGGCAAGAATCGGTATTAAATCAAGTCGTATGGAATACACGCTGCACGGTCAACACATCTCCGATCCATGGCGCTGGCTTGAAGATCTTGATTCTCCGGAAACCCGGGCGTGGGTGGAGGCTCAGAATGCGCGCACTTTCGCGTTTCTCGAAACAATTCCGCAACGCGAAGAGATTCGCAGTCGAATTACGGAATTGTGGAACTATCCGCGGTGCGGCATACCCTTCAAGGAAGGTCATCGATACTTCGATCTCAGAAATGACGGATTGCAGAATCAATGGGTGTTGCACGTTCGGGAAGCGCTCGACGGCGCATCCCGAATCCTTTTCGATCCCAACGCTCTTTCTACCGATGGAACGGTCTCCCTCGCTGGAACCGAAGTGAGCCGCGATGGCCGGCTTCTTGCCTATGGTTTGTCCCGTGCCGGATCCGATTGGGAGGAATGGCACGTCCGTGATGTGGAGACAGGGCAGGATCTTGCCGATTGCATCGAGTGGGTAAAGTTTTCCACTATTTCGTGGACGTCGGACGGAAAGGGCTTCTTCTACTGCCGATACGATTCACCGGAGTCCGGCGAGGAATTTGAGGTTCAGAATTACTTTCACAAACTTTACTACCATCGCATCGGACTTCCCCAGAACGAAGATGAGCGAATCTACGATCGCCCCGACCAGAAGGAGTGGTCCTTTCGTACAATCGTGTCCGAAGACGGGCGGTATCTGATACTCCACGTGTGGGCGTCCATAAACCACAACCTGGTTTTTTATCGTAATCTGCGGACACAGGATCCAATAGTCGAATTGATTCGCGGATTTGAAGCAAACTATCAATTCATTGGAAATGACGGACCGGTGTTCTGGATGCTCACCGATTCGGGCGCGCCACTCGGCAGAGTCGTCGCAATCGACACCACACAGCCCGGTGTTCCCGTCGTTCAGACGTTGATTCCCGAAACCGAACACACTCTCACTCAGGTGACGGTGGTGGGTGATTTCTTCCTGGCCAACTATCTCGCCAATGCGCACACGCGAGTCCAGGTGCATGCGCGAGACGGATCGTTTGTGCGGGAAGTGGCGCTGCCCGGTATCGGTACGGCATCGGGATTTTCCGGACATCCTGGCGATCCGGAGACTTTCTTCGATTTCACCGGATTCACCACGCCAATCACCGTTTTTCGATACGATGTTTCTTCCGGAGTCGCCACGGAGTTCTTCAAACCTCCACTGAAGTTCGATCCCGACCGATTCGAAACGCGGCAGATCTTCTATTCGAGTAAGGATGGCACGCGCGTATCGATGTTCATTGCCCACAAGCAGGGTCTTGTGTTGGATGGCAGCCACCCAACGCAGCTGTACGGATACGGAGGTTTTAATATTTCGATCACGCCATCGTTCTCGTCCCCTCGTATCGCGTGGATGGAGCGAGGCGGCATTTTCGCAGCGCCAAACCTTCGCGGTGGTGGCGAATACGGCGAGCAATGGCACCTGGCGGGAACGAAGGAGCGAAAACAGAATGTATTTGACGATTTCATTGCCGCTGCCGAATGCCTGATTGCAAATGGTTATACGTCTCGCGAGAAACTGGCAATTCTGGGAAGCAGCAATGGCGGTCTTCTGGTCGGAGCATGCATGACGCAGCGGCCGGATCTGTTTGGTGCGGCCATTCCCGGTGTTGGAGTCCTGGACATGCTGCGATTCCACAAGTTCACCATTGGCTGGGCGTGGATTTCGGATTACGGTTCGCCGGAAGACCCGGAGGATTTCAAAACGCTGATATCGTATTCGCCGTACCACCGGATTGAAACAGGTACGGCCTATCCTCCGACACTCATCACGACTGGTGATCACGACGATCGCGTTGTTCCGGGACACAGCTACAAATTTGCCGCCGCGCTTGAAGCGGCACAGGGCGGATCCGCTCCGATTCTGATTCGTGTGGATGTCCGCGCCGGCCATGGCCTTGGGAAACCCGTATCCAAGCAGATTGACGAAGCCGTGGACGTGATGGCGTTTCTGGTAAAGGTGCTGTAATGGAAGCCACAGAAACTCGGCAGACCGAACAAAAGCTCGAAAGATTATTTCGCTCGGCCACGTGGTTTCGGGGCTTCGCCTTATTTGTTGTTGCCCTGACTTCATTGCTGGCAAGTCCACAGCACGTCTTTGGTCAAGGAACGGATGCATTGAAGAGCACACTTGAAGGCCGTGTCCTGCGTGCCGATAGCGGCGAACCAATTGCGGACGCACACTTCGTCCTGAGTCCGGTACCGACTTCCGATGGAACTCCGCCCTCGTCTTCCGGCTACCGCCCCGTCCTAAATGATCCCAATGCGGTTGTCTCGGATCGCGAAGGCCTGTTTGTGTTGAGCGGTATTGAGTCTGGTTCTTACTTCCTTGCCGCAATCCGTGATGGCTTTGCAATGCAATGTTATGGCGCGAAGCAGCCGGGTAGGAATGGATGCGGGGGATCGTCGGTCTTGAAACTTGACGCAGGGCAGTCCACAAAGGATATCGTGATTCGAATGACTCGGGGAGGTGTGATCACCGGACACATCACCGACCCTAACCGGCAGCCGCTGACAGGCATGATCGTTGACATTCGCCGGAGTGGTTATGACGCGTCGGGGCGGAAGAGCTATTTGACGGAGCCAATCGGCACGGTGGTCACCAACGACCGCGGCGAATACCGGATATATGGAATCGATCCCGGTCGGTACTACATCAATGCCAGGCCGCCAATGTCTGAGACAGTCCTGACGGTACAGCCAGGTGCACTAAGAGTGACTGCCACGGAAACATCGGGGATTCTTGCCTCGACCTACGGAATTACGTTTTATCCCGGAGTGACGGAAATCGTTCGCGACTCGATCGTTGAAATTCAAGCCGGCAGCGAGTTGAATGGAATGGATTTTAACGCTCAGCGGTTGCCGTTATCGAAATATCGAATCCGCGGGCGCATTGGCGATAGCAGGCCCGGTCAATCTCCGCAAAGTTTCGCCTATACGATCGCACCGGCCAATGAAGGCCTGTCCATCGGCACGCATATTTACTACACGGCCGCCGATGGCACCTTTGAATCTC
>Ga0134121_10002132_pt1 | contig 17521 bp, 16 predicted proteins | sample KB301_FD_96463 | JGI IMG/M metagenome (GOLD analysis project Ga0134121, IMG submission 96463) | Terrestrial soil microbial communities without Nitrogen fertilizer from Kellogg Biological Station, Michigan, USA - KB3-0-1 | ecosystem: Environmental > Terrestrial > Soil > Unclassified ... | reverse complement strand
CGGAAACGCTTTTCCAACTCGTCCTGGATCGCGGCGACGACATCGACAGAGCCGACATCGATCTCGACGATCTGCGGCTGCCGATCGTGAACTCCAGCGTGGACGGCGGCGCGGTTGCACAACCACTGCGCCAGGAAGAAGCTGCCGCCGGCCGCGATCACGAACTCGTCGCGCCGCCGGAAGCGGATGTTCGCCGCGCGCTCACCGAGGATGATGACCTCGGCGATCTTGGTGCTGCCTTTCAAGTCCTTCTCGACGTCGATCCGCAGGACCCGGAAACGACCAGCGAGATCCGGCATCACCTGGACCAGCGAGCTACCCAGCGGGTTGATTCCGATCAGCGTTACCTTTGCGTGCCGGGTCTCCTCGTCCGCCAGGAGCTTCATCGAGATTGCGAGCGCACGCCGGTATTCCTCGGCCTCGAGGTAGTGGAAGTCGTCGATGAACAGCCATGTGTTGCGAGCCGCCTGTCGCAGCTCCTTGAGGACGCGGCGGAATTCGTCGATCGGCGGTGGCTCCTGACCGTGCCACCAGATCTGGTCGGTCGCGGCGACGCCCAGGGACCCGAGCGCCTTCTTGATCGCGGTCGACTTGCCGACCTTCGACGGCCCCTCCACGATGAGCCCCGTTCCCATCGTGCGCAGTTCGAGTTTCAGTGCCGCGAACTGGGGAGGCTCGACGAAGGTCTCGGTCGGTGGACCGTCAAGGCGGAAGATGTCGTTGATGCTCAGCCCGGCGGACAGGGCAGTTGAGCGGCCTGGTGCGGCTGCCGGGGCGAGGGTCGTGGCCATTGGCTCGGTCACACCGGAGGGCGCCACCGGTTGGAGCTTCGTGGCTTGGTCAGGGAATGACGGGAGCCACGACAGCGAGGCCGGGTCGAACTGCACCATCTCTTGCAGCCCGCGGATCACGTCGAGTAGTCCTTCTCGCCGGTCCTTGCGAGAGACGATCGGTTCGCCATCTCGAGGTAGCACTGGGAGCTTGGCCAACTCGGGCGGGATGGGCATCGTACGCGCTCGTACGAGGACCCAGCGTGCGGAACCGCCTGGGTGCCCAGTGCCCACTTCACCGGCGAGTTCCTCGGAGACGAACGCCTGCGACAAGCCGTCAGAGAACAGCGAGGGCGTGGCGACGACCATCACGATGTCCGCGCTGTGGATGCGTGACTCGGTCATGTCCGCGACACTCTGCCCGGGGGGCACGTCCAGCCGGCTCCAGTTCTTGATGATGCCCTGGAGCTCGAGCACGGCCGCCAGATCGAGGAGTTCCCGGCCGATCGCTCGATCCGCGTCAGCGAAGAGCCAGGTCACCTGAGCCGGAGGCCGCGGAAGCGCCATGCAGGGCGAATCTAGCATCGCGCGGGTTGGCCGCGACATCCCGCTCCGAATGCTATCGCTTGCCGAGCCGCGCCAGCGCCTTGCGCTCGCGTTGGGCCTGGCAGTGCCTCGTCGATCTCGCCAAGCTCGAAGGTACCCACGATGATGACCCAGGATGAGATCGCCATGTGGCCGCAGGCTTGCGGCCCGCCAGATCACACGGCGCGGCGAACCGCGCGACCGTGGAGCACGCGATCCATCCGGGCGCGTGCGAGCGACGCGACGATCCGGGTGACGCTACGGGCGCGGCCGACGCGGTCGCGGAGCCGCATGGGACAGCTTCTCGATCCCGGACGCTGCGTGTGACGCGACCAACCATTGCGCGCGGCTCGCTACCTCCGCAGGCCAGGAGCGGCCGGCTGAGGAGCGGACGCGTCCCGTGCGAGATGTGTCGCGGAGCGGGCCGGCGCGTATGCATCCAGTGCAGGAGATCTCGCACGATCAGCCTGCGCGTGGATAGCAGCCGCGTCATGTGCGGTTGCGATGGCGGCCAGCAGCGGTGTGCATGTGGCACCGGTCGCGTGCTCTGCCCGGCCTGCACGGGTACGCGGTCGGCTTGCCATCGAGCGCAAGCAGATCGGGCCGATCGTTCGGTTTGACCCGATGGCGCGGCCTCCGTCGCCGTCGCCCAGTCGTAGATCTCGAGCGGTTGATGCGATAGCGTGTGGACGATGCGGATCTTCTTGCTGATCGCGATGCTGCAAGCCTCGACGCCAGCCGTCGCGGAGCCCGCGCTGAGCATCGAGGGCGACCGTGAGCGATTCGATGTTGATAAAACAGCGCTTCAGCAAAAGATTTACGGCGAATCCTCCGGCATCGGCTTCACGTTCTGCTCGGCGTTCGTTCGCAGCGTCACGCTGGGTTTGTCGGAAGTCGTTGTGCGCCAGTTCGGCGACCAGGACTTCCCCACGCTTGACGATGCGCGCAAGATCAACCCTCGCGCCTCGGCGGCTGGTACGGTCCTGGGGGGCATCGTGCTCGCAGGCATCGTGTATACGTCGCTCATACTAACTCTGCTGCGTAGACGCGCCAGGCGGAAGGCACTGAGCTCCATCCCGGTGATCGAGCAGTCCGAACAGCCTGATGGCATCGTGGGATCCTTCGTGACCCAGGATGGTCACGAGTTTGTCGTGATCCGGCAGTCGCGCAAAGCAGACAACTCGGTCAACTGAAGGCAGCGCGCTCCCTGCCGGAGTCCTGTCGCGGTGCTCAGCAGCGGTGGGTAATCCGGACCCGCTGGAACCAGCGGTCTGAGTGAATACGAGCTTATGGATGACTGATTCTGGGAGGGGCCTTGTTGCACATAGCGTCGGGCTCATCGTTGATCGATTCAATGCCCCAGGTCAGGCCGGAGGTTTCGATGCTTCCAGCAACTGGCATCATCTGGCTGTAACCTATGATGGTTCCTCCGTCATCTTATATGTCGATGCTCAGATAGACGTGTCTGCGTCACTGGGCCTGAATACAATCGGCCAGAGTCTCGAGATTGGCCGCAGCACGATGGATCGAAAGACCCAGGAGTGGTTTACGGGTGCGATCGACGATGTGCGAGTGTATGATCGCGTTCTATCTGGTCCGGAGGTGGCGTTGCTCTTTCACGAAGGAGGAGGTTTACGTTTTCACGAAGGGGACAGTAGAGTAGGCCACACCTCGTAACGGCACGGCGAACCGTGAGTTCACGCGAGCGTGCGTGGATCGAGTGCGCGCACGGCGTCGGCGCTGGGATCGATCCAGGCGATCTGCGAACTGCAGAGAGCGAAGCTCGGTAGCGTGTCGCAGCCGGTCGCAAGGATGCGGGGCCTCGCGTCCGGCATCGTGAGATCGAGTCGGTGGATCAGCGCTCCGGTCTGTTTCCTCGAAGACGTCGACCAGTACAAGTGATCGCCCATCACGGCGACGTGGCTCGAGTACGAGGTGCTTGCGAGTGAACGCGGATCGCTTCCGTCGAGCGCGGCACTCGATATGGCACCGTGGTTGTCATACTCGCTCCAGATGCTGTCCTTGCTCACGCGCATCACACCGCCGTCGGCGTACGCCGGATACGTGCCCAGAATGGCGACCGCCGAGAGGTGGACGTGCTGCATGATCGTGCGCGCGCGAGGATTCACACCGCAAAGCTACCTAAATTGAAGCGAGGCTGCTTCTCTTGCTCGGATTCGGGTGCTCAGCTCGCCGCGGCATGCGCCAGGTATGCCAGATCGGCGCGCGTGTTCGCGGTGAGATCGAGCAGCGCCATGCAGAGTGCCTGCTGGGCGTCGCTCACGCGGGGTTCGATGTCGCGCGGCGGGGCGATCCCTCGCCCGAGCATCGCGAGCGCATGCGGAGGCGCGTGGCCTCTACCCTGATGGATGCGGACGCCGTACCACGCGGGGACTGTTTGCTTGTCTTCGTAGAACGGGTGTCGCCGCGTGAGCATTCGATAATACATGATCCCGAGCGCAAGCAGATCCGTGGCGCGGGGCGCGCCACCCAGGATCGCATTCACGTCCGATATGGCTGAAACCGTGGTGTCCGCGTCAGGCCCCATGAATAACGTGAATCCTCCTTCGCTGTTCAGGAATGCTTCGAATGCGCACGCGGCCGGACGCCGGGCCGCGAGGATGCGTAGTAGGGCGGCAACAGGGGATAGTGCTCGAGGTTGGTCGCGAACACGAGTTCGACGTCACCGTCGCCGGTGCGCTTCCGCTGATCGATGTAGACCGCCGCACCCGGATCGATCAGCGCAAAGCGCTCCCGCGCGGGCGCGAGGATCAGGTGGCCAGGATGCAGATCACCGTGTGGTGCAGCTGCGAGCGCATCCCACAGTGAGGGCACCATGAGCGGAAACATGGCGCACTGCACGTCCAGATCGAGCGCACCGAGCGCATCGCCCGGAAACCACGGCGTCACGAGCGCAGGCTGGGTATCGCCGTGCTGCCAGATCGCCTGCCCGGCGTGGATCACCGTGTGGTTCCAGTACCCCTGGCTCTGGGCGATCCGCGCGGCCTCCTGCTCGAGGAGCTTCGCGTGCAGCACGACGCTGCTGGGCAACACGCCCGTGGACCGACCAACCGAACCCATGACCGAGAACAGGCGGGTGAAGATGAGGTTCGCGAACACGCCGTACAGCGCATCGCTGGCCGAGGTGCCCATGTCTGCGGGAACCTTGAGGGCGACCACGCGGCCGTCGTCGAGCGTCGCCTGATACACGCGAAAGATCGCGCCTCGGTGTACTTCCATCGCGACACGACCCCGGGTGCCGTTCGCGCATTCAAAACATTCTCGGCTCATGGCGCTGTGTGCCTCGGTCTGCAGGGGCGAGCGGCCAGATACGGCGAGCCTATCATGCCGCTTCCGAGGATCGCGGTTCTAGAAGCTGGTGGATCCGGGTGAAGATGCGCCCCACGGTACTCAGATCGTGGAATCCCGCGGGCTTCGCATCATTGACGGTGCGCCAAGCGCGGCGCAGTGCAGCGAGATGCAGCGGCGGGAGTCGACGGCGCGCGGCGACCAAGCGGTCCCGACTTGATCGAGGGCTTCGAGTGTTACGATGAGTGACGCGAAACTCCCTATCGCTGAAGTTGGAAGCAAGCACGGCGCGCGTTATCCTGGATGCATGTGGCGATGGGCAATGTTGGGACTCGTGGTTCTGGGACCGGTTGTCGCGAGCTGCGGTGCTCGCGTTTCCTCGGTGGCGCAAGTGCAACCGCGGCCAGCGGCACCCACGGCGGCGAGGCCAGCGCGGTCGGCCCCGGAGTTCGTCGCCGATGACGACCTTCACGATGACGACCTTCACGATGACGACTACTACCTGGTCGGCAGTACGCTCGACCCCAAGCCGCCGCCGCCGCCGCCGCTCGCGATGGATGATACGCTGTTACCTGATACCCAGGTGCTCGTTGCCAAGCTGCGCGGCGCAGCGCAGTTCGTGATCGGTGGCGCTGGCATTGTGAACACAATCAGCTTCGGCGAGAAATGGACGCGACAGCTTGCTCGCCAGCCGGACGCGATCGCGGCGTTCGAGTGGCTGGCGAATCAGTACCTGCCAGTGCCGCGGCTGTACGCATACTGGGCGCTTCGCGGGCTTGCTCCCGAGCGTGCGCAAGCCCACTTCGAGGCACTGATGCGCGATCGCAGACACGTGGAGACGATGGCGGGTTGCCTCGTATTTAACAAGCTGGCCCGCGACCTGGCGATCGAGGTGCAACAGGAGCCGGCACCCTCGCTATAGCCTTTCGATCTGGGCCTGGTACGACGGCGTTCGGGCGCGACCGGCCACCTGCAAGGTGCCGCTGCGCGACCGATCGGAAAAGCGAGTGGACATTGAACGGAGCGCCGGGCCATGGGGACTGCCCGCAGAGGAGTACACATGGATCTCGGAAAGTCTGCATGTCTCGTGTTCGCGTTGGCTGGGTGCATGGTGGGTGATGCCTCGGACGTCGCTGACACCTCGCCAGAAGGCGACCCGGCGGTCGACGACAGCGCCGTCGCAGCGCATGCGCGGAGTAACCTGCTCCGGGCACGCTTGCAGGACGGCCTCGACGCGCTGTTCAGCCACGGCATGGTGGGAACCGTCGGTGAAGTGAGCGACGGTCGCGATCGCATCGTTGCGCGTAGTGGCGTGGCGCGCGCGGGCCGCCCCGAGCCGGTGGCGTTCGATAGCCGGTTCCGGATGGGGAGTAACACCAAGACGTTTGTCGCCGTGGTGATGTTGCAGCTGGTCGAGGAGGGCAGGGTCCGCCTGGACGACTCGGTCGACCACTGGCTGCCGGGGGTGGTGTCCGGAAACGGCAATGACGGGCGGCTTGTCACGGTTCGCAACCTCCTGCAGCACACCAGCGGGATCTTCGACTACACCGAGGCTCTGCTCGCCACGTTCACGCTCGCGGACTACCAGCGCATGCGCTTCCAGAGCGTCGATCCCGAGGAACTGGTCGACGTGGCCATGGTGCACGCTCCGCGGTTCGCGCCCGGCGCGGGATGGAGCTACTCGAACACGAATTACATCCTGGCCGGCATGATCATCAAGAAGGTCACTGGCCATGACTGGAGCTCCGAGGTGCGCACACGCATCCTGGCCCCGCTGGGCATGTCGCAGACGTTCGATCCCGGCGATTGGCCCGGTCTGCCGGCGCCGCATGCCAGCGGCTACCAGACGTTCACCGACGACGGGCCGCTGGTCGACGTCACGCTGTTCAACCACACGTTGGCCGACGCCGCTGGCGCGCTCGTCACGACCACGCGCGATCTGACGCGGTTCTGGCGCGCGCTGCAACGTGGCAAGCTGCTCGGACCGGCGGCGATGGCCGAGATGCACAGAACCATTGATGCGACGGAGCTCCAGGTGGTGATTCCCGGGGTGCGCTACGGGCTCGGCATCCTGTGGGTGCCGGCGAGGTGCGGCGCTGGCTACTGGGGACACCTCGGTGATACGTTCGGGTTCTCGACCCGCAATGGGGTGTCCGACGACGGTAGCCGCGCGGTCGTGGTCTCGCAGAACACGACACCCTCGTCCGGGGCGGCGACCCTGCAGTTCCTCGAAGATGACCTGCAGCTCGTCGACCAGGTGATGTGCGCCGGCCGCTGAGCCATGCGAGGTTGCACGTCTTGAACGTCACGTGCTCGCCCTGCGCATAGCACTAGCTCGCTTCACGTTGGCGACGACAGCCTTCGCGAAACCGCCACGCTGGGCGGCGACGTGACCCCGCCGTTCTCCTTCGCCGCCTTGTGTCGGGTGTTGATCACGGCCGCGACCGAGCCGGCCTTGGGCCGCCATCATAGAACATCGACAGGCTCGGGGGCAGACTTCCTCAGCATGAATCAGGGCGCGACCCCGATCACACTCGGCGAGGGCGATGCGAGGCTGTGGCTGAACGTGGTGGGGTTCCGTCTTGACCGGTCCGCGGCCCGCGTGCAACGTGGAGGAATATGCGCTTCTCTTATCTCGTGATAGTGCTTGCTGCCGGATGTGGCGGTGGTGGCGGCTCCGCCGGTGACGACACACCTGCCGGCGTCGACGCTGCCGTCGATGCTGCCGTCGACGCGTACGCCGGTCCGTCGGCGGTGCGCACGTACCAGCAAGGGGTGAGCGGGTACTCGGGCACGAAGTCGATCGGCATCTCGACATACGGCGGTCTCGGGTCGCCGGGCCAGTACAACGCGAACGGTCTGACGTTCGCCGACGGCCTGAACGACTGGTGCACCGGGACCGACATCCCGTCGGGCAACTACTCCGAGGTGTGGCTGCTCCGCTTCGAGAACCTCGGGCTCGCGCCAGGCACGCGCGTGGTGGGCGCGACGCTCAGCATTCACGGCTACGGCAACGGGTCGGGCGGTCAGTTCTACGCGGGCAGCTACCTCGCGATGCCGTGGTACGGCGACACGCCGATCACGTGCGCCGGCTGTTCGGACTCGCCGATCGGCTGGCGATACCGCAATGGCTCCGGTGCGGCGTGGGGTGCGCTCGGCGCCGGGGCCGCGGGCGCCGACACGATTGCGGGCAAGGCGTTCCGCATGCCCGAGACCGGCTTCCTTTCGACATCGAGCGCGCCGAACGAGTACACGACGGCGCTCGATCCCGCGGTGGTCCAGGGCTGGATCGACAACCAGAACTACGGCGTGCGGATCGTCGCCGGGGCCACGAACGTGCACATGGGCTACGTGCAGGCGCAGCGCGACCCGGCCGGGCGGCCGATCGCGATGCGGCCGAAGCTGACGATCACGATCGCGACCCCCCCGTGAACGCTCGTTAGGAGCGCCCCATCCGAGGAGCGCCTCATCCAAGGTTACTTTCAGGTCACAATTGCCCGGATTCCGGCCGAACATGCCGGACATGTCCGCCTCCCGGACGCCATCGGGCGTCGCCATCGTTCGAGCCTCCGGAGATTTGCCCGGACAGGCTTCTCACCAGACGATGCAGTGAGTCTGGCTTGACGCTGATGAGCGCGCTGGATCGAGCAAACGATCGGGATGGTCGGAAAACGAGTGGACCATTGAACGGAGCGCCGGGCCATGGGGACTGCCGTCGAGCGCGAGCACCCGTGCGGGGTCACGCGCAAAGCGCGACGAGCCGCGCCACGCCGTCGCGGATCGCCGCGAGCATCGCCGCATCGACGACCTCGCCGGCTGGGTCGAGCTTCGCGCGCGAGAACACGTGGGCACCGCCGTCGATGAGTCGCATGCTCATCGTGCGCAGGACCTCGGAGAACTGGGCGTGTGCGTGCGCGGCACCGCCGGGCGACGCGCTGATCAGCAGCACCGGCTTGTCGATCGGCTCGGCTGCGGAGACGAGCCAGTCGAGCGCGTTCTTGAGCGAGCCTGGCATGCCATGCGCATACTCCGGCGTCGCGATGACCAGCCCCGCACTCGTACCGATCGCCGCTCGCAGCGCTGCGACCACCGCGGGCGCCGGATCGACATCGAGGTCCGGACTGAAGTGCGGCAGCGCCGCCATCTCGTCGAAGGTCTCGACGCGCACGCCCACCGGCGCGAACCGCGCCACCGCGCGCACGATGGCGGCATTCGACGACGTGGCGCGCAGGCTTCCCGAGATCGCGAGCAGCTTCATCACGGTAGAGGTCTCGACGGGCATCGCGATTACATGCGTTCGGTCAGCGTCGCGATGACGTGACTACAGCTTCGCGTACGCCGGCTTGTCGAAGCCGACGATCACGCGGTCGCCGATGATCAGGATCGGCCTGCGCAACAAGTTCACGTCGGCGACGACGGCTTTCGCGAACTCCGCCACGCTGGGCGGCGACGTGACCCAGCCGTTGTCCTTCGCCGCCTTGTGTCGGGTGTTGAGCACGGCTGCGACCGAGCCGGCCTTGGCGACGATGTCCTTCACCGTTGCCTCGGTGAGCCCCGCTTTCGCATAGTTGACCTCGGTGACCTCGAGCGTGCTGTTGCGCAAGGAACTCCTCGCGTCACGGCACGACGTTCACGTGCTCTTCCAGAAAAACGTCGCCATGGCCGCCATCCTAGAACATCTCCGAGGCGAGTCCAGTCCGACAGGCCGTTTCCCGGCCGGAATTGAACGGCGTCATTTTCCCCACCCAGACCATCGACGGCCCGGTGTCCATGGCCCCGTACTTCCGGATCAGCAGCTTCGACAGTGGGATCGAGTTCTGAATGGCAGCACGGCCGGAACGCTCGAGGCCGACCTCGCCGCCCTACGCGTGGTCATGACGCGCTGCCGTCGCGCCCAGGCCATATACTCGCCACATGGGATGGCCCACCGAACTGGTCCTCGTCCGACACGCCGAGTCCGAAGGCAACGTGCTCACCGCCGAGCAGCGCGGCAGCCTCGCGGTGCCGAGCCACAGCTTCCAGCTCACCGCGCGCGGACGCGAGCAAGCCCGGATCACCGGCGCATACCTCCGCGAGCGCTATCCGCAGGGCTTTGACACCTACTACTGCTCGCACTACCACCGCGTGCAGGAGACCATGCGCATCCTGTTCCCCGATGCGCGGATCTACGAGGACCCACGCCTCGCCGAAGGCAGCCGCGGCATCTTCTCGGAGCTCACCGCCGCGGAGATCGCCGAGCGCTATCCTCACGAGGAGGCGCGCAAGCAGAAGGAGGGCCACTATGACTTCCGTCCGATCGGCGGTGAGAACTGGCCCGACGTCGAGCTTCGTATCCACAGCTTCCTGGGCACCCTCGCGCGCGACTGCGAAGGCGACCGCGTGCTGATCGTCGTGCACGGCTTCTGGCTCCACCTGTTCCGCCGGCTCGTCGAGCGGTTCTCGGTCGCGCAGTGCGTGGAGAGCTACGCGCGAGAAGGCGTCGCGAACGCATCGGTCACCCGCTACCGCGGCGAGCTCGTCAATGGCCACTCGCGCCTCGTGCGCGTCGAGCTCGGCACCGTGCCGTGGCACGGCCAGGTGTGACCGCTGCCGGCGACGCGGTCTTCGATCAACCCCCGATCAAGGAACGATCGAGCCAGCGAGATGGACGTCATCGATTCGCCAGTACCCCGCCGAGACCGTGGCAAAGCCATAGAGCCGGAACTCGATCGGCGTGGTCAGGTTGGCAAAGCTTGTGCCAAACACGAAGACGTAGCTCCCGGTGGCATTCGATGCGGTGCTGAACACCTGGAGATCTGTCGCGAAGTCATCGAGGCTCGATCGCAACGAGAATGCTAGTGGCCCCGCGCCAGACCGCAGGCTCTTGAGCGCCAGGGTGCTGAGCGTCATGGTCTCGCCGGCCGCCGGGGACACAGTGAACGAGAAGTATTGGTCGGGGTCGGCGCTCGGGGCCTGAGTCCACAATATGCCACCGAACCATCCTGCGTTAGACGCCGGGGAGACGCCGACCAGGCTCATCGCCGGGCGCGTGGTGAGCTTCGGGTTCACGCTATCGGACGGGAAGGTCACATCGGTGCCGCGAACGGAGGTGAACGAGAAGCTGGTCACGAGCGTGGCCGCCGTCACCGTAAAGTCCTTCGTTGTGCCGTCGGCCGCCGTCACCGTGTAGATCACCGGGTTGGTGAAGTCATTCGGCGTGGTCCCGCTGATCTGCGTCACGCCTCCGACGGCCACACGCGTGCCGGACGCGATGAACTCCGCGACCAGGCTGGTAAGGCTGACGCCCGGTGGCACATCCACCGCGATCGAGGTACCGCCGATCGTTCCGGGGCGCGTTCCGAGGCTCGTTCCAACTCCGTACGTCAGGATGTCTTTGGCCGAGCTCGGCGCCACGTTGGTATTCACGGTGAGGTTCTGGCGCAAGCCGGCTGTCGCTTCCGGCGCGGACGTGTTATCCGCGCCGATGTCGGCACAGCCGGTGAACGCGACCGTACACGCCACGAGGAAGCTCCAAAAACGCACAGGAATGTTCATGGAAGGTGTCTTTCCGATCAAGGCAACGTCCAGTCTGCCATTGATCGGCAGCACATAAGTAAATTGAACCGTATTTCGAGGCACCGCCTGAGGAGGGTATGTAGGCCCGCCGGGGGGAATCAGGGTAACTACCGTGAGAGTCGCAACATGGAGTGATGCTGTCAAAACTGGAACGAGTGTAGGTAGTTGATCCGACGTGGAGACCGGCCAGGAAGATGAATGAAGGTGAATCAGGCGACGCCGGTCGCGCTTGGCCAGTACAACGGATTCGAGGTCTACCCGACTCCGATGTTCGTCAGCTCGTCCCCACTCAGGTTGTCCGGCATCGGCGCTGATGGCAGCAGCTCGGCGACCCAGGCGCCGTGACCACGCGCGTGCAGGCGAGCAACGTGGCCAGCGGACAGGCGCCACGAGGCATGCAAGTCCCCGATCTGATGCGCGCACTCGAGTCGGACGGCGGCGATCTCGGCCTCGAGCTCGGGATCGAGATCACCGAGCGTGAGGACGCGGTGGGCGCCGGCAAATGCCTCGCGAACCTGGCCTCGACGACATTGCATCCATGCCAGGAAGGCTTCGGCGCTGCGTCGCGCACCCCGTTCGGTGAGCATCGCGATGTCCTCGGTCACGGCGTCCCAGCGCCCGAGCGCGATCGATGCCCGCGCTCGATGGTGCAGCGCCGCGAGTTCGAACTTGCCCCCGCCGACGAGCTGCTCCGTGGCGAGCTCCGCCAGCAGCTCCCAGGCCGACCGCGCGCGCAGCACGTGCGCGAGCTCTCGCCACGCGGCCGAATCCTCGGGATTGCGCAGTCGCAGGCGGCGCAACATCGCCTCGGCCGGCGCGAGCTCGCCGCGCCTCGCCGCGATGGTGGCGCACAGCAGGAGGCCGTCGCGACTCTCGGGATCGCGTGCCAGCAATGCGCGCGCGATCGGCTCGCAGTACGCGTCGTGACCCGCAAGGTGCAAGTAGATCGCGAGCGCGATCCGGCCCCGCATCGGGTCTCCCGCGGCGCACGCGCGCACGAGCTCGCAAAAACCATAGTCGACGAAGCCCGCATCGAAGCCCGCGTCGGACTCGCGATCATCCACGAGGAGCTCGAGCGGCAATGCGATGCCGGCGTGGTGCGCGATCCAGTCGACCAGCGCCGCGAGCTCGGTCGGGTACCGCTCCGCGAGGTACGGTAGCACGCAGCTCGTCGCATACTCGAACCCGAGCTTCCGCGCAAACGACTCGGTCTTCTTGCGGTCGTCCATGCGCCAGCGATCGCCCTGGATGCGAAACGCGAAGTCGTGGTGGTGCGCGAGCTCGTGAACGAACGTGACGAGTACGCGGAGCCGGAGGTACATCGCGATGAACGGCGCAAGCTCGCCCGCGTACACGTAGGCATGCAGCCGCAGCGCGCCATCGCGCTCGCGATAGTATCCGCGCACCTCGGGTGCAAACACACCCGGCAAGAGCTCGTAGCCCGGGCTGCCGGTGTGTGGATCGACGTCCGGGGACGAGCGCTTCCCTCGCGCCCTGCCGCCAAGGCACAGCTCGATCCGCGCGAGCCCATCGAACCGCCCGGGCAAGCGTCGCAGGATCTCGCGCAGATCTTCCGCGCTGGCGGGGTGCCGAACGTACGCACCGGCGTCGCGCTCGATGACCGGCGTGGCGCTCGCGTCGACCTGCACCGCCGGGTCGCTGCGGCGGCGCCGCTGGCGGACGAGCTTCTTGAGCCGGCGCTGCCTGGCGATGTTGTTCCTGGCCGCCTTCGCGCGATGCAGGTCGAGCTCGGATCCCGTGGCACTCGCCTTCATCCACTCTCGAAGGGCGACGCCGTGCGTGTCGTGGATGGATCGTGACATCGAGTCGTCGACGCATACCGCAGATCCCCGCGTGGGTCCATCGCGGTGTCGTGGTGGGCGCGCCGGCGCCACCTGGGTGGGCTGCAACTGCCGATCATGACCGCGAGAAGCCACGAAGCGGTGGCGCCGCCGAGTTGACGCATCGTCGCGATGCGAACGTCGTCGAGCATGGATGTATTCCCGTGGTGCACGGAACCAGCACCTGTGCATCGGCACCACGCCGCCGGCGGGGCTCGTGGCCGGCGGTTATGACGAGGACGATACCGATCCGGCGGTGAGCGAGACCGAAGATTTCGACGATCTCCTGGACCTGATGGTCCTCGGCGGCTGACGGCCGAGAGATCACACACGCCCGAGCCCTGACGTCGCCGTCGCGGTTTCTTTCGAACGGCGAGGCGTGCAACGTGTAAACCACGACAATGCAACCGCTGCGTCATGGCCAACATCTTGCATCGAGTTCAAGAATGCGCTGGGTCGCCGTATTACTGCCAATCATGGTCGGGTGTGCGGCTCCGGTACCTCTTGTGACACGGCCTGGTGAGGTACAGACCCCGCTCACCCAGCTCCATAATTTTCACATCCGCGCGACCACGGACGCTTTCAACGTCGAGCTGGGCGATACCTCCGGGCGACATCCCTCGGGACCGTGCGTGACCGCGCTCCGCGATCTCTCTGGCTTGCTCGACGGGCTCACTGTGCCTGTCGTCACGTACGGCGGCGCGGTCGAAGTCATCCCCGGAGACGACGCCTCCGCCGGCGAATATATATGTGCCGCCCCCGCTCTCAGCGTCGCCACGCCGCCGCCGGACCATGCGTCGCACCTCCGGATGAGCGATCATTCTGGCACGATCGATTGCGCTCTGCCCGACCTGAAGGCGACGCGCAATGCGATGCTGGTACCGGCGGGGCCATGGGACCTGAAGTCAGGCCAGCCGGTAACGGTGCAGTGGTCGCCAGGCAGCGACGTCGGGTACCACGGGATCTTGGTCGCATTGCTGACGCTCAACGCAGCTGGCGAGATCAGTGGAAGGACCCCCATTGATGAGGTGGCCTTCGAGGGTGATCTCGTAACGTTCACGCTTCCGTCGGTTCCCCCAGGACCCTACGAATTCGATTTCGGTCAAGTCATCAGCGTGATGTGCGTGCCGGGAGCTGCGCAGGCAGATCTGAAGTCTGACGCTACAACATTTGGATTTAGACAGCATATCACGATCGTGCCGTAGACGCTTTGCAGCTCCGGCGCGGCAGCGCCGCGATCTCGTCGAAGGTCTCGACGCGCACGCCCACCGGCCCGAGCCGCGCCACCGCGCGCACGATGGCGGCATTCGATGATGTGGCGCGCAGGCTTCCCGAGATCGCGAGCAGCTTCATCACGGCAGAGGTCTCGACGGGCATCGCGATTACATGCGTCCGGTCAGCGTCGCGACGACGTGACTACAGCTTCGCGTACGCCGGCTTGTCGAAGCCGACGATCACGCGGTCGCCGAGGATCAAGATCGGCCTGCGCAACAAGTTCACGTCGGCGACGACGGCCTTCGCGAATACCGCCACACTGGGCGGCGACGTGACCCAGCCGTTCTCCTTCGCCGCCTTGTGTCGGGTGTTGAGCACGGCCGCGACCGAGCCGGCCTTGGCGACGATGTCCTTCACCGTTGCCTCGGTGAGCCCCGCTTTCGCATAGTTGACCTCGGTGACTTCGAGCGTGCTGTTGCGCAAGGAACTCCTCGCGTCACGGCACGACGTTCACGTGCTCTTCCAGAAAAACGTCGCCATGCCGGCATCATAGAACATTCTCGAAGGCTTTCGAGTGGAGGTCGCTGCGATCTGGAGGCAGAGCTTTCGGGCCACGCCCACTCCGCATTCGCGGTGTGCCAAGATATAGCGTTCTCACCGGCCGGCGCGTGTGGCAAGTTGGGCTTGATGATGAAGAGGGTGTGGCTGGTCTGGTTTCTCCTGGCCTGTAGTGGAGGCCATTCCGTGCCGCCGTCGATGGTCGTCGTGCCAGACTGCGCCGGCGCCACGGACGCGCGCTTCCCTGTCACCGCGATCGGTGAGACGGCGCACGCCGTCCTCGTCGCGCAACGCGATGACGGGGGCACCAGCCCCAGGCTGCTCCACGTCTCGATCGATGGTCCCGACGCAGCGAGCTTCGTCATCGAAGATCAGTCCAGCTGCGTGAGTCTGGCAGGAAGCGTCGACGAAACGCCGGGCGGGCGGCTCGTGGTCGACGGCGAGACCTGCAGCGTGGCCATTGCGTTCAAACCGAGCGTGGAGGGCACGCAGCACGCAGTGCTCCACCTCGGCACGACCGAGGTTCCGCTCTCGGCTAGGAGCGTCACCTCCACGGCGCGCCTGGCCGCTACTCTCCGCAACGTCGCCATGCTGAGTGGCGTACTCACCACAGGCTCGGAGGTCGACTTCCTGATCATGAATCAGGGCTCGACCCCGATCACGCTCGGCGAGGGCGGCGTCTCGGACGCCGGGCTCTCGGCCACCAACTGGGACCTCGCGGGCCAGACCATCGCGCCGGGCGGCGCGATCCAGGCGAAGCTGCAATTTTTTCAGTCGGTGCGAGGCTGTACGACCGGCACGTTCACGATCGCGACCTCGGAGGCCACGCTGGCGATCCCGATCACCAGCCGGATGCTCGGCGGTGTGAAGGTCGGCTATTTCGGCGGGGCAGGGAGCGGACGCGTCGTCTCGTCGCCGCCGGGCATTGACTGTCACAGAGGGGAAGGCATGTGCACGTGGGTGTTCCCCGACGAGCGGGTCGAGCTGACGGCGATACCGGATGCCGGCAGTCACTTCAGCGGCTGGGTCGGCGGGTGCGCGTACGATCCGACGTGCGCGGGGTCCCCGCTCCCGTTTCCGTCCGGCGGTGTCCCTGCGCTGACGCACGTCGACGCTTACTTTGCGTCGCCCGAGGCCAAGGCCGTGACGCTCGACGTCACCGGCAGTGGAGCCGGGACCGTCACCGGCGACCAGGGCAACGCGGGCCTCCCAGTGACATGCGCGCACGACTGTACGATGTGGCTCGAGCCCGGGACCTCGCTGGCATTGCACGCCCAGACGCCATCAGCGTTCGGCGGCTGGGGCGGCGCGTGCACCGGCGCCGACAAGCACTGCGACCTCGGCGCGATCACGAAAGATCGCGACGTCACCGCGATGTTCTCCGCAGAGGACCGCGAGGTGAAGACGTTGATCGATCCCACGAGCGTGGAGTTCGCCGCCGGGGCATATGCGAGTGATGGCGATCTGGTCGTCGTCGGCTCGCCGAGGTACTTCGGGTCCAATGGCTTCGTGCGACGGCAGGCGCCGGACGGCACGGTGCGGTGGTCGACCGGGTTCCGGCCTTACGTAAGCCCGAGCGCAGTCGCGCTGGATGCCACCGGTGCGATCTATGCACTCGTGCCGTTCGACGGTGTCGTGAAGCTGAGCGCCACCGGGGAGATCCTGTGGAAGTCAGGTTTCGAGCCGCCGTACGGGCTGGGCCCCGCGGCCCTGAGCGTCCTGCCTGACGGTCGCGTCGCCGAGCTCGAGTCCCGGAATGTGTTCATATTCGACGCGAACGGCTTCCCGAGCTGGTTCGCCGACCTGGGTACGTGCGTGCCGTCCGCGGTCGCCGCGAGCCCCGCGAACATCGTGGCGGTCGCCTGCACCGACGGCGTGATCAAGCGCTTCGACCCCACCGGCGCGGCGCTGCCGGCCTGGACGATCCCCAACAGTGCCGGCCAGACCCACACCGTCAGCATGGCGTTCGACGCAACTGGCTCGCTGTTCCTCCACGCGACCCGGCTGGCCGGCTCCATTGGCTCTCGCGTGATCGCGCGGCTCGATGCAACCGGCGCCCCGGCATTCACGGTCATCGAGCCCGTTTCGGTGATTGCCGAGAACCAGAGCTACAGCGTCGCCCGGCCCGGCCTCCGGATCGCCTCGAACGGTCAGGCGTTCCTGTACCTGTCCCATCACGCGCGTAGCTTCGGCACACACCTGTCTACGGCCGATACGGGGGGGCTCATCCAGACGTTCACGTCAGCCGGGACCACCTCGTGGATGGTCGACAAGCCGGCGGCCCTCGGCACGGACGCCGATCCCGCATTGGACCTTCTCTCGATCGCGGACGCTGCGTGTGACGCGACCAACCATTGCGCGCTGCTCGGTACCTACTCAGGCCAGGAACTGACCGGCTGGGTCGAGGTCTTTGCGACGCCGTGACGCTTCCGCGAGCGCCTCGCACTCACTGGACCGATACGTCGTCGACGCGGAAGGTCGTGGGAAGCGAGCCGTCGGTCGTGGCGCGGAAGCGGATGACCACTGTCTGGCCGGCGAAGCCGAGCAGATTGAACGGCCCGCGTAGCAGGTAGGCGCCGGCGGTGCCCTTGTCGAGGTTGCTGAAGCTTGCCAGGGTCGCCCGTACCGCTCCGTCAGTGCCTAGCACCTCGACGAACAGCCGATCGTACACCGTGGTGATCGTCGTTT
>Ga0134121_10002131_pt1 | contig 17523 bp, 13 predicted proteins | sample KB301_FD_96463 | JGI IMG/M metagenome (GOLD analysis project Ga0134121, IMG submission 96463) | Terrestrial soil microbial communities without Nitrogen fertilizer from Kellogg Biological Station, Michigan, USA - KB3-0-1 | ecosystem: Environmental > Terrestrial > Soil > Unclassified ... | reverse complement strand
TCAAACATCATTGTGACGCCGCAGCTGTTTGAAAAGTATCGATTGCCGCTGGTTAATTTTCCCTTCCTGCTAATCGAAGGAGTGTTACAGCATCAGGACAATGTGATATCGGTAAAGGCGAGACGCATCGAGCCGCTGGAAATGAAAGTTGAAAGTCCAGCCTCGCATGATTTCCATTGAGTTGTCAGAAGCCCGACTGTGAAGGAGGCAATCTTAACTTCGTAGCACCGTTGGACTAGTTCGGGTCCATGTAAATGAAGGTGGCCCTCCCTTGACGGTCGGGCTTCTGACTCAAACAAAAAGGCGGGCCGGAGCCCGCCTTCTCAAATCGAATAATCGAAAACCTAAGGCCGCTTGCGAGTTCCCGGTTTCGTCGTCGTCTTCTCCGGAGTGACGTTCTCAGTGCTCTTCAATTCAGCCAGCACCGCCTTCGCATCATTCTTGAACTTGTGAGTGTCGGGCGCCTTGTCCACGAACTTCTGCAGATAATTTGCCGCGTCCTGATACTTTGCTTTGTCGCCGGTACTGAACATTGCCAGACCGATGCCGAGGTTCGCATCCGGATCGTCCGGCTTCTCAGCGAGAATCTTCTGGAATTCAACAATCGCTTTGTCCGCTGAGCCTGAATCGAGCAGCATCTGGGCCAGATCGTATTGCGCCTTCGATTTCTTCGCCGGATCGGTCTCCGCCGCCATGTATTCCTGGAACGCGGTTGTGGCGGCGTCCGCCTGGGTGGCATCGACCTTGGTCACGAACAAACGCATCGCTTCGGCCCGAGCGGTCAGGGCAAAATATTTATTCGCGGCAGCCTGCTTTTGTTGTTCAGGATCAGGTGCCGGCGTCGCTGCTTGCTTATTGAGTAACTCAACCGCGCGATTCGCGGCTTCGGCCGCAGCTTTGAAATCCGCCTTAGCCGACTCAAGCCCGGCGGTCTTTGCCGCATCGTCCTTTGATTGAATTGCCGTGTTGTATCTCTCAACGGCGCGGGAGCGCAGCGCCGCCGACTTGTTGGTCAAAAGCGATGGCGCACCGGGATGTTCCGGATCGGCGTTCAGACCCGTATCGTATTGGGTGATCGCTTCGTCATATTTCTTCGCCATCAAGGCCGCGTTCCCGTTCTTGAAAGCGTCCGAAACAATCTGATTAACATTACCAATCTTTTCATTCTCGGCCGCGATCTCAGCGTTCTTCTTGGCCAATTCTGCGGCTTTCGCTTTATCAGCCTCGCTGCCGCCGCCGCCACCGTTGGTTGTGCCGCCGCCCGCCGAAACCGAGACGGCTTCATCGCGCGTCAGCTTGCGACCATCGCCCGGGGCGAGGACGACATCCACAGGAATTTCACGGCCGGCTTTGACGCCGCTCTTGGCATTTGGTTGAGCGCCCGGCGCACTAATGGCGACGGTGTAAATTCCGACGAACGGCAAGCCGGCGAATACCCACTCGCCTTTCTTATCGCTCTTGGTGTGATACTCGCCGCTGATGTCCGTGCGATATACGTCAACCTGAGCGCCGGCTACAGGAGCCGCATTTCCATCTTTGCCAACCAGTTTTACGGTGCCGCGCAACTGTCCAGTTTGCGCTAAAGCGACACCGGAACTGACGGCGAAAATTATCAGGGTCAATATTGAGAGACTAAGAAAACGACGCATGGTAACTCCTCCAAATATGGCACCGTGTGGGCCAACGATATGATGCCGCCCTCAACTAGTTAGTTGTAGTGGTAGGCCGGCTTAAAGGTAATCAGCGAGCCTACCAGTGTCAAGCATACTGAATTGGGTCGTGCACTCCCGCTTCCGCGAAAGCCCTCAGCCTTAACGCGCACGAATCACAGCGGCCGCAGGCCCGCTCGTCGGCCTGATAACACGACCATGTCAAATGCAAAGGCGCGCCCAATTCGACTCCCCTTTTTACTATTTCTGATTTTCTCAGGTGTATGACCGGCGTCACAAGCGCGAGCCTGGTTTCGGGTTTCGTTCCGAGGTCGATCACCTGCTGAAAGGCTTCATAGAATTCGGGGCGACAGTCCGGATACCCCGATGAGTCCTCAGCCACCGCTCCGATGTAAAGACGCCGGGCCCCGATTACTTCGCCCCAACTCGTGGCGATCGAAAGCAGGTGCGAATTCCGGAAGGAAACATAACTCGTGGGAATCTCGGTTGAACCGAGGTTGGCTTCCGAAATGGGAATATCTTCAGCAGTGAGCGAGGAACCGCCTATGAGTTTCAGGTGTTCGATGGAAACCACCAGACGCTTGGCGACCCGATAATAGTGAGCAAGTTCTTCAAATGCCTGCCGCTCGCGTGCCTCCGTGCGCTGCCCGTAGGAGACATGCAGGAAAGCGAGCGCATCGTTCTCTTCGTTGGCGATGGCGGCGGTCACGCAGGAGTCCATGCCGCCGGAAACCAGACAGATGGCCAACGACGACTCCGGCATCACAAACGACGCGAGCACGTCCTGCGTTGTTTCCAGCACTTCTACTTCGCTGCTTCCACCCATTGTGTCTTCACACGCCGTGGACGTCGGGCCCCCAAATATATTTGTGAAGCTGTAGCTGCATGCGTACGTTGAATCTGCTCTCGGCGATCCAACTCGCCAAGGCTGTGAGATCAATCAATCCCCAAGCCGGCGAGATCAGAACGGCTTTGGCGGATCTTTCGAGATCGTAATCCGCGATGATCTTCTTCGCGAACTCCCAGTCATTTCGATCGGCGATAACGAACTTCACTTCGTCAAGATCGGCACGCAATCGCCTGAGGTTCGGCCAATGATTGCGTTCAGCTTCAGACGAAGCTGGACACTTAATATCCAGAATGACTTTGGCGCGCGGATCGACTTCTTCCGTCGAAACATAACCACCGGTTTCGATCAGCACTTCGAAGTTTTCATCACACAGACGTTTGATCAAATCAAATGCCTCGCGCTGCGCCAGGGGTTCGCCGCCCGTGATCTCGACCAGGTTACAGCCAAAGTCGCGCACCTTCTGCATGATATCGTCGCTGGTAAAATGCTCACCACCGCTGAAGGTGTATTCGCTATCGCACCAGGTGCAACGCATCGGACAGCCGGTCAGCCGCACGAAGGTGCACGGACGCCCGGCGTGGGTAGACTCGCCCTGGATCGAACGAAAGATTTCGGTGACACGAAGCACGACGGGATTTTAGTTTTTAGACCCGTGATTGTCGATTAGGAGCGTTACAGAACCCGCGAGCGGTGGCGAGCGGGTTAATGAGACAAGCAAAGTATTTAGGTTTCGATTCACACTGAGCTGTCTCCTTAACCGTGCGCTTTGTCCCGCTCCCTACCGCTCGCGGTTCTGTAACCGCGCCCTGAGACTGTTCTTGCATAGCTCTGCGGCAACTTATCGCGCTCCAGGTCATCAAAACTTTCGACCCCGGGAGCTGAAATCCCAATTTGAGCGGCCGTGGATCGTGATAGCATTGGGACAATATTTTTCGATTGAATTCGCTTGAGCCTGACTTCGAAACAGATCGATGAACTTGTGCTGGCGGGCGCTGACGCTTTGCTCGCGCGCGCTACTAACAAGAGATCATTGGCATCACCAAACATCTCGACGCGTCTGCGCGCCGTTACTGAGAAGTACATCCTGAAACATGATCCAGACGCTGACGGTGCGGCGATCTCATCATTCCTGAACGGTCTTCATGCCGATGACTTGTTGTTGGTTGTCGCATGTGAGAATGGTGATCAAAGCGCGTGGACGGATCTCTTCGAAGGATATGGCACGACGGTTCGCTCGGCCGCGCGCTCGGCGAGTTCGAACGAAGCGATGGCTGACGACCTGGCGCAATCGATTTGGGCCGAGTTGCACGGCTTGAAGTTGCGTGAAGATGGGACGCCGGCGGGTAAGCTGGGTTATTACTCAGGCGCCGGTTCGCTGGGGGGCTGGTTGCGCGCGGTGGTCGGCCAACTGGCAATTGATCAGCATCGAAAACAGGCCAAGGTCGTTCAAACCGAAGAAGATTCGGATCTGGATCGGTTGGCGCTCGACGGCGATGTAGACGGCGCGCGCGCCTTTCAAACAACCCCGAGTCCAGAGGTCTTGCTCACAAACAACGTAGCGTCGGCGGCTGTCGAGAAGGCTCTGTCGCGCGCACTGGCTGAGCTTGAAGATGAAGACCGCCTTTTGATGAAGCTGTATTACTTCGACGGGTTGCGCTTGCGTGAGGCGGGCGCCGTGCTCGGTGTTCATGAGGCGACTGCGAGCCGCCGGTTGACCAGAATTCATACTGAAGTCCGCGAGAGTGTGCAAACGACTCTGATGAAAGAGCACGGATGGACTAAGGCCGAAGCGGCGCGTTCATTGTCCGAGGTGGCGACACAATTGCAGACAGAGATTGAACCGATGTTGCAGGGAAATGGTGATGCGACGTTGCAAAGTTCGCCGGCGGGATGAGTGTGGATGGATGCAAGTTTTCCAGGGTTCAGACGTTCATGAAAAGGGAATTGTTCACGCAGTTACGAACAAATGACACCTAACGACAAACAGATTGACCTGCTGCTGCGCAGACACGCGCGAACGGTTGAGCCGGAAATTACCGGTGAACATCTCGACGCTGACGAGATGAACACGTTCGCGGAAGGCATGCTGCCGCCGGCGGCGCGTGCGCGATACGTGTCGCATCTGGTGTCGTGTGGTGAGTGCCGGGAGCAGGTAGCGCAAATCGCTTTAGCCGGAGGTGCAGTGATTCGCGCAGAGAGCTTGGTCGCCGAAAGTCCTCGACGCCGGACCTTTTGGGAGGGAGTGAGCGCTCTCTTTGCGCCCAGGGGACTGCGCTACGCAGCCTTCGCTGCCGTGCTTTTGATAGTTGCCGGAATCGCATTCATAGCCTTCCGTCGACCTCAGCAGCCGAATGATTTGGTCGCCTCCAGAACTGAGAGCGAACAGCATCCAGCCAGCGCGATTCAGCCTCCAGCAGGTCCGGCCAACGGAGCTGCCACGGAAGCCAATACTCGTCCGCAGCCATACAATTCACCGTCCCCAGCTTCAACCGGTTCCGGCCAATTGGAAAAGCGGGACGCGGACAAACTCGCTGACGCCGCTCCTCCAACTACGATCATGAAGGAAGCTCCGCCGGCACCCGCGGTGGAAACGAAGAAAGCTGCAACCGAATCTGATACGGCAAAAAGCCAACCGTCTTATGCGCCCCCGCCTCCCGGAGAAGCGGGCCAACCCACGAGTGTAGGCGGCGTGGCTGCGAAGCGAGAACCGCAAAAGACCGACCAAGCAGCGGATAAAATTGCTACCCGCGCGGCGGAGGGCGAACGGACACAAGGATTCATCATCAACCAATCGCGCGACGATCGCCAGATGAAGGATCAGCCTGTTGCGCAACAGCGCAGGGGCACTGACGAAAAGACCAAGGGCGGCCCAAGTCGCAACATGGAAAACAGGTCAGCCGGCAATGCGAACGAAAACCGCATTGAAAACGCTCCTTTGAGTCTCTCGGCACCCAAACCAAATGATACTGAAGAGGGGCTAACGCGTTCCGTCGGCGGGCGAAAGTTCCGCAAGCAAGGAAAAGCGTGGGTCGATCAGAAGTTCAAGTCATCAATGACTCTGAAGTCAGTGGCGCGCAGCTCCGATGAATTCAACTCGCTCGACTCTGGCCTGCGCTCGATTGCGCAACAGCTCGGCGGGGAAGTCATCGTCGTTTGGAAGGGCAAAGCGTACCTCATCAAGTAAATGGTGAATCGTCAATCATGAATCGTAAATGGATGTGAACCAGCCAGGCCATTGAATCGTACAGATTTGCGGATTGCCCGGCTGTTCTATTCACGATTTACCATTTACTATTCACTAGTATGTTCTGTCCATCATGCGGAGCCGAAAGCACCGGCCTTAATTACTGCAACCGCTGCGGCGCTAATCTCACTGCGCCAATTGCCGGTCCGACCGTGCAATTTGTTCCGATCAGTTTGACCAAGCTCATACTTATCATTGGCATTCTAGTCGCCATCATCACGCTCGCCGGTTTTGGCGGAATTGTCTCCGGCACTGTTGAGATGGTTGAGCGTGGCGCGGGCGGTGTATCTCCGGCGCTGCCGATTTTCGGCTTGCCATGCATCCTGGTGATCGACATTTTGTTGATTCGACAGCTCTCGAAATTGATCAGCGCCGCGCTGTCGCCGAAGCCGATTCAAACCTCACCATCGCAGCAGCCGATGCAAACCGATCCCCGGTTCATGCCATCAACAATGACCGCGCGACTTGAAGGTGCGCCCAGCGTTACAGAGAACACGACGCGATTCTTCGAACCGGCATACCGCGAACCCCAACCTGTCCCGCGCGACAAACCCGATCGGTAGCGCGTCCCCTTCCGGTCGTGCCTAATAAAAGTTGTTCTCTCTGCGTTCTCTGCGAAGACCTCATCTTCCTCTGCGGTTAATTGCCGAAACAATGGTTCAACCGCAGAGGTCACAAAGGATTTCGCAGAGGCCCGCAGAGCAAATCGAAATCAGGGCACCACTCGCTTTCGTACCTGATTGCCCTTCAAAGTCTGAGTTGATAGAGTTTCCTGCGTTCGCATATTCAAATTCTTTTGGAGTGCTTTCGCATGAAATTGTTCCGCTCAAAGACCGCTGTTGCCCTGGTTGTATTCCTGATCGGCATTATTGTTCCGACATTCATCAGCCAACCGGCGGGCGCGCAACCGCAAAATTCCACAGGCTCACCCAGGCAGAAGTCGTCGCGGCCAAAGGTTTCACCACGAAGGCCGGGCGGCAATCCTGACATCCCGAAAATAGTCTCGGAGATCAGCGCCAGGAATATCGAAGCGACGATTCGCAAACTCGTCAGCTTCGGTACGCGCAATACTCTGTCTGAGCAGGACAATCCGAATCGCGGCGTCGGGGCGGCGCGAGATTGGCTGTACGCCGAATTTCAAAAAGCTGCCGCGCAATCCGGCGGACGCATGACCGTTGAGAAACAAACCTTCGAACAAGCTAAAGCCGCGCGCGTTCCGCAACCCACAATGCTGACGAACATCGTGGCGACTTTGAAAGGCACGCAACCGGAGTCGACGAATCGCGTCTACGTTGTGAGTGGTCACTACGATTCAATGTGTTCAAGCCCAACCGATGCGAAATGTGACGCGCCCGGTGCGAACGATGACGCGTCCGGAACCGCAGCCGTCCTGGAGATGGCGCGCGTCATGGCCAAGTACAAATTCGATGCGACGATTGTTTTCATGACGGTTCCCGGCGAAGAGCAGGGTCTGCTGGGCGCGACTTACTTCGCTGAACAGGCGAAAAAGAACACCATGGACATCGAGGCGATGTTCACGAACGACATCATCGGCAGCTCGCTCGGTGCTAACGGCATGCACGATCCGAAAACCGTCCGCGTGTTTTCTGAAGGTGTGCCGAATGATACGAGTAACGCGACAACGCCGCGCGGCATTTCTGCCGACGTGTTGACCACACTGCGCACGAATGGCGGCGAAAACGATTCGCAGTCACGGCAGCTGGCGCGATTCATAAAAGAGACGACTGAGCGTTACGTTCCTTCGATGAAAGTCTGGATGATCTATCGCCGTGATCGTTATGGCCGCGGCGGCGATCACCAGCCATTCCTCGAGCGGGGCTACGCCGCAGTGCGCTTCACGGAACCAAACGAGAACTATCAGCATCAACATCAAAACGTTCGCATCGAAAACGGAATTCAGTATGGCGACCTGCCGCAGTTCGATGACTTCAATTACATCGCCAACGTCGCGCGCGTGAACGCCGCTTCGCTGGCAGCGTTGGCTTCAGCTCCGGCGCGTCCAAAGAACGTTACCTTTCCGATCAGCCTGTCGAACGACACGCCGATCAAGTGGGACGCCAACAAAGAGCCGGACTTCGCCGGGTATGAAATCGTGTGGCGCGATACGACGGAAGCAACCTGGACGCATTCAATCGCCGTGGGGAAGGTGGAGACGTACAGCATGAAAGGCATGTCGAAGGACAACTATTTCTTTGGCGTGCGCGCGGTGGACAAGGAAGGCAACCGCAGTCCGGTTACTTATCCGAGACCACAGCCACGGCGCCCGGTCACCGGCACGGCTCCCGTGACCTCTCCGTGACTCGGATAGTGGAACGCTTCCCATCTGAAGATTTGCTCAACCATAGCGCGATGAATTGCGTCTAAAGAAACGTTGCGACCGAGAAATTTGTAAGTTAATCCAAGGTGAAAATCGTGATTATGAAGAATCTCAGCATTCGACGAACGCGTTCTTTTTCGCGCCAATTTGGCGCCTTTTTGCTCATTGCGGCGCTGTTTACCAGCATCGTGGTTGGCATCGCCGGCGCGCAGAACATGGGCATGACGAGCAATAAAACGTCGGCGAAACTGACCGAAGATCAACGGATCCTGCACGTGCTGAATCGTTTGGGATTTGGCGCACGGCCCGGCGACGTCGAACGCGTCAAAGCGATGGGCGTCGACAAGTACATCGAGTTGCAACTCAATCCGGATAAGATCGATGACTCAGCGAGTGAAGCGAAACTTCAGAACCTCGAGACCCTGCGTATGTCGACGGCCGAGCTTTATGAAAGATATCCGCAGCCGGGACAGCTCCTGAAGCAGTTGCAAAAGCGCGATGCCTTGCCGGCGGATCTTGCAGCCGCGCGAGAAAATCGGGTGAAGGGCGGCGCGAATGCCGCGAATGCGACTCAAGCGAAGACCGGCGAGGTAATGCCGAACGAAATGCCGGCGCCCGCTAATGCCAATAACCCGAATGCGAATGCTGCGGCGAATGATCAGAACCCGTTGAATAACGCGCAGTACCGGCAGGCGTTGGCGGCGTACCTGAAAGAAAACAATTTGCGACCGGCGGCGTTTCTGACGGGCGAGTTGCAAATGTCGCGCATCCTGCGGGCGGTTTACAGCGAGCGACAGTTGCAGGAAGTGATGGTTGATTTCTGGACGAACCACTTCAACGTGTTCGCGGGCAAGGGCGCGGATCGCTGGCTGCTAACTTCGTACGATCGCGACACGATTCGGCCGCACACGCTGGGCAAGTTCTATGATCTTTTGCTGGCTGACGCGCAGAGCCCGGCGATGCTTTTCTATCTCGATAATTTTCAGAGTGTGAGTCCTGATGCTCAGCCGCCGCGGCAGGGACGTGGCGCGGATCGTTTGCAGCAGTTGATGCGCGAACGGCCCATCACGATGGTTAACAATCCGCAGCAGCAGCGGCCTCAGCAACAACAGCAGCGTCGCGGCATCAATGAGAACTATGCGCGCGAATTAATGGAGTTGCACACGCTCGGGGTTGACGGTGGCTACACCCAGAAAGACGTACAGGAAGTTGCGCGCTGTTTTACCGGATGGACCATCATTGCGCCGCGCGGTGCGGGTGCGGCGGCGCAGGCGGTGCTGAACGGTCCGGCGGGCGAGATGCTGCGCACGCGAGCAGGCACATTTGTTTTCCGGCCCGGCGTGCATGACAACGGCGAGAAGCTCGTCCTCGGTCACAAAATTCCGGCCGGCGGAGGTGCGAAAGATGGCCTGATGGTGCTGGACATTCTGGCGCATCATCCGTCGACGGCGAAGTTCATCGCCACGAAGCTCGTCCGCAATTTTGTTTCGGATGAGCCGCCTGCGGCTCTGGTCGATCGCGTGGCGCAGACCTACATGAAGACGGATGGCGACATTCGCGAGATGCTCCGCACTATTTTCTCATCCGCTGAATTCAATTCGTCGAGTGCATATCGCGCGAAAGTGAAGCAGCCGTTCGAACTCGCGGTGAGCGCGGTGCGCACGCTGGGCGCGGATACTAATGGCGGCCCGCAGTTTCATCAGTGGATCGCGCGCATGGGTCAACCGCTCTACGGATTTCAAACGCCCAACGGTTACGCAGACACGGCCGATCATTGGGTGAACACCGGCGCGTTGCTTGAGCGCATGAACTTTGCATTGGCGCTGGTGAGCAATCGAATCCCCGGCACCCGCGTCGATTTGTCGAAGCTCGTGGGGGACGCGAAGAGCGGCACGACTGTTGACAAAGGAAGGCTCCTCGATCGATTTGTGACGATGATTGTCGGCGGCGAAATCTCGGCGCAGACGCGTCAAACGTTGCTCAAGGAATTGAGCGATCAGATTACTTTGCCCTCGATGCCTGCCGGCCAGACTGCTGCGAATGCCGCACCAGCGAATCCATTCGAGCAAGGATTTCAGCGAGGGAATCTTGGGGCTGGTGCCGGCGGCCCGCAGCAACAGCAGCGCCAGCAGGATCAACTCGCGCGATTGAATCCCGGATCAATTGATAATCCAGTGGTAAAGCTGGCTGGATTGATTCTCGGATCGCCGGAATTCCAAAGGCAGTAAATAGTAAATCGTGAATCGTAAATAGACTTTCTATTCACGATTTACGATTAACGACTCACGAGGTTTTTATGAATAGAAGATACTTCATCAGATCAGGCAGCATCGCTTTGGCGTCATTCGGAATGGTGACTGCGGCGCCCAGTTTCTTACGGCGAGCACTCGCATCAACTTTGGACAACCCGAGCGGTGCGCGACGGAAAACTCTAATCGCGATTTTTCAGCGAGGCGCCGTCGATGGGCTGAATGTCGTGGTGCCGCACGGCGAGTCGAACTACTACAACCTGCGGCCGAACATCGCGATTCCAAAACCAAATGGCGGGGCGGAAGCTGCGCTGAATCTCGATGGGTTCTTCGGGCTGCATCCGTCGCTGGCCGGATTCAAACCGCTGTGGGACTCGAAAAGGCTGGCGATTGTTCATGCCTCCGGCTCACCCGACAATACCCGTTCTCACTTCGACGCGCAGGATTACATGGAGTCGGCGACGCCCGGTGTGAAATCAACCGAGGATGGTTGGCTCAATCGTTACCTACAATCGAAGTCCGATCCGCAGAAGTCACTTTTCCGCGCCGTGTCGATGACGCAGCAGATGCCGCGCGCCATGCAAGGCAAAGCTCCAACAATCGCCATGGCCAATCTCGCTGATTTCAATATTCGGGCGGGGCAAAGTTCAGCGAACGTGCAAGGCGGCTTCGAAGCGATGTACGACCAGGCGGTCAACGACAGCTTGCGCGGTACGGGCAAGGAAACATTCGAAGCAATCAATTATCTGAAGCAGGTCAATCCTGCTCAATACAAAGTCGACAACGGAGCTACGTATCCGCAGACGCCTTTCGGAAATTCGTTGCGCCAGATTGCCCAGTTGATCAAAGCGGGCGTCGGATTAGAAGTCGCATTCACTGACGTCGGCGGCTGGGACACGCACGTTAACGAAGGCAATCAGCAGGGACAGCTTAGTAACCTGCTGCGGCAATTCAGCAACGCCATCGCGGCCCTCTACACGGATCTCGGCCAGCGCATGGACGACGTGGTGATTCTCACGATGTCTGAGTTCGGCCGCACTGTGAAAGAGAATGGCAATCGCGGCACGGACCACGGCCATGCCAATGCGATGTTCGTGGTGGGCAACAGTGTGCGCGGCGGAAAAGTTTACGGTGATTGGCCGGGACTCAAGACCGATCAGTTGTATGAAGGACGCGACCTGGCGTTGACGACGGACTTCCGCGATGTGTTCAGCGAAGTTGCGCAGAAACATCTTGGCGCCACGAATGTGAAATCGATCTTTCCTGGCTACGCGGGATCTGCATCGAAGTTCCGAGGATTCTTGAGTTGATTGACAATTAGCAACCGCGCCTGAAAGCGGATTAACGCAGATGCGATCGTGCCAGTCGCATCTGCGTTTTGTTTTTGCCGATTTTCTTGTCGCATTCTCGGCTTTGCATTAGGATGAAGACCGCTTGAGACACGTGGGCCTTTCTCTCTTTCTTTCGCTGTGGGCCCAACTCAATACCATCGGAGTTAACGCGGATGGATCTGGTTGCCCTTACGCACACCATTGCCACCACCCTCGCCCCGGCGCTGCCTTACTTGTTGAAGGCGGGGGCAAAAGCCGGCGAAGAAGCCAGCAAGAAAATCGGAGCCGATGCCTGGGAATGGACAAAGGATCTCTGGCGGCGTTTGCAACCGAGAGTTGAATCTAAACCAACCGCGCTGCAGGCCGCACAAGACGTAGCTTCATCGCCTAACGATGGAGATGCTCAGGCAATCCTGGCCGCGCATTTGAAAAAACTGTTAAGCGAAGATCCGCAGTTGGCCGCAGAAGCAGAGGACTGGTTCGGAAAAGCAAAAGCTGCGGGCGTGATCGCGATTGCGTCGGGTGAGAGAAGCGTCGCGGTCGGCCGTGACGTGCGCGAGAGCAACATCATCACCGGTGTTGAAGAGGCCACAGTGGTTGGCAGCAAGGTCGATGGCGACGTTGTCGCGCGCGATAAGATCACACAGATATATCAGACTGGCGCTCCCGCTGCGACCGCGCTTCATCAGCTTCGGGCGCCGGTCGGTGACTTCGTCGGGCGCGAGCAAGAAATCGAAACGCTCTTGAACGCTCTTCGCCATGGCGGGCGCGCCGGCATCACCGGCATCAGTGGCATGGGCGGCATCGGCAAGACGGAGTTGGCGCTGCTCGTCGCTGAACGTCTCGCGAGCGAATATCCGGATGCGCAATTCTTTGTAAATCTTCAGGGAACCGATCAGGACCCGCGACGAGCTGAGGAGGTGCTTGCGGGCTTCATTCGCGCGTTCGTGGGCCTTGAAGCGGCCTTGCCTGACGACCTTAATCAGCTAGCGCAACTTTATCGGAGTCAGTTGAGTGGCAAGCGCGTATTGGTGCTACTCGACAATGCAGCGGACGGTGCGCAGGTGCGGCCACTGCTGCCGCCGAGCGGGTCGGCAGCGCTGATTACCTCGCGCCACACGTTGACGCTTCCCGGCATGACTCCGTTGCTGCTCAATCCGCTCACCGCACCGGAAGCCCGCAAGTTGCTGATCGAGATTGCGCCGCGAGCTGAGTCGGTCGCCGATCAGGTTTGCTATCTATGCGGTTACCTGCCGTTGGCAATCCGCGCCGCTGGGAGTTTGCTGGCTGTGACTCCCGATCTTGATCCGACTGATTACGCAGAGCAATTGAAAGATGAGCGCACGCGCTTGGAGCTTCTTGGTACCGAAGGCGTTGAGATCGGCTTTGAAGCTTCGTTCAATTTAAGTTATGCGCGTCTTGATTCCGAGACCGCGCGAGTCTTTCATCAGTTGGTTATCTTCCCCGCCACATTCGACGCCACCGCGGCAGAAGTCGTGTGCGCCGATCCTGGCCACGCGCATCTCAGCGATCTGGTGCGCCGGAGCCTCGTGATGTACGACTCAGAGACGAAGCGTTATCGACTACATGACCTGGCGCGACTGTTTGCATATTCGCGTTTGAAGAAGGACGAGCGGGCACGAGCGCAGGTTCTACACGCCGCCCATTACCAAAGCGTACTGGCTGCTGCGGATGATCTATATCTTAAAGGTGGCGAATCGGTCATCCGCGGTCTGGCGCTTTTTGATCTTGAGGACGGCAACATCTACGCTGGTCAGGCGTGGGCAGCATCGGAAGCGGCGACAGATCAAAATGCCGCTAAGCTATGCGTCGCCTATCCTCACGCCGGTGTCTATGTTCTCGACTTGCGCCATCACCCGCGCGAGCAAATCCGCTGGTTTGAAACTTCACTCGCCGCCGCCCGCCGGTTGGTATATCGCGCTGGGGAATGCAGTTCGCTGGGCAACTTGGGGTCGGTTTATTTGGCCTTGGGAGAACCCAGACGCGCGATTGAGCTTTTCGAACAGGGGTTGGAAATCGCGCGCGAATTAGGCGACCGCCGTGGGGAAGGTAATCTGCTAGGCAGCCTAGGAAATGCCTACTCAATCTCCGGCGAAAACAGACGAGCCATCGAGTTCTATGAGCAAGTTTTGGAAATCACACGCGGAATCGGTGATCGCCGAGGTGAAGCGACTTCGCTTGGCAATCTAGGCGTTGCATACGGGACATTGGGGGAGATAAAACGTGCGATAGAGTTTCACGAGCAACGCTTGGAGATTGCGCATGAAATGGGCGACCGCCGCGGTGAGGGAATTGCGTTAGGCAACTTGGGGCTGGCTCAAGCGATCTTGGGTGAGACTAGACGAGCCATTGAATTATATCAACAGGCACTAGAGATTGACCGCGAAATCGGCGATCGCCATGGTGAAGGCACTGATCTTTTCAATTTGAGTCTGTCGCTTGATCGACTTGGCGAGTTCAAAAAGGCAATCACATATGCTGAGCAGGCGCTTGCGCTCTTCGAGCAGATCGAAGATCCCGACGCGGCAAGGGTGCGCGCGCAATTGGCAGAGTGGCGCGGTGGTTCGTAGCTTTAAGTAGAAAGTCTCCGGCTATGCCCGCTGATGTGCGGAAGGTCTTTGGCCTTCCAGTAAGTGTATCCCGTCAATTTTGGGCTAGGCCCATTGTTGAGTGGAGCCCCAAATTCACTGTGAGCCGGAACGGAAGCGCAAAACGAAGGAGCAGTCGTTACGGCTGCTCCTTTTTTGTCTGGTCTTATTTCGCTGCCAGCGGATGCGCCTCGCAGTGGTAGGTTTTGCGATCCCACTCGACATACCCAGCTTCGAAATTCTGCCGAGCGCCGGGATCTGTTTCGTAACCATCTCCAGTCGGAAAACCCAACCATGATTTTGTTCCACCGAGATCGGAATACAACATGAACATACAGCCGGTGACTTCAAATACGTGTCCGGCTAAAGGGGCGGGTTTCAGGTTCGCTTCAGACGCTTGAGGCGCGTACTCGATCAAGTAACCACCGTCGCCTTTAGAGAACTTAATCCACCGTCCGGTGCTGCCTGCTGGTGAAGCCGGCGCATCCGCCTCCTGAGTTATCGGACAACCAAGCTTGCCAGACTCGCCGCCCATCTGATTCCACTTGCTCAGTATCGCGTCGCTCACCGTTTGTCCACACATCGTCGCGTTCGTCTTGCTGGTGCTGACCGGCGATGGAGAAGATTGAATCCGCGACGAGGGTGCATTCTTCACAACTCTGAGCATTACAACTGCGACAACCCCGACAATTCCGACAATGACAATCGCGGCGCTAACCAGCAACCAGGGCACGATGCTTCGCCGGGGTGAATCATCGATATTCGTCGGCTGGGTTGAGGAATAAGCTGGCGGCGCGCTGGGCGCGGGCGCTCTGATCGTGGACTGCAAAGGTGGACGTGAACCGCTCGCCCCTGATGGCAGGACTTCAGTTGCCGCGGCTTTTGTTGTCCGTGGTTCCGGGATGCGACGGGTCTGATCGGGATCATAAGGCGCCGAAAGGACCGATCCGTCAACCAGACAGAACGTTATCGTGTCGTCAGAATAGGTGCGGTTGCAACTGGGACAGCTCTTCATCTTTTTTCCGGGAAGCAGACTTGCAGCGCAAAAGATACCACAACTTCCGACGGGCAGTTTCGTATCCTGGTTGCGACATGATTCGCCGTTGAGTCATTGGCGTGGGCCTGTGGATTCGTCTATGCTGCGCAATCAATGGCCGCTGACTTTCACCCGACGATTCTTCGCTTAGAAACAATTGACTCGACGAATCTCGAGGCTATTCGGCAAGCCAAAGTTGGTGCGAAAGAAGGTCTGTGCATCGTCGCGCGCGAACAGACGGCGGGGCGGGGAAGACTGGATCGAACATGGCAGTCTCCGAAGGATGCAGGCTTGTACCTCAGTCTGGTTCTGCGACCGGCAATTGGGATGAATAGCTGGCCGCTACTCTCGCTGACGTCCGCCTTAGCAGTGTCGGACGCGCTGGTGCGAGTTTGCTCGCTGAAACCTGACATCAAGTGGCCGAACGACGTTTGCGTCAACGATCGGAAGCTCTGTGGCATCCTGGCCGAGACGATTGAGACGCCCGCCGGCCCTGCGGCGATTGTCGGCATTGGTGTCAATCTCAAGCGCATGGCATTACCAGATGTTCTGCGTCAAACCGCGACCTCGATCGAAGAAGTGACCGGCAGCGAACCTGACACTGAGAGAGTACTGAGCGAAGTGTTGAGGGCTTTCGGTGAACGGTATGACGTTCTGCAAAGCAGCGACGGCTTCGAACATACCATTCGCGAGTGGTGCGCGAGCTCTTCATATGCTTATGAACGTCGAGTACGCGTGTCGCTCGAGAATGAAACGTTCACAGCGGTTACGCGTGGATTGGACCGCGATGGTGCGTTGCGAGTGGAAACCGATGACGGGCAAATCAGAATCGTGCGCGCCGGAGATGTGACGGCTCTGCGCGCGCAGGCGGAATAGTTTGTATGCAAGGCAAGCGCATTGTTATCTCGACGTTCGGCTCTTTCGGCGATATTCATCCTTACGTCGCCATCGCCCTCGAGCTAAAGGCGCGCGGCCATGCGCCGGTGATCGCGACTTCCGAAATCTATCGGGAGAAGATGGATGCGATCGGGATCGAGTTACAACCGATCCCGCCCGACATGCCTTCTTATGATCAGCCTGACAAGGTGGCTGAATTGATCGAAGGCGCGATGGATGCGCGCGAAGGTGGCGAGCGAGTTATGGACATGCTGCTGCCGTATCTGCGGGACATCTATGATGACCTTGACGCCGCAGTTGCAGGGGCGGATCTGCTTTTGACTCACCCATTGCCGTTGGTTGGGCCAATGGTCGCGCAGCTGCGAAAGATTCCCTGGGTTTCGAGCGTCCTGGCGCCGGCATCATTCCTGTCGGTTTACGATCCGATTGTTCCGCCACAATGGCCGTGGCTTTATCACTTGATGCGCTTGAGTCCGTGGGTCGGCCGTGGCGTCATGGCGCTGGCGACGAAGAAGCTCGACCGAATAATGCAGCCGGTTTTTGAGCTGCGGGCTGAATTGGGCCTGCCGCGCGGCGAGCAGCCAGTCTTTGGCGGACAACATTCACCGACGAAAGTCTTGGCGCTGTTTTCGAAGCTGTTGGCCAAACCGCAACCGGATTGGCCGGGCCACACCGTCGTCACAGGTTTTCCTTTCTATGATCGTCGCGATTACTTTGGTGAGACGGGAACGTCCCCCGACGTGCTGAGATTTCTCGATGAAGGTCCGCCGCCGATTGTGTTCACCCTGGGATCGTCGGCGGTTTGGGTCGCGCGAGATTTCTATCGAGACTCGATTGCCGCGGCCCAGGCGCTCGGCCGTCGCGCCTTGTTGTTGGTGGGGCCGCCGCGAAACATGCCCGCAACGTTGCCGGATGGGGTTGCGGCCTTTGAGTACGCGCCTTACAGTGAAGTCCTGCCGCGCGCGTGTGCGATCGTCCATCAGGGCGGAGTGGGAACGACTGGCCAAGGCATGCGATCGGGCAAACCGGTTTTGATTTTGCCGCACGCGCACGACCAGTTTGATAATGCCGCGCGAGTAGTGCGTTTGGGTTGTGGTCGTGTTTTGGCGCGGCCACGTTACAATGTCGAATCAGCGATTCGCGAATTAAGAGCGCTGCTCGACAATCCAACTTATGCGGAATCGGCCGCGATGGTGGGCGAAACTGTGAGAGAAGAACAGGGCGCGCGCGTGGCGGCGGATGAGATTGAAGAGGTTCTAGGAAGTTAGGGTGTAGGGTCTAGGCTGTAGTGTGTAGGGC
>Ga0134121_10002130_pt1 | contig 17523 bp, 16 predicted proteins | sample KB301_FD_96463 | JGI IMG/M metagenome (GOLD analysis project Ga0134121, IMG submission 96463) | Terrestrial soil microbial communities without Nitrogen fertilizer from Kellogg Biological Station, Michigan, USA - KB3-0-1 | ecosystem: Environmental > Terrestrial > Soil > Unclassified ... | reverse complement strand
TCGTCCACGAAAAGCTCTTGCGCACGAGAAGTTGATTGAGAAACGCGACCTCGACAAGCTTCGTAGAAGCATTGCCACTGTACATTGTGGCATTCAAGGCGGCCAACTGCTTGGTCAGCCGGTCGGACTCTTCCTTTAATCTCTGCTGGTTTCCACGAATGCTTGCTGCAAGCGAAGAGTTCTGCTGGTAGGTGTAGACCTGCGCCACGGAGACGGCGATAAGGACAAACAACAGAATCAAAAGGCCGAGGTTTGCCGCACGATAAGGCTTAAACGGACGGGTGGACAGATTTAGATTAAATTGGCCCATATCAAATTCACAGCACCCAAGGCTGGTTTATAGATATCGTCGATTGTCTTCGGTTCCAGTCGTCTGACGGGAACTCCCAGTTTGTCCTGCAATTCCGTAATCTCGGCGTGAGGATCCTTGTTGTATCCGCAAACGATTGCGCTCGCGAGCGTGGTGCCGCCGAGCTTGTCCTGGTAGTACATCATTGTGGGGTAGACCGCGTCGTATACGGGGATTCTCCCCACTCGCCGGTAGAACCGTGGGCGGTGATTCTGAAAGACCGTTGTCGTAATCGAGTCTGAACCGATCTTCACAAAAAGGACGTCTTCTTGAACCGGACCGGAGTCCGGATAGAGATTCATCGCCGCCAGTGTCGAGGGAATGACGTATCCGGCATGAAGGTCGAGCCGATCCAGCAGTTCTTCGTACTCCTGCACGATGGACTTGGGGGACAGCGCAACGACAATATCAATCCCCTTGCCATCGGGACCGACGTGCGGCCCCAGCACCTGGTACGCGATCTGAGCGGCATCGACATCGAACGGCACGCTCTTCTTCAACTTCCACCGCACGAAGCTCTCTCGATCCTGGATCGTTCCCGTCAGACTCTCCGCCGTCAGGAATGCGATACGGCTGGAATCGTCGGGAATGACGACACTGATTTCAAATCCCCGGGCGCCAGCCTCCTTCAATGCATCCCGTGTAATGTCAAGAGCCGTAGTGGAGTTCAGCAGGTTCCTTTCCGACAATGACCCGCCAATTGTGTCCGTCGGCAGGGGCGCCGCGACACTTCCCACGACCCGCTTGTGTGAGGAATCCACACCCACAACAACGATGTGCTGTCCCGTGAATTCACACGCCCACAGTGGACGCGGGGGGCTGAACAATTCCCTTACAGGATCCAGAACGCTATTCAATGAACGTCACCTTATTGATTTCCTTCAGCGTGGTTTCGCCTGCCAGAACTTTGGCGACGGCGCTGTCACGCAACGAAGTCATGCCTTCCTCGTGGGCGGCACGTTTTATTTCCGACGTCGGTTTCTTGTCGATGATGAGATCGCGAATCCGATCCGACAGGTCAAGCAGTTCGTGAATCGCGGTTCGGCCGCGAAATCCAGTGCCGTTGCACTCCAGGCAACCCGTCCCTTCCTTGAACTCGAAATCCGCATACTGCTTTGGGTCCAGTCCCGACTCCCGCAGCAATTCCGGAGAATGGATCACGGACCGCTGACAATTCACGCAAATCATGCGCACGAGCCGTTGCGCCAGGATGCAGTTCAATGCCGACACGAAGTTGTAGGGATCGACTCCCATGTTCAGAAAGCGTCCCAGCACGTCCACGACGTTGTTCGCGTGGACCGTCGTAAACACAAGATGGCCGGTCAGCGCCGACTGAATGGCGATCTGCGCCGTTTCGTTGTCGCGGATCTCTCCCACCATGATCTTGTCGGGATCGTGCCGAAGGATCGAACGCAGTCCGCGCGCAAAGGTCAGCCCCTTCTTTTCATTCACGGGAATCTGGGTGATGCCCTTAAGTTGGTATTCCACCGGGTCTTCGATCGTGATGATCTTGTCTTCTTCGTTCCTGATTTCCATGATCGCGCCATAAAGCGTGGTGGTCTTGCCGCTTCCCGTCGGCCCGGTCACGAGGACCATTCCGTAGGGTTCCTTGATGTACCGGCGAAACTTCTTGAGGTCGGCCTCGGCGAAACCTACAACCTCGAGGCTCAAAGTCCGGAACTTTTCACTGATCGTTTCCTTGTCGAGGATACGGATAACCGCGTCTTCGCCGTGGATTGACGGCATGATGGAAACACGGAAGTCGATCGACCTTCCCTTATAACGCGTCTTGAAGCGACCGTCCTGGGGCACGCGGCGTTCGGAGATATCCAACTCCGACATGATCTTGATACGCGACAGAACCGTGGAGTGATGTTCCTTGGCGATGGGAGCCATCGCTTCGGTCAAGGCACCGTCAATGCGGTACTTGACGCCGACTTCCGCATCGCGCGTTTCAATGTGAATATCGCTCGCCCTCCGCTCCAGTGCCGTGAAGATAACCGTGTCCACCAGGCGAATGATCGGACTCGATTCCTCCTGGGTGATCTTCTCAATCGTGATCGTTTCATCGCCGCTGTCATCCTCCCGGATCAACTGCAGCTTGAAGCCCTCGGTGGCTTCTTCGAGCATGCGCTGGGAAGACTCCGATTTCTTCAGCAGGTCCTGAATTTCAGAAAGAGGAGCAACTCGAATGATCAGATCCCGGCCAAGCAGTGCCGACACTTCGTCGATGACGACAAGATCGCTCGGGTCGGCCATGGCCACCACGAGAGACTCCCCTTCGGAACGAAGCGGTACGAAGTTGTACCGGAACATCAGGTCCGCCTGAACCGAGTGAAAAAGCTCCAGGTCCAGGTCTGTTCCGCTAAGTTCGACAAACTCACAGCGATAACGCTTCGCCAGTTCTTCCGCGGCTCGCCGGTCGTCGGTAATTGTAAGTTCCTTCATGACTTGATCTGTGACCCCAGACTGAATATCGGCAGATACAGTGAAATAAGAATGTAGGCAACGAAACCTGCAACAAAGATCAGGATTGCCGGCTCCACATAGCTCAAAAGCGCAGTGGCCTTGATATTGACGTCTTCATCGTAGAAATCGGCCACGTGGTTCAACATGTCAGGTAGTGATCCGGTTTGCTCCCCAACGCGCATCATTTCGATCGAGAGCGCGGGGAAATGTCCCGATCGTTCCAGACTGTCGGACAGCGTCTTGCCTTCGCGGACCTCAACGATCGCATGGGCGATTGATTTCGATATAACGATGTTTCCCGAAGCGTCGCGGGCAACTTCGAGCGCCGAAAGCAATGGAGTTCCGCCCGTCAGCAGCATCGCCAAAGTGCGCGAGAGTTGCGCCATGGAAAACATCGTCCACAAATAGCCGAGAACCGGCAGCGTCAGCTTCATCCGATCCAGCCAGCTGCGTCCGCCTTCGGTGCCAAGCCAAAGCCAAAGCGCCGTGCCGCCACCAATAATCGCCGGCAGGATAAAAATCATGTTGTTCTGCAGGGTCGATGCGATGGTCATCAGGATCCGAGTCGGCAACGGAAGAGTGACATTGAGATCGTGATAGAGCTCGGCGAACCTCGGGATGACGTAAGTCAGGATCACACCCACCATGACAATGGACAGAACAATCAGGAATGCCGGATAGATCAGCGAATTTATGAATCGCTTCTTCACCGACATCATCGTCTTTTCATACTGTATGTGACGGTTGATGACGCTTACGAGATCGCCGCTGCGTTCTCCGGCAAAAATCGAGGCTGTATAGACGGTCGGAAAGACGCCCTGCGCTCTCAAAGCCTCCGAAAGCATCGCCCCGGAATGCACGCGGTCTCGAACATCCGTAATATGCCGTTTCAGAACGGGATTCTTGATCTGCGATTTGAGGAGGTCCAGAGATCGAAGGATCGGAAGACCGGCCTTGATGAGGGCCGAGAACTGCTGGTTGAAGACCATGAACTCTTCGCTCTTGATCTCGTTGCGCCGTTCGCGCTTCCCCAACGAAAGCGAAAAGCCTTTTTGTTTGACTGAGATCGGGAGCAGCCCCTGCTCCTGCAACCGGTGACGCACTTCATCCAGCGACTGGCCATTTTGAGTGACCTGTACGATCTCGCCGCTGGGTTTTGCGTATCTGCAGTCGAATTCCATATTGAGAATGGACTACCTTTTGTTCTCTATGACTTCAACGCCCGGAGGCGCCTTGAATTCAAAAATCGATGGGTCCAGCCGAGTTGTCTTGATTCCCTTAAAGCTAAACTCGTTAATCTCGCCATCCGGAGAAGTGGTCCTGAACCGATGAATGAGAAACGTCTTCGGATCCACTTCAAGCAGGATCACCGGAAGATCCTTCTTCTTGGGAAACAGCCTCACCAGCCGGTGCCCCGCCGTAGTGGGCCGCTCGTTCGAAGGTTCATCGATGGGATCAAACTGATTCTTCCACTCCGGGTTCCACGGTATCTGGAATAACTGCAACCGTTCATCATCAGTCTTGCCCACCGGGGTTCTTTCGGCCTGGAGACCCACTTTGTAGTCCGTAGCCCATTTCCCGTCTGAATACAGGAACTTATGGTCGGGCACCGTCTGCTCCAAAAGCATCTTCTTTCCACTCTTCAGATATAAGAGACCCCGATAGGTATGCCTTTGGTTCGAAATATCCTGAGTGGTTTGTTCGAATTCGGCGGAGAAATCGTTCATTTTGCTGTAGGTACGCACGACTCCGTCCACAATATCGGGGAGCCCGGGCTGCTGGGGCAGCAGTGATAAAAGCACAGCCATGAGGAAGGACATCTTAGAAGTGAGAGTACGGCAAGAAGCTGAACCGTTAAAAGGAGGAAATGGAGGTCCTGAGCGGCTGGGAGAAGAGTGCAGTGATTGAATAATGAACAGCTGCGGAAGGCGGGGACCCGAGATCCCCGCGTGCAGAGTTATTGTACCGGCTGCCCTGCATGACCCGCAGGTGCTCGAGTTGTAATCGTCGAATAGCGAATGACGAAATCCGGAGTGGAATAATAGTCGAAGCGAGAATTGTTGGTGCCCGCCGCGGTTGCGTACGCCGTGTAATTCCGAGAATTGCCAGAAATTATCACCGAGTAGGAGAACCCCGAAAAATTTGCCATGGCGTAGCGAGAATCGATGAGGCCTGACGAAACGAGATCGGATATCGCCCCGTACACACCGCCATTGGCTGAAGAGTAGCTCACCTGAGCGGAATTCATGTTCCGCATGTTCGCGACGGCAGCACTCTCATTGGCGGCCTGGCGGGAACGAAGCAAGCTCGGAATAGCGATCGTTGCGATGATCAGGATGATCGCGACCACGATCAGCAATTCTAACAACGAAAATCCTTTATTCGTCTTCACGTTATCTCCAAAGTTCGCCGGACCGCACCAATCCCGTATCGATTGAGAAGGGAGTAAGGAGGAGCCCGGAAGATTTGAAGGGAGCCGCTGGGGCTCCCTTCTGTGTGATGAAAGTTAGTTCTTACTGAACCGCGCTGCCAGATTGACCTGCCGGAGCAAGAGTCGTCTGAGTGGAGTAACGAACGACCGCATCCGGAGTGCTGTAGTAACCAAACCGTCCCGTGTTGGGAGAAGCCGGGTCCGCATTGGCCGTGTAGTCTGTACCAGTGGCCGCTACAGTGAAGCGATAACCAGCCTTCGGGCCGGAGACAAACGTGTTGTCCAACAATCCAGCAGCGACGAGTGCCGGCAGATTGCCATAGTTGCCGCCCGAGGACGACAGGTAGGTGACTTCAGCCGTGTTGATCGTTCTCAGGTTCGCGACTGCCGCCGATTCGTTGGCGGCTTGGCGAGAACGCAGCAAGCTCGGGATTGCGATGGTTGCGATGATCAGAATGATCGCGACGACGATCAAGAGTTCCAGCAGCGAAAAACCTTTGTTGTTCTTCTTCATTTCAAATTCCTTCCGTGAGTTTCAGTACACAAAAAACTTTGTTTTGAGCTGAACCGGCTATCCTAGCCACCGTTCAGCAGCGAACCTGGTTGCACCGAACCTGCGGACCAGCCGCCCAGGAACCATCCAGGCGACCAGATCAATGCAATCCTGTGGCCAGACGGTTTGAAGCCAGAAACAAAAGTCTTAGCGGTTTGAAGGGGGCCGACAGTAACAGAATTTGTCACCTCATCTGACGAAAAAGGTTAAGTCGGCCCGGACTTCTTTACTTTGCGGCCGGCCAGCCGGTCGCCATCGGCTTGGCCGGGTCCGCAGTGATCTGCAGATCCGCGCAATGGTGATAGGAAAAGTCGCCATCGGCATTCAAGCCATGCTGTGCCATGAACTCGATGATCTGGAGCGTGCACTTCGCGCAACTGATGTTCGGGATATCAATGTCGGTTTCCCACGGCGCGGTAGGCCGTTCCGTATGTTGGAAGAGTCCGTCGGCAAGAAGCGGTGGACGTATCGCCGTCTGGATGACAGCCGACACGGACTGCGGGCCCCTCGCCCCTGGCGTCGTCGTGACTTCCGGATCCTTGGGAAGTTCCGCGCGAGAATTCACTGCGAGCGCAATGCGATAGTGCCCAGGATGAAACACGGTCTCCTGCACTTTGAGATGCAGCTTCGTTCCGCCCTTGATCTTGCCGACCATATTGCTGGGCATTCCCGGATTCGCAGACGTCCCGCCACACGGAGCCGCCTTCTGAGGATCGCCATTGGTCGCCTCGACCAGCCAGGAGTCTGGCTCAAGCAGTTTGAAGTGGGCAACTGCCAAGGGCGCACACGTCAGGGTTAAAAGCAACGCCATCAAGCAACCTGCGAAAAATTTCATGAGTAACCTCCAGTTCTGTGCCGAGGATCATAGCGCAAAAAACACGGTCGCGGATTACGTGGATTACAGGGTTATCTTTTTTGGGGCCCGATGCTAGAGTGGGCGAATGTTGGAGCGGCTCGGCATTTCGGATCGGCGTGAACTCACCGTATTCTTGTGCCTGGTTCTATTGGTGGCAATAGCACCGGCGGGAAAGGAAGGCACGCACCCCGCGGTCCTTTTCATCTATCGATCGCTCCTCCTGGGTATTGTTGCCGCATATACCGCATGGACCGACCGAGCGAAGCTCCAACGCCTCTGTCCCTACTTTCTCGCAGCCGTTGCCGCAATCCTCGTCATCATGACCCTGTCTGTATTTCGCTGGCAGGGTTCTGTCTTTGAAGGATTCTATCCGTTCTACACGAACGCTCTCTTCATAGCCGCATTCATTGCGCTGGCTCATGCGGGCACCGCGCGCCCGGTCGGATGGAAACTTGCGATCCTGGGATCCGTTGTCCTGATCAATATGGCATACCTGGCCGCGGCGCTGACAAGCGGTTCGCCCGTACTGCAGGGACCATTCGTCAACCCGAACTATCTGGCCTCTTTCATGCTTCCCGGACTTGGGGTCTGTGTCGCGACCGTCTTATGGGGATCCTCATTGGCCTATCGAGCCGCCGCAGCTGCGGCCGGCCTGTTTCTGTTTTACGGAATCGGACAGACGTCCTCGCGGGGAGCCACGCTGTCAGGATTGGCCGTGTTGGGCCTCGCAGGATTCCGTATGGCGCGGCGCCATCAGATTTCCTGGGCTCGCATCGGTGGTGTCGCAGTCCTTCTTTTAAGCGTCACGATCGCGCTCAACCCGGCGCTGGTCCGAAAATTCTTCGACCGGGGACAGCTAGACCCCTATAACTACCAGAGGGGACCGATCTGGCTCGGCACGCTCTCGATGATCGGTCAGCACCCGACCTTCGGCGTCGGACTTGGCCGCTACTATTACTTCGCGAAACAATTCACACCTGCCGTCGCCGGCACGATCGCGCGCCGAAGCAGATGGCCGAATATCGCCCATTCCGAATACCTCCAGTACGGAGCAGAACTCGGAATCCCCGGCGCGCTGCTGCTCTTTGCAACGGGTGGCTACCTCCTGTTACTCGCGTGGCGCCGTGCAGAGAAAAGCCCTGCTCCGGGAATGAGTGTCGTACAGGAAGCGGCGATCCTCACGGCCGCCGGTCTCAGCGTTCACGCCCTCGTTGACAACAACTGGACGGTGCCGGTGATAGCGGCCGGACTGGCGGTAATCAGCCAGGCGGACCTCTTGCCCTACCGCGACGGTATCCGGCATCAACTCAAGTCACCGTTGTGGAAAACCGCAATGGCGCTGCTGTTCGCAGGAGTGTGGATTGATGCCGTGTTCATTCCATCCGTGGGCCTGTACTTCAACGAGACCGGACTTCAGTCCTTCAAACAGAACGATCTCGAACACGCCGAGATGAATCACCGCTTCGCGCTGGGCTTCCTTCCTGAAAACCCCGTCCTCCTCGACAATCTCGGTACAGTTTATTTCGCCGAGTTTATGAAGACGAGAAAGTCGGAGTACCTGGATCGCGCGGAGATCTATTTCTCCGAATCGATGGAGCAGAATCCACGCTTCGACGCTCCGGCGGGACATCTTGAAAAAGCGCTCATTCAGCGGCTGACCGGCGATCCGCAGCGCGACGCCGCCATTCACAAACGTATCGTCGCAACGGACGAGCGAAGCCTCGAAATAAATCCCTTCAATCCGTTTACCCGAAAAAATCTCGCCGAAGGTCTCTACAACCTCGGCGAACTCGAACAAGCCTGCGCCGAGTTGCGCAAGGCGATCGACAATGAACCGAACTATGTCGCCGGCTACCTGCGCCTCGCCGAGTGGTCCCGCGAAACCGGCCGCGTTGAGGAAAGCGACAAATATCAGAAGCAGGCCATCGCGGTAGTCAACCTCTACAAAGACAAACAATCTCTGGACGAGTTCGAGAATCTTCTTCTCGGACGGCCGGAGGCAGGGAAACCGTAAAGATAATGAAGACCAAACCCATTGTTGCGGGCCTTGCGTTCGCCGCCCTGTTCTTCGCCATCCTGCTGCCGCCGGAGGCTTACCCGGACGGCAAGCTCGCGGTCATCCTGTGCTCGACTTTTGCATTCTTTGCCCTCCTGACCGAGCGTCGAATCCATCCTGCATATCTCTACGGAGGACTTCTGGGTTTCGGATTTCTGTTTCTGCATGCCTTCCTGATTTCCGTAGATCCTTACCGTTCGTTGGAGTTCACGTCCGTGTTGTGGGCGTACTACTGCCTCTTTGGATTCTTCTACTATGCCGGTTTCGAACCCTTCAGGCCGTTTGCGCTGTCCATGGTCGTGTTATGCGTCATCGTTTCCGGCTACGGTCTCTATCAATATTTCTGGGGGTTCGATCAACTCTACAGCTATATTTTCTACGCAGCATCGGACAAGATCCTGAAAATCCCTGCCTTGGATCGCATCGCAACGAAACGCGTCTTTTCGACGCTGGCGCTGCCGGGAACGCTTTGGGGATTTCTTGTGATCGCGCTTCCCTTCCATGCGGCACTTTGGAAAGGTGTCTGGAAAAGACCCCGGCTCGTGCAGACCATGCTCGTTGTAAGCGCCGCGATGCTTTTCGCCGCGGGCTTTCTCACACGATCATTCGGATTCCTCGTGGGTCTCTTCACGCTGGCCGCCACGTGGCTCATGCTTCGTCATCGCCGTATTGCCTGGAATCGGCTCACAGCGGTACTGATTGTTCTCGTAATCGCAGGTGGGACTTTCTATTCGGCGCGACGCGGCGTAATCGAGGGAGCAAATCCGCTTGCTCTTCGGCTGAAGAATTGGATCTCCGCGTGGACGATTCTCGCGGCCAACCCTTTAGGAACAGGGTTGAATACCTACGGCGTCGTGTATTCGCGGTACATGCTGCCAGGTTCGAACGAGACACAGTACACACACAACACGCCCCTGCAATTGTTGTCGGAGCTGGGCTATCCGATCTTAATCGCCGCTGCAGCACTTTTCCTGCTCGCGTTGCGCGCCCGCCACAGAGGAGAATTTCGCTCACTCTCGCCCTACCTCGTCCTGGCCCTGAGCGTGTGGGTCGTTCACAACCTCATCGACATCGACGTCTACTTTCCGAGTGTTGGCGTCGTCGGAGCCATTCTCGCCGCAGTACTGCTGCGGAAGGCGCCGGTTGACCCTCAACCCAATCCGTCAACCGCTAGGATCGCAACAGCGTTGAGCGTTGCAATCGGCCTGGCCTTTATCGCCTTTGCCGGCCTGGCAATGGTTTCTTCAGAGCTGCAGTTCCGGGCTCAGGCCGAGTTCGAGGAAAACAAGCTCCAGGCGGCCGCGGACACATTGGAACAAGCGAAGTCCCTGATGCCGCTTAACTCCAGCCTGTTCCATGATTCGGGCGACGTGAATTTGAACCTGTACCACAAGCGTCATGATGCGAAGTATCTGCCGATCGCAACCGAGTCCTTTCGCCGCGCAATCGCTCTCAGCCCGGCGAAATCGGGTTCTCATACGGGGCTGAGTTTGTGTCTCGCGTCGGCGAACCGCGTGGCTGAAGCCATGGATGAAATCCGGATCGCGGAGCGTTTCTACCCGGACAGCGCTTACGTTCAATCCATCTCCAGATTGCTCGAACAGAGAAACTCCGGCATTCCCTTCAAACAGCCCTGACCTGTTAGAATGTGCGGCCATGAGATCCCTTGCCGCGCTCATGAGCTTGATCGCTGTCCTTCAGCAGGCTCCAGCTCAACCTGCGCAAACGCACGCGCAGAAGATTGTCCTGAACGTGAACGATAATGCGGGCCGGTTCATCATGAACCTCAAACCCGAGGACCTTCTCGTGGAAGAAGACGGCGCACCGCAGAAGATCACGAGTTTCATTGCCGATTCGGATGTCCCGATCAGTCTCGGCATCCTCATCGACAAGAGCATGAGCATGCGTTTGCCCCTTCGCGTCGCGGGCAAGGAACGAGTTCCGGCGGCAATACTCGCGGCGACCGGTGTGGCACGAGCCGTCGTCAAGCTCATGAGGCCGCAGGACGAGTTTCTGGTGATGACTTTCGACGAGAAGGTGCAGGTGAAGACAAACTTCACCCAGGACCGAAAGAAGGTCGAAGACCAGCTCTACAAACTCAACATTGTCGGCGATTCCACACACCTCTACGACAGCGTCCTTAACGCCCTCGACAAGATGAAAAAGGCCAGGTACCGCCGCAAGGCTCTCATCGTGATTACCGACGCCTACGACACAAGCGGAAAACAACTGGAGGACATTCGATCACAGCTCGGCGACTCGGAAGTTCAGGTGTTTACGTGCGGCCTGCGCTCCGTCTTTGAGGAAGTGCCCGACCCTACCGCGGAGCCGCTATTTCAACTCGTGCTGCGAACGCTATCAGCGGACACAGGAGGATTGTCGATGATTATCGACGTTCCGGAACTGCAGTCCACGCCTTCCATTCAGGGAATCATCGGCTTTGCCCAGATTATTACGCTCGAACTGCGCGACCAGTACACGCTGACCTATGACACCAATAAAACCGGTTCGCTGGCAAGCCGCTTCGTCCGCGTTCGGGCTCCGAATCTTCCCAACATTCGTGTCCGCATCCGCCGCGACGCGGAAGATCCGGTCAAACCGCAGGGGAAATAATAGAACCGCCAAGACGCCAAGGGGGGCTAATTCAGGGACGGTCACCAAATTCGCGACATACATCTTCCAGAAGTGAAAATGGCTCGCGCGAATTTGGTGACCGTCCCTGAATTAGCCCCCCTTGGCATCTTGGCGGTTGTGGATTTCACTGGTCTTTAGGAGCGTAGTAGCCGGCTTTTGTCCAGACGCTGAGTTTCGGGGAACCTTCAGGAGAACTCACTTTGACCTTCAAGCCGCGCCGCTTGCCATCGTGCGCCGGGCGCGTGGATTTGAATCCGATGAGGTACTGATTCTTCAGGCCGCGAGCGATTTCCGCCATCTGTGCTTCCACATCCCGGGCGGAATTCGGCGCGTTGGACATGCGGCCGCCCGTCATCGACGCGAGATCACTGAGCACTATCGCATCCCGGTGCACCATTTCGGAATCGCCATCTTCAATGTTATCCACCACGAACAGCGGATAGATCTGGACGTCCTTCTGCTTCATCGCATATGCCTTCAGCACATCTTCCTTTGTCGTCTTGAAGTTATCGGTGCAGCAACGATCGCCTCCCGACGTCACGACCACCAGAAACCTCCGCGGATTTGCCGCCTCTTTGATCACGGACAATCCCATATAGATGGCATCGTAGAGCGCCAGTCCATCCGCTTCGCCGGTTGGATTGTAGTTGAGCGGCAGATTTGCCACCTGCGTGGTGAAAGACGTCACGACATCCGCGAGGCTCGCCATGCGGGCAACGAAGAACTCATCGTCCTCATTCTTCCCTTTCAGGAACGCCTGCGCCGCATCCTTCAGAACGAGAATCTTGTCGTTAGCCTCCATCCGCCGGCTATCGTCAAAAAGGAAACCCACAGTAATTGGGCGCGAATCCTCCCAGAAGTACGTGATCTTCTGCTCCACCCCATCTTCAAAGAGCTGAAAGCGGTCCCTCATGATTCCGGGAACGGCGTTGCCGTCTTTTCCGGTAACCGAGACGTACATCGTCACGGTGTCGAAATCAGTAATAGGCGGCGGCTGCACGGAAACGGTCGAGGTTGCGGCTGGCTGTGCGCCCGGGAGCGGCCGCTGCGTACTCACACCGCCTCTGCCTCCTGTTTGCGCCGCAGGCAAACCAACCAGGACCGCGGAGCAAACGATACCGGCCGTGAATAAGAGACGATTCAATCGCATGTGAACGCGTGATTATGTCAGTCCGCTCAACCCCGGCGCCAGCCAAAGATTTTTGGTAAACCAACTGCCTCCGTCTCCGCGAAGATTACCGGAAGGGTTTTCGTATGTTGTTGAAATACTACGACGGAGGCTGGAACAACAGCGTGGAAACGCGAGGATTCCCGACACCTGGCGTCAGAAAACCGTCAGGATCGCGATGAACAATTCCGCAGCCATGACGCAACTCTGCGAAAACACGCCTGTCGTGATTCTCGCCGGCGGCTTGGGCACACGCCTGCTGCCCTACACGACATCGCTTCCGAAACCGTTGATGCCGATGGGTCCATATCCGATTCTCGAAATTCTTCTTCGCCAACTTGCGCAGCAGGGCTTCCGTAAGATCACTCTTGCCGTTGGACATATGGCCGGCCTCATCCAGGCCTACTTCAAAGACGGCCGCGACTGGCACCTGAACATTTCCTATTCTTACGAAACGACCCCGCTTGGGACCGCGGGCCCTCTGGCGAAAATGCCGCGAACGCCACAAAGCACGCTGGTGCTGAATGGGGACCTTCTCACGACCATCGATTTCGGATCGATCGTGCGCTTTCATTACGAGAACGTCGCAACTGCCACAATTGGCACAAAACGGCGTACACAGAATGTAGACTTCGGCGTCATCGAAAGCGCGCCCGATGGTCAGATCGTCGGATTTCGCGAAAAGCCGAGTCTGGATTACCTGGTCAGCATGTGAATTTATGTGTTCAGGCCGGAGGTCCGTGAATTCATTCCGCGCGTGGTGCGATTCGATTTTCCTGTACTGGTGCAGTTGTTGCTCGCCAACTGCAGGAGAATCGTGAGCTTCGAATCGGAGGCGTATTGGATGGATATTGGACGCCCCGATGACTACAAGCAGGCCAACGAAGACTTTCCAATGATGGAGCGCGAATTCCTGAGGACCTATGTGGAAAGCGCGACTGTCTGAACTCGAATTCGACGAAAAAGAATTGCTTGGCGTCGTCGATGCCTTCGACTCCCAATGGATTACCGCGGGTCCGCGAACTGAAGCTTTCGAAAAGGCTTTCGCGGAACGGACCGGCGCGACCGACGCCGTTGCTGTAACCAATGGAACCGCAGCACTGTTCCTTGGCCTGAAAGCGCTCGACATCGGGCCCGGCGATGAAGTTCTCTGCCCCTCCCTCACGTTTGTGGCAACCGCTGCGGCGGTCGTGCAATGCGGAGGTACGCCGGTGTTCGTGGACATCTGCAGTCTCGAAAATCCGACTATGGATCCCGAAGACGCCGAGCGAAAGATTACACCGCGCACGAAAGCGATCCTTCCAGTTCACTATGCGGGCATCCCCGCAAACCTGGACCAGCTTGCGGTACTTGCATGCACGCGTGGCCTCGCGCTGATCGAAGATGCGGCTCACGCCCCCGGTGCATCGTTCGCAGGACGTTCCTGCGGTACCTGGGGATCCGCCGGCTGCTTCAGCTTCTTCGGAAACAAGAACATGACGACGGCCGAGGGCGGAATGATCACGACGTGCGATCCGGAAGTCGCGAAACGCCTGCGCCTCCTGCGGTCTCACGGCATGACCGTTACGAGCTGGGATCGCGACAAGGGCCGGCCCGCGCACTACGACGTGCTCGAAATCGGATACAACTTCCGCTTCGACGATATCCGCGCCGCGATTGGCCTGGTCCAGCTGGCAAAGCTTGAGGCCATGAACCAGCGGCGCGCCGAGCTTGTCCAGCGATACAACGATCGTTTCTCGGAGAGCGGCCTGGACTTGATCCTCCCTTTCGCGTCAATCCCTGAAGCGAAACGGCCTTCGTACCATATCTATCCCGTCGTCTTCCCCACTATGGAGGAGCGGAACAAAATCGGAGATCTCCTCCAGAAAGACGGCATTCAGACCAGCCTGCATTACAGCCCCGTTCACTGGTTCACGGCTTTCCGAAAGGTCGTTCCGGGACTATGCCTTCCCGTCACGGAATCCTTCGCGTCTCGTGAGCTGACGCTCCCGCTGTACCCCTCGCTGTCGGAAGCCCAAGTCGACACGATAGTATCGACTGTGGTTCACTGTTACGAGAATTCGGGATCTCTTAAATGACAAATGACCATTGAACGATGCCAAAGCATTTCTTTTTCTTTCGACAAGAGACTCGGGGCCGTGCTACTCGAACCCCGAACTCCACGAGAATCGTTTCTCGGTCTGAAAAAGTTGGCTGGAGTTCGGGGTTCGAGTAGCACGGCCCCGAATCTCTTGTCCCGAATTGTCTTTGTTGTCCGTGGCTAATACATCTATCGAAATACTTTTTTAAGGTTACCTCCCTAGTGAGATCATCCACCGGCCGCGTTCTTGTCACATCCTATCCTTTTGGGGAAATCGACCGGGAACCCGTCCAACTACTCGAGACAGAAAAGCTTCCGTTCACACTGAATCCATTCAAACGCCGGCTGCGCGAAGAAGAGCTTTCCGAAATTATCGAACCGTATGAAGGGCTGATCGCCGGCACAGACCCCATCACGGAGGCCGTGCTTGAGCGAGCGACAAATCTGCGGATGATCGCCCGCGTGGGAATCGGGCTGGATAGCGTCGCGCTCCGGGCAGCGAAGGCGAGGGGAATAGCTGTTACCTACACGCCATCCGCTCCGTCGGCTGCCGTCGCAGAATTGACGGTCGGGCAGATACTCACGTTGCTTCGGCAAACCCATACTACAAATCGTGAAATGCATGAAGGCCTCTGGCGCCGCCGCATCGGTCGACGGCTCGGCTTGATGACTGTCGGTGTTATAGGTGTCGGACGGATCGGGCGACGGGTCATCCAACACATCCAGGGATGGAGCGCGCAAATCCTCGCGCATGACTTGCATGAGGATCTCGATTTTTTCGGAACATACGGCTGCACCTGGACCGGCGCGGAAACCATTTATCGGCTGGCGGACATCATCACGCTTCACGTTCCTCTGACCCGCAGGACTCGCGGCATGATCGGCGAGCAGCAGTTGGCAATAATGAAACCCGACGCCATTCTCATCAACACCGCTCGCGGTGAGTTGATCGATGAGGCGGCGCTGGTACGCGCTTTACGCGCGCGGCCGCAATTCTCGGCGGCGATCGATGTCTTTGAAGAAGAACCCTACCATGGAGCATTGGCCGGCGCGGAGAACTGCCTGCTTTCTTCTCATATGGGATCCGGTACCCGCGATGCACGACTGCGCATGGAACTTGAGGCTACGCAGGAAGTCGTTCGTTACTTCAAAGATCAGCCGCTCGCCTGCCCCGTTCCCGAGTCCGAATACCTGACCGAAGGGGAATGAACGCTTTCTTGACGGGCAATCCAGGCCCTCATGCTACAAAAGCGGACGGATATCAGCGGCTGCCACAATGAGGTATAACGTAGAATCATCCGACGTGAATTCTTTCTGGATCCGCTATCTTCCCACATCCGTCTTCCGGCGCCTTGACGGTCGGCAATCGGCGCAAAAAGTAATCGCCAATGCGGGCTGGCTTTCTGCCGACAAGATCATACGGTTGGCCGTGGGGCTTGTCGTCGGCACCTGGGTCGCGCGCTTTCTGGGTCGCGATCAGTTCGGCTCCCTGAGTTACGCCGTAGCATTCGTCAGTTTGCTGGGCGCCGTCACAACTCTCGGGCTGGACGGCATCGTCATACGCGAGTTGGTTCGCCATCCGGAACGTAAGGATGAGATTCTCGGCACCACATTCGTCGCAAAACTTGCGGGCGGTTTCCTGACGTTGGTCTTGTCCCTCTCGGTCATTCTGCTGCTGCGCCCTGGAGACTCCCTGCTGCACAGTTTGGTAGGTGTCCTGGCATTGGGAACTGTATTCCAGTCGTTCGACACCATCGATTTCTGGTTTCAGTCGAGAGTCGAGTCCCGGTTTGGCGTCTTCGCAAAAAACTCGACATTCCTGATCGTCGCCGCATTCAAGGTCTCTTTGATCCTGATGCATGCGCCGCTGTTTGCATTCGCTCTGGCAGGAAGTCTGGAAATCTTCCTTGGAGCTATTGGGCTGCTCGTTGCGTATAAGAAAAGCGGGCAGCATCTATTCGCCTGGAAGGTCAACAGCGACCGTGCCCGGCAGCTTGTTCGTGAGGGTTGGCCGCTGGCGCTGGCTTCAATGGCCGTGATGGTCTACATGAAGATCGACCAGATCATGCTCGGGCAGATGATCGGGCTTCGCGAAGTCGGCATCTACGGAGCGGCGCTGCGCTTTTCGGAAGTCTGGTATTTTATTCCTGTATCTCTCGTTGCCTCTGTCGCTCCATCCCTCACCACCGCAAGGAAGACCAGCACGATCCTGTATTACGCACGCCTGGAAAATCTATTCCGGTTACTGGTGGGGATTGCGCTCGTGATTGCAATCCCGATGACTTTTGTTTCAGGTTATCTCGCCAGGACTTTTTACGGGCCGGGTTATGAGAGCGCCGGTCCAGTCCTGGCGATCCATATCTGGGCAGCCCCTTTCGTCTTTCTCGGCGTTGCCCAGAGTCCGTGGACCCTGAATGAGGGCCTGACCAAACTAGCCCTGGCGCGAGCGGCCTGCGGGGCCGTCATTAACGTCCTTCTCAATCTTGTGTTGATACCGACTCACGGCGCGGTGGGTGCCGCTGTGGCGACCACGATATCCTACGCAATGTCGGCCGTCGTTCTGAATGCCTTCAACAGCAGGACGCGCCGGATATTTTTCATGCAGCTAAGGGCCATGCTTGTGGTGCCAACCCGAAGATGAAGGAAATACTGCCAACCGGTATTCGGTCGTGGATAGGCAGGAATCTCGACTCCTTCCGCAAGCACGCCCGGAAGTCTTATTCGCAGGAAGGCGAGGACCTCATACTTGAGCGGCTATTTGAAGGAAGAACGAATGGGTTTTATGTGGACGTCGGAGCGCATCATCCGACGCGATACTCCAATACGTATCGGTTTTATAAACGAAACTGGCGCGGAATTAACATCGAGCCAAATCCGCAAGCCATGGAGTTGTTCCAAAGGCAACGCAAGCGCGACATCAATATTCC
>Ga0134121_10002129_pt1 | contig 17525 bp, 15 predicted proteins | sample KB301_FD_96463 | JGI IMG/M metagenome (GOLD analysis project Ga0134121, IMG submission 96463) | Terrestrial soil microbial communities without Nitrogen fertilizer from Kellogg Biological Station, Michigan, USA - KB3-0-1 | ecosystem: Environmental > Terrestrial > Soil > Unclassified ... | reverse complement strand
GGCGTTACCGGCGGGCCGATCACCCTCACCATCAAAGAGGGCAAGGCCATATTCCTGGTGGGGAATGAGTCCAAGACGCTGGACTACAAGGTGGAAGGCAACAAGCTCACCATCCTCGACCCCAAGGAAGGCGATGCTGTCTTTACCATCAATGACGACGGCACGCTCAACAGCGAACTGGGAGTTTTTACCAGGAAGCCGTGATAATTCCCGGAATTACCCGGAATTATCAAAACGTATCCTTAAGCCATTGAAAGATGGAGTCGGTGACCTGCTTGTCTTGAATCCACGATGCCGTTCCGCCAGTCTTCGACAAAGCACGAACCTGAGCTGGCGTTTGAACCGCACCGATGACGCTGTTTCCTTCGGCCTCGCTTGACGCGAAAATCAGCGCGGAGCGAGGCTTGAAGTCCTGCGCACCGCCCGCCATTTCCTGTCCTTCTCGAAGATTGGGATTGACGGCCACGACGGTGCGCACCTGACGAAATCTGCCGCTTGCGATCAGTGCGAGGCTGGCCCCGACATCCGTGCCAATGACGGCAATCTTATTGGAATTGATCCGCGTCTGAGTCTTCAGCCAGGTCAGTGCGGCGTCGACATCGACCGGAAATTCATGTGGGCTGGTTCTCCAATCCTTGCTTGCGGTAATCGGCTGATTGTTTTTCGTTTTACTCTCACCATGTCCGCGAAGATCCAGCGTCATGACAGCAAACCCTTTTGCCAGCAGCGCCTTTTTGAATTCATTCCAAACGGTGCGATCTTCGCCAAAGCCATGAAGCAGCAGAACCGCAGGGATCGGAGCAGGCACGCCGGACGGAATTTCCATCGAGGTCTGGAGTTTCACCAGATCAAGGGTTTCAATCTGAGGCCCGCTGGGAACTGATGCGGCAACGCGCAGAGGAGCATTGGACGCGCCGGTGGCAGACGTGACCTTGAGCTGGAAATTGAGAACATTATCTTCACGGTCCAGGTAGGAACTGACCGCCTTCTTTTCGGAAATCTCGCCGCGAAATTCCGCGCTGACTTCGTAGCTGGAGCCGGGCGGAAACCCGTTTCCGGAGTAAACGCCTTCGGCGTTCGTGATCAACGAGCGCGTCACATTGTTCTTGGTGTCCCGCACAAGGACATGAGCCCCTTCCAGCGGCTTCCCCGCCGCATCCTCAACGGTGCCATGGATTGTCTTGGGCTTGGGTCCGGTGTCCTTCCGCGGCAATGGAATCGTTCTGCCGCCGCCGAGCGAGACGCCGGGCGACGCCGGAACCGCCTGGGCCGCAGCGTGGCGGGCCAGCGCGAAAATCGTCAGCAGAGTGAGCAGATATTTCAGAATTGAACGAAGCGTTCGCATGTCCATGGACCCTACTTTTTCTTCAGGAGATTCTGAACCACTTTTTCCATCTCGTCGTAGCGGCCGAGACCACTGTGGCTGAACTGGATTATACCCTCCCGGTCGACCACAAATTGCGATGGCCAGACGTTGCAGAGGTAATCGCTCCAGATGTCGTATTTATTGTCCACGACGACCGGATACTGGATGCCCTTTTTGATGACGGCTTCCTTGATTTTCGGCACGTCCTTCTCAGAATCGATTCTCGGTGTGTGGACGCCAATAATTACCAGACCGTCTTTGGCATACTTGTCGTAAAGATCCAGGACGTGGGGCATCGCCTCCGCACAGTACGGGCAATCGAAAGCCCAGAAATCAATGACGACCACCTTTCCCTTCAGCGATGCCAGTGTCAACGGCGCCGTATTGATCCAGACGTCGGATTTCTTAATCTCCGGCGCTTTCTGCCCTACAAAAGCATCTTCCGGATGCTGGGCATACGCGATGCCAGTGAACAATAAAACTGCCAATGTCAATCTAGCGAGCATGCGATCTCCATATGGAACTGGATTTTGGTCCTTGATTCGCCACTATTCTGGCACAGTTGACACAACAGCGGCTATGCAAGTGCTGAAGCATGCCCATGGACTTGCAAAACCGAACCATCCGCATATTGCGTATGTCTCTTGTTCGCGGTCTCGGGCTCCGGTCGTCTAACGCTCTTATCCGCCAGTTCAAAACTCCCGAGGCCGTATTGGACGCCGGACTTCCGCAACTGGAAGCGCACGGTATTCCCCCGGAGGTTGCCGACGATCTGCTGTCCCAAAAATCCGCAGAACGCGCCGAACTGGAATGGAAGAAGGCGGAGAATCTGGGCATTCGCATTCTGGATATCCTGCACCCGGAATACCCTCCGCTCTTACGGGAGATTTTCGATCCACCTGTCGTCCTTTATATAAAAGGTAGAGGATGGGACCCGGAACAGCCCCAGGTCGCCATCGTCGGAACTCGCCGGCCAACCGGCTACGGTCTGAATTGTGCCGAACGCGTCGCGGAGGACCTGTCATCGCGGGGTCTGGCGATTACTTCGGGGTTGGCAAGAGGCATCGATTCCGCGGCTCACCGTGGCGCCCTCCGAGGAGGGGCGACCTACGCCGTCTTCGGCTGCGGGCTGGATACGATTTATCCGAGGGAGAACCGGAAACTCGCGGAAATGGTGGAAGAAAAAGGCGCGATTATCGCGGAATTTCCTCTCGGCACTCCGCCGTCACCGGAAAATTTTCCAATCCGAAACCGGATCATCGCGGGAATGTCGCTGGGGGTCATCGTGGTCGAGGCGGCGGAATATTCCGGTTCCTTGATAACGGCCCGGCTAGCCATTGATGGAAACCGGGAGGTTTTTGCAATTCCGGGGAATATTACTTCGCCGAACAGCTTTGGCCCGCACGTCCTGATTCGGCAGGGTGCGAAGCTAGTCGCGAGCTGGCAGGACGTCATCGAGGAATTGCCGCACCCGATCCGCGAAAAAATTCTGCTGCCGCTGGTTGCCGCAATGCAGGCGATGCCGGAGCCGGAACTGGAGGGGATGCAGAAAAAAGTATGGGGATTGCTGTCTCTTCAGGAGGCCGTGGGAATCGACACATTGTTGGCAAAGTTGCCGTCGGACGTGTCCGAAGTCTATAGTGCGTTGCTTGGGCTGGAGAGTGTCCATTTGATTCGGGAATTGCCCGGAAAGAAGTTCATCCGGCGGCTCTGAAAAAATTGCCATGTTGATTTTTGTCGCCGGGAGACTTATTTAGAATACGAGAGAACTGAACATAAACATGGCTTCAAAGAAAACATTGGTCATTGTGGAGTCGCCGGCGAAGGCGACCACCATCAACAAATACCTGGGCAAGGAATACGTCGTCAAGGCCTCGCTTGGCCACGTCAAGGACCTCCCGAAAAGCAAGCTGGGCGTGGATGTCGAGCATGATTTCGAGCCGACCTACGTCGAATCTCCCGGCAAGGACAAAGTCATTCGAGAACTTCGCGCCGCCGCGAAAACCGCAGACCGGATCTTCCTGGCGGCCGACCCGGATCGTGAAGGCGAAGCCATTTGCCAGCACCTGAAGGAAATCCTCTCCGGCAGCAAAGCCGAAGTTTTTCGCGTCCTTTTTAACGAAATCACGCCGAAGGCCATTCAGGCCGCCGTTGCCAATCCCGGCTTCATCAATCAGAACATTGTCGATGCGCAGCAGGCGCGGCGCATTCTGGACCGGATTGTGGGTTACCAGGTCAGTCCCTTGCTGTGGGACAAGGTTCGCCGCGGAATTTCAGCGGGCCGCGTCCAGACCGTTGCCCTCCGATTGATTGTGGAACGCGAGCAGGAGATTCTGGCTTTCAAGCCGGAAGAGTACTGGTCCGTTACCGCAAAGCTCGAAGGCCATCAACCTCCGCCGTTTGAAGCGAAACTGGTCAAGATCAAGGGAAAGACCGCGTCGGTATCGAAGCAGGCCGAAGCCGACCATATTCTGGAGAATCTGAAGTCCGCGGCGTTCAATGTCGAATCCGTCGTCACCAAAGAGAAGAAGCGATTTCCCGTCCCGCCATTCACCACCAGCAAATTACAGCAGGAGGCCGCGCGCAAGCTCCGGTTTACGGTGAAAAAGACGATGATGCTCGCGCAGCGCCTGTATGAAGGCATCGAGGTCGGCAGTGAAGAAGGACGTGTGGGTCTCATCACCTACATGCGCACGGACTCGCCGCGCATTTCCGACGATGCCATGCAGATGGTCCGTTCGTATGTTTCGGATGTTTATTCCGCTAAATACCTTCCGGAAAAACCGATCGTCTACAAAGGCAAGAAGGATGCGCAGGATGCCCACGAGGCGATTCGTCCGACGTTTGTGGGCCGGACTCCCGACGACCTGAAGGCCATTCTTTCCGACGACGAATACAAGCTCTACAAACTGATCTGGACGCGGTTCACGGCATCGCAGATGAATCCCGCGATTTACGATCAAACCAGCGCGGAGATTGCCGCAGGCGATTACATGTTCCGTGCCTCCGGCCGCGTGCTCAAGTTTGACGGATTTCTCAAAGTCTACGAGGAGACCGCGGATGAAGACCAGAAGCCGGCGGAGGACGAAGAAGACATCACACTGCCGCTGCTGACACAGGGCGAAACACTGAAAACCCTGGAAATCAATCCGAAACAGCATTTTACCGAGCCGCCGCCGCGCTACACCGAAGCATCGCTGGTCAAAACGCTCGAAGAAAAAGGCATTGGCCGCCCGTCGACATACGCCACGATTCTGACGACGATCCAGGATCGCGAGTATGCCCAGAAGGACCAGGGCAAGTTCCGTCCCACCGAACTCGGCACGGTTGTCACCACCCTACTGGTGCGGCATTTCGAGGAAATCTTCGATATCCAGTACACGGCTCGAATGGAAGAGGAACTCGACGAAGTCGAAGAAGGCAAGATGACGTGGGTTCAGGCCCTTCATGACTTCTACAAGAAGTTCGAAAAAGATCTGAAAAAGGCCACAAAGAACATGGAGAACCTGAAGGCCCAGGAACTCCCTACCAACGAGATCTGCGAAAAATGCGGCGGGCCCATGGTTCAGAAATGGGGCCAGTTCGGCAGCTTTCTGGCCTGCGCCGCGTACCCGGAATGCAAAAGCACCAGGGAAATTGCCAAGGAAGAGACCTCCGTCAAGGACGGCGCCGCTGCTGCCGGAACCGAAGCCGAGCCGGAGCCGTGTGAAAACTGCGGCAAGCCGATGGCGCTTAAACGCGGACGATTCGGACAATTCCTGGCATGTACCGGATATCCGGAGTGCAAGACCACCCGAAAGATTACGGGAAGCACCGGTCTGCCGAAGAAACCCGATATCATTCTCGAGGAAATATGCCCGCAGTGCGGGGAAGCCAAACTTGTCGTCAAGGACGGCCGGTTTGGTGCGTTCACCTCGTGCGGCAATTATCCAAAGTGCAAGTACATCAAGCCGAAATTGATGGGTGTGTCATGTCCGAAGCCGGGGTGCGGCGGAGAATTGATCGAACGCCGGACCAAGCGCGGCAAGACGTTCTATGGTTGTTTGAAGTATCCGGCGTGCGATTTCGTAACCTGGAACAAGCCGGTGCACGAACAGTGCCCGCAGTGCGGTTCGCCATACCTTCTTGAGAAATCCACCAAGAAAGAAGGTCTGGTGCATTACTGCAATGAAGAAACCTGCGACTATAAAATATCCGCCTCTATGGAAGGGGCGGAAGGAGTTGCCGTGTCCTGATGGCTTCCACCAGTCTCGATCATCTGTTCGCACTGACAAACGAATACCGTTCCATCAAATACGATCTGCGAAACATGCAGGTGCTGATGGAACACCTCGACAATCCACAACGTTCCTTTCGGTCCATCCTGGTCGCCGGCACAAACGGAAAGGGTTCGGTTGCTGCGCTTCTCGCCGCCATGATGCCCGGCTGCGGACTCTACACTTCGCCGCATTTGTCCCGCATCAATGAGCGCATTCAAATCGGGAATCAGGAGATTTCGGATTCCGATCTTCAAGCCGCGTATGCCCGCGTCGCACACGCCGCCAATGAAGCAAAAAATCTTATCTATCCGCCAACATATTTTGAGTTGGTGACGGCCATGGCGTTTGTGCATTTCCAGAATCGCGCCGGCATGGCGGTATTGGAAGTCGGTCTCGGCGGCCGGCTCGATGCCACCAACGTGGTTCGACAGGATGTATCCGTGATTACCAGCATCGGGCTCGATCATCAGGAGTTTCTCGGAAGCACACTGGAGCAGATCGCCAGCGAAAAGGCCGGCATCATCAAGAATGGAGAACCCGTTGTTATTGGGCCTGACGCGGAACTGGATCCGATCTGTCAGCAGGCCGGCGAACGGTTGTTCCGTACCAAACACATCCAGCGCAGCGAACGGCCGTTGGGCAATGGACGATTCGAGATCGACGTCGTTACTCCCATTCGCCAGTACAAGGGCTTGCGTCCGCAGCTTGCGGGTCGCCATCAGTTGGACAATGTGGTGATCGCGATTCGTGCCGCCGAATGCGTGAAGGTTTCCAGGGAACACATCGAACACGGCGTCAACACCGCGGTTTGGCCCGGACGTCTTGAAACCATTGCCGGAAAGCCGTCTTTTCTGCTGGACGGTGCGCACAATGAAATGGCCGCTCGCGCTCTCGCGGTGTTCCTGGGGGAATTTCATCCTGATGGCGTGCGCATGATCTTCGGCTGCATGCGGGACAAGAACTACGAGGAGATGTTAAAGGTTCTACAGCCACACACCCGTGAAATCATTTTTACGAAACCCATGCAGGCAAAGAACGCACGTTCGCTCGAACCTTCCAAATTGCAGGAACTCGTTCCGCAGGCGCTGGTGAAGCCCTCCCTGCAAGAAGCCATCGACCATGTGCGCGCGACGGCGTCGCCGGACGAAACCGTGCTCATCTGCGGCTCGCTTTATCTGGTCGGTGAAGCTCGCGCCATCTTGCTGTGAGCCGGCTTGGCGGCCAACTCAGTTATGCCCGATCGCTGCTGATCACCGCACCTCTGGTTGGTATCTACACTGCGGTCATGGGGTCCATTTCCGTGGCAAGCTCCCTGGTGGATTCGACGGGCCGGATACAACACGCATGTGCTCGCATCTGGTCCCGGATGATTCTCTGGACATCCGGAGTTCACCTGACTGTCCGAGGTCTGGACAACATCCAGCCCGGCGTGCCCTGTGTTTTCTGTGTGAATCACCAGAGTCACATGGATATTCCAATTGTGCTGGTTGCGATTCCTGGCCAGTTCCGGTTTCTCTCCAAGAAGGAGTTGTTTGGAATTCCTTTCCTGGGTTGGCACATGCGGCGGTCGGGGTACGTGCCCATCGATCGGGGCAATCCGCGTGCTGCCGTGAAGTCTATCCGGGCCGCGGCGGCACAGGTTCAGAAGGGGATGCCCGTCGTGATTTTTCCGGAAGGCGGAACGAGCATCGAGGGGGCGATCCTTCCGTTTAAGGGAGGCGGATTTCTTCTGGCAACGCAATCGAACGTCGATGTCGTTCCCGTGACGATTCGCGGTTCACGGCAGGTTCTTGTTCCAAATACCTACCATGTGCGCAGTGGAAAAGTGGAAGTGATTGTCGGTGCGCCGATTTCCTCGCGCGGGTTGACTCCCGATGAACTTGCCGCACGCACGCACGAAATAATTCTCGAGACGTTCCACCAACCCGGGCTTTTGGATTCAGGATCGGAGCGGCGAACAGGTGGTCTCCGATGACTGTTGGGAGCACCAACGGCGTAGAAGCGGCAGGACGGTTGTCCGTTCTCTGTCAACCTGATGATGAAGAGCCGTCAAAGTTTCGGCGATTCGGCCGCGAACCGAGTACATGGCGGCTCCCGAGGAACGAGGCCAGGCGGCGGAGCTCAGGGCGCTCAATTGATGATCGAAATCGGAGCCTTCGCGATCCAGTGCCGTCAGGAAGTCCGTGAAGTGAGGATCGCTCGCAAGAATTATTGAACTTGCGCGCGAATGAAGAACCATGTGGTCTGCCCACATTTGGCGCAGTTCCGAAATGCACCGGATCACTTCTTGATAGCGCACCGGATCCGGTACGGAATTCGAGGGCGAAAGAACAGCCAACGCTCGAAGCGTCAGTCTGGAGAGTTCGCGAATGCTGCTTTCAAACAAAACCTGTTCCTGTTCTTGTGCCATGGTCCCACTTCCCTGAAAAATGTGAACCGGTAGGAGCACGTGGGATGCCGTTTGGCCTCTTCCCCCGTTCAGGGGAATCAACGCCTGCAAGGGCCTTTGAACCGCAAGCTTAATGTTTCCGTTTCGAGAATTAGGCGGCCGGGCGCGGGCGTGGTCCGCCGTGCGTGGGGAGGAAATTGCCCATATGTGAACCCGCACGACTCCATTGAAGTGAAAACTTGCGGCCTGAGTCGAATGCTGGCGACTCAGGCCGGTTGGAGTTTCCGGAATGCCGGATTAAAGCCCACGCTTAGGCGGTTCGTTCCCTTTCCATCGGTCGCGGCTTCATGATGGCAAGGGCCGCTCCGGTCGGATCCTGCAGCACGCCAAAGCGGCCGACGCCAGGGATATCCTCGGGCGCCATCGGGATCGTCGCGCCGAGTTTCCTGGCGCGCGAAACCGTGGCGTCGGGATCGGAGACGTTGACGTAGGGCAACCAGTGCGGCGCCTCCCCCTCTGTCAGGTGGTCCGTCACGCCGCCGCGGTCGACGCCGCCTTGAGAAAGTATGTAGTAGGTGCTGCCGGGTCCCATGTCCATCGACTTGTGCGAGAATCCCAGGACTTTTTCGTAAAACGCGAGTGCCTTCACCGGGTTGCTGGTGTGCAGTTCGTTCCAGAAAAAGCGTCCGGCCGGCACGTTTTTCGCGTCCGGCGGATCGCCCTCGGCGTTCTTCAGGAGACACAGTTCGGCGCCCTGCGGGTCCGCAATCCGCGCACTACGACCAACACCCGGGATCTCGAAGGGTGGCTCGAGGACCTTGCCGCCGTTGGCCTTAGCGGCCTTCGCGATCGCGTCAACGTCCTCGACCGAGACATAGGAAATCCATTGCGCGGCACCTCGGGTCTTCTTTTTTGGCGTTGCGTAGCCGCCGATCATCGTATCCGTCGTCTCGCCGGCACAGATCATCTCGTAAGTGCGGTCGCCCATGGGGAACGGCACGGTTTTCCAGCCGAGCACTTCGGCATAGAATGGCTTCGCCTTCGCGGTATCGTCGGTTTCCAGCTCGAACCAGACGAATTTTCCGGGGAGCGGTTTGCGTTCAGACATGTTGTTTTCTCCTTTCCCTTACGTATAGGTCATCGTCAGCACCTGCACTTCCGGAGGAGGTCCATGTCATCGCTTCGGGCGAGTGATTGCAGGATATAGTGATCGCTGTTTACGATTTCAATACGGCCACGCTGGCGCGCCGCTTTGCCCGGCCCCGTGCCGGTAAAATTATCCGGACCTTCGGCACGGACGCGCTTCAGAATCGTCTGCTCTGACAAAGGCGGTACAATGGAAGGTGTGAAAAAATTGGAGTCAGACCAATTCGGGGCCGTGCTACTCGAACCCCGAATTTGCAGTTTAGAATTCGGGGTTCGAGTAGCACGGCCCCGAATTGGTCCATAGAGCGCGCGCTCAAGATGCAGGAACACAATATTGGATAAACCCGCGATTCAGAACACAGGCAAGCCATGGATCGGCATCCCGACGCGCTATCACGCGCCGTCTGAAACAATCGGACAGATCCGGCATTATGTGGATGCTGTCATTGATGCGGGTGGGATTCCCTTATTGATTCCGACTGTGGGATCGCCCTCCGTCGTCCAGGATTACATGGAACAGGCCGACGGCATTCTATTGCCCGGCAGTCCTACCGACGTTGATCCTGGCTTATATGGAGCAGAGGCGCACCCAAAACTGGGACCGCTCTATCCCGAGCGGGACTCTACGGACTTTGCGCTGTTAAAACACGCGGAAGCAGCAAACCTGCCGGTTCTCGGAATCTGTTTTGGTACACAGAGTCTTAATGTTTTCCGGGGCGGTCCGCTGGTGCAGGACATTCCGTCGGTGGTTTCCCAGGCTGTCCAGCACGACGATGCCAGACACGAGATCCGGTTGGAAGCTGGCAGTCTTCTTTCGAAGCTAGCTGGAGTCACACACCTGGAGGTCAACAGCTTTCATCATCAGAGTGTCGAAAAGCCCGGCAGAAATCTGCGTGTTGCCGCGCGGGCGCCCGATGGTGTCATCGAAGCAGTGGAGGATGTGACTGGCCGGTTCGTCATTGGGGTTCAATGGCATCCGGAGCGTGGCTGGCAGGAAAGTGATTTTGCGAAACGGTTGTTTTCTGCCTTCGTCCAAGCCTCGCGAGTATAATTACGGAAGTCCCGCGATGTTGATACGCCACACCATTTCGAAATTCGCATTCCTGATTGCCGCAGTATTGGCCGGTGTTTCGGGCGCCGGGGCGCAAACGGACAAGGCGGCTACAGTTATCAACGAGATGTTCGCTGCCCTTGGAGGCAAGTCCTTCCTGGAAGTCCGTGAAATCCAGGGCACCGGGAAATTTTTTACGTTTAAGCGGGGGCAAATGTCGGGCACTCAAGCGTTCCTGGACTACATCAAGTTTCCCGACAAGGAACGGCAGGAATTCGGATCCTACCGCATCAAGCCGGCCATCATTAATAACGGTGATTCCGGATGGAATGTCGACGACAGGAAAATTGAGACTCAGTCCGCTGCAGAAGTGAAGGAATTCCAGACCAGCTTCCGGGCCGGTTTTCAGTACCTCACCCGATTTGTACTGAATCGCCCGGGACTCGTGCTGCAGCTTGTGGGCAGCGAACTCATCGATTTCAAACGTAATGACGTCGTGGAATTCCGCGACTCTGGAAATTTTTTCCGTCTATACGTCGATCAGCAATCGCACCTTCCCACCAGAATGGAAGTCCGCCGTGCCGGAGAAACATTCATCCGTGCAGAAGAATTTGCGAACTGGCACGTTTTTCAGGGAATCAAGACGGCTTTGTACACGATTCACTTCAAGGACGGCGAAAAGACTTTCGAAGTTCGTTTCGACAATGTCAGCTACAATCCAGGTTTGGCCGACAGTCTGTTTGCTCCACCAACGCTGACCGCCAAATAGGGCGGTGAACACCAAATGCATTCAACAACAATTATCTGCGTCCGCCGCGAGAACAAGGTTGCGCTTGCCGGGGACGGCCAGGTCACCCTGGGCGACACGATCATCAAACACAACGCCAAAAAAATTCGAAGGCTGTACAACGACAAGATACTCGCGGGATTTGCGGGATCGTCGGCGGACAGCTTTGCCCTGTTTTCACGGTTTGAATCCAAGCTCGAACAGTTTCACGGCAATTTGAGCCGCGCTGCGGTCGAGCTTGCCAAAGACTGGCGGACGGACCGTTCGTTACGGCATCTCGAAGCCGTCATGATTGTTGCCGACGATAAGAACACGTTCCTCATCGCCGGCAATGGAGACCTGATTGAACCGGATGACGGATTGATTGCGATCGGTTCCGGCGGCGCCTATGCCCTGGCGGCTGCTCGCGCCCTTGTGAAATATACCAATCTCGGTGCACGCGAGATTGCCGAAGAAGCCATGCAGATTGCCGGGAAGATCTGCATCTATACGAATCAGAGCGTCTCGGTGGAAGAACTTTAGCGCATGTTACAATCTGACAATCCTATGCAGCCACTTGAATCGGTTCCCGAACCTCCTCATCTGGACGAGTTGACCCCGCGCGAAATCGTCCGCGAACTCGATAAATTTGTCATCGGTCAGAATGCGGCAAAACGCGCCGTCGCCATCGCGCTCCGAAATCGAATCCGCCGCCAGAAGCTCACCCCGGAAATGGCCGAAGAAGTCATGCCGAAGAACATCATCATGATCGGCCCCACCGGCGTGGGAAAGACGGAGATCGCGCGGCGGCTGGCCAAGCTGGCCAACTCTCCATTCCTGAAAGTGGAAGCGTCCAAATTCACTGAAGTTGGTTATGTCGGCCGTGATGTGGAATCCATGATTCGCGACCTGGTGGAAATTGCCATCGACATGGTCCGCAATGAAAAGCTTGAGGAGGTCGAGGAGAAGGCCGAATTCAACGCCGAGGAACGCATTCTCGATCTGCTACTTCCGCCGCAGCAGGCGGTGCGCGACACCACCGACGAGAGCGTCAAGGTCGCAAACGATCAATGGGCCCGCACCCGCGAAAAACTTCGCGTGCAGTTGCATGACGGAAAACTCGATGACCGGATGGTGGAGATCGAAGTCAAGGAGCGGAATTTTCCGGCTTTCGAAATCATCTCCAATCAGGGAATCGAAGAGATGGATATCAATCTCAAAGATATTCTTCCCGGATTTCTGGGACAGCGGACGAAGAAGCGCGGCATGAAGGTCGAAGAAGCCATGGACTATCTGGTCCAGGAAGAAGAACAAAAACTGGTCGATATGGATCAGGTGACGCGTGTTGCCGTTGAGCGCGTTGAAAACAGCGGGATCATTTTTCTGGATGAAATCGACAAGATTTCCGGACGCGAATCCGGCCACGGACCGGATGTGAGCCGCGAAGGCGTTCAGCGGGATATTCTGCCAATTGTTGAAGGAACAACCGTCAATACGCGTTACGGAATGGTCCGAACCGACCATATCCTGTTCATCGCCGCCGGCGCGTTTCACGTGAGCAAACCGGCGGACCTGATTCCGGAGCTGCAGGGGAGATTTCCCATTCGCGTCGAATTGGACTCCCTGACCATCGAAGACTTCATTCGAATTCTTACCGAACCTCGCAGCGCGCTGATCAAGCAGTATGTGGCGTTGCTCGAAACCGAAGGCATCAAGCTCTCATTTCAACCCGATGCTGTTGCCGAAATTGCGCGCTTCGCAACGGTCGTGAACGACACGACGGAAAACATCGGAGCGCGGCGTCTTCATACGATTATGGAAAAGCTGCTCGACGAGATTTCGTTTGAAGGTTCGGACTTGAAGAAGAAATCCATCCGCATCGATGCGGCATACGTTCAGAAGATGCTCGCCGACATCGTCAAAGATCAGGATCTCAGCCGATACATCCTGTGAAGCTGGCCGTCCCCGTTGCGTTTCTCATGATCTGGCTGGTTACCGGATGCGGCAAAGTTGGCGACCCCCATGTTCCGACGGTTCGAACTCCCGCGATGATCGTGGACCTCAAGGCCGTACAGAATCAAGACCGCATCACGCTGTACTGGACGAATCCTTCAAAATACACGGATGGTTCCAATGCGACGGATCTCATGAGTGTGCGAATTCTTCAAGCCGGTAAGCTGATCGCAACCGAAATGGTTTCCGGCGCTGGGAAGCCTCAGTCGAAACTTCTGGATGTCATACCTGCGGGCACAAAGGCGACTTATTCACTGGAAGTGGAAACACAACGCCGCAAAGTTTCCGAGATGTCCAATGAAGTTCCCATTACGGTTGTTGCCGTCCCCGGGGTCGTTCTGAATCCAATGGGCAGGATGGATCAACATCAGATCTGGCTGGAATGGCAGGCGCCGGTTCAGAATCCGGCGTTTGCGGACCTCTATTTGGTCCGGCGCGACGATGGGACTACGGAGACCGTCAAGGAGACTCATTTCGAGGATGCGAAGGTCGAAGTGGGAAAAACTTTCACTTACATTATCACCGCAGCGCGTGGCGGCACTCCGCCGGTGCCTGGCCCGCCGAGCATGCAAGTTGTGGTGCGTGCGAAGGATGAGACTGGACCCGCCGTCCCTACGGGTCTCCAGCCCCCGATTGTTTCCGATGCCGGAGCAATTCTTCAGTGGGCCTCGAATACCGAAAGCGACCTGGCGGGGTATTGGGTCTGGCGCAGCAGCAGTCAGGACTCCGGCTTCACAAAATTGAATTCCGAAATGCTGACGGTCACTTCTTTTCGTGACGAAGCTTACCGGCCGGGCTTCTATTATGCGATCTCTGCCGTGGACGAGTCTGGAAATGAAAGCGACAGGTCCATGCCTGTGCGCGCCCCGTAGCTCCTGTAGGCGCGGTCTGTGACCGCGCACGATCCTGAGTATAAAGTAACGCGGAAATGAGAAATTGTGCGCGGTCGTAGACCGCGCCTACAGATCGAGATTACAATTCGCAAAAGGAGCGTGAAATGAAATTTTTTCTGGATACGGCCAATCTTAATGAAATCCGCGAAGTCGCTTCCACCGGCATACTGGACGGCATCACGACGAACCCCACGTTGATCTCCAAAGAGGGCATCCCTTTCGAAGAGCAGCTTCTCAAGATTTGCGCGATCGTCGATGGGCCGGTCAGCGCGGAAACCGTCAGCCCGGATGCTGCAGGCATGGTCGAGGAAGGCCGGCATCTCGCGAAGCTTCATAAAAACATTGTCGTGAAATGTCCCATGACGCGCGAAGGCCTGAAGGCGACGAAGATGCTGAGCGACGAAGGCATTCGCGTGAATGTCACGCTGGTGTTTTCCGCGCCGCAGGCTCTGCTTGCCGCAAAGGCCGGCGCTTATTTCGTCAGCCCGTTTGTCGGGCGCCTGGATGACATCGGGCTCGATGGGATGGAACTGATCCGTGACATCGTTGGAATTTTTGCCAACTACGAGTACAAAGCGCAGGTACTGGTCGCATCGGTTCGCACCCCCGGCCATGTCGTGCAGGCTGGTCTTCTCGGCGCCGATATCTGCACGCTTCCTGCAAAGGTTTTCGAAATGTTATTGAAGCATCCATTGACGGATCGCGGCGTGGAACAGTTTCTCAAGGATTGGGAGAAAGTGCCCTCCGTCAATCTTGTCAAGTAATGGCCCGCGTTACGGTAACCGATCGAATTGAGCATCTGCGCGGCTTGAATCGCGCCGCCGGACTCGGCGGCGGCGCGGAGCGTCTGGAACGCCAGCACGCCGATGGCAAGATGACTGCCCGGGAGCGTGTGGCTGTTCTTCTCGACAAGGACTCCTTCGAAGAAATCGACAAATTTGTCCAGCATCGCAGCCGCGATTTCGGCATCGACGCGCAGCAATATCCCGGTGACGGCGTTGTCGGCGGATATGGCCGCATTGACGGCCGGCTGGTATACGTTTTCGCACAGGATTTCACCGTTTTCGGCGGTTCGCTCAGCGAAACCAATGCCCGCAAGATTTGCAAGCTCATGGACCTTGCCATGAAGATGGGCGCTCCGATGATTGGCCTCAATGATTCCGGCGGCGCGCGGATTCAGGAGGGCGTTCTTTCCCTCGGCGGTTATGCCGACATTTTCCTTCGCAATACTCTGGCATCCGGCGTGATTCCTCAAATCTCCGCCATCATGGGCCCATGCGCCGGCGGCGCCGTATATTCCCCTGCAATCACGGATTTCATCGTGATGGTGGACAAGACCAGCTACATGTTCGTCACCGGCCCGGATGTCCTCAAGACCGTCACTCATGAAGAGGTGACGAAGGAGCAGCTCGGCGGAGCCCGCACGCACAACAGCACCAGCGGCGTCGCTCAGTTTCTCGCGCATAATGATGAGGAATGCCTGTTGTTGATTCGCGAGCTCCTGTCGTTTCTTCCATCGAATAATCTCGAGGATGCGCCGGTTCGCTCTTCAAACGATCCAGCGGATCGTGCGGAACCAGCCCTGAACTCCCTGGTGCCGGCGGAGTCGAACATTCCCTACGACATCAAAGACGTCATTCACGCCGTTGCCGACGATGGCTATTTCTTCGAAGTTCACGAACTGTTTGCGAAGAATCTTGTGGTTGGATTTGCGAGACTCGATGGCCGTTCCGTGGGAATCGTTGCGAACCAGCCCGCGCATCTGGCCGGTTGTCTCGACATTGAAGCGTCGCTCAAGGGCGCGCGGTTTGTTCGTTTCTGCGATGCGTTCAATATCCCTTTGATCACGTTTGAAGATGTTCCAGGGTTCCTCCCTGGCACGAATCAGGAATTCGGCGGCATTATCAAGCACGGCGCCAAACTGCTTTATGCGTTTGCAGAGGCCACGGTGCCAAAGGTGACTGTGATTACACGCAAGGCTTACGGCGGCGCCTATTGCGTGATGTCGAGCAAGCACATGCGGACCGATGTGAATTTCGCCTATCCCACGGCGGAAATTGCCGTGATGGGTTCGGAAGGGGCGGTGAATATCCTCTACCGGAAGGATCTCGCGGCGTCGAAAGACGAAGAGAAACTTCGGCAGGAAAAAACTGAGGAATTTCGCGAGAAATTCCTGAATCCGTTTATCGCCGCTCAGCTTGGCTTCATCGATGAAATTATCGAGCCTCAATTCACGCGTTCGAAGCTGGTCTCCGCACTGCGAATGCTGGAGACCAAGCGCGATTCCAACCCATCGAAAAAGCACGGCAACATTCCGCTTTGAGCTTATATTCGTCCGCTTAGCGCGGACGGACCACCATCTCCTCGACGATCACGTGCGGCGGAAGGTTGATGCAGAACAGCGCGCATTCGGCAACGTCTTCGGATTGCAACATTCCGGCCCGGGCTGCGGCGTCCGGGGGCTGCGGCCGTTTGTCCAGGAGAGGCGTATCGATATCGCCCGGAAATATGGCGCAGGCGCGGATGCCTGCTTTGCGCTCCTCGGCGTTGATACTTTGCGTCAAACCTGCGAGTCCGAATTTGCTCATCACATAGGCAGGACCGGCTTTTGGTGAGGCCCGTTTTCCGGCCTCGGACACGATGTTGATGATGACACCCTGCTTGCGCGATCGCATATGGGGCAGAAAAGCCTGCACACAGTAGTAGGCGCCATTCAAATTGACGGCGATCATCGCGTGATAATCCTCCAGCGATAATTCCTTTAGCGCTCTGCGAGGCGCATTGGTGCCGGCGGCGTTGACGAGCACATCCACCTCGCTGAACTCCGCAAGAATACGTTCGCCCGATGCCGCCACGGCTGCAGGATCTCCCACATCACAAGCACGGGGTGATATTCGCGTGGCATCCGGTCCGGCGAGGCGGATGGTTTCCCGGAGAGCATCCATTCTCCGGCCGAGAATGGCAACACGCCAGTCCTGCTGCACCAGCTTCAGCGCGATGGCCCTGCCGACTCCGCTGCCCCCACCCGTCACCACTGCCGATTTCATAAATTTATCCATTCCTTCGTCTCAGCGGATCGAATCGCGGCGTCCATCACCGCCTGCGCGCGCACTCCATCGTGAAAGCTTGGCACGCACGGGCGTTGGTTGCGAATCGCATCGACAAACTCCCACGCCTGATCGTAGCGGAAGGTTACCAGAGGATCGCCATTCCCCAGTTCGCGTGGTGAGCCTGGCAATTTCCAGAATTCTCGAGGTATTTCCATAGTCTCCAACCCAGGGCCGCCGACTTTGCCTGTTTGAAGTCTGTTCCAATCGCTCGTGGCGAACACAAACGACCGTTCGCTGCCATTGATCTCGACATAGTCCAGACTGCGCCAGCTTTCGTTGCGGCCGCTGGCGAGTTTGCTGCTTTCCAAAACTCCGGTCGCGCCATTGCCAAACTCCGCGAGGATCGCGGCCCAATCATCGAGATCATTGGGATGGCCGCCACGCACGGGATGCCACTGCTTCAGCGTCGCCACGAGCCGCCTCATCGGTCCAAGAAGCAGATGCGCGAAGTCGATGCGATGACTGAGCATGTCGCCAAGCTCGCCGGAGCCGGCGAGCTTTTTGGTTTGCCGCCATTCCAGATTGCGCGTGC
>Ga0134121_10002128_pt1 | contig 17527 bp, 12 predicted proteins | sample KB301_FD_96463 | JGI IMG/M metagenome (GOLD analysis project Ga0134121, IMG submission 96463) | Terrestrial soil microbial communities without Nitrogen fertilizer from Kellogg Biological Station, Michigan, USA - KB3-0-1 | ecosystem: Environmental > Terrestrial > Soil > Unclassified ... | reverse complement strand
TGCGGTTACAGTCGGGTGTACCCAAGGTGATAACTTGATTGACGAAACTGAGCTCCCCTCGACGGAGAATACAGAGGTTTGCGCAGAATGCTTCGGCACCGGCACTAAAATCGATCCGGTGAAAGGCGCGATGCCGTGTCCCTGCCGCCGTCCCGATCGATTTAAAAGACTAGCGATTGCCGCCCGCATTCCGCCGCGTTACTCGCGTTGTTCTTTCGAGACTTTCAAATGCGCGCGCGGAAGCTCGCAGGACAATGCCCTCCTTGCGTCGCAGCGACTGGTCGATGAGTTTCCATCCGATCGTGGCTTGTTGTTTATGGGTCCCGCAGGCGTGGGAAAAACTCATCTCGCAGTTGCAATCGTCCGTCGTCTCATCGATAAAGGCGTGCCCGGAATCTTTTGCGAGTTTGGCTCGTTGCTGAAGTCGATTCAGGATTCTTACAACCCCGTCTCGAAATCCTCTGAGCTCAAAGTGCTTTCTCCGGTTTACGAAACCGACGTGCTCGTGCTCGACGAGCTGGGCGCGACCATCCCCACCGATTGGGTCCGCGACACGATGTATCAAATCATCAACAAACGCTACAATGACAGAAAATTGACCATACTCACTACGAACTACTCCGACATACGCGAATCTGATAAAGAGCAGACTTTGGAGGATCGCATCGGCACTCGATTGCGGAGTCGCCTTTACGAGATGTGCACGAAAGTAGTGATGGACGGAGGAGACTACCGGCGAGTTGGTATTTAATTAGCGGATGCCCAAACGCACAGACATACACAAAATCCTGATCATTGGCTCGGGTCCGATCGTGATCGGACAGGCGTGTGAATTTGATTACTCGGGAACGCAGGCGTGCAAAGCGCTGCGACAGGAAGGCTACGAGATCGTCCTCGTCAACTCGAATCCGGCGACGATCATGACCGATCCCGAAACCGCAGACTTCACTTACATCGAGCCACTCACCGTCGCTTCAGTCACGGAAATCATTCGTCGCGAACGGCCGGACGCGCTGCTGCCAACCGTTGGCGGACAAACTGCGCTCAACCTCGCGATCGCGCTCGAAGATGCGGGCGTGTTGCGCGAGTACGACGTCGAGATGATCGGCGCGAATCGCGATGCGATCAAAGTTGCCGAGAATCGTTTGTTGTTCAAGCAGGCGATGGACGAGGCGGGACTCGAGATGCCGCGCGGCGGTTTTGCGAAGTCGTGGGAAGAAGCGAAGCAGATCGTTACGCAAACCGGTTATCCGGCGATCATCCGCCCGTCTTTCACGCTCGGCGGCACCGGCGGCGGCATTGCTTACAACCCGGAAGAGTTTGAAGAGATCATTCGTGGGGGACTCGCAGCGTCGCCGATTCACGAAGTGTTGATTGAAGAGTCGATACTCGGTTGGAAAGAATTTGAGCTCGAAGTGATGCGCGACCTCGCAGACAACGTCGTGATCATCTGCTCGATCGAGAACTTCGATCCGATGGGCGTACACACCGGCGATTCGATCACGGTCGCGCCCGCACAGACGTTGACTGATCGCGAGTACCAGGTGCTGCGCGACATGGCGATCCGAGTGATTCGAAAAGTCGGCGTCGAGACGGGCGGCTCGAACATTCAGTTTGGAGTTAATCCGGAAAACGGCGACATTCGCATCATCGAGATGAACCCGCGTGTGTCGCGCTCTTCCGCGCTTGCGTCGAAAGCGACGGGCTTTCCGATCGCGAAGATCGCGGCCAAGCTCGCCGTCGGCTACACGCTCGACGAGATTCCGAACGACATCACGCGCAAAACACCGGCATCGTTTGAGCCGACGATCGATTACGTCGTCACGAAGATTCCGAAGTGGGACTTTGAGAAGTTTCGCGAAGCGGAAGACGTGCTCGGAACGCAGATGAAGTCTGTCGGCGAAGTGATGGCCATCGGCCGCACGTTCAAAGAAGCGCTCTTTAAAGGACTGCGTTCGCTCGAAGCAGTCAAACCGCTGCGACTCGAAGACATTTCGGACGACGAGCTGCAACGCAAGTTAGCGCGTCCAAACTCGCAACGTTTCTCATATATCACTTACGCGCTCCAGCACGATTGGCCCATCTCGGAAATTTATCGACTGTCGCGGATCGATCCGTGGTTTCTCGATCAGTTGCAGCAGGTCATGGACATTCAGCGTAACATCGAGGGATCGAAGCTGGAAGAAATCTCGGCTGAGGAGTTACGCGAGTTCAAGGAAGTCGCCCTCTCGGATCGCCGTCTCGCTTATATAACCGAGCGTTCGGAAGACGAGGTGCGCGAATATCGCAAGAATCTGGGAATCGTTCCGGTTTACAAACGCGTGGATACTTGCGGCGCCGAGTTTGAATCGCACACGCCGTATCTTTACTCGACTTACGAGACTGAAGACGAAGCCGCGCCGACCGATCGACGCAAGATCATGATCCTCGGTTCGGGTCCGAATCGCATCGGGCAGGGGATCGAGTTTGACTACTGCTGTTGTCACGCTTCGTTTGCGCTGCACGAAGCCGGGTTCGAGACGATCATGGTCAACTGCAATCCGGAAACAGTCTCGACCGACTACGACACTTCTGATCGACTCTATTTCGAGCCGCTCACGTTTGAAGACGTGATGAATATCGTCGATGTTGAAAAACCGGAAGGCGTGATCGTTCAGTTTGGCGGGCAGACGCCTTTGAATCTCGCGATGCGTTTGCACAAAGCCGGGGTGAAAGTGATCGGAACGTCGCCTGATTCGATCGATCTCGCCGAGGATCGCAAACGCTTCGGCGCGTTGTTGAAAGAGCTCGGAATTCCGCAGCCTGACAACGGCATGGCGTCGTCGGTCGATGAGGCGCGCGAGATCGCGAAGCGGATCGGTTATCCGGTGCTGGTGCGTCCGAGTTATGTGCTCGGCGGACGCGCGATGGCGATCGTCTACGATCAGGAAGCGCTCGAAACGTACGTTCGCAACGCAGTCGGGTTCACGCCGGATCGTCCGGTGCTGATTGATAAGTTTTTAGAACAGGCCGCGGAGTTTGATGTCGATGCCCTCGCCGACGAGACGGCGTGCGTGATTGCCGGCATACAGGAGCACATCGAAGAGGCTGGTATTCACTCGGGCGACTCGTCGTGCGTGTTGCCGCCGGTGCGCATCGATCCGGAGCATCTCGAGACGATGCGACACTACACGCGCAAGCTTGCGGGCGCGTTGTCAGTCAGCGGGCTGATGAATATTCAATTCGCGATTAAGGACCATCGCGTGTACGTACTCGAGGTTAATCCGCGTGCTTCGCGAACAGTGCCGTTCGTGTCGAAAGCGACTGGAGTTCCGATCGCGCGCATCGCCGCGCTCGTGATGGCGGGACAGAAGCTCAAAGACTTTGGCTTGCCCGAAGAGCTGACGGTGAAGCGTTTCTTTATCAAATCGCCAGTGTTTCCGTTTGCGAAGTTTCCCGGAGTGGATCCGGTGCTGAGTCCCGAGATGCATTCGACCGGCGAGGTGATGGGAATTGGCGATACGTTCGGCGAGGCTTACGGGAAAGCGATGACGGGCGCGGGGCTGAGTTTGCCGTCAAAGGGCAAGGCGTTTCTGAGTGTGAAAGATGCTGATAAAGGCGCGGCGGTTTTGCTCGCGCGCAGGTTGTCGCGACTCGGCTTCAGTGTCATCGCGACGCTCGGGACGTCAGCGCGCCTGGTTGAAGTCGGCATGGAGGTCGAGACAGTTTTCAAGGTCAACGAGGGCCGCCCCAACATCGTGGACCACATCAAGAGCGGTGAGATATCGCTCGTGATCAATACGCCCCTTGGTCGTGCTTCGCATTACGATGAACAGGCAATCCGGCGAGCGGCGTTGCAGTATAGCGTGCCGTGCGTGACGACGATGACCGGCGCGCAGGCGCTCGTCGAAGCGATCGGCGCGTACAGTGCGCAAACCGCTCCCAACGTACACTCGCTACAGGATCTGCATGCGATGCGAAGCTCGATGGATGCCGTGTCGTCAGTGTGAGGTTTAGGCTTGGCAATAAATTCTCAGGAAACAATTCGTCGCATCCTTGATGAGTGCCACACGATCGCGGTGGTTGGGTTGTCGTCTGATCCTTCGCGCGCGTCAAACAGCGTTTCGGGATACATGAGGCGTCAGGGTTACCGGGTGATTCCGGTGAACCCGAACGAGACGTCTGTGTTTGGTGAAAAGTCGTATCCGGATCTGTCTGCCGTGCCGGAGAAGATCGATCTCGTTGATGTGTTTCGGCGTTCGGATGAGGCGGGGAAGGCGGTTGATGAGGCGATCGCCGTGGGGGCGAAGGCGGTGTGGCTGCAGGAAGGTGTGATTGATTCTGCGGCGGCGCAGCGTGCGGTTGATGCGGGGTTGATGGTGGTGATGGATCGCTGCTGGCTCAAGGAACATATACGCGCCCACCGCTGAGATCACGGTTAGACAGGATTACAGGATTTCACAAGATTTACATGATTTATCCTGCTAATCCTGAAAATCCTGTAATCATGTCTAAAATGAATGCCGTTGTTATTACAGCCAGCGACGCGTGTGCGCGTGGTGAGCGTGAAGATGCGTCGGGCGCTGCGCTGGTCCAGCTACTCACGGATCTCGGCGCTGAGATCGTCGCCACCAGGATTCTTTCCGATGATCTCGATCCGTTAATCGAAACTTTAATCGACTTCGCTGACCGTGATGACGTGAATCTAATCATCACGACCGGCGGCACGGGTCTGGGGCCACGGGACAACACCCCTGAAGCAACTCGACTCATCATCGAACGTGAAGCGCCCGGCATTGCGGAGGCGATCCGCGCCGAGTCGTTAAAAGTCACACCGATGGCAATGATCTCGCGTGGCGTCTGCGGTGTGCGCTCGGGTGAGCTGATCGTCAATCTTCCCGGATCCCCGAAAGCGGTGAAGGAAAGTTTTGCAGTAATCGCCCCAGTGCTCCCACACGCAATGGATCTACTCGCCGGCAGAACCCAGCATCGATAAAGGAAGGAAGGTGAGGATGTGAGGGGCAAAAATTATCTGTCACTCACGAACTCGCCGTAAGCGGTTCGCTTCTGCGCCCGGAGGTGGTTACTGAGAATCTGGTAGAAACACTTCAAACAGACGGCATTTGTCTCTTCTTTCTTGTCATCGCGAATCTTCGATCCGCACCAGCTACACTGAACCAAAAAGTTCTGCTCTCTTTCTCTTCGTCTTTGGCTCATCTTTACCTCTTCTACTAATTAGTTTCCGGGAGCTTAGTTTTGTGACGTTACGAGGTGCTAGCCACGAAGTTAAATCGCGATTAATTCAGATGACGGTCAGGTGTGGTTCACTTCAAGCGGCAAATAAAACTTTTCTGTACCCACTCAGTTAACATTTTGGTAACATCGGCTCCCAACGACGCCACCCCTTGAGGCGTTTTGGAAAGCCTGAACGACAATGCGACCCGGAATCGAAAGGAAGCACTTCTCTTTCAAGCTCGCGCTTGCTGTTGCGTGTTTGTGCCTGAGTGCTTTTTCGACGTTCGCGTCTGAAAGTCGGGTCATGATCAAACCCGAAGTCTCGCGGTTTCATCGTGAGGAGCTGATAAAACGTCTGCGTGTCATTACCGGCTGGACCAATCTGACCTTCGACACTAACGGCTCACTGCGTTTAGGCGAAATTCCAACTAACGGCGGCTCGAAAAGCGCTCGCCTGTTGCTGAACGAAGCTGTTGCTGGTCCAAACGTGATCGTGCTCGAAGATGCGAGCTCGAGAACGGATGTCGCTTTCTGCCGCGTTGTGCGTGGACGCTGGCTTCGCGATCAACTGAACAAACCGCCGGCGTTCGTCGTGCTGATCGACTTCAAAGACTTTCAACAGCTCAGCGGCGACGCAGAAGCGCGCGCCGCCTTCGACGTCGGCTGGGGGTTACTTCATGAGCTCGATCATGTTGTAAAAGATTCTGACGATGCATGCGATGCGAAAGCCGTCGGCGAGTGTGAGGAACACATCAATCGCATGCGTCTCGAGGTTGGTCTACCGGTTCGCGTCGACTACTTCTTCAGTCGCACCTATCTCAAAGCCGACGCAAACTTCAATGCCCGCTACGTTCGACTTTCCTTTGAACGCCAGGCAAAACGCTACTGGCTCGTCTGGGATGCGACGACTGTCGGCGGTCTCCACAGCGACGACCAGCGCGCCCTCGTCCGTTAGCCATCATTTTGAGCTTTTTGCGCCTTTTTGTGGCTGCTTCTTGAGAGACGATCGGAGCGCGTCTCTTCCGACATTTTCTGCAGCGCGGAATGGACCTGAAGGATAACCTCCTTCAGTTGTTGGAGCTCCTGTGGAGACTTCTTTTTAGCCAGGATGGCGACAGCAACGTCGCTACTCAATTCGTTCGATATAGCCATGTTAATGGGGTCACCAGAAGAGTCGTCATCGTAGTTTGCCGGTGTTACGGTGATGTTAATTCCATGTTAATAAAACACCTGAATGCTTCTTGTGCCTCCGGGTGTACCGGACTATACTTCGCCTGGCCAGCCTTCTGATTAATTTACAACTCGGAGGGAGATCATGAGCAACTTGAGAAAGATTGCTACGCGCTCGATAGTTCTTTTTTGTGCGTTGCTCACCGTCTCAGTAATAGCGCGATCGCAAACGCGCTATCCGGGCCCGGAAGCCCGCGAAAACAATCGTTCGATGGATGAATACGATCGCGCGTTGAATCGTATGAAGAACGACGCCAAAGCGGCCAGTGAGCGGAGACGAAGCCTGTTCCCACAAATCAATGAAGACTTTCAGCGCATCCAGGTGATCCACAATGAGATCGTGCGCATGCTTCAGCCTGATAAAAGTCTGAATTACGATCGTCTCGCGGATCTGACTGGCGACATGAGGAAGCGCAGCGCTCGCCTGCGAGAGAATCTGGCGCTGCCGCAGCCCGAGAAGACCGAGACGCCTGCTCAGTCTGAAGCAATCGACGATACCCACCTCAAAAAGTCGATCGCCGATCTTCACGACGTCATTGTCAGCTTTGTGGCGAATCCGCTCTTCAAGAACATTGGCGTTGTTGACATGAAGGCGGCTGATGCGGCCGGAGAAAATCTCGACAACATCATCCATCTCAGCGACGAGATCAAAAGAGAAGCGAAGTTGTTAGGCAAGTCCGCGAAGAACTAGCACCACGTAGCGCACAGAACCGAGCGCGGTAGCGCCGGGTCAACTCCACTCATCTAACGTGATTGTGGAATTGACCCGGCGCTACCGCGCCCGGTTTTGTGCGCTACGAGGTGCTAATAAAACTCAGAACGAATAACGCAATTGAATTCGTCCTGAACGGAAGCTGCGGAGGGTTGTGTTTGGCCCGCCATTCAGCTCCGGTTGGTTAAAGAATTGGTTGAAGACGTTCCCATCGCTAAAACCACCCACCGACGCTCTATCCCAGGTAAAGATCGGATGGTTGAAGAGGTTGAAGAAGTCCACCCGGATTTCGAATTTGTCGCCTTCCCATGGCGTAAACGGCATACCGATCGCTTTCGCCAGGCTTACATCGAAACGGTTCAGTGTCGGCGCGCGCAGTGTATTGCGGCCCACCAATCCCGTACGAATGTTCGGGTCAACGACAAAACGCGAATTGGCGAGGATGATCGGTACGCCATTGATATCGAAATATCCCGTTGGCGACGGATCAAACTCCGGTGTAGTTGGATCAGCATCGAAGCCGAGATCCGACTCTGCGATGTCGTTCGAGAACGCCACCGAGTTGCGCGGCGCATTCGGATTGCTCACAGCGGGACGATCGTTGGTAGCAACACCGTCGCCGTTGATGTCGATGCCATTCAAGAAAGCAGTTTCAACGGCGCCAGACTGAATACGCCAGATGCCTGACAGTGTGAAGCCACTCGTAAGACCACGCATGAAGCGATTGCCGCCGACCGTCGGGACATCATAGAGGAACGTGAAGCTGGCCGCGTGTGGCACGTCATAACTGGCCACACTACGATCCGCTCGTCGTCCACCAAAGAGATCCAAAAGATCTGAGGCCCGGCTGCTACCACCGGAAGTTACGAACACCTCACTGTTCACGTCATCGATTGCCTTGGAAAAGGTGTAAGCAAACCTGAAGAGCAGGTTGTTGCGGAACCCTCGTTCGAGGCGTGTTTGCAGTGAGTGATAGTTCGAGTCCCCCGCATTCGTGCGCGGCTGAATTGGACCACGTTCCGGGTGAATGCGTTGGCCGGTGGCCGGGTTCACCGGGTTCAGCTCTTCGTTTAGGAAGAGATGAATGCCGCGCGAGCCGACATAAGCAACGTCCCAAACCATGGACCACGGTAACTGGCGCTGAATGCCGAAGTTCCAGACGTAGGTCTTCGGGTTATGAAGGTTCGTTGCCACTGTTGATACAGTGGCGAGTGGATTGGGCGGCGGAGCAACTGTGGGCAGCGTGTTGCTGGCGTCTGCAAAGCCGCGCCCGCCTACAGTCGAACCCCGCGTGGTGATACCAATCGCATTCGGCGACGACGCCACGGTATTACTCAGAATGTTGTTGAAGTAAATGTCGTAGTTCACCGCGAAACCGCCGCGGATCACGGTCGCGTCCTTACCAAACAACCAACTGTTCCAGTTCGGAGTGTAAGCAAAGCTGAAACGCGGAGCGAAGTTGTTCTTGTCGCGATCAACTTCACAGCGCGTCAGTAGCGGCACGTCAAAACCGCAAAACGCGGGAAACGCTGCCGAATTCTGCGCCACGCCGTACAACTCGTAACGTAGACCAAGATTGAGTGAAAGGTTCGGGCGCACGCGCCACGTGTCGTTGATGAAGTACGCCTGGTTCGTCACATCAGGATAGTCGATATTCTCGCCGAAGACTTTCGACGCGAACGTTCCCTGTGTGCCGGAGAAGTTGTCGACGAAGTTTCCGAACGCAGGAAATCCGGCAGTGTTCCCGACCGGATTACTATTGGTGAACGTAAACGTGCCCTGCGTATTGATCGGGATAAACTGCTTCGCTCTTTGGACCATTATGTCAAAACCGGCGCGAAACGTATGCTCGCCGATCGTGTGCGAAACGGTGTCCTGGAGCTGCCAGTTGTTGAAGATACGGCCCTGCGGGAAAGTCGGATCGGGACCGATGCCGGTTACGTCCGAAGCGCTGCCGCCAAATACGATCTGCGGCGCGCCATTAATCTGATCAGGGTTGCGATAGTTGAAGAGCACATTGAACCGGCCATAACCAAAGCGAAACTCGTTGGTTGTGTTCGGTGAGAACGTGCGTGTCCAGTTGATGTAAGCATTCTGGATCAAGCTGGGCACATCAACTTCGGTTCCCGGAAATTGCAGTGTCGAGAACTGCGGGACCTGGTTCGAGAAGAGCTGCTTATCTGCAAGGTAACGAACGGCGATGTTGTTGGTCGAATTCGGCGTCCAGTCCACGCGGAACAGATACTGAGTATCGTCCACGGGCTGTGAGCTTGTTCGCGTCGCTGTTCCGAACGGCACCGGATTGCGGCCTCCACCGAGCGGCACATTGAACACACCGGTTGTGCCGCGCAGATCGCCAATCGCCGCGAGATATCGATCAAGGTTCGCGCTGGTGCCGGCAGGGAAGAGTGCGCGTAGTTGCGCAACGCCTTCCGCGGTCGGAACGATCGGTGACGACGTGACGCCGCCGGCTCGAAAAGGCGACCATTGAATCGTGCCGAAGAAGAACAGCTTGTTCTTTTTGATTGGACCACCAAACGAGAAGCCGTAGTCGTTCTCAATCGTGACGGGCTTCTTAGTCAGCTCGAGGCCCGCTTTCTCAAATGGTGAGAGCGCCGAGAGCTTGCTTGGAATAATTACGTCATACACGGAGCCGTGAAAGTCGTTTGTTCCACTGCGAGTGATCACGTTTACGACTGCGCCGCCGGCGCGACCATACTCAGCCGAGTAGTCGCTGTTCAAGACAGTTACTTCGTTGTAACCGTCGCGCAGTACGGGTTGATAAAACTGTCCTGTGATTGAGTTGTCGTTGTTGTCGAGCCCGTCGATCAACTGGTTGTTTGCGCGAGCGCGCAGACCGTTTACCGAGAACTCTGTTCCCTGAACAAAGCCGCCGGCCAATGGGCCAGGATCGACTACGCCCGGGAGCGTGAATACGAGGTTGACAGGATTCAGACCCTGAACTGGAAGCTCAGTAATCTGCCGGGTGCCGAGTGTGTTTACACGCGCGCCGTCCTGAGTTTGAAGTTCGATACCACTGACCGCTGAGGTGACGGTGACGGTCTCTGCCGGATTTCCGACTTCGAGTGGAAACGAAGCTTCGGTAGTTTGAGCGGCTGCTACTACTACTTCTTTAGTGGCGGACTTGAATCCGGTAAAAGTGATGTCGAGTTTGTAGGTTCCGGGATCGACCGCGTCGAAACGATAGCTGCCATCGTCCTGCGAGATCGTTTCGCGGGTGGTGCCGTTTGCGGTGTTAGTGGCTTTGACATTGACACCGGGAACGGCAGCGCCGTTTGGATCGGTGATAGTTCCTACGATGAAACCCTTACTAGTTTGACCCAGGGAGGTGGTCACCAATACGAGCAGCATCGCGATACTGCAAATTACAAATTTCATGTTTGGCAGACCTCCGATTTTTCGGAAAATTACCTTGAATGTTGATTGTCGTTTCTGGGGTGTGATTGGAAGGGGCAACTAGTGCGCCAGTGTCACGCAGGAATGGATCGCTTGCAGTTTTTTTGAATCGCGATGGTCGCGATCCAAATCCATAAATTTTTCCAAAAATGAAAATGGATCGACGCGCTCGATCACTTCCAAAATTTTGCAGACACAAAAACGTGAAGGGTTACAAGCTTTTAGATTTCGATTCGTGATTGTGGAGAAGCTCGCTCTCTTCTGCGCCACTCTGTAAGCTCGCTCTCTTCTGCGCCACTCTGTAAAGCTCGCGAAGCGAGCGACAGCATAAAGCCTGGGGCGCAAGCCCCAGGATCGAGATCAAAAAAAGCGATCGAGCCCGCGAAGTGGGCGACAGCGCGTGATCCCAAACGCTGTCGCCCGCTTCGCGGGCTCAACAATTATTTGGGATCGCTGATCCTGGGGCTTGCGCCCCAGGCTTTATGCTGTCGCTCGCTTCGCGAGCTGAAACGATGTTTCCGCTTCGCGAGCTGAAACGATGTTTCCGCTTCGCGAGCTGAAACGATGTTTCCGCTTCGCGAGCTTGTCCTCACTTAACAAATATTTAAGGCGCAATTCACAGGGCTTTAACCGCTTGGGGATAAGGTCTGCCTTTGATTCAAACAGCCTGACAGCTCAATGCAAAACCTAATAATCTATTTTCCACAGGAGAATTGTATGTATTCGACTAATGTTCCCCGGCGACTCCTGCTCATCGTGTCGATGTTGGCAGCGGTCTTCTTAACGGCGCATGCCCAACAGGACCAGGGCCGCATCGGAGGTGTTGTTAAAGACGCCAACGGCGCAGTCGTGCCCGGCGCTTCGGTGCTGGTGAAGAACGAACGCACCGGTGAAGAGCGCACGGCAACGTCAACCGAATCCGGCGTTTACATAGTGTCCGGCCTCAGACCCTCCACTTACACGGTCACCGCCTCCGGTCAGAACCTGAGCGTGCGCGCGTCCAGCGTCCAACTGCTCGCCGGTCAGGAACTGAATCTCGACCTGACACTGCAAGCCACCGGAGTCGAAGCGAAAGTCGACATCGTCGCCACGCCTGACACCGGCATCGACACCGGCACCGCCGCGATGGGCGTGAACGTCAATCCACGCGAAGTCGAAGCGCTGCCACTCAACGGTCGCCAGCTCTCGCAGCTTTACCTTCAGGCGCCCGGCTCGGTGAACAGCGGCTCGGGCACGTTCGGCGACATTCGCTTCAGCGGTCGCGCCGTGCAACAGAACGTGATTCGCTACGACGGCATTGAAGGCTCAGCCATCATCGACGCCTCGCCGGGGAACCTCAATGGTGAAGTACCCTCACCTTTCAGACTGCAATCGAGTCTTGAGAACGTGCAGGAGTTTCGCGTTGACTCAAACAACTTTCCAGCCGAGTTTGGCACGGGCACTGGCGGACAGGTCAGCGTCGTAACCAAATCGGGTGGCAACGCATATCACGGTTCGCTGTTCGAATACCTCCGCAATGACGCGCTCGATGCTGCAAACTTCTTCGACAACGTCATCGGGCAGAAAGCGCCGCTGCGACTCAACCAGTTTGGCGGATCTCTCGGTGGTCCACTCGTGCGAGACAAGGCCTTCTTCTTTTTCAGCTACGAAGGCTATCGCCTGCGGGCAGGCGTAAACGCAATCGAAGCGGTGCCGGGTTCAGCGAACCGGCTCTGCTCATTCGGAACGGGCACGATTAACTGCAATGCGACCAGCGTGTCTCTGCTGCCGGCGTTTCGCTCACCTGATGCGGTAATTATCTCAACCGGGTCGGGACCAAATTTATTTGACGTGGCCCAGTTGCAGGCGAACTCCTCAGTCAATGAAAACTCTGTCGCGTTGCGTCTCGACTATCGGTTGAATCAGAAACACTCGACGTACTTCCGCTTCTTCCGCGATCAGGGAAGTAACGATCAACCGGAAGGCGTTACCGGTCGACGAGTCTCGATTAAAGCAGTTCCGCAAAATGGCGTGATGGCATTGCAGTCGTTGCTTACGCCGACACTGCTGAACGAATTCAAGCTCGGCTACAACAGCGCTTACACGCGCATCAACGGCCAGGCGCCGACAATCGCCGGCTTCGATCTTTCGTCAGCCGTAATCAACATCTCCGGTAACACGGCAAACTTCGCGCTACCGGGTCAGGGGACTTCAGCCGGTACGGCAGTGCCCGGCGGTTTGGTGCGTGCAAACAGTGCGACCAACGGTCGTGGTCAGCCCTACACGCCTTATTCGATTTCGTTTGTTGACAGCGTTAACTGGACCAACGGAAATCACAACGCGAAGTTTGGCGGCGAAGTCAGGCTGATTCGCTTGTACACCGACCGCCTCGGTGGAACCACTTACACTTATTCAAACCTGACGAACTTCCTGACGAACACTGCGCAGTCAATCCAGTTTCTGGGCGACGTGAGCGCGCCGAGTCCGTTCAACAATGGCGCGACCGGACAGCGGTATGCAAAGCAGGAGTACTACATCACGTATGCGGAAGATGAGTGGAAGCTCAGGCCGAACCTGACTCTCAACTACGGTCTGCGTTACGAGTACTACACGCCATTGCGAGAAGATCGAAACCTGCAAGTGCTGTTCGACATCACCAACGGCACGCTTCGATCGCCAGATCAACAAGCGTTTCAGTCTTCCAAGACAAACTTTGGCCCACGCATCTCGATGACGTGGTCGCCGAATCCGAATAGCACCGGCTTCTTCGGTGGTGGCCGCACGGTGCTCCGCGGGGGCTTCGGAATCTTCTATGGACCAGGCCAGACAGAGGATCAGATTCAGCCGATCGAGAGCGATCGAATCAGCTCGACGTTCACGACCAACCCGATCAACCCTGCGCTGCCGCTGAGCTTCCCGCTTGATTCGAGTGTTGCGGTTGCCTTCTTCAATAATCCGGCAAACGCAAACAATCGCTCATATCAACCGCGTGCTTACGCGCCGGACTACAAGATTCCCGAGAAGGTCTATCAGTACACGGTCTCTGTGCAACAGGAATTGTTTTCCGGAACCGTGTTGACGGCGGCGTATGTCGGCAGCCAGGGCAGAAATCTTTTCCTGCGCAGCATCGCCAACAAGATTCTTCCCGGACAAACTACAGTTGCAAACACCATCACGACACTTCCTTCAGGGTTTGGCGTCGTTAATCTTGCTGCCGGTGATGGCCAGATTACCGCCGTTAGAACGGTCAGAGAGTTTGCGGTTATCTCAGGCAACAACGTGCGGAATCCCTTCGCCGAAGTTGACTACAAAACGAGTGGCGGCGACGACAGCTATAACGCGTTGCAGATGACGCTCGCGCGCCGCATCACCACCGGGCTAACACTCAACTCGCAGTACACCTTCTCGCGCAGTGTCGGAAACACGGCCGGCTCGAACGAAGCCAGGACCGCGGCGGTTCCGGACAACTTCGAAGCAGATCGCGGTTACAACAACTTCGACGTGCGCCACACCTTCAACATCAGCGCGCTTTACAAACTGCCGTTCGGAAAAGGAACCAGTCACGAGTTTGGCAGCGTCGGCAATGCGTTGCTGGGAGATTGGGAGATTGGCGGCATCGTCAACGCGCGCAGTGGTCTTCCGATTGAAGTGGGCATTGTTAGACCAGACGTCGTGATGCAATGTGCGCAGGCAACGTGTCCGGTGACTGTAAACGGCGTGGCGACGACGGTGCCCCGAGGATTCGTGGCTAACTTGCCGAGCGGTGCGCTGCCGATCGGATTTGTCGGCGTGATCAATACGCCGGGCGGCGGCGCTTCAAGAAACATTCGCCGGCCCAACTTCATTCCGGGTGTTAATCCGTATCTAAACAACGATCGCAATCTGATCAACCCGGCGGCGTTCTCGATACCTGGCCCGGGGCAGTTCGGCGACGTGCCGCGGAACGCTTTGCGTGGACCAAGCTTCAACCAGTTTGATTTGGTCTTCAATAAGCGCTTTAGCCTGACGGAATCGACAAACATCGAATTCCGCACGGAGATCTTCAACATCTTCAACAACACAAACTTTGGCGTCCCGTCAACCACGCTGAACAATGCGCTACCCAACGTCACGCTCGCGGCCGGCAGCAATGTGGGCGTGCTGGCGCCGGGAGGTTTGCAGCCCGGAGCGAGCAATGGTTTCAGCCAGTCGCAAGCTGGAGGCGCTTTTGGACTCCTGCGACAGACTGTCGAACGCACAGTCGGACTGGGAACCAACCGGCAGATCCAGTTTGCGTTGCGATTGAACTTTTAGACCTTCATCCACAGATTACACAGATGTAGTAAACAATCTGCGTAATCTGTGGATAAACCAACTTCAAGGGAAATCGATATGCCACTACAAGAAATGACACACGTCGAACACAACAGTCTGATTCCCACGGCTGAAGACATCTACGACGATGGCTTTCTGCGAGTGGAGCACAAGAACTACTACGTGGCGTGCGGCGGCAGCCCGATAAAGCTGCCCCGCACCGAGTTTTTGATCTTCTCGCGACTGACCAGGACGCCCAACCGGATCGTCGCGTCCGACGAGCTGTGGAGCTCAGTCTGGGGAGCGAACAAGCCTTTAAACACCGAAAGCCTTCACGTTTACATCTATCGCCTCCGCGCCAAGCTCTCCGATTTCGGGCTGCAAATCGAAACGATGGTCAACGTCGGCTACCGCCTGATCGTAAGCGCGCGGTGAGACGTCCTGTTAACTGAGAGTTCAGGTGCCGTTCAGTTGGATGTAACACCCGCTGCTTAGATTGCACAGGTTAAATCCAAATTGGAGATGCTAAATGTCTGTTTCGAAGAGAAGCTTTCGGCTTGTGGCGTGGTCTAGCCTCGTTATCTTTCTGCTCGTCTCAATCGCCTGCAATAACAACGGGTCCGGCGCTGGCTCGGGTTCTGGCAAAGCAACCCTGCAAGGCGCGGGTGCGAGCTTCCCCAGTCCGCTATATCAAAAATGGTTGAGTGAGTACGGCAAAGTTCACTCGAACGTCCAGATCGATTACCAGTCGATCGGCTCGGGTGGCGGCATCAAGCAGCTCAAGGAACAGACGGTCGACTTTGGCGCGTCTGACGCGCCGATGAGCGACGACGATCTGAAGTCAGCGCCGGGAGAGATCGTGCATGTTCCGACAGTGCTCGGCGCGGTGGTCATCACCTACAACCTCGAGGGCGTGAAGCAGCCGCTGCGTTTCTCTTCTGAAGCTCTGGCCGACATCTTTCTCGGTAAGATCAAAAAGTGGAACGATCCGAAGATCGCGGCGGACAATCCCGGCGTGACCCTGCCAACCGGTGACATCACCGTGATCCATCGTTCGGACAGCAGCGGCACTTCGGCGGTCTTTACCGATTACCTTTCGAAAGTCAGCCCTGAGTGGAAAGAAAAAGTCGGCGCGGGTGTTTCGCCAAGCTGGCCCACGGGCATCGGTGGCAAAGGCAATGAAGGCGTAACCGGACAGGTGAAGAACACGCCGAACACGATTGGCTATATCGAGCTGGTCTACGCGGTGAAGAACAACCTGCCGGTGGCGCAGATCAAAAATGCGAGCGGAAGCTTCATCACGCCATCGATTGATTCAGTGACCGCAGCCGCAGCGGCGACCGCCGCGAGCATGCCCGACGATTTGCGCCTTTCGATCACGAATGCCGCGGGAGCGCAGGCGTATCCGATTTCGAGTTACACGTATATTCTCGTTTACAAGAATCAGAAAGACGCCGCGAAAGGAAAAGCGCTCGTTGACTTTCTGTGGTGGGGACTGCACGACGGCGAGAACTTCGCGAAGGAGTTGCAGTACGCGCCGTTGCCGGCGGATGTCGTGAAGAAAGCCGAGACGAAGATCAATTCAGTGACAGCCAATGGCGCCACACTGAGATCTTAGCCACAAAAAGGCACAAAAACACAAAAAATTATTTGTGAGTGCTGTGACTGAAAAATTTGTAGCGCCTTCAACGTGGCGACGAGCGCTTTCTCCTACCGGCAACACAGGCGACGCGGTGTTTCGCATTCTGATGCTGCTCGTCGCGCTGTTGATGGTGGGAATCGTCGTGGCGATGGTCATCTCGCTAGCGACTGACTCGATGGCTTCGATCCGGCAGTTTGGTTTTGGTTTTTTGAGAGGCCAGGCGTGGAACCCGATCAAGGGTGAGTTTGGGGCGCTGCCGTTCATTTACGGAACGATCGCTTCATCATTGATCGCGCTGCTGATCAGCGTTCCATTCTCGCTCGGCATCGCGATTTTTTTAGTCGAACAGGCGCCGCACTACATCGCGCGGCCCGTCGGTTTTTTGGTCGAGTTGCTGGCGGCGATTCCATCGGTCGTGTATGGACTCTGGGGCATCTTCGTGCTCGCGCCGTTTCTGCGACAGTACGTCCAGCCTGTGCTCGCGCACTTGTTTGGCTGGACGCCTTTTTTTCGCGGAACGATAACGGGACTCGGATTGCTCACGGGGGGAATCATTCTCGCGATCATGGTGACGCCGATCATCTCCGCGGTCGTGCGTGACGTGCTCGCGGCCGTACCTGGCTCACAACGCGAAGCGGCGCTCGCGCTTGGCGCGACGAAGTGGGAAATGATTCGCGTCGTGCTCGTGAACGGCGCGCCGGGAATCGCCGGAGCAGTGATTCTCGGTTTGGGACGAGCGCTCGGTGAGACGATGGCGGTGACGATGGTTATCGGAAATCGAGCCGAGATTAGTTTCTCGTTGTTCGACCCGTCGTACACGATCGCGTCGGCGATCGCGAATGAGTTTACCGAAGCTACCGGCGATCTTTATTTGAGCGCGCTGGTCGAGCTCGGGCTCATTCTTTTTCTCGTCACTTTCATCGTTAACGGGATTGCGAGAGTTCTGGTGTGGAACGTGACACGACGAACTGGTGGAGTTGGTAGAGCAGCTTAATGGCAAGCCACGATCGAATACGTCGGGCCAACAGCGCGTTTATGAC